>Ga0181519_10000162_pt1 | contig 60465 bp, 54 predicted proteins | sample PEATcosm2014_Bin_26_FD_121102 | JGI IMG/M metagenome (GOLD analysis project Ga0181519, IMG submission 121102) | Peatland microbial communities from MTU Mesocosm Facility, Houghton, MI, USA - PEATcosm2014_Bin02_10_metaG | ecosystem: Environmental > Terrestrial > Soil > Wetlands > Peat | place...
GGCGTTCTCGATGATCCCGGCGTTGGCGATCGTGGCCGCTCCGGTGTTGATCGTCAGCGCCGTGGCCTGGTTGCCGTCGATCAGGCCGCCAGCCTCGTTGATCAGGGTCATCTTGCCGCCGCCGAGCAGGCCCGCGCCACTGATCTTGTTGCTGACATTGGTGAGGGTGGCGGTGGAGGCGGCGCCGGTGATCTCATTGGTGGCCAGATTGCTGAGGACGATCGAACCCGTCCCCGAGAGAGTAGCCCCCGCCGCGGCGATGATCACGCTGGGGCTGGCCACGGCGATGGCGCTTGAGTTCGCGATCGCGCCGGAGATCGTGACCGTCGCCGCGCCGATGGAGACGCTGGTTCCCTTCAATGTGGTTCCGGTGAGGGCGTCCGTGCCCCCGGTGAAGGCCACGGTTCCCGCCCCCGCCAGGGTCCCCAGAAAGCTATCGTTGGTTCCGGTGAGGGTGAGCTTGTCGCCGGTGTTCACCGACACCGTTCCGGCACTCTGCAGCCAGGTTCCGCCGTAGGTCAGGCTGGCTCCAACGGTGGCCGTGGCCGGCCCCCCCTCGGTTATCAGGGCGATGGTCAGGCTGGTCCCACTGTTGAAGGCCGCCGTTCCGTTGGAGAGCGATAGCGTTCCGGTTCCGGCCAGGGTCCCGGCCGTGATCAGACCACCGCCGACCGTGAGAGTCCCCGTCGTCGTGACCGTTCCGTCGTCGACGAAAGTCTGCCCGCTCGCCACCGAGCCGCCGCCGGCCAGGGTGAAGCTTGCCGGAGCATCCACCTGCACCGTGCCGAAATTAGTGAAGGTGGTCGGGGCCATAGAGCCGGACACCGTTACATCGCCGGCGACGAGCAGGCCGGTGAGCGTTCCCGTGCCAGTTCCAAGCTCCAAGGTTCCGCCATCGCCATTGACCGAACCGATGAAGGTCGAGCCGGCCTCAACAACGAGATCGTCAAGCTCAGAGCCGAAGGCCACCGCTCTCCCGCCCTCTCCATCGATTGTACCGAAGTTGAACAGGGTCGCCGCCACGGAAGCCGCCGTCACGACACCCCCGTAGCCTTCGATGAGGGCCTTCGAGCTGGCCGCCGTTCCGTTGACGAAAGCGCCGCCTGTCAGGTCGAGGCCCGCCCCGCCAGCGTCCCCGAGGGCCAGAATCGTCCCGAAGTTCTCGGCGATGGCGTTGGTCTTCACCCCGCCATATCCTTCGATCAGGGCCGTGGAGTTGGTCGCCGAGCCGTTCTGAAAGCCTCCGGCGCCGAGAATCTCCGCGCCGTAGTTCCCTAGCCCGCCGGTAGCGCTCACCGTTCCGAAATTCTTCAACCCGCCGATACCCCCGACGATGTAGACGCCGAAATAGTAGCCGCTGATCAAAGCCGTGCGTTTGGCGCCGCCGCCGTTGGTCACATAACCACCCGCCTGAAGACCCACTCCGACGCCGAGGCCGGAGTTGATCGTGCCGACATTGGTCACCGTGCCCGCCGCGCCGGAAATCCATATGCCGTTGGCCGCGCCTTGAATGAGCGCTTGAGTGTCGCCGCCGACCCCGTTGATGATGACACCGCCGTCTTTGCTGTACATCCCGTCGCCGGCTTGGCCGGTGATGGTGGCGAAGTTGGTTACGGTCGCCGAGTGACCCGAGGCAATCACGCCTCCATAGTCGACGCCGATACCGTACGCCCCGATGATCTGGGCGGTCCTGTCACCCTGGCTGCCATTGACAACGGTGGCGCTATATGCCGAACCGACACCGCCAAAATCGGGCTCCGAACTCTGGATGGTCCCGAAGTTGGCGACGCTGATGGCCGCTCCCTTGCCCTCCACGCCCACATAGCCGCTGATGAGCGCGCTCTGGTTGGTGGCCGCGCCGTTGGTCACAGAACCCCCGTCGTCGAGAAACACAGCGTTGTTCGCGGCTTCTATCGTTCCGTAGTTGTAGACGCCCACGGCGGCCCCGAAGCCATCGACTCCTTCATAGCCCGTGATGATGGCTGCCTTGTCGAAGCGCCCGCCGTTGACCACTTGGCCGCCGTCCTCGAATTCGATCGCGGCCCCTGAGTTTGTCGACGCCAGGCCCTCGATAGTTCCCCAATTTTGCACAGATCCGGCCGCGCCGGAGAATCTGACGCCGCCATAGCCCTCAATCAATCCGGCGCGGTCCCCCGCCAAACCGTTGGTGAGCGATCCGCCATCGGTGAAATCGATTCCGTATCCCTGGGTTCCGAGACCGGTCCCATCGATAAGGGCGAAATTGGCGACCGAGCCGCCGGCGGCGACGCTGACCGCCGTATAGCCGGAAATCTCCGCCCCCGCGTCGTGGACCGAACCGTTGGCGAGATAGCCGCCACTGAGCACAACGCCAGCCACCCCCGCCGTTGTTCCCGTGGACAAGATCTGCCCAAGGTTATCGACGATCGAGGCGCCGCTTGCCGATACGCCGGTCTTGTAGCCGTATATCTGGGCTTCGGGATTCCCGGTCGAGCCGTTGGTCAGCCTGGATCCATTGGCCAGGATAACTCCCGTCGATCCGTCTCCACTGCCGCCGATGGTCGCATAGTTGACGATCGAGGCGCCGGAAACCGATGCGCCCGCCGTGTCGCCGGCGATGTCGGCGTTGAGCGCGCTCGCGACGCCGTTGGTGATCAGGCCGCCGGCAAACAGGTGCACTCCATAGGTGGAGCCGAAGATTGTCCCATAGTTGATGACGCTGACAGCGCCTGAGGCTCGCACCCCATCCTCGAAGCCGGTTATTTCACCACCGTTATCGACCAAGCCGGTGGCGATCTGCACTCCGGCGAGGGCGGTTTGATTTTCAACGTAGTGGCCGGCGATCGTGCCGCTATTTTCCACCGTGCCGGCTTGGCCGGCGATTTGTACCCCATAGTGTCCAGCCGTGATATAGCTGAAATTAAAGACGTAGCCGCCATTTAGAAATTCAATACCGGTCTTGACGCCGTTGATTTTGCCGTCATTTGAGACATAGCCAAAACTAGCGCCGGACCTGGCGGATGATTTGATGGCGACATAACCGTAAATCGAATTGCCATTGAACACCGCGCCGCCAAGGTCGAGATAGACGCCTACGTGATTGCCGCTCGCCGTGCCAAAGAGCGTGCCGGAGTTGCTGACGGTCCCGTCCACGCTCATGACCAGCCCGCTCCCACCCACCGAGCCGGTCGTCGTGACGGTCACGTAGTCGTACTTGGCGTTTACCGTGTAGCCGCCCGGAATGCCGGTGCTGATCGTCTTGGTTGTCATGAGACATGCCTCCGCAACTTAAAGGTGAAGCATGTTCGGGCATGCGCGAAGGTGCAACGGCATGCACGTTGGTGCATCGCCACGCTTTGCCGGACGATCACGCTTTGCCGGACGATATTGACCTATCACTCGGTCGCGACTGTCGCCCCCAACCGCTCGATCAGGTGATCGCCCACGCGCATCGCGTTGGCCACGGTGGTGAGGGTCGGATTGACCGCCGCGGCGCTGACGAAGAAAGAGGTGTCGACCACGTAGAGGTTGTCGAGTTGGTGCGCCTTGCAGAAGGGGTCGAGGACCGAGCTCTTCGGATCGGCGCCGAAACGCACCGTGCCGTTCTGATGCGCGGTGCCATAGAGCGGCAATAGGGAGTCCAGATCGACCCGGTGCTGGGAGATCGGGTGGGCGTGATCGACGAAGCCGTCGAGTGAGGCTTTCAGCGTCTCGACCAGCCGCTCGTGCCCTTCCAGATTGTTGTGCTGATAGTCGAGAATGATCCCCCCATCCGATCCCAGCCGGATGCGGTTTTCCGCCATCGGCAGATCCTCGGAAATCACCAGCATGGAGAGAAGGCGCTCGGCGACCGCGCCGGCAAGGGCGTTCGGCACCAGGGCCGGGGGTAGCCAGTCGGATATCTCTCCCTCCAGGGTCTGGCCGGTCATGTATTCGAGAAGCTGGATGTGACCCATGGGCAGGTCGAAGCCGCCGCGCGGATCGCGCCAATAGAAATCGTTCACCGCCAGGGTCTTGGGAAAGGTGACATCCACCGGCTTGGCCGTCAGCGACACCATGGCGGTGAGGGTGTGGAACATGTAGTTGCGGCCGACCTGATCGGAGCCGTTGGCCAGGCCGTTCGGATGCGCCGGCGAGGCCGAGGCCAGGAGCAAGGCGGCGGTGTTGGCCGCGCCGGCGGCGAGCACCACGATATCCCCGCTCCAGCGCTCCTCGCCCTGGGCGGTTTCACAAACCACGGTCGTGGCTGACATCCCCGCGGCGTTGGTCTCTACACGGACGGCTTTGCGGCCCGTCAGCAAAGTGACGTTCGACGCGCCTAGCAACGGCTCCACCGCCAGGGTGCGGGCGTCGCATTTGGCGCGCAGCAGGCATGGATAACCACCACAGGTCTTGCAGCGGATGCAGGTCGAGGTGACCGGATGGGCCTCGTCCAGCTTGACGCCGAGCGGCAGGGAGAACGGCCGCCATCCGGCCTGCTCCCAATGGGCCTTGAGCGCCGCTACGCCCGGATCGTGGCTGACCGCCGGATAGGCGTAGGGCGGCTCGTTTCCCGCCTCGGTGGGATCCTCGCCCCTCGCGCCATGCACCTGCCAGAGCTTTTCCGCCTCGTCATAATAGGGCGCCATGTCGGTCAGGCTGATCGGCCACGCCGGCGAAATCCCGCCGGCATGGCGGGTCTCGTTGAAATCGCCGCCGCGCAGCCGCATAAGGCAGGCGCCATAGAAGGTCGTATTGCCGCCGACCCAATAGTAGCTGTTGGGGGTGAAGAGGCGGCCGTTGCGATCGCGCCAGTGGTCGGTGGTCCGATAGAGATGGTCGATGAACACCGCCTTGGAGTTCCAGTTGTCGGCTTCGCGAGGCAGATGCTCGCCGCGCTCCAGGATCAGGATCGACTTGCCAGTCGGCGCCAGGCGCTGAGCGAGGGTCGCGCCGCCAGCGCCGGAGCCGACGATCACGACATCGAAGTGCGTGGCCATGCCGAGTTCCTTCAAGGATCAAGATGATAACGGGCCGAGCCGGCGCGGATCGCGGCCCGCACGAGGGGCCCAGGCATATAATGGAGCAGGAAGGCGGCGAGCTTGTTGTGCCAGCCCGGCACGACCACCACCCTTCCCTGTTCGTTGGCGCGGATCGCCGTTCCGACCACCGCCTCGGCGGTCTGGAAGAACATGCGCGGCGAAGCCTCCATCACCGCCGCCGTGCCGTTGGCCTTGGCGAATTCGGTCTGGGTGAAGCCCGGACAGATGGCGGTCACCCGGATCCCCGCGTCGCGGTATTCGGCGTCCAGAGCCTGGGAGAACTTGATCGCCAAGCTCTTGGCGCCTGGATAAAGGGTGTGGCCCGCCGCGCCTGGCGCGAACCCGGCCAGGGAAGCGACATTGATAATCGCTCCTGCCCCACGCTCGATCATGCCGGGCAGCACCCCGTGAGCCAGCCCGCACGCGCTGACCACCAGGGTCATCAGAAATCCCTGCTGGCGCGACCAGGGCACCGCGGCGAAGCTCTGGGGAATGGAAAAGCCGGCGTTATTCACCAGCAGGTCGACGGAGCGACCATGGGTGGCGATCGCCTCCAGCACCTGAGCCTCCGCGCCATAAACCGCCAGATCGGCGCCAAGGACATAAGCCTCCGCGCCATGCGCGGCCGAAAGGTCCGCTGCCAGCGTCTGCAGTCGATCGACCCGTCTGGCCACAAGGACCAGATCGTAGCCTTTCGCCGCGTAGGCCTTGGCGAAAGCCGCGCCAAGACCGGCCGAGGCGCCCGTAATGAGAGCAAGCGGGCGCCTGCCGCTCGTCATTGCCCGCTTTCCATCAAAAGAGCGCAAAGGATCGGCATGGGCTCAGCTTGTGCCCGGCCGCGGTTTTCGTCAAATGAGCGCCGTCGAATCTTCGAGTCTTCGAAACCCGGGAAGGGGGCGTCGGTGGCGCTGGACATGACACTCGATCTGATGAGCGCCACGGTGCAGCTCGAACAGCCGCAGGCCGACGGCAAGCGGACCGTGGCCACCGGCTTCCTCATTTCCGACCCGACGCCGGACGGCCAGCCGCGGGTGGTGCTGGTCACCGCCAACCATGTCTTCGCCCGCATGGCGTCTGACCAGGCGACCATCGGCTATCGCATCCAGGGTCCGGATGGGACCTGGAGCTATGCGCCGCAGAAGATCGCCATCCGCGCCGACGGAAAGCCGCTTTGGACTCATCACGCCGCGAGGGATGTGGCCGTCCTCGCCATCACCGCGCCGCCGGCCTTCGCCAAGGCCGCCATCCCCCTCAACTGGCTGGCGGGCGACGACACCTTCGCGAAATACCAGCTTGGCCCGGGCGATGAGATGATGGCCCTGGGCTTCCCCGAGGGCCTGTCCGCCAATTCCGCCGGCTTCCCGATCCTTCGTTCGGGGCGCGTGGCTTCCTACCCGTTAGGGCCGTCGGCGGCCTTTCCGACCTTCCTGCTGGATTTCCGGGTCTTCCCCGGCAACTCCGGCGGCCCGGTCTATCTGGACGAGGGATTGCACCGCCGTGACGGCCTCGCCGATGGCCAGGACGCCCCGTTCGTCGCTGGAATCCTCACCCAGGAAGTGGAGTCGGAAAATCAGAACCTGGGCATCGGCATCGTCACCCAGGCGAAGTTCATCCGAGAAACCGTCGCCATGCTCGACGCGCCCGCAGCTACGGAAACTACGCCGGCGACCCCAGTCGCCGCCTTCGCCAAGGACACGGCGGCGAAGAGCGGCGGGGCCGCCGCCGGCTCCGCGGAACCGCGAGGCCGCTAAAGACTCTTAGGCGAACAGCACCGAGATCGTTTCGGCGACGCAGGCCGGGCGTTCCTCGCCCTCGATCTCGATGGTGCACTGGTTCTTGATCTGGACGCCGCCGGACTTGGCCTCCACGCCGATCAGTTTCTGGCGCAGGCGCACGCGCTTGCCGACGCGCACCATATTGGTGAAGCGCACCTTGTCGGACCCATAGTTGATGCCGCGCGTCACGCCGCTCACCGGCATCAGGCCGGCGGATAGGAACGGGATCAGGGAGAGGGTCAGATAGCCATGGGCGATCGGGCCGCCGATTTCGCGGGTGGCGCGCTCGACATCCACATGGATCCACTGATGATCGCCGGTGGCGTCGGCGAACTTGTTCACCCGATCCTGGGTGATTTCCAGCCAATCGGAGACGCCCATCTCCTCGCCGACGTGATCCGCCAGATCCTTCAATTCCATGGTCGCCTCTTCCCTGTTCGCGCCTTCAGAACGGCGCGCGCCCGTCTCACAACAAAGCGCGCGCCATGGCAAGCGGGGGGATGGCTATCGCTAGCGCAATCGCTCCATCTCGGCGGCGATCGCCCGTTCTCGGAGGCCCGAGATCTGGGCGAATACGCCAAGTCCGTGGGCGGCGAGACCGATCCCCCAACCCAGCAGCGGCCAGATGAACCACAGGACCTGGGGGCTGGTCGCCAGATTGATCGTCACCAGCCCGGCGTTGACCACCAGATAGACAAGGGCGTGGATATAGAAGCCGAACTTGGCCCCGGCCCGGCGCTCCGCCAGCCGGCGCAGATCGGCCTCGCTTTGGCTATCGTACATCGCCCTCTCCTCAGGCTGCGCGCCAGTTGCCGTGGAAACCGAACGGCACGCGGCGCGGCATCTGGGCCGTGGCGATCGGGCCGGCGGGGATATCCTGGGCGTCGAACACCAGGAAGTCGCTGCGATCCTCATGGCCGCGATAGACCACCGAAATCACCCATCCATCGCCCTCCGCCGCGCTCGCGGAACGGGGGATGAAGATCGGCTCGCCGGTGGCGTCGCCGGCGCCCAGTTCGAAAATTGTCCGCTTGCCGCTCCCCAGATCCAAGTGGGCGATGGCGTCGAACCGCACGTCGCCGGGACGCTCGGTGTTCGCCGCGAACCAGCCGTGCCGATACGAAAGTCCGGCCCGGCGCTCATCGAAACGCGGAAACTCGCCGGCCATGTCGTCCAGCGGCTCGCGCTGGATCTGGTTGGAATCGCCCGCCAGATCGATCGTCCAGCGCACCAGACGCGCGGCGCTGTTTTCCGAGCGGCCGCCATCGGCGCGGGGAAAGAGCGGCGCGACCGGATATTCCATCACGTCGGCGAAGATCCTGGTTCCTTCCTCCCAGGCGTTCATCGGGTGGAAGACATAGCATGCATCCACTTCGAACCAGCGGATTGTATCGACCGCGGCGTCGCGAGCCATCACGCCGACGAAGGCGCCTTTCTCCGGCTCCCAGGCATAGGGCATCTGGCCTTTCATCGCCCGCTCCAGGCTGCCGGTCAGCGGCAGGATCGGGAAGAGCACGTGGCGGCGCGTCACCAGGAAGTCGTGGACCATGCTCGAATAGGGCGCCTCGAAATCATCCCGCCGCACAACCTCGCCGGCGGCGTTGGTGACACCGTAGGAGAGGGTCTTGCCAAAGGGGATCTCACCGATCGAATAGCCGAACCAGACCATCTCGCCGGTCTCGGGATCGAGCTTGGGATGGGCGGTGACACGGCCGCGATAGTCGGCCAGATAGCCCTTTGTCTCAAGGGTAACCGGATCGAGTTCGGTGGGCATATGACCCTCTTCCAGGGCCATCAGCTTGCCGGCGTGCCAGACGATGTTGGTGTTGGCGACGCCGCTGTCCTTGCCGATCACGGACGGGTCGGAGGTGCTGGGATTGCCGAAGGTTCCGAAGAGGGCATGGCCGGCGGCGTTCTCCGCCATCCATTTGGGTGTGCGCACATAGCGGTTGCGATATCGCACCTTGCCGCCCTCGACGAAGAAGCCGTGGATCATGCCGTCGCCGCCGAACCAGTGATAATCGCCCCGAGGCGCGAACTGGGGATTTGGGCCGTTGCGATAGAAGGCGCCGGCCAGATCGGCCGGAATCTCGCCCTCGACCTTCAGGTCGAAATCATCCTCGCCGTCCACCGGTGCGAAGTTTCCCGAAAGATAGGGGTTGATCGGCTGCGATCCGTCCATGGCGTCCTCCCGTGCGAAAATCTCTTACGTTGTAAATTTATGTCGTAAGCGATAGAACGGCGCAAGTCTTTTTTTCAAGGATTCGAATTTGCCGAAAAATCTGTCGGATAACGACATCGCCCAGTTCCGCGACCGCCTGTGCGACGCCGCCGAGCATCTGTTCGCCGAACGTGGGCCCGACGCGGTGACCATCCGCCAGCTCGCCGCCGACATCGGGGTCAGCCCGATGACCCCCTATCGCTATTTCAAGGACAAGGAGGCCATCCTCGCGGCCGTCCGCACACGGGCCTTCGATCGCCACGCCGAGGCGCTGGAGCGCGCCTATGATGCCCCGGCAACCGGTCCTATCGAGCGCGCCTACGCCATCTCCGAGGCCTATGTGAACTTTGCCTTCGAGCACCCAGAAGCCTACAAGCTGATGTTCGACCTCAACCGGCCGGAGACGGCGGACTTCCCAGATCTTATGCGCGCCTGCGATCGCTCCCGCGCCACCATGACCCGGCACCTGCGAGATCTGGCGCAGGCCGGCATCCTCAAGGGCGATCCTGGCCTGATCGGCCATATGTATTGGGCGGCCCTGCACGGCCCGATCATGCTGCAGCTTTCAGGGGTGCTGGACGAGCCCTTCGACGCACGGACTCTGATCAACGCCCTGACGATCGCCATCAGTCGATCGACTTTCGGGCCGGCTTGAACTTCAGACGACCGTGATGTCGTTGATGACGTCGACGACGCCCGGGTGAGACCACGCGGCGATAGCGGCCCGACGCCGATCGTGTGGCGAGTTGACCGAACCGCTCAGCCTCACCTTGCCGTGCTCTTCGGCGACGCTGATCGTGTCTCGATCGAAGAACCACGAACGGTGAAGCGCGTGGAGAATCTCATCGCTGATTTGCCCGGGTTGGTCGGGGAGGGAGCGCTCGTCCAAGGTGTTTCCTAAGGTTCGGTGATCGGCGCCAGCCATTTAGCGCCGCCTGCAAGCGGCACTTAAGCCGGGCTGCACTACAGAATCATGACAGTCGCCGACCGAGCCGCGCGGCTGATCGCGTTATGGAACCGTGTCGCGTAGCAGCAGCGTGACCTGGCTTAGCAGCTTGACGAAATCGTCGTCACCGAGGGCCAGGGCGCCCTCAAAGGGGAAGTCGAGCATTCGCACCAGAACCAGCACCAAAGCCACGGCGCCGGCGAACACCCCGGCGAACACCATGTGGGTGGACCGCTCGGCCCCGGAAAACACCACAAAGGCGATGAGCGCCAAGGAGAGGGCGATCAGCATGACCCACATCACCGTCGGCATGCCCTGAGTGAGCTGGAAGGTCCGGGTTTCGCGCTGGGCGTGCGCCTGGGCGAGCAGGCCGACGATCTCGCCCTGAGTGGACACCTCCACCGGCGTCGTGACCTTCAGCATCGCCGCCTGGCGCAGCGCCGCGCGCAGAGCGTGAGCGGCCTCGTCGCTTCGACGACGCCGCGACATCGCCGGCCATTCGCGGTTCACCACCGTGGCGGCGTAGGTGGCGATATCGGCGATCACCGGCTTGCCCTCCTCATTCGGCAAGGCGCTCGCCAGCATGGCCGCGCCGTGCAAGGCGCCGCACTCGCCGCTTATGGCCAGAGCCGCCGTCCGGTATTCACCCCACACTTCGCTGAAGACGAAGGCGAGCAGCACGGCGAGCATCACCCCAACCTGGTTGAAGACCGGACTGCCCACATCGTGGTGGCGCCGACGCGAATCGATTGCGATCTTGCGGCCGACCAGCCAACTCGCGGCCACGGCGGCGGCGACGCTGACAAGCACGATGAGAAGGGCCTCAAGATAGCTCATTGTAAGCCTTGGCTATACGCTGGGACCGCCGGGTTCGGACCCAAGGCTATCCCACCGTCCTTACCGAGCCGCTAATCGACCTGGCGCGACGATTGAACCCCGCCCGGCGCCGTTCTATGGGTCGAGCGGGAAAGCGGAGGCTCGAACATGACCAGCATGACCGGCGGATGCCTGTGCGGCGCAATCCGATTCGAACTCGCCGCGGCGCCGGCCTTTCAGTTCGCCTGTCATTGCGAGGCCTGCCAGCACGCCTCGGGCGGCAGCCCGACCCTGGGCATGGTTGTCCCCACCGCTGGCGTCACCGTCACCAAGGGAGAGCCGCGCGTCTTCTGGTCGACCGGCGAAAGCGGCGGGAAGGTCGGGCGCTGCTTCTGCGAAACCTGCGGCAGCCCGTTGTTTTCCAAGCTCGAGGCGACGCCGGAGATGATGGTGGTCAAGATCGGCGGCCTGGACGCACCCTCCGACTTCCAGGTCCAGGGCGACATGTGGATGAGCAAGGCCAAGCCGTGGCATCAGCCCCATGAAGGCGCGGTCCGATTCGAGACGAATCCCGGCGCATGACGCCTTTGCACGAAACAGATGCGAAGGTTGAGTCAGCCGCCAGGTGTTTTGAACCCATGGCCTGATGGCGCGCTACGACTTCGCTTCCGACAATGTCGCCGGCGCCATGCCCGAGGTTCTGGAGGCGCTTGGTCGTTTCAACGGTGGTTTCGCCGCCGGCTATGGCGATGATGAAGTCTGCGCCAAGGCCGGCGATCTGATCCGCGCCCTGCTGGATGTCGACGCCGAGGTTCGCTTCGCCGCCAGCGGCACCGCCGCCAATTCGCTCTGCCTGGCCGCTCTGGCCGCGCCGCACGAGGCGGTACTCGCTCACGAGCACTCCCACGTGGCCACCGACGAGACCGGCGCGCCGGGATTATTTGGCGGCGGCCTTGGGATCATCGGCCTGCCTGGCGCCTCGGGCCGGATCGATCCGGCTAAGCTGGCATTGTCGCTGAACCAGCCGGATCACCCGCATCGGCAATCGCCCGCGGCGCTTTCGCTCACCAACGCCACCGAGTTCGGCGCGCTCTATAACGAGGCGAGCCTCAACGCCCTGACGACGCCGGCCAGGGAAGCGGGTCTTAAGATCCACCTTGACGGCGCGCGGCTGGCCAACGCCGTCGCAGCCGGCTTCGACGCCAAGGCGGCCGGACGTTTGGGCGTGGACGCCGTGGTGCTCGGCGGGACCAAGGCCGGCTCGACGCCCACCGAGGCCATCGTCCTGATCGACAAGTCCCTCAGCCGCCGCTTCGGCGCCCGCCTGAAGCACGGCGGCCAGCTGGTTTCCAAGGCTCGATTCCTCGCCGCCCCATGGATCGGCATGTTGGAGAGCGGCGCCTGGATCGATCGCGCTCGCCATGCCAACGCCATGGCGACGCGTCTCGCCGCCGCCATGCCTTTCGAGATAACCCATCCGGTGGAGGCCAACGCCGTCTTCGTCGCCATGGACGAGACCGCGCTCGACCGCCTGCGCGGCGCCGGCTGGTTCGTCTATCGCTTCATCGACGGATCGGTGCGCTTCATGTGCTCCTGGGCCACCACGCCGGAGGCGGTCGACTCCCTCGACGAAACCCTTCGCGCCATTGCATAGAAACCAGCCCTGATCTTCCAAGGACACATCATGCGCACATTGGTCGCTCTTTTCGTCTTCTTCCTCGCCCTGCCGGCGATGGCGGCGCCGACGCAGGTGGCGGATATGGCCAAGCCCCCGGCCGACGCGACCCAGTACACCATCATGTCCACCGCCGGCCGCCATGGCCAGTCGGCCAGGTGGGTGAGCGCCGACGGAACCCGCATGGGCCGCGAGAGCCTGGATCTGCGGGGCCAGGTGTTCGAATCCGACAGCGCCTCGAGGCTTGGCCCCGACGGCATGCTGAGTTCGACGACCATCCGCGGCTTCTCACCCCAGGGCGATGTCGCCGAAACCTTCAGCATCGCCGGCGGCGCGGCCGCGTGGAAAAGCCCCGTGGACGCCGGTTCGGCGCCCTACGCCAAGCCGGCTATGTACATCGCTTTTGGGGGACCGATAGACGTCACCGCCGACGCTATCGAAGCCTTGCTCGCGACGCCCGGCCAATCGCTTGCCCTGCTCCCGGGCGGGGGCGCCCACATTGAGCCGCTCACGACACTCGATGTCGGCCAAGGTTCGACGAAGAAAACGGTGAAGGCCTACGCCATCATCGGCCTGGCCAATTCGCCGATCCCGTTCTGGGCCGATGAAAAGGGCCGATTCTTCGCCCAGGTCGGGGCGATCTCCTGGGTCCTGGCCGGCTATGAAGCCGACGAGCCCCGGATGCAGAAGGCCCAGGACGACGCCCTGGCCCAGCGCTCGCCGGGCCTCGTCAAGGCGTTGCTGAAAACCCCCGCCGGGCCGGTGGCCTTCACCCATGTTCGCGCCTTCGAGGACGGGACCCATTTCGCCGAGGATCAGACGGTCGTTGTCGATAAGGGTCTGATCACCGCGGTCGGCCCCTCGGCGAGCACTCCAGCGCCCGCCGGCGCCCAGATCATCGATGGGGCCGGCAAGACCCTGTCGCCCGGCCTGTGGGACTCGCACCAGCATTTTGGCGACGACTCCAGTGGCCCGCTGCTGCTGTCGCTTGGCATCACCTCGGTGCGCGATCCTGGCAACAATAACGCCCTCACCTTGGCCCGCGCCAAGCGCCGGGCCGCTGGCGAACTCCTCAGTCCCCGCGTCTATCCTTCGGTGCTGATAGACGGCAAAGGCCCGTACACCGCCCAGGTGGCCAGCGTGGCGACCACCAAGGAGGAGGCCATCGCCATCGTCGACAAGGCCAAGGCCGACGGCTTCATCGCCATCAAATTCTACGGCACCTTCAATCCGGCCTGGGTGGCCGATACGGCGGCCGAGGCGCACAAGCTCGGCTTGCACGTCCACGGCCACCTGCCCGCCGGCATGCGGCCAACCGACGCCATCGCCGATGGCTATGACGAGATCACCCACATCTATTTCGTGATGATGCAGGCCATGCCAGATTCCGTGGTGACCAAGTCCAACGGCATCGCCCGGATGATGGGACCGGCCATGTACGCCAAGGACGTGGATCTAAACGCCGAGCCGATGAAGTCGCTCATAGCCACCATGGCGGCCAAGAAGATCACCTCCGACCCGACCCTGGTGGTGGTGGAAAGCCTGATGGTTCCCGACAATGGCGATGTCTCGGCCGCCTATGCGCCCTTCGTCGGCACCCTGCCGCCGGCCGTCGAGCGGGGCTTCCGCCAAGGCGGCCTCGCCGTGCCAGCCGGCTACACCCGCGCCGACTTCCGCGCCAGCTTCGCCAAGCTGGTGGCCTTGGTGGGAGCCATGCACAAGGCCGGCGTGCCGATCGTCGCCGGCACCGATGGCTCGGGCATGGAGCTGGTGCGCGAGCTTGAACTCTATGTCCAGGCCGGCTTCAGCCCCTCCGAGGCCCTTGCCGCGGCGACCATCGCGCCCGCCCACCTCGTCGGCGCCGACGGCCGCACCGGCTCGATCACCGTGGGCAAGGCCGCCGACCTGGTGCTGGTGGAAGGCGATCCCTCCAAGACCATCGGCGATCTTCGCCACACCCGTGTGGTGATGATGGACGGCAAGCTCATGGACGCCGACGCTCTGCGCGCGGCGGGCGGCTTCGAGGGGCGGCCTAAGTTCTGGGATTGAGGCTCCGCCAAGTCACCCTATCTTCGGCCGCCCATCGTGCGGCCCAAGGGGCCGGACCGGCGGGTCGCGCCAATGGAAGTCGCCGTCGGGTTCGTAATCGCGATGGAGCGGGTAGTAGACCTTGTTTTCCGGCCGCTTGCGCTCGCCGATCACCAGCAGCCGCGCCTCCTCGGCGGTGTTGTTCATGAAGGTGTGGGCGATCCCCGTGCCAGGAGGAAAGGCGACGCCGTCGCCGGGCTGTAAGGGGTGGAGCACCCCGTCGATCCAGACGTCGGGATGGCCTTTCAGCACGAACACGAACTCCTCCTCGGCGCTCTCGGCGTGCGGATAGGAGGTCCGCCGGCCCGGCAACAGCCGCTCGTGGTGGATGCCGATGCGGGTGAGACCGAGCAAGCGGCCAAGCGGCGCGCCGATCGACATCAGCTCATCATCGCCCGGATAGTGATCATCATCGGCGCCTTCCAGCGCCGTCCAATGGGCGATGAACTCCGGCCGCTCGGCCATGAACCCTTAGGCCGCCGCCGTCGCGCGCCGGCGCACCATCCTCTCCAGACGCCCGTCAATGATCGCCTCGGCCTCGCTGACGATACGGCTGACCAGTTCGGCGCAGCTGGGGATGTCGTGGATCAGGCCCTGGACCATGCCGGCCGACCAGATGCCGTGGTCGGGATCGCCGGTCTCATACACCACCTTGCCGCGGGTTCCGGCCACCAGCTCGCGCACGTCCTCGAACGCGGCCCCGCCGCGCTCAAGCTCCACCACCTGCTGGCTGATGGCGTTTTTCGCCACCCGGGCGGTATTGCGCATGGTGCGGAAGATGAGGTCGGTGGCGCGCTCGTCATTGGCCACCATCTGCTCCTTGACCTTTTCGTGGATCGGCGACTCCTTGGTGGCCATGAAGCGGGTGCCCATGTTGATGCCCTCGGCGCCCAGCGCCAAGGCGGCCACAAGACCGCGCGCATCGCCAAATCCGCCCGAGGCGATCATCGGAATCTTGATCTTGTCGGCCGCCGCCGGGATCAGGATCAGGCCGGGGATATCATCCTCGCCCGGATGGCCCGCGCATTCGAAGCCGTCAATGGAGATGGCGTCCACCCCCATGCGCTCGGCAGAGAGGCCGTGGCGCACCGAGGTGCATTTGTGGATCACCTTGACGCCATGTTTCTTGAATTCGTCGACGTGTTCCTGCGGTTTATAACCGGCGGTCTCGACGATTTTGACGCGCGACTCGATGATCGCGGCGCGATATTCGGCGTAGGGCGGCGGCTTGATGGCCGGCAGTATGGTCAGGTTCACGCCAAATGGCTTGTCGGTCAGGTCGCGGCAGCGCGCGATCTCCTTGACGAGTTCCTCGGGCGTCGGCTGCGTCAGGGCGGTGATGAAGCCCAGCGCGCCGGCGTTGGCCACGGCTGAAACCAGGGTGGCGCGGCCCACCCACTGCATGCCCCCCTGGGCGATCGGGTGTTCGACACCGAAGAGCTCGGTGAAACGTGTGGTGATCATGACGCGGAACCTCCCAACATTTGTTTGAAGTGAGTTAAGGCGGCTTTCGTGGCGTCAGGCAAGGCGCCTTTCCTCGACCCGCTCTTGGCCATCAGAAGAGCTCCGGCCGCCCGTCCGGCGCCGGGACCATTTCGGGCAAATGGCATGTGAAGGTGGCGCCGGCGCCGGGTTCGCTCTCCAGCGCCACCCAGCCGCCATGCAGCTCCACCAACGCCTTGACCAAAGCCAGGCCGAGACCCGGTCCGCCACGATCCTGGCGTCCGAAGCGGTCGAAAATATGTGCCTGGACGTGAAAGGGAATGCCCCGGCCGGTGTCGGCCACCTGCAGGCGAATTTCGCCGGGCGCATGCTCGGCCAGCAGGGTGACCGCGCCGCCGGGCGGGGTGTGACGCAGCGCATTTTCGGTGAGGTGGTCGAGCACCTCGGCCAGGCGCTTTGGGTCGCCGCGGATGAGGCCGGGCGCGCCTTCTCCGCCCCCTTCGGCCGCCAGGGTCACGGCGCCTTCGCGCGCCTCGCCGCTCCAGCGCTCGATCGCCCCGCCGATCAGGGTCGCGACATCGACATCCTCCACTTCCAGCGTCATTTCGCCTGCGTCGATCTCGGCCATGTCGAGCACATCGCTGATCGACCGGCTGAGTTGGGCGGCCGCCGAGCGGATAGCCGCGACGTGGCCGCGATGGCGCGCGTCCAACGCCTCGGCCTCGCGCTCCAGCAGTTCCGCATAGCCCAGGATAGTCGTCAGCGGCGTGCGCAGTTCGTAGGAGACCGAACCGACGAACTCGCGCTTGAGCCGCTCGGCCTCGGCCAGCGCCGCCTCGCGATCGGAAAGGGCGCCCTCCAGCCGGCGCGTGTCGGTGACGTCGGCGAAGCTGATCAGGGTCGCGCCGTCGGGCAGCGGTCGCGACTGGTGGGCGACGATCCGCCGATCGGCGGTTTCGAGCTCGCCGGAAACGGCGGCCCTGGCCCTCGGGTCAGGATCGGTGATGCGCCCCTTCAACTCTCGCCAGAATTGAAGATCGTGCACGCGGCGCCGGCACAGATCCACCACCCCGTCGAAGTCGACGGCCAAAGCCAGCTGCCCGCCGTTGATCTCCCAGAAGCGCTCGAAGGCCTCGTTGTGCAGCTTGAGCCTGGCGTCGGCGCCGAACACGGCCACCGCGTCGGTGAGCTTGTCCAGCGTGGCCTTTTGTACCTGGATCAGATGGTTGAACTGGGTCTTGAGGCGCAGCTCCGGAGTGATGTCCGAGAAGAGCATGGTCAGACCGCCCCGCGGCTCAGGCTGGCCCACCACGCGCAGGGTGCGCTCGTCGGGGAGCCGCCAGATGGTTTCGGGCGAGACCTCCAACTCGCCGTGGCGCGCCAACTCCCGGGCCTTGAACGCGGCGTAGTCCACGGTCTCCGGCAAGCGGCGGCGCTGGCGCAGATGATCGAGCCATTCGGCGTGGCTTGGACGCTCGGCCAGGAACGCCGGCTCCAGGTCCCAGAGGGCGGCGAAGGCGGCGTTATGGAAGGCCAAGCGCCGGTCACGATCAAAGATGGCCACCGCGTCGCCAATCTGGCCGAGGATCAGCTCATGCGCCGCCGCCTGGCGCTGGAGGATCTCGGCGCCGGCCTGCGCGTCAGTGATGTCCTGGCTCCAGACCCCCACGCCGCCGGCGGCGAGCGGAGTGGCGCGAACCCGCAGGGCGCGGCGGCCACGGCCGAGGTCAAGCCAGCGAACCTGCTCGCGCGCGCTGGCGGAGCGCGCCGCTTCCTCGGCAAGAGCATGGAGATCGCGGTCCAGGGTCAAGGCGCCCGCGCGGGCAGCATCAAGACTCTCCGCGCCGGCGGCCGCCAGCCAGGCGCGGTTGGCCCAGGTGACATCGCCCCGCGCATCGGCGATCCAGGCGGGCTCGGGGCGGCTGTCGAGCAGGGCGGCGAGACGTTCGGCGGTGGGGAGGGCGGTCGCGGCGGCCGCCGGCGACAGCTTCAGCCAGACCAGCAAACCAGCCGCTCGACCTTCGACCAACAAGGCGCCGCCGGGCCCCTTGGCTTCGAAGACGATCGCCTCACCTGTTTCCAAAAGCCGCGCGATCTGGCCCTCGTAGGCCGGATCGATCCGACGCAGGGCCTCAAGAATGGCCTCTGCGTCCGCGCCCGGGACGCCCAGGCGTCCGGCGATCGGCGCGAGGCTTTCGGCCCCGCTCACCGGCGTCGCCTGGCCATCGTCGATAAGGATCAGCGCCGTCTCGAACACCTCCAGCGCCGCCTGGCTGGAAAACGGCCGCGCTGAAGCCGCCGCGCGTCGCGCGGGCCGACGCCAGCCAATGGCGGCCACGCCCGCGACCGCCAGAGCGGCGATGATGACGATCAGCAACGGACCCATCCCCGCTCCAGTCCGAATCAAAGCCCGATCAAACTAGCAGGCCGACACCGCCTCGCGCCTCTTTCGCCAACCAACGGGAAGATGGAAAATGGATTCATGAGCGCCTGGATCGACCTTCCCGCACCCTCCATCGACGATATTCTCGAGTTGGCGAGCGCCGCCTTCGCCGCCCTGCCGCCAGCCATCCGCGTCGCGGCCGGCGAGGTCACCTTCCACATCGACGATTTCGCCTCCGACGACATGCTATCCGAACTCGGCGTCGAAGATCCGTTCGAGCTCAGCGGCCTCTACGAGGGCGTCAATCGCCTTGATCGCTCGGTGCTTGATCCGACGCCGGCGGTTTCGCGGGTGTTTCTGTTCCGCCGACCCATCCTCGACGAATGGTCCGAGCGAGGCGACTTGAGCCTGGGCGAGCTGGTCAGCCATGTGCTTATTCATGAGATCGGCCACCATATGGGCTTCAGCGACGCCGACATCGAGGCCCTGGAGGGCGCTGAAACCTGACGGCTTTTCGAGCCGACCCGAACCATGTCAACATGACCGCCAACCAAAATAGATTGGGCCGCTGAAACGACCATGAACCAACACCTTCCCACGGCGGTCGTCACACTTATGACGTTGCTGCTTTATTTCTACATGAGCCTTCGCGTAGGTCAGGCGCGGACGAAATACGGAGTCGCCGCGCCCGCCATCACCGGCAACGCCGACTTTGAGCGAACCTTCCGCGTCCACGCCAACACCCTCGAATGGCTGCCGATCTTCCTGGCTTCGCTCTGGCTCTTCGCCATCTATTGGGATGATCGCGTCGCCGCCGGCCTCGGCCTGATCTGGATCATCGGGCGCGCCCTCTACATGACCGGCTATTCCAAGGAGGCCGGCGCCCGGCGCCTCGGCTTCGCCATCCAGGGTCTGGCCACCGGGATTCTTCTGTTCGGCGCCCTCGGCCGCATCCTGTGGATCGCATTTCAGGGGTAGGAGGCCGCAGCCAAGGCCTCCCTATCAGCACTTTCCTATGCGTGCTGATAACTCCTTGAATCAACGCAATATTTCCTCTTTCCACGGAGATGATTCTAGCCTTAGCTCACGGTTGCGTTCGCCGTCGCAAGGAGAGGTTCATGTCCGCCAGTGAGCTTTCCCGTCAATTTCGGGGCGAGCGCCTCACGATCGCCGAGGTGCTGTACTACATGCCCGACCATCCCGGCCTCCTTCAGCGCTTCCTCTGGCAGGCGCTCGATCTCTCCCCCGACTATCCCAAGGTCCATCGATTTCTTGACTTCTGGCGTCGCGAGATCGACGCGGTGATCCATTCGGTGACGGTCTCGACCGCTGGCCTTGTGGCGCCGGCGCATCTGAATGTGGCCCGCAGGGTGGGCGATCTGCATTAGCCGCTTTACGAAACCCCACGACACGTGAGAGCTATGGCGAAACGAGGGATGATGCGCGCGCTTCGATAAAGCCGCGCCTGGGATGCGAAAGACCATGAAACTCAAGACGCTGGCCCTGGCCGTCGGTATCGCCCTGACCTTGAGCGCCTGCGAGACCGCGACGCCCTATCAGCCCCTGCAAAAAGGATCGGCCGTCTCTGGCGGGTTCACCGATCAGCGGCTCGACGATAACCACTATGTGGTGACCTTCTCGGGCAATTCTTCCACCCCGCGTCAGACGGTGGAGACATATCTCCTTTATCGCGCCGCTCAGCTTACGGTTCAGTCCGGATTCGACTGGTTCGAAGCGGTCTCACGCCACACCTCCAAGGAACAGACCACCTACATCAATTCCGATCCGTTCTATGGCCCGGGCTACGCCTGGGGTTATTGGCGCCCGGCGTGGCGCTACTACGGCGGCTATGGCTGGGGCGGTTGGGGCGCCTATGGCGGCGGCGCCACGGTCTCGACCACCCAGCAGTTCCAGGCCACCGCCGAAATCGTCATGCGCCACGGCGTCAAGCCGGACGCCAATCCCAGAGCGCTGGATGCAAGGGCGGTCATGACCAATCTCGGCCCGCAGATCACCCTGCCTTCCACCAAATAGAGAACCCCGTGGGGTCGTCGGCGGCCTATCCGAATGCCTTCGGCCCCACGCCGTTTTTTTCGAAGAACGCCAGCATCCGCGCCCAGCCGTCCTTGGCGGCGGCGGCATTGTAGCTCGCGCGATAGTCGGCGTGAAAGCCGTGGCCGGCGTCGGGATATATGATGATCTCCGTGCTGGTCTTGCCCGCGGCCGCTAGAGCCTCGCGCATGGCCGGAATTTGAGCGGCGAGACCGTCCTTGGCGCCATAGAGGCCGAGAACGGGACACCGTAACTTGTCCACCATCTCGATCGGCCACTCGCGCTTGGGATCATTCGGCGCGCCGGCCGGCGGGGCCATGCGGCCATACCAGGCGACGCCCGCCTTGATCTCCGGAAAAGTCTCGCAAGCGAGCCAGGTCGTCCCGCCGCCCCAGCAGAATCCGGTGATGGCGAGCCTCGCGGCCTCCACATAGGGCGCCGCGCGCAGGAACTTGATGGCCGCGCCTACGTCGCCCATGACCTGCGGATCGGAAGCTTGGCTGACGATCTTCATCACCGCCGCGATGTCGGTGATCGGGGCCGGGTCGGCGACGCGGACGAAGAAGGCCGGCGCGACGGCTACATAGCCCAGCTTCGCCAGGCGCCGGCAGATATCCTTGATATAGTTGTGAATGCCAAACACCTCGCTGGCGACCATCACCGCCGGGAAGCGCCCCGGCGCCTTGGGCCTGGCGAGATAGGCCGGCAGGGCGAAATCGGCCGCCGGCAAGGTCACCGCCTCGGTGATCAGTCCCACTTCGTCGGTGATAATCGGGTCCGCCTGGGCCGAGAAGGCCGCGGCCGCATAGCCGCTAAAGAACAGGCTGGCGATCGCCCGTCGGGACAGATGAAAATCCTCGGGTTCGGAGCCATCGGGGCGGGTAAGCAGCATTACGCTTTCCTCCTAAATTCCTCTCCTCCCCATTTGGGGGAGGGGGGCCCCGACGCCAACGTGGAGGGGGCTCCAGCCGGGCTCAGAGGCTGGCGCCAAGCTGGAGCCCCCATCCCGGCCTTCGGCCGTACTTCCCCCAATGGGGGAAGAGAAGGAAGGCGCCGTGGGCTTCCATTGTCAAAGCCCCTCCGCCTCAGCGCGCCCTTCGCATCGTAAGGTTGATCCGGCCGCCGCCGGGGATAAGCCGCGAGGAGCCGGAAAGGATGCGGTCCACGCCGTGGAAGGCCAGCCGCGCCTCGCCGGCCAAGACACAGACGTCGCCGGACGTCAGCCGCATCGAGCGTGTGGGCGCGCGCCGAGCCAGGCCCCCGATGCGGAAGATCGCTGTGTCGCCCAGCGAGACCGACACCACCGGCGCCGAGAAATCGGCCTCGTCGCGGTCCTGGTGCGCGCCCATTCGCGCGCCCTCGCGATACAGGTTGACGAGGCAGGCGTCTGGCGGCCGCGCCGCATCGCCAACCTCGGCCCACAACTTCAGAAGCGCCTTCGGGATCGGCGGCCAGGGCCTTCCGGTGAGCGGATGGCGCGGCTCGTAGCGATAGCCCGCCCTGTCGGTGACCCAGCCTAGCGGTCCGAAATTGGTCATCTCCACGCTCATCGCCTGACCGCCCGGTGTCAGCGGTCGATAGAAGCCCGCGGCCCGCGCGAGAGCGAGCACCTCGCCAGCTAGAGCCTGCTGAGCGGCCGGATCCAGATGACCCGGATAGAACGCGAAGCCGTTCAGCGTCACCAAAGTGTCTCCAAGTGGAGCGAAGCCGGCGAGCGACGCCCTTGCGACCGCCGCCCCGGTTCCCATATCCGGGTCCAAGGCGGGAGGCTTCCTTCCAGGAGACGCCCGCTCACAGCCACAGTCCAATGCATGGCGCCCATGATGGGGCCAAGGCCTTGGCGTCAAGACAGACCTGGGAACGGTCAGGCGAGGAGGCTCCATCGGGGAGCTCGTCGGGGGCCGTTCGCCAACAACGGAGCGAGCAGGATTTCATGAGCAAGATCATCGGTATCGACCTTGGCACCACCAATTCGTGCGTGGCCATCATGGACGGTAAATCGCCAAAAGTGATCGAGAACGCCGAGGGCGTTCGCACCACCCCGTCGGTGGTGGCGATCCTGGAAGATGGCGAGCGTCTGGTGGGCCAGCCGGCCAAGCGCCAGGCGGTGACCAACCCCGAAAACACTCTTTTCGCCATCAAACGCCTGATCGGGCGCCACTTCGACGATCCTGTGGTGGCCAAGGACAAGGGCATGGTCCCCTATGAGATCGTCAAGGGGCCCACGGGGGACGCCTGGGTGCGGGCTCACGGCAAGGACTATTCCCCCCCGCAGATTTCCGCCTTCATCCTGCAGAAGATGAAGGAGGCGGCCGAGGCCCATCTGGGCGAGAAGGTGGAAAAGGCCGTCATCACCGTCCCGGCCTATTTCAACGACGCCCAGCGCCAGGCGACCAAGGACGCCGGCAAGATCGCCGGCCTGGAAGTGCTGCGCATCATCAACGAACCCACCGCCGCGGCCCTGGCCTATGGCCTGGAACGCAATGACGGCAAGAAGATCGCCGTGTATGACCTGGGCGGCGGGACCTTCGACGTTTCCATCCTGGAGATCGGCGATGGCGTCTTCGAGGTGAAGGCCACCAATGGCGACACCTTCCTGGGCGGCGAGGACTTCGACCTTCGCATCGTCGACTATCTGGCCGACGAGTTCAAAAAGGAGCAGGGCGTCGATCTGCGCAAGGACAAGCTCGCCCTGCAGCGCCTCAAGGAAGAAGCGGAAAAGGCCAAGAAGGAGCTCTCCTCCACGGCCCAGTATGAAGTGAACTTGCCGTTCATCTCGATGAACGCCTCGGGGCCGCTGCACCTCAACATCAAGCTCTCGCGCGCCAAGCTCGAAGCCTTGGTCGAGGACCTGATCGTCAAGACCATCGGCCCCTGCGATCAGGCGCTCAAGGACGCCGGCCTCAAGAAGTCCGACATAGATGAAGTGATCCTGGTCGGCGGCATGACCCGCATGCCCAAGGTCGTCGAGACGGTGAAGGAATTCTTTGGCCGCGAACCCCACAAGGGCGTCAACCCCGACGAAGTCGTGGCGCTGGGCGCGGCCATCCAGGGCGGTGTGCTGCAGGGCGACGTCAAGGACGTGCTGTTGCTGGACGTGACCCCGCTGACACTCGGTATCGAGACCCTGGGCGGCGTGTTCACCCCGTTGATCGAGCGCAACACCACTATTCCGACCAAAAAGAGCCAGACCTTCTCCACCGCTGACGACAATCAGAGCGCGGTGACGATCCGGGTCTTCCAGGGCGAGCGCCCGATGGCGGCCGACAACAAGCTGCTAGGTCAATTTGACCTCGTCGGCATTCCTCCGGCGCCCAGGGGCGTGCCTCAGGTGGAGGTGACCTTCGACATCGACGCCAATGGTATCGTCAATGTTTCGGCTCGCGACAAGGCGACGGCCAAGGAGCAGTCGATCCGCATCCAGGCCAACGGCGGTCTTTCCGACACCGACATCGAGGCCATGGTCAAGGAAGCCGAGGCCAATGCCGCCGAGGACAAGAAGCGCAAGGAGTTGGTCGAGGCCAAGAACCACGCCCAGTCCCTGATCCACTCCACTGAAAAGGCCATGGCCGAACATGGCGACAAGGTCGGCCCCGAGGAAAAGAGCTCGATCGAGGCGGCGCTGGCCGATCTGAAGTCGGAGGTCGAGGGTGAGAACGTCGAAGCTCTCGGCGCCAAGACCCAGACCCTGATGCAGGCTTCGATGAAGCTTGGCGAAGCCATGTACCAGGCTCAGCAAGGCGAAGCCGGCGCCGAGCCCGGAGCGGCCCCGGCCGACGACGGCGTCGTCGACGCCGAGTTCGAAGAAGTCAAAGACGACAAATAGTCCGCGTGGCCAACCCGGGGGGATGACCATGACCGGATGCGATCGAGCACCCCCCCTCCCCCTCCAGGGGAGGGGGACCGCCGCCCCTCTCCACCTGTTTCATCCTGGCCACAGCGAAGCGAAACGCAGCGGAGAGGGCAGGCCAGCTTCCGGGATAACGCAAATGGGCGGGCGCCTGCCTGATCTCGCCAGGAAGGCCTTGCCCCGAACCGATTCTCCCCCCACCTCACCCTCAACGCCCGAGGCACATGACGTTTGATGCGTGACTATTACGAAATCCTGGCCGTGGAGCGGACCTGCGAGGCCGGCGAGCTCAAGGCCGCCTTTCGCAAGCTGGCGATGGAGCATCATCCCGATCGTAACGACGGCTGCCCCAAGGCCACGGCTCGGTTCAAGGAGATCAACGAAGCCTATTCGGTGCTGTCCGACCCTCAGAAACGCGCCGCCTACGACCGGTTCGGCCACGCCGGGGTGAACGGCATGAACGGCGCCGGCCGGGGCGGCTTCAACGACGTCCACGATATCTTCAATGACGTGTTCGGCGATGTCTTCGGCGACATGTTCGGCCGGGGTGGCCGGTCCAACGGCCCCGCCCGCGGCCAGGATCTGCGTTACGATCTCGAGATCAGCCTCGAGCAGGCCTATGCGGGCGCCGAAGTGGAGATCAAGGTTCCCGCCGCCGTTCCCTGCGAAACCTGCGAGGGTTCGGGCGCCAAGCCGGGCACCAGCGCCACCACCTGCGGAACCTGCGGCGGGGCCGGACGGGTGCGGCGAAGCCAGGGCTTCTTCCAGGTCGAGACCGCCTGCCCGCGCTGCGGCGGGGCCGGACGGCTGCTGCTCGATCCTTGCCAGACCTGCTCGGGCCATGGGCAGGTTCGCCGTGAACGGGTGCTGGAGGTGCGCATTCCCGCCGGTGTCGATGACGGCTCGCGCATCCGCCTGGCCGGCGAGGGCGACGGCGGCGCCAGGGGCGGCCCGCGCGGCGATCTTTACATCTTCGTCTCGGTTCGACCGCACGAGCTTTTCGAGCGCGATGGTCTCGACCTGATGTGTTCGGTGCCCGTGCCCATGGCCACCGCTGCCTTGGGCGGCGAGATCGAGGCTCCGTGCCTGCTGGGCGGCGAGAACTGCGACGGCGAGTGCAAGATCCGCGTCAAAGTCCCCGAGGGAGCCCAGACCGGCCGCACCGTGCGCCTACGCGGCAAGGGCATGCCTTCCCTGCGCTCGCGCGAGCGCGGCGACCTGGTGGTCGAGCTCTTCATCGAGACGCCCACTAAGCTAACGGCCAAGCAGAAGGCCCTGCTAAAAGAATTCTCCGGGCTCTGCGGCGAGCATCAGAACCCCCAGTCGGCCAACTTCTTCAAGAAGGCCCGCCGGTTCTGGGACGACGTAACCGGGGTCGAAGGACGCGCCTGAGGGCCCGTTTCAGCGGCCGGTCAACGCGCCGATATCGCGCCAGTGATAGGCGGTTTCCATCAGATCGCCGCCCCAGCCGCGGACCGGTCGCTCCGCCGCATCGACGCCGCCCAGATGGCCATAGAAGCGCCGCGCCGCGTCGTTCGAGCTTAAGACCCAGACGCGCAGCGACTTCGCTCCCTGCGCCGCCAATGCCCGGGCGGTGGCCTCCATCAACCGCCGGCCCAGGCCGATCTTCTGATGCGAACGTAGGAGATATAGGGTGAATATCTCCGCCTCGTTCTGGGTTTTCGAGGTCATTGCGCCAGCGGCGTAGCCTACCAGCCCGGACGGTCCCTCGGCGGCCAGCACCACATCGCCTGGCCCCGCGCGCATCAACTGATGGCGCCAGCGGCGGGCGTGGGCCGGAATGCTCATCTTGGCCAGATAGGCCGCCGGAAGATGTCCGGGATAGGTCTCGCGCCAGGCGCGCACATGAACCTCGGCCAGATCGACCGCGTCGCCTGGCCCGGCGGGAATGATCAGCGTCTCTGCCAGTCGCTCCATGAAGAGAAACTTGGACGCCTAGGGCGAATCGTCAAGGGCTACCCGCGCGCTGCCCCGCCCTGTAGCGTCGCGGCCATGAACGCTCCCCTTGAGCCGATTCTCTCCGCCACTCCGCCGCCCGCCGGCGCGACGCCGGTGATGGCGCAGTTCTTCGAGGCCAAGGCGCGCCAGCCCGACGCCCTGGTGTTCTTCCGCATGGGCGATTTCTACGAGCTGTTTTTCGAGGACGCGCACAAGGCCGCCGCCGCCATCGGCATCGCGCTGACCCATCGAGGCACCCACGCGGGCGCGCCGATCCCCATGGCCGGAGTGCCGGCCCACGCCGCGGAGGCCTACCTCGCCAAGTTGATCCGCGCCGGCTTCAAGGTCGCGGTCTGCGAGCAGATGGAGGATCCGGCCGATGCCCGGAAGCGCGGCGGCAAGGCGATCGTGCGGCGCGATCTGGTGCGCGTGGTCACGCCCGGCACCCTCACCGAGGATGGTTTGCTCGATGCGCGCGGGGCCAACCGCCTGGCCTCTGTGGCCGTGCGCGCCGGCCAGGCGGCGGTGGCCAGCGTCGATATTTCCACCGGCGAGGTGGATTGCCAGCTCGTCGCCCAGGATGGCCTCGCCTGCGCCCTCGCCGCCCTCCAGCCCTCCGAGATTCTCGTCCCCGACCGTCTTTTCTCCGAGGCCTGGGTCAATGCGGCGCTGAAGACCGCCGGCGGCCTCGTCCAGCCCATGGCCAGCAACCTCGCCGAACCGGCCGCCTCCGAGGCGCGTCTCAAGCGGCTCTATGGCGTGGCGACCCTTGACGGCTTCGGCGATCTGGCCGGGGCGGAGATCGCCGCCCTGGGTCTCCTCGCCGCCCATCTCGACATCACCCAGGCGGGCGTCGTGCCGGCCCTGCGCCCGCCGCGCCGCGCCGGCGAGGCCGAGTTCATGGCCATCGATCCGGCCACCCGCGCCAGCCTGGAGATCGAAAAATCGCTTTCCGGGGCGCGCGAAGGCAGCTTGCTGGCCGCTATCGACCGCACGGTGAGCGCGCCGGGCGCCCGCCTCCTCGCGGCGCGCCTGGCGAGACCACTGCTCTCGCCGCCGGCCATCGAGACGCGCCTGGACGCCATCGCGTGGCTGGCCGAGCGCGGGCCCCTGCGCCAAGACCTGCGCGAGGTCCTCCGGGGCGTCGGCGACATGGCCAGAGCCCTCTCGCGCCTGGCGCTGGGGCGCGGCGGCCCGCGCGACCTGGGCGCCCTGAAGGAAGGCCTCGCCGTCGGCGCGGCGATCGCGCGCCAAATGGCCGAAGCCGAAGACGCCTTGAGCCCGCCTCCGACGGAGCTCGCTGAGGCCTTGTCGGCTCTCGATCTCACACACCAAAGCGCCCTGGCGGCCTTTCAAGCCGCACTCGCCGCCGGCCTCGACCTGGACCTGCCCGCCCAGGCCCGCGACGGCGGCTTCGTCGCCGCCGGCGTTTCGACCGAACTGGACGAGACCCGGGCCCTGCGCGACGACAGCCGGCGCGTCATCCTCGGCCTCGAGGCCCGCCTGGCCGTGGAGAGCGGGGTGGCCGTCAAGATCCGCCACAACGCCGTCCTCGGCTACTTCGTCGAGGCCACCGCCAAACAGGCCGAACCGCTGCTGCAACCGCCGCTCTCGGGCCTTTTCATCCATCGCCAGACCATGGCCAACCAGGTGCGCTTCACCACCGTCGAGCTGGCCGACCTTGACGCCAAGATCGCCAGGGCCGCCGACCGGGCCCGGGGCCTGGAGCTGGCCCTCTTCGAGGCCTGGCGCGAGCGCGCCCAGGGCCTGGCGGGTGATATCCTGGCCGCGGCCGAGGCGCTCGCGCGGCTCGATGTCGCCGCCGCCCTGGCCGAATGGGCCGCCGATGTCGGGGCCGTGCGGCCGATCATCGACACCTCGTTCGTCTTTCAGGCTAAAGGCGCTCGCCACCCGGTGGTCGAAGCCTCTGTGCGCCGGGCCGGCGAGGCCTTCACCCCCAACGACTGCGCCCTGGATGGAGAGGGAGCCTCCGGGGCGCGTCTCTCCATCGTCACCGGCCCCAACATGGCCGGCAAATCGACCTTCCTGCGCCAGAACGCCCTCTTGGCGATCCTCGCCCAGGCCGGCTGCTTCGTGCCGGCGTCGCACCTGCGGCTGGGCGTCGTCGATCGCCTGTTCAGCCGGGTGGGCGCCGGAGACGACCTGGCGCGCGGGCGCTCCACCTTCATGGCCGAAATGGTGGAGACGGCCGCCATTCTCACCCAGGCCACGGCCCGGTCGTTCGTCATCCTCGATGAGATCGGACGGGGCACCGCAACCTATGATGGCCTCGCCATCGCCTGGGCCTGCGCCGAGACCCTGTACGAGACCAACCGATGCCGCGCCCTCTTCGCGACCCACTATCACGAGCTCGCCGCCCTGGAATCGCGCCTGCCCTTCGTCTCCAACCTCTCGCTCAAGGCCAAGGAGTGGAACGGCGATCTCGTGTTCCTGCACGAAGCGGGGCCTGGCTGCGCCGACCGCTCCTATGGTGTCCAGGTGGCCAAGCTGGCCGGCGTTCCCGCCGCCGTGGTCGCCCGCGCGCGGCAGGTGCTCGATCGGCTGGAGAGCGAGGCCGGCGCGAAGGCCGACCTGGCCGAACTCCCGCTTTTCGCGCTCGCCGAAGCCGCCGCCCCGCCGCCCGCGGGCGCGACGCTCCTAGAGGCGGCCCTCACCGCCCTCGACGTCGACGGCATGAGCCCCAGAGAGGCTCTCGATGCGCTCTATAGGCTGAAGGGGCTTCTCTAGCTGGCTTGGCGCTCGCCTAACCCAACCACGCGACTTTCCGTGGATTTTGGGACTCCCGGCGTATCGCCACGAGCTCTGAAAACCGCGCCGACAACTTCCTCTTGGCTCGCCACGACCGGCTTACGGACTCGATCGAGTTCCAAGCCTAGTCTTCAATTTCGCTCGCGGATTTAGAGGGCGGTGCGCCCGCCGCCTGGACGATGTCCTCGTGCTCCTGCTGGCGCACCCGCTCGCTGATGTTCAGCCGGGTGAACAAATAGCCAGCGCCGCGCGTCTGCACAGCCTCGGCCCAGTCGGTGCGGGCGGCCGCCATGAGGTTCTCCGTCTCGCCGACATGAACGATCTCATAGCCATCGCCATCCTCGCGCACATAGAGATAGTTGCCACCCATCGGCGACAACGGCCGGCTCTCGCCGACAAGGTTGAAGCGGTAAACGGCGCCGGAAGCGCCCCGCACATCGATCAGGTCTCTCATGAAATCTCCGCCGGACGGCGCACAGGCGCGACCGATCGTCTTGGCTAAGCCCTGTGGGATTCTACCCACATTCTGGCGCTTTGCCAGTCGATCACCGGCGACTCGTCGAAATGCTGGTGAAATAGGCGAGTCGGCGATGGTGGGGACGGAGGGAATCGAACCCTCACGGCCAAAGGCCAACGGATTTTAAGTCCGGCGCGTCTACCAATTCCGCCACGTCCCCTGACGACAAACATAGATGGCGGCCCGTTTGGCGGTCCAGGCGCATCGACGCGATAAAGCTAAAGTCGCCATATCCCGGACGCCCGACCTCTCGGCGAGGCGCCAAGCAGAAGGGGGAAAGCTCAGACGGCGGCTGGCGCCACGCGGCGGCGCGCTCGCATCACCACGCCAAGACCCGCCAGGCCAACCAGCATCAGCCCCCAGGTAGCCGGTTCCGGAACCAGCGAGAGGGTGAGCGAAATACCCGTCGAGTCGTCGTAGAAGCTTCCATAATTGTTGACACCGATATCCAGCGTATCGCCAGCGTTCAGGTGGATAAGGCCCGAGCCAAAACTGAAATATTCGCCCGGGCTGCTTCCGGATGCTCCAGGGCCCGTCAGGGTCTGCGTTCCGATGACGGTCCCGTCATAGGCGCCGATTACCTCAACGCCGGTGGGGTTGGTATCGAGAAGCTCGGCAAACCCCGAGTACCGGTATGTGCCCGTGGTGGGCGCGGTGAACTGGAGGATGGAATCGGTGGCTGGCCCCGGGTGCACCAGCAGCACATCCGTCGGCAAGACCACCGTACCGGTGGTGATCGTCGAGGAGGTCAGGTTTTTGATGATGGTGGGAACTTGAAAGACCGGCGTCGCGGTCTGCCAGCATCCCATTCCAGAAGTTAGGCAGTCGGGTTTGTAGTTAGAGTAGGCCGTGAAGCTCGACCCGGTGACGCCCGTGCCATAGCTCCAGATACCGGTGGAGCTGGTGGTCGAGAAATCGGAAACCGCGTCGTAAACCGTGGCGGCGCCAGCCCCGTTTGCGATCGCCACCGCCCCGGCGAGGATGGCGAACAAGTTTCGTACATTCATTGCCCAGCAGCCCCTGAAGTCCTCACTGGGGCGAGGTTATCATAGCCACCAACCCGGCGATATGCACAAACTTTCAAAGTCGATCTTAGGGAGCCACCCGGATGATCGCCGTCGCCCCAATCCCGTCCAGCGCCGCCACCAAAGCTTCCACGGTCTGGGCCACCTCCTCGCCATCGCGACCCCGGATCACCAGGTTGGAGCCATAACCCTCGGGCCCGAAGAAAGGATAGCTGCCGAGCGAGAGATTGGGATGGGCCTTGGCCAGCGTCTCCAGAGGCGCGGCGATCGCCCCCTCGCCGGCGCCTTCCACCCGAACGGTGCGGGCGATGACCACCGCGCCGGTGCGCAGGCGTGGGCCGACATCCTCCAGCATGCCGCGCATGATCTGCGGCACGCCGGCCAGGACGAAGACATTGCCGATCTGGAAGCCCGGCGGGTTCTTCACCAGGCTGCCGCCTATTGGCACCCTGGCCATGCGCCGCCGGGCGGCGTTGAGCTCGCCGCCCCAGCGCGCCGTCATCAGAGCGAGGATCTCTGGATGCTCATAGAGTTCCACCCCGAAGGCGAGGGCGACGGCGTCGGCGGTGATGTCGTCATGGGTGGGGCCGATGCCGCCGGTGGTGATCACATAGTCGTAACGGGTGCGCAGGGCGTCGAGGGCGGCGACGATATCGGCGGTGTCATCGCCCACCGTGCGCGCCTCGGCCAGATCGACGCCGAAGGTCGCCAGATAGCGCGCGATATCGCCGAGGTTGGTGTCTCGCGTACGACCCGAAAGGATCTCGTCGCCGATGATCAGAACGGCGGCGGTGACACGTTCGCTGCTCGCCATCGGCGCCGCCTTCTTTGACCCCAAGCCAAGTGAGGGGCATAGGCCGCCGATGCTTTTGCCGCAACCGCTGGCGCACGGCGCGCTCGTCAGTCGCTACAAGCGATTCTTCGCTGATGTGAGGCTGGATGACGGGCGCGAGATCACCGCCCACTGCCCCAACCCCGGCGCGATGCTGGGGCTGAATTCGCCGGGGCTCGGCGCCTGGGTCTCGCCGGCGGACGGCGCCAAACGTAAGCTCGCCTGGACGCTGGAACTGGTGGAGGCGGATGGCGGACTGGTGGGGATCAACACCCTGCATCCCAATCGCCTGACCGCCGAAGCGCTTGCGGCCAACGCCATTTCCGAGCTTGCCGGGTATAGGGTCCATCGCCGCGAGGTGCGCATGGGTGATGCCAGCCGGGTTGATTTCGTTCTGGAAAGTCCGGACCGACCGCCTTGCTGGCTGGAGGTGAAGAACTGTCATCTGCGGCGGTCGGGCACGCTGGCGGAATTTCCGGACTGCGTGGCGGCGAGATCTTCACGACACCTGCGTGAGCTTACCGCCAGGGTGGCCGCAGGCGACCGGGCGGTGCAGCTCTTCGTGATCCAGCGGACCGACTGTGATCGCTTCGCCGCCTGCGCCGATCTCGACCCCGCCTACGCGCGCGGCCTCAGCGACGCCGCGGCGGCGGGAGTTGAAGTCTTGTGCTATGGTTGCGACATAGGAACCGATGAAATCCGCATCGCCCGGCGCATCCCCTGGATCGGCGCGGCGGCGGCCTGAAGAGAGATCGCCAAATGGCCCTGGCCGAAGACTTCGCCGATATCCCCGTCCGCTCCGAGCGGATCAAGCTCCATGGGCCGGAGGGCTTCGCGGGCATGCGCGCCGCCGGCCGCCTCGCCGCCGAGTGCCTGGACATGCTGACGCCCTATGTGACCCCGGGGGTCGCCACCGCCAAGCTCGATCGGCTGGCGCGGGAGTTCACCCTCGATCACGGCGCCCTGCCGGCGTGCCTCTACTATCGCGGCTATTCTCACACCCTGTGCATCTCGCCCAACCATGTGGTCTGCCACGGCATTCCTGGCGAACGCACCCTGCGCGAGGGCGATATCGCCAATATCGACGTGACCGTGGTGGTCGATGGCTGGCATGGCGATCATTCGCGCATGTATCCCATCGGCGAAGTGGCCCCGCGCGCGCGGCGGCTGATCGACATCACCTATGACGCGCTGGACCTGGGCCTGGCGGCCGTGAAGCCGGGCGCGCGGCTGGGCGATATCGGCCATGCCATCCAGTCCTACGTCGAGGCGCAGCGCTGCAGCGTGGTGCGCGATTTCTGCGGCCATGGCCTTGGCAAGGTGTTTCACGACGCGCCCAACATCCTGCATTTCGGCCGGCCAGGCGCCGGCGAGGTGCTGAGGCCCGGCATGTTCTTCACCATCGAGCCCATGGTGAACCTGGGCCGCCACCCGGTGAAGCTGCTGGCCGACGGCTGGACGGCGGTGACGCGCGACAAGTCCCTCTCGGCCCAGTGCGAGCACTCGGTGGGCGTGACCGAGACCGGCGTCGAGGTCTTCACCCTCTCGCCCAAGGGCCTGTTCCGGCCCCTCTGACATAGGCGCGAAAGCCCGGAAAAAACCGGTGGCGCGGCGCCGAAATTGTTCCTAATTTGTTCCCAAAATGTACCCTCGAGGTGGAGGCTGTGTATGCTTGAGGAGCAGGGCGCCTTCGTTTTCCGCGCCGATCGTCCGGCGCCGGCGGATCCGTCCTTCCGCAAAGGCCATCGCGAGCGTTTGCGCGCCCGCGCGGCGATCAGCTTCGCCGCCCTGCCCGACTATGAGCTCCTGGAGCTGATCCTGGCGCGCAGCCTGCCGCGTGGCGACATCAAGCCGATCGCCAAGGCCCTGCTGGCCCGGTTCGGCGCCCTGGCCGGGGTGTTCGGCGCGGCGAGCGAGGAGTTGCAGGCGATCAAGGGCGTCGGCCCCGCCGTGGCGCTGGACCTCAAGCTGGTTCACGAGGCGACGGTGCGGATGGGCCGGGGCGAGGTGAGGAAGCGCACCGTGATCTCGTCGTGGAGCGCGCTGCTGGCCTATGTGAAGGTCGCCCTGGCGCACGAGGCGCGCGAGCAGTTTCGGGTCTTGTTTCTCGACAAGAAGAACCAGCTGATCGCCGATGAGGCGATGAACCAGGGCACGGTGGACCATGCGCCGGTCTATCCGCGCGAGGTGATGCGCAAGGCGCTGGAGCTCTCGGCCAGCGCGGTGATCCTGGTGCACAACCACCCCTCGGGCGACCCGACGCCGTCGCCGGCCGATGTCGACATCACCCGCCAGGTGATCGAGGCCGGCCGGTCTCTGCGCATCGCCGTGCACGACCATCTGGTGGTGGGGCGCGACGGGGTGGCCAGCTTCAAGGCGCTGGGGCTTATCTAGCCGCCTGACTGGGCCGCCACGTCGGCCAAGGCGTCCTTCTCCCATTCCAGGAACTCCGGCGTCTCGAGCAGGCGCTCGGCGTAGGCGCCGGCGGGGCCGGTGTCGCCAAAATCGGTTAGGCGCAGGCCATAGGTGCGAAAGCGGGTCGCCACCGGGGTGAAGAAGGCGTCGGCGATCGACCAGGCGCCCAGCAGGAACGGACCGCCGAACTGCTTCAAGAGGCCATTCCAGAGAATGACGATGCGACGGATATCCTTGGCCGTCGCCGGCGAGACATCGACGTCGGTGCGAAGGGCGAGGTCCATGGGGCATTCGCCGCGCAGGGAGGGAAAGCCCGAATGCATTTCGCTGGCCGCCGAGCGGCCAAGGGCGCGCGCCCCCGGATCGGCGGGCCAAAACGCGGCGGCCGGATAACGCTCCGCCAGATATTCGCAGATGGCCAGGGTGTCCCAGATCGTCAGGGGCCCATCCTTGAGCACCGGCACCAGGCCGCTGGGCGAGCCGGCGGCGACGATGGCGTCATGGGTCGACTCGTCGCGCAGGCGGACCAGGGTCTCGGTGAACGGCGCGCCGGTGCGCTTCAGCGCCAGCCACGGCCGCATCGACCAGCTGGAAAGGTTCTTGTCGCCGATCAGCATTTCCATCGTCCGCGCTCCAAAGCCTGTCCGATCCGCCCATAGCGCACTCAGCCATGGCGTTGCGACCACGGAGGCGGCTAAGGTCGGGAAAAAACAAGATCGTCACTTGAGAGGGATCGCCAGAATGGCCGACACCACCGCGGCGCCAGCAGCCACTGCGCCGCGCCAGCCGGTCTTTTCCGACGCCTATAAGAACGTCGTGCTCAGCTTCCTGGTGCTGGCCTACACCTTCAACTTCATCGACCGCACCATCGTGGCCATCATCGGCCAGGCCATCAAGGTCGACCTGAAGCTGACCGACACCCAGCTGGGCCTGTTGGGCGGCCTGTCGTTCGCCATCCTCTACACCCTGCTGGGCGTTCCCATCGCGCGCCTGGCCGAGCGCTGGAACCGGGTCTCGATCATCTCGGCCGCCCTGGTCGTGTGGTCGGGCTTCACCATGGCCTGCGGCTTCGCCACCAGCTTTCCCGCCCTGCTGGCCATGCGGGTGGGGGTGGGCGTGGGGGAGGCCGGCTGTTCGCCGCCATCCCATTCGCTGATCAGCGACTATTATGAGCCCAAGCGGCGGGCCTCGGCGCTTTCCATCTACGCCGTGGGCATTCCGCTGGGGGGCATGATCGGCGCCATCGCCGGCGGCTGGCTGGCCAAGAACTTCGGCTGGCGGGTGGCCTTCATGGCCGTGGGCGCGCCAGGCGTGATCCTGGCCCTGCTGGTGAAGCTGATCGTCAAGGAGCCGCCGCGCGGCCATTCCGATCCGGCCGAACGACCCCTGATCGCCGCCGACGTCACCGCCCATGCCGTGGACGCGCCCGCCGACCACTGGCTGTGGGCGGAGCTCAAGGAACTGGGCGCGGTGACCCGCAGCCTCTTTGGCCATTGGCCGGTGCTGAACATGGTGCTGGGCATCACCATCGCCTCGTTCGGCGGCTATGGCATCGGCCAGTTCTCGGCGCCCTATTTCAACCGCGCCTTCGGGCTGGACTACGCCACGGTGGGCCTGATCTTCGGCCTGATCGGCGGGGTCTCATCGGGCCTGGGCACCCTGGCGGGCGGCTTCGTCAGCGACTGGGCCAGCAAGCGCGATCCGCGCTGGTACGCCCTGACCCCGGCCATCGGCCTGGCCATCGCCACGCCGATCTACATCCTGGCCTATCGGCAGATGGACTGGAAGGTCGCCGCCGTCGTCCTGCTGCTCCCAGGCATCTTCCACTACACCTATCTTGGCCCGACCTTCGGGGTGATCCAGAACGTGGTCGAGACACGCCGGCGGGCCACGGCCACGGCGGTGATGTTCCTGTTCCTCAATATCATCGCGCTCGGCGGCGGTCCGCTCTTCACCGGCTGGATCATCGATCTTTTCGCCCAGTTCAACTTCACCCATGGCGCCGAGCGGCACATCCTGCCGGCCCTGGCCGGCTCATTCGGCGGCGACAGCGGGGCGGCGCATTTCGCCAGCCAATGCCCGGGCGGCGCGGCGCCCAAGGGATCGGCCCCGGCCCTGGCGGCCCAATGTCATGGCGCCCTGGTTCACGCCACGCGCCAGGGAATCCTGGTCACCACCTGTTTCTACGCCTGGGGGGCGTTCCACTATCTGCTGGGCTCGTTCGGCATCGCCAAACGCCTGGCCACGGTGGCGGCGGAGCGCAAGGCGCGGGAGGCCTGATCGCTTCCCTGGCGCGGCCACTCAGGCTAGAGAGCGCGCCATGATCCCACGCTACGCACGCCCCGAGGCGGCGGCCATCTGGTCGCCCCAGACCCGCTTTCGCATCATGTTCGAGATCGAGGCCTACGCGGCCGATGCGATGGCCGAGCTTGGCGTCATCCCCAAGGCCGCGGCCGAAGCGATCTGGGCGCGCGGCGGAAACGCCATCTTCGATCCGGACCGCATCGACGAGATCGAGCGCGAGACCAAGCACGACGTCATCGCCTTCCTCACCCACGTCACCGAGATCGTCGGCCCAGAGGCCCGGTTCCTGCACCAGGGCATGACCTCGTCCGACGTCAACGATACGACCCTGGCCGTGCAGCTGGCCCGCGCCACCGACCTGCTGCTCGAAGACGTCGAACTGGTTCTGGCGGCCCTCAAACGCCGGGCCTTCGAATATCGCCACACCCCCACGGTGGGCCGCAGCCACGGCATTCACGCCGAACCGACCACCTTCGGGCTGAAGCTCGCCGGCCACTACGCCGAGTTCTCCCGCGCGCGCGAGCGGCTGGCGATGGCGAGATTCGAGATCGCCACCTGCGCCATCTCCGGCCCCGTGGGCACCTTCGCCAGCGTCGATCCGCGCGTGGAGGCGCACGTGGCCGAGAAGCTGGGCCTGCGGCCGGAGCCGGTCTCCAGCCAGGTGATCCCGCGCGATCGCCACGCCGCCTATTTCGCCGCCCTGGCCGTGGTCGCCTCCTCGATTGAGCGCCTGGCGGTGGAGATCCGCCACCTGCAGCGCACCGAGGTGCTGGAAGCCGAGGAGCCGTTCGACGCCGGCCAGAAGGGTTCCTCGGCCATGCCGCACAAGCGCAACCCGATCCTCACCGAGAACCTCACCGGCCTGGCGCGGCTGATCCGCTCGGCGGTGATCCCGGCGCTGGAGAATGTCGCCCTGTGGCACGAGCGCGACATCAGCCACTCGTCGGTGGAACGGGCCATCGCCCCGGATACGACGATCCACCTGGATTTCGCCCTGCGGCGCCTCGCCAATGTGGTCGAGCGCCTAGTGGTCTATCCCGAAAACATGTCCAGCAATCTGGAGCGCCTGGGCGGCCTGGTGCACTCGCAGCGGGTGCTGCTGGCGCTCACCCAGAAAGGCCTTTCCAGGGAGGCCGCCTATGCGGCGGTCCAGCGCAACGCCATGAAGGTCTGGCGCGGCGAGGGCCGGTTCATCGATTTCCTGAAGGCCGACCCCGAGGTTCGGCCGCATGTCACCGATCAGGAACTGACCGCGCTCTTCGACCCAGCGTGGCACTTCGCCCACGTCGATACGATCTTCAAGCGGGTGTTCGGGGAAGACGCTTAGGGCTCAGGCCCTAGGCGCCGCGGACTTCGCCGCGGGCGATGGCCAGGAACTCGTCCATCTTGGCCCGCACCTCGCCCTCGCCGATGGAAAGACCGGCGCCGGAGAGGTCCTTGCTGACCTTGCGCAGCACGTCCTCGTCGCCGGGCTGTTCGAAATCGGACTTCACCACGGCCTGGGCGTAGTCCTGGACGTTCTCCAGCCCCATCAGGCCGGCGGCCCATTCGCCCAGCATGCGGTTGCGCCGCGCCATGGCCCGGAACTCCTGTTCCTGGTCGTTGGCGAACTTCTTTTCGAAGCCCTTTTCGCGGTCGTTGAGGCTGCTCATGAAAATTCCAGTACGCGTATCGGAGGGCGCTCAATATCCCGGCCGGGGGTTTGGGGCAATCGCCCGCGGACCCGAAGTCGCGCCCGGCGTCAGACCACGTCGTGGAACCGGCGAAAATCGATCGCCCGACGGCCATGTTCGTCGGCGGTGAAGATGTCGGCCAGGCCGCGCCCCCAGACCAGTTCGTCGGGCCGATAGGAGGTGCGGGCGTGGATGGTGGAGACGAAGGTCTCGTCGATCCCCTTCATGACCACCAGGATCTCCGCCTGGGCGGCCAGGAGGCTCGCCTGGGTTTCGCCATAGAGCGGGCTGGACTCGGTGACGGGATGCATCACCTGCCAGGTCATGAAGAACAGCGGCGAGCGGGACCTGACCACCGGCAGGTCGTAGAACCGGCGCATCAGGCCCTGGCCGGCGACGAGGACGTCACGCACCAGGGTCACGCTGACCTCCGCCTCGACCACCAGATTGCGCCGCCGATTCGCCGCGCGAAAGCTCAAGGTCGGCACGCCGTCGAGCGGACTGATCACCGCGATCCTGGAGAACATGATTCTCGCCGTCGGGCGCGATATGCGCGCGAACAGGAGGCCGGTGGCGATGGCCAGATTGAACAAGCCAATGAAGGCCTCAACCGTCATGATCAGATTGCAGTAGAGGCTTTTGGGGGCGACGGCGCCATAGCCGATGGTGCCGAAGGTCTCGACCGAGAAGAAGAAGGCGTCGGCGAAATTGCCGGGCCTGGCGCCGGCGAGGCCTCCGGGATCCAGCCAGTAGAGGAAGCCGAACAGGGCGTTGATGGCGAGATAAGCGGTCGCCATCACGGCGATGAAGGCGCCGATCGGCATGGTCAAGAGATAATGATAGGCGTCGCGCCAGCCGTCGCGGGGCAGGCCGATATAGGGCAGCCGCATGGTGCCAAGGCGCGGATAGGTCGCGCGCGGCGCCTCCGCCAACTCCTCGCCAAGCCCCTCTTCGCTCATGGAGCCAACCCTTGCCGGAACCGTTCGCCGGAGCAAGGGTCGTGTCTCGGTTTTGCGGGGTTCGCTCCCCAACCTGCGTCATCCTGGGTGGCCTGGAGCGCACCTTATCACCTGCGTCATCCCGGGTTTCCGTTGCGCTTCGCTTCACTCCGGTCGGGATGAACCAAGTGGGTGGGAATTCGCGTCGATGGCGAATGTCTCCGTGTTCTCCGTGAGCTCCGTGGTTTGGAATGCGACTTTCAATTTACCACGGAGTTCGCTGAGAACACGGAGGTCAGAAGACGCGCATCGCCCCCAATCCCTGCGTCCTCCCGGATGGAGCGCCGCCCTCTCGCCGCGCGGAAGTCCGGGACCCCTGGCGACTGGAACGCATGTCTCAACCGCGGCGGCGTCAGCGCTCGTTGAATGTGGCCCCTGGGTCCCGGGTTTCCGTTGCGCTGCGCTCCACTGCACCCGGGATGACGCAGGTGGTGAGGGAGCGCTTCGCTTCACTCCGGTCGGGATGAACCAAGTGGGTGGGAATTCGCGTCGATGGCGAATGTCTCCGTGTTCTCCGTGAGCTCCGTGGTTTGGAATGCGACTTTCAATTCACCACGGAGTTCGCTGAGAACACAGAGGTCAGAAGACGCGCATCGCCCCCAATACCTGCTTCATCCCGGATGAAGCGCCGCCCTCTCGCCGCGCGGAAGTCCGGGACCCCTGGCGACTGGAACGCATGTCTCAACCGCGGCGGCGTCAACGCTCGTTGAATGTGGCCCCTGGGTCCCGGGTCTCCGTTGCGCTGCGCTCCACTGCGCCCCGGATGACGCAGGTGGTAGGGAGGCTCGCACCCTGGATGACGCAGGTGAACCGAGAGGGCGCGGGGGCGAGGGCGTGTTTGCGCCGAGGCGGCCGATCGGGTAAGGTTAACGGGCCCTGAAGGATGTCACAGACGACCTTTGTCTAAATCACGCGCGCGGGACTTCGCCTTCCGCGCGCGGTTTCGTTTCCGGGGGAGTCGTCTGGGCAAAGGAAGATCGAAGACCATGACGCGCCGCAAGAAGATTTACGAAGGCAAGGCCAAGATTCTCTATGAGGGGCCCGAGCCCGGCACGCTGATCCAATACTTCAAGGACGACGCCACCGCCTTCGACGGTCAGAAGAAAGCGGTGCTGGAAGGCAAGGGCGTGATCAACAACCGGATCAGCGAATATGTCATGACCCGGCTCAACTCGATCGGGGTGCAAAATCACTTCATCAAGCGGATGAATCTGCGCGAGCAGCTGATCAAGGAGGTGGAGATCATCCCCCTGGAGGTGGTGTGCCGCAACATCGCCGCCGGCTCGCTGTCCAAGCGCTTCGGCCTGCCGGAAGGCCAGGCCCTGCCGCGCTCGATCATCGAGTTCTATCTCAAGGACGACAAGCTCTCCGACCCGATGGTGGCCGAGGAGCACATCACCGCCTTCAACTGGGCCCAGACCCAGGAGATCGACGACATGATGGCCATGACGCTTCGGGTGAACGACTTCCTCACCGGCCTCTTCAGCGCGGTCGGCATCACCCTGGTGGACTTCAAGATCGAATATGGCCGGATTTGGGAGAACGACTTTTCGCGGGTGATTCTCGCCGACGAGATCAGCCCCGACAGTTGCCGCCTGTGGGACTCGAGCACCCAGGAAAAGCTCGACAAGGATCGCTTCCGCCGCGACCTCGGCAATGTGATCGAGGGCTATACCGAGGTGGCGCGCCGGCTCGGCATCATGAAGGAGATGCCCACGGTGATTCAGGGCGGCATCCACTAGGCATGACGATCAAGGCGACGGTTCACGTTTTTCTCAAGCCCGGCGTTCTCGATGTTCAGGGCAAGGCGGTCGAGAACGCCCTGCACGGCCTGGGATGGGCGGGCGCCAGCAATGTGCGGGTCGGCCGCGAGATCACCTTCGATCTGCCGGGCGACGACGCGGCCTCGGCCGAGCGCGACGTGAAGGCCATGTGCGACAAGCTGCTGGCCAATCCGGTGATCGAGAGCTGGCGGGTGGAGATCGCGTCTTGAAGGCTGGCGTCGTGGTCTTTCCCGGCTCCAACTGCGACCGCGACTGCAAGGTGGCGATCGAGCGCTCCACCGGCGCCGAGGTCGCCATGATCTGGCACCAGGCGACCGAACTGCCGCCGGGGCTCGACCTGATCGTGCTGCCGGGCGGGTTTTCCTATGGCGACTATCTGCGCTGCGGGGCCATGGCGGCGCTCTCACCCGTGGTCGAGGAGATCCGGATCGCCGCCGAGCGCGGCGTCGCCGTGGTGGGCATCTGCAACGGTTTTCAGATCCTGTGCGAAGCCGGCATGCTGCCGGGCGCCCTGCTGCGCAACGCGGCCCTGAAATATGTCTGCAAGCCGGTCGATCTGGAGATCGCCAATCTCCAGACCCGCTTCACCGCCGCTTTCGGCGATCGCCGCGAAGCCACCATGACGGTGGGCAATGGCGAGGGGGCGTTCTTCGCCGACGAGGAAACGCTGGATCGGCTGGAGGGGGATGGCCGGGTGGTGTTCCGCTATCGGGAGAACCCCAACGGCTCATCGCGGGCCATAGCAGGCGTCATCAATGACAGCGGCAATGTGCTGGGGGTCATGCCCCACCCGGACCGGGCCTTCGAAGCGGAACTGGGCTCAGCCGATGGCGCCCTGCTGTTTCAGAGCGTCATGGCGAGCCGTTAGGCGACGCCCCTAGGAGCGTCGCCTGCCGACAATATCAGATTAACGAGACGCGGTGCCGATCGGGGCCGGAGCGGCGGCGACGGCGTTGCACTTGTCCAGGGACTTGCTGTCGAGGGCCTTGGCGTCGCTGGAATAGGCGGAGATCTTGCCGATCTTCTTGGCCAGGGCCTTGCAGCCGCTGAGGCCGCCCGAATCATCGGGAGCGACGCCGGTCGCGCAGGTCGCGCCCGAGCAATTCCACACCGCGCCGGCGACGATGAACTGAGCGGGGGTGGCTTGCGGGGTGTCGAGGGTGGCGGTGACGCTGGTCTCGGCGAAGGCCGAACCGGCCAGGGACATGACGGCGAACGCCGTGGCGAGAGCGAGTTTCATTTGAGAGAGCCTTTCTTCTACCGAAGTGAGACCCAGGCGGGAGGCCCGGACCGGCGCCCGCCCCGCGACCCCTTCGGAACCCCCGAGGAATGAAGCGAACCGGAACTTAGCACTGATTAGATACCACCGATAACTCAACACGCAAGCGAAATTTAGCATCGTTTAGATACCGGCGTTCACTTTGCGTTGCAACAGTGGCCGTTGTGCATCGCAACATATGACGCGGCGATGGCGGAATCGCAAGGGCGACGCTAGAAGACAGTGATGAACGCACCCCCATCGACGATGGCCGAGACGGCCCAGGCGTTCGGCCTCACCGCGGGCGAGTACGCCCTGATCGTTCAACGGCTCAGTCGCGAGCCGAATTTTCTGGAGCTGGGCGTCTTCTCGGTGATGTGGAGCGAACATTGCTCCTACAAGTCGTCGCGGCGACATCTGGGCCAGTTTCCGACCACCGGCCCGAAGGTCATTCAGGGCCCCGGCGAGAACGCCGGCGTGGTCGACATCGGCGACGGCCAGGCGATCGTCTTCAAGATGGAATCGCACAACCACCCCTCGTTCATCGAGCCTTACCAGGGCGCGGCGACGGGCGTCGGCGGGATCATGCGCGATGTTTTCACCATGGGCGCGCGGCCGATCGCGCTTCTGAACGCCCTGCGATTCGGCGATATTTCGCACCCGCGAACGCGCCGCCTGGTGGCCGGGGTGGTGGCGGGCATCGGCGGTTATGGCAATTGCGTGGGCGTGCCGACCGTGGCCGGCGAGACCAATTTCCACGCCGGCTATGACGGCAATATCCTGGTCAACGCCATGTGCGTGGGCCTCGCCGACGCCGACAAGATCTTCTATTCCGCCGCGCCCGGCCCCGGCCTGTCGGTGGTCTATTTCGGCTCCAAGACCGGCCGCGACGGCATCCATGGCGCGACCATGGCCTCGGCCGAGTTCGACGCCGAATCGGATGAGAAGCGGCCGACGGTGCAGGTGGGCGACCCCTTCGCCGAAAAGCTGCTGATCGAGGCGACGCTGGAGCTGATGGCGTCGGGCGCGGTGGCGGCGATCCAGGACATGGGCGCGGCCGGCCTCACCTCCTCCAGCGTGGAGATGGCGGGCAAGGGGGCGGTCGGCATCGACCTCGACCTCGACCGGGTGCCTCAGCGGGAAGAGGGCATGAGCGCCTATGAGATGATGCTGTCGGAAAGCCAGGAGCGGATGCTGGCCATATTGAAGCCGGGCCGCGAGGCCGATGGCCAGCGCATCTTCGAGAAATGGGGCCTGGACGCGGCGACCATCGGCATGACGACGGAAACGGGCCGGATCGTTCTTCGCCACGGCGGCGCGGTGGTGTGCGACCTGCCCCTGGCGCCGCTGACGGAAGACGCTCCCCTCTATGATCGCCCATGGACGGCGCCTGCGGCCCCGCGGCGCCTTGGCCCGGTGGATGTCTCTCCGCCCACCGATTGGGCTTCGGCGGTGCTGACCCTGATGTCGTCGCCCGACATGGCGTCGAAGCGCTGGCTCTGGGAGCAGTACGATCGCCACGTCATGGCCGACACCCTGGAGGATTCGGCCACCGGCGCCGATGCGGGGATCGTCCGTATTCACGGCGGCCGCAAGGCCTTGGCCGTCACCTCCGACTGCACGCCCCGTTATGTGGCCGCCGATCCGTTCGAGGGCGGCAAGCAGGCGGTGGCCGAGGCCTGGCGCAACCTCACCGCCGTCGGCGCCGAGCCGATCGCCATCACCGACAATCTCAATTTCGGCAATCCGGAACGGCCGGAGATCATGGGCCAGATCGTCCGGGCCATAGAGGGCATGGCGCTGGCCTGCCGCGCCCTGGATTTCCCGGTCGTGAGCGGCAATGTCTCGCTCTACAACGAGACCAATGGCGCGGCCATTCCGCCCACGCCGACCGTGGGGGCGGTGGGGCTGATCGCCGACTACGCCCATCGCGCGGATTTCGCCTCGATGCGCGAGGGCGATGCCCTGGTGCTCATCGGCGCGACCACCGGCGAGTTGGGCGCCAGTCTTTATCTGCGCGATGTCGTGGGACGCGAGGCCGGCGCGCCGCCCCCGGTCGACCTGGCGGCCGAACGGCGCAACGGCGATTTCGTCCGCGCCCTGATTCTGAGCGGCCAGGCCGGCGCCGTGCACGATCTCTCCGACGGCGGGCTGATCGCCGCCGCCGCCGACATGGCCTTGGCGAGCCATTGCGGGCTCGAGCTGACGGCCGACGGCGCCCTCCCCGCCCACGCCTTCCTGTTCGGCGAGGATCAGGCTCGCTACCTCGTGGCGACCGGCGAGGCCGAGGCGGTGCTGAGCGCCGCGCGCGAGGCCGGCGTGCCCGCCGCCGCCATCGGCCGCGCGGGCGGCGACGATCTGGCGGTTACCCGACTTTTCAGCCTGCCGCTGAAGACCCTGCGCGAAGCCCATGAGGGCTGGATGCCGACCTATATGGCGGGCGCATAGATCGTCTTCCTACGCCGAGGGCCGTGCTAGACTGGCCCAGCCCATTCGCCGCCGACCAGGATACGAACCATGCCAATCCCCGCCGCCGAGCTCGAAGCCGATCTGCGCGCCGCCTTTCCGGACGCCAAGATCGTGATCGAGGATCTGGCCGGCGACGGCGATCACTATCGCGCGCGCATCGTCTCGAGCGCCTTCGCGGGGTTGCCGCGCGTCAAGCAGCATCAGCTTGTCTATGCCGCCCTGTCAGGAAAAATGGGCGGCGCCTTGCACGCCCTGGCGCTGGAGACGTCCCCCGCGCCTTGACCCGCCTCGCCAGGGTCCCTAGCTCTTGGCCACACGCATCGCCCCTAAGCGAAGGACGCCGACCATGACCGAGACCGCCCAGACCGATATCGTTTCGGAGTTCATCGGCAAGACCATCGCCGAGAACCCGGTGACCCTGTTCATGAAGGGAACGCCGGAGCAGCCAGGGTGCGGCTTCTCGGCCATCGTCGTTCAGATCCTCGACCATCTGGGCGTGGATTTCGTGGGCGTGAACGTGCTGCAGAGCGACGACCTGCGCCAAGGCATCAAGGCCTTCTCCGACTGGCCGACCATCCCCCAGCTCTATGTGAAGGGCGAGTTCGTCGGCGGCTCGGATATCGTGCGCGAGATGTTCCAGTCGGGAGAGCTGAAGACCCTCTTCGCCGAACAGGGCATGCTGGCGGCCTGAGTCGGAGCGGCCGGGGTCGGTTCTCCTCTGGAGCCCCCTTCCCCGGCTTCGCCGGGACTTCCCCCAGAGGGGGAAGAGACGGAAGCGCGACGGAGCGCTCGCCGATCGCCTAACCCGCCTTAGGAAGAGTAGAACTCGACCACCAGGTTGGGCTCCATCTTCACCGGATAGGGCACTTCGGCCAGTTCCGGGGTGCGGATGAACTTGGCGGTCATCGCCTTGGGATCGACCTCGATGTAGTCGGGGATATCCCGCTCGGCGAGTTGCAGGGCTTCGAGCACCAGGGCCATGTTGCGCGAGCGCTCGCGCACCTGCACCACATCGCCGGCCTTGACCCGATAGGAGGCGATATTCACCCGCGATCCGTTGACCAGCACGTGGCCGTGATTGACGAACTGGCGGGCTGAAAACACCGTCGGGGTGAACTTGGCGCGATAGACGATGGCGTCCAGGCGCGATTCCAGGAGGGCGATCAGGTTTTCCGAGGTGTTGCCCTTGCGGCGGTCGGCCTCGTCATAGGTGCGGGAGAACTGCTTTTCGGTCAGGTTGCCGTAGTAGCCCTTGAGCTTCTGCTTGGCGCGCAGCTGAAGGCCGAAATCGGAGACCTTGTTCTTGCGGCGCTGGCCGTGCTGACCGGGGCCGTAGGCGCGCTGATTGATCGGGGATTTGGGGCGACCCCAGATGTTCTCGCCCATACGCCGGTCAATCTTGTACTTCGCCGAATGGCGCTTAGACATGGTGGTTCGTCTTTCACTTCGACGCGGTCCGGCGCCTCCCCAGATGGAGGCGCGATCTCAACGGCGGCCACGCGTCACCCGTCATAAACCCGCGCGCCGCCGAACAGGGCCCGGCGGCGACGAGGCGCGGCTTATCGACCGCGAAGGCGGCGAAGTCAAGAACGGCGGCCTGGGCGCCGATAGCGCTTACCCTTCCTCCGCCGCCTTGCGGGCCGCGAGTTTGGCCAGAACTCGGCCCCGGCCCTTGGCGAGGGCGGTGACGACGCCGCGGAAGGTGCGGACCTCCTGGTCGGTGAGGCGGGCGCGGCCGAGGGCGACGCGGAGGTTGCGCACCATGGAGGGGCGCTTTTCCGGCGGATGAAAGAAGCCGGCGGCGTCGAGCTCGGCTTCGAGCTGCCCGTAGAGGCCGATGACCGCGGCCTGTTCGGCGGGCGGGGCGGTCTCGGCGAAGGCCGGCGGCGCGTCTGGCTCGGCGGCGATGCGCCACTCATAGGCGGCGATGGCCACGGCCTGGGCGAGGTTGAGGGATCGATGGCGCGCGTCCACTGGCACGGTGATGATCGCCTGGCAGAGGGCGATCTCGGCGGTTTCCAGGCCGGCGCGCTCGCCGCCGAACAACAGGCCGGTCTTGAGGCCCCCGGCCTCGGCGGCGCGCAGCTCGGCGGCGGCTTCCCGCGGCGTGAGGATCGGCGGCGAGGCCTCGCGCGGCCTGGCGGTGGTGGCCAGCACCAGGCGCAGATCGGCGATAGCGTCTTCCAGGCGTTCGAACACCTTGGCCCCGTCCAGCGGCCAGTCGGCGCCAGACGCGCTGGCCCAGGCCCGGCTCTGCGGCCAACCGTCGCGGGGGCGAACAAGCCGCAGCTCCTCCAGGCCGAAATTGGCCATAACCCGCGCCACGGCGCCGATGTTTTCGGCCAGCTGCGGCGCGCTAAGGATCACACAGGGTCTGACATCGTTCATAGCTGAGCCCATAGCTGATATTGGCCGCCACGCGGACCCCGATCCGCGCCGAAAGACCGCCCTGGAGATATGTCCCGACGATGAAGTCCACCCGCCGCCTCGTCATCTCCGGCCTCGGCGCCGCCCTGGCCGGGTGTGGCGGCCGGGTGGAAAAGCCCGCCCAGCTCACCAGGCTGGACACCGATCGGCTGAGCGCCGAGTTCCCCAAGCTTGCGGCGCGCGCGGCGCCGGCGCAGCTGGGCCTTGGCGTCTGCCTCATCGGCCTGGCCAAGGCCTGGGCTTCCGACCCGACGTCGCGCTTTCCCATGCAGAGCGTCTTCAAGGCGCCGATGGCGGCGGCGGTGCTTTCGGAGGTGGACGCCGGACGGCTGAAGCTTTCCGAGCCGATCACTCTCACCGAGCTCGATCTTTCGCCGCCGTTCAGCGCCATCGATCAGGCCTGGCCGACGCCGCCGGACCATCACAGCCTCACCCTGCCGGTCATCGACCTCCTCGCCCTGGCCCTGCAGCGCAGCGACAACACCGCCGCCGACGTCATCATGAAGCGGATCGGCGGCCCGGGCGCGGTGAACGCGTGGCTGAACGGGAAATCCCTCGGCGACATCCGCGTCGATCGCTATGAGCGCGAGCTGCAGCAGGACGTGGCCGGCATGCCGCCGTTCGAGCCGGCCTGGAAGGATGAGCGCGCCTGGCTCGCCGCGCGCGACGCGGTGGCCGCGCCCCTGCGCGAGGCGGCCATGACCGCCTATCTGGCCGACCCGCGCGATACGGCGACCCTGCTGGCCAGCCTCGATTTTCTGTCCCGGCTGGCGCGGAGCGACCTGATCTCGCCCGCCTCCACGCGGCTGATGATGCGGCTGATGACCACCTCCCTCACCGGCGCGACTCGGCTGAAGGCCGGCCTGCCGGCGGGCGCCAGCCTGGCGCACAAGACCGGCTCGGCCCGCACGGACCTCGGCTTCACCCCGGCCACCAACGATATCGGCGTCGTGACGCTCAAGAACGGCGGGCGCCTGGCCATCGCCGCGTTCCTCGCCGGATCGACCGCCACCGAGGCCCAACGCGACACCCTGATCGCCGACGCCGCCCGCCTGGCGGTTTCGTGCGTGGGCTAGGGACTGGCGGCTTCTGGCCACCCCTCCCCTCAACACCTGCCTCATCCCGGGTGCAGGCCACCCCTCCCACCCGCGTCATCCCACCCTATCCACCTGCGTCATCCCGGACGGAGCGCCGCCCTCTCGCGGCGCGGAGATCCGGGACCCAGGGGACTGGAACGCACGTCTCAGCCGCGGCGGTTGCAACGTATGTTGAATGTGGCCCCTGGGTCCCGGGTTTCCGTTGCGCTTCGCTCCACTGCACCCGGGATGACGCAGGTTGGTGGGGGATGACGTGAAGGTGAGGATCAGCGAGATGCGTCGCGCGCTCTAGGCGCTGGCGGGGCGGCGCGGTAAAGCGCCGGGCATGACTTCGCCCCTGGAGGAACCCTTGCCGCCGCCAAGTCGCGCCGGGGGCGTGGACTGGAGCGTGCCGGCGGAATGGGCGCCGGACCTGCTGAAGTCGCGGGTCTACGCCCGGATCCTGCTGGATGTGATCCTGGGCGTCCTGCCGCCGGGCGAGCGGCTGGACGAGCAGGACCTCTGCCGCCGCTACGGCGCGGGCCTCGCCGGGGTCCGTGACGCCCTGGGCCGCCTGGCCCTCGAGGGCCTGGTGACGCGCAAGGCGCGGTCGGGCACCACGGTGGCGCCGCTGGACCTGGCGGAGGTGCGCCAGGCGTTCGAGGCCTGCCGCCTGATCGAGCCCCATTGCGCCGCCCTGGCCGCCCACCACGCCACGGCCGAGGACCTGGCGAGCCTCAGAGGGGTGTTCGAAGGCGCCGAGGCCGCCGTGCGCCGCCGCGACGCCCGCGCCCTGGTGGCCATGGACCAGCATTTTCACGCCGCCGTGGCCGGGGCCGGCCACAACGCCATCCTGGCCCGGCTGGTGATTCCGCTGCAGCACCGGGTGGCGCGCTTCTGGGTGTTCACCCTGCCGGGCGACAGCGAGGACCAGCGCCTGGTGGAGATCGCCCACCACATCGCCGTGATCGACTGCATCGCGCGGCGCGACGCGGAGGGGGCGCGCGCGACGATGCTGGCGGTGCTGGGCGCCCCGGAGATCCTCGAACGCACCGCCGCCGCTCACGGCGCGGCCTGAGCATCTCTCCACATTTCAACTGAAATTTTAGGCTCGACGCGGGCGACGGCTTTCTGTAGCGATCCCGTGAGGAGCGCCAAGGGCGCGCTCGGGAGCGCCGCGCCATGGGTCATCGGATCGCGATTCTCGCCAGCCTGACGGTTGCGGCGGCGCCCCATTGCCTGGCTCAGGCCCAGACCCAGCCCGCCACCGCTCCAGCGCCATCGGTGAGCGAAGTGGTGGTCACCGCCGACAAGGCGGGGCTGCTGGAAAAGCGGCCTAACGGCGTCGTCTTCGGGCTCGACAAGCCCCTGCTGGAGACCCCGCGCTCGGCCAGCCTGATCAGCGCCACCACCATTCAGCGCTATGGGATCCAGACCATCGACGGCCTGACCGCCATCGCGCCGGGCACCTTCACCGCCAGCTTCTATGGCGTGCCCGGCACGCTCAATATCCGCGGCACCTATGCCGAGAATTACTTCCAGGGGTTCAAGCTCCTGGAGAACCTCGGAACCTACACCACGCCGGTGGACGACGCGGCCCAGATCCAGATCATTCGCGGACCGCCGTCGCCGCTCTATGGCCCGGGCCGGGTGGGCGGCATGCTCAACTTCATTCCCAAGTCGGCCAGGGACGAGGGCGTCTATATCGACAAGCCGCAAGGCGAGGTGGACGCCACGATTGGCGACTATGGCCTCTATGATTTCACCGGTCAGTTCGGCGCGCCGGTCGATCTCGGCGCGGTCCATGGCGGTATCTACGCCTACGGCGAATTCTACGACGGCGGCAGTTATTACAACGGCATCAGCCCACAGCATGAGCTGGCCGAGCTTTCCGGGCGGTTCGATATCCCCGGCAATTGGCGGCTGTCGTTCGACGCCCAGTATTTTCACGACAGCGGCGATGTTCAGACGCCCGGCTGGAACCGCCTGACCCAGACCCTGATCGACAACCAGATCTATATCACCGGCCAGAATACGGCGCTGAGCGCCACGCCGGGGGTCGGCTATCTCAGCCCCAATCAGACGGTCGTTCCGGCCAGGCCGCCGGGCATCCCCTATTATTCCTATCCCACGCTCTACACGGCGACGGGAGCGGGCCTCTACCAGACCTATGCGGGCGCGCCGCTTTCACCGACCGCCGCCTCGGTGCTGGATAGCGGCGTGGGCGCCGTGCGGCTCGATCGCCATGACGTCTACATCAGCCCCTACGACTTTTCCGACACCAAGACCCCGACGGTGTATCTCGGCCTGGAGAAATCGGGCCTGCCTCTCGAAGGTTCGCTGAACCTGGAGCTGTTCTACGACGGCCTCGATAACCAGCGGTTCGTCTCCTACGGCTATCCGGCCTGGAACCGGGCCAATGTCGGCGAGGGCCGGGCGACCTATCGCCTGCATTTCACCGCCGATGGCGGCATGATCTCGGTGCGCAACATCGCCGGCGTCGGCGATCGCTATTCGTCGTCGCGCGACATGGAGAGCTACAACAGCGGGGTGATCGCCCTCGACCGGCGGGACATCGCCCATGGCGCGACACCCACCGACACCATCTGCGATCCCTTCACCCAGGGTATCACCGGCGACACCGTCCCGGCCAACTGCCTGGGCTGGGAGACCGACATCCATAGCGACATCAACGACTTCGGCGTCTTCGACACCACCGACATCCTGATCGGAAAGAAATTCGACCTGATCCTCGGCGGTCGCTACGACGCCTATAACGTCACCAGCAGCGACACCGGCATCCTGCCCTATGAGCCGGCGGGGCCGGTTTCGGCGGGCAAGGGGGTTTGGACCTACACGGCCAGCTTCAGCTATCAATTCGGCTTCGGCCTCATGCCCTATGTCACCTATGCGATGAATTCGGCCCTGCTATACGGCCAGTCCAGCGACCTGCCCACCGACCTGGTGGCCAATGGCGGCTGGCTGCAGAATTCGGACCTGGCCGAAGGGGGGATCAAGTTCCAGCTGCTCAAGGGAACCCTGGTGGGGGCCATCGATGTCTATCGCCAGACCCGGCCCGAGCTCAGCTCCGGCCCGCTTGGAAACACCACGGTCGATACGGTGGGCAAGGGTGGCGAACTGGAAATCCGTTATCTGGCGACCAGGAACCTCAGCTTCACCTTCGCCGGCAACCTGCAGCACACCGAGGTCATCGGGCCCGACCAGAGCTTCACCTACATCCCGGCCTATACAGTCTGCGGGGCCAACCTCGCCTGCGAGATCAGCTCCTGGGGCGGCGCCTATGCGGTCAATAATTTCGACACCCTGCCGGGCCGATCGGGCAATTACGCCGACCTGGCGATCCCGCACAGCGTCGACAGCCTCTACGCCAACTACATCACCGACGAACATGCCTGGGGCCGGCTGGGCGTGACCGTGGGCGGCACCTACACCTCCAAGACCTCGGGCAATGTCGAGAACGCGGTGGTCTATCCGTCCTACGTGCTGGTGAACGCCTCGGCCTTCTATCAGTGGGGCAAGAACGAGCTCGACTTCAACGTCAACAACCTGCTCAACAAGCTCTACTTCATCCCCGACGCCGACACCTATGTGAACCTGGCCGCCCTCCCCGGCCCCGGAACCATGTTTCGCTTCACCTACAAGCGGAAGTTCTGATGATGGGCGGCGCATGAGCCTTTCGCGCCGGTGGATCCTCCTCAGCGCCTTCAGCCTGATCGGCTTCCTGATCAACGCCTCGACCTTCTATGCGCTGGGCGTCGTGCTGCCGGCCATGGTGAGCGGCGAGCACTGGAACTGGGCCCAGGCCGGCTTCGGCTTCACCATCCTGGGCGCGGCGGTCGGCTCCTCATCCTTCCTGCCGGCCCTGCTGATCCGCCGCTTCGGCGTTCGAGCGACCCTGCTGCTGGGGACGGCGGCCATGGCCGCGGGCTTCGCCTGCCTGGCGCTGACCCACGGCATCGGCCTCTATTTTCTCGGCGCCGGCCTCTGCGGGGTCGGCTATCAGATGATGGCCCTGATCCCCGGGGCCCACGTCATCGCCGCGACCTTTCCGCGCCGGGGCCTGCCGCTGGGCCTGTTCTTTACCGCGAGCTCCCTGGGCGGGGTCGCGGGACCGTGGATGGCGCTGGCGGTGATGAGCGGGTTCCATGGCCAATGGCGGGTGTTGTGGATCATCGCCATGGCGGCGATCCTGATCGTCGGCGCCGCCTGCGCCCTGGTGATGGGGGCGCCGGCCTGGCTCGAGCGCGCGGCCGCGCGGACCGACCTTGAGGTCGCCCAGGAGACAGCCCAGCCAGAGCAAGGCGGCGTGTGGCGCACCCGCCATGACTGGACGGTCCGCCAGGCCCTGGCGACGCCGCAGTTCTACATCCTCGCCGCCGCCTATTTCGGCCATCTGCTGGTAGGGGTGACGGTGTCGAGCCTCTCGATGGCGCACCTGACCGAGCGCGGGGTCGGCGCCACGGTGGCCGTGGCCATGCTCAGCCTCGAGGCCCTGGTGCAGACCGCCGGGCGGGCGATCGGCGGCCTCATCGGCGATCTGATCGATCCGCGCTATATTCTGATCTTCGCCCTGGCCGCGCTGATCGCCGGCGCGGCGGCCTTGAGCGTGGCGCGGGACACGCCGATGCTGCTGACGTTCGCGATCGGAAGCGGCCTGGGCTTTGGCCTCACGGCCCTGGCGGTGACCATGCTGGTGCTCAACTATTTCGGCCGCGCGCACAATCTGGAGCTGTTCTCCCTGACCTGTCTGGTGGGCGCCGCCTCGTCCCTGGGGCCCACGATCGGCGGGGTGCTGCGCGACGCCACCGGCGGCTTTGCCTCGACCTTCCAGATCTTCGCCGGCGTCATCGCCGTGCTGCTGCTGGCCGCGATCCTGATGCGGCCGCCCAAATGGCGCGGCGCCGATGGCTGAGGCGGACGCCAAGCGCTTTGGCCTGTTCCTGCCCATCGCCAATGGCGGCTGGATCATCTCCGAGGCCACCCCGCCCCTGGACGGCCTCTGGCGCCAGAACCTGGAGGCGGCGCTGGCCGCCGAGAAGGCAGGGCTCGACTTCGTCATGTCCATGGCCAAGTGGCGCGGCTTCGGCGGCGTGACCGATCATTGGGGGACCTCGCTCGAATCGCTCACCACGATGGCCGCGATCGCCCAGGCCACCCACCGCATCAAGGTCTGGGCCACGGCCCATGTGCTGCTGCACAACCCCGCCGTGGTCGCCAAGATGATCGCCACCATCGATCACATCAGCGGCGGGCGGGCGGGGCTCAACATCGTCGCCGGCGCCTATCGCTCCGAGTTCGACCAGATGGGGGCGTGGGACGACGCCCTCACCCACGACGACCGCTATGAGCTGGCCGAGGAATGGACGACGATCGTCAAGCGGCTGTGGCGCGAGCCGCGGGTCGATTTCCAGGGCCGGTATTTCACCTTCAAGGACTGCGTCTCCGATCCCAAGCCGCTGGCGCGGCCGAGGCCCGAGCTGATCTGCGCCGGGATTTCGCAGCGGGGCCTCGCCTTCGCCGTGCGCGCCGCCGACGGCTGCTTCGTGGGCGGCGAGACCGATGACGACCGGCGATCGGCCAGCCGGCGGGCCAAGGCCCTGGCGGCTGAGGCCGGCGGCGCCATCCGGACCTACGCCATGTGCACGGTGGTCTGCGCCGAGACCGACGCGCGCGCGGGGGCCCTGGTCGCCCGTTATCGCGCCGGCGTCGATATGGGCGCGGTCAAGGAGATGCTGAGCAATTGGGGCGTGCCGCCCGAGCGCCTCAGCGAAGCGGCCGAGCGCCAGGGGGCGTTCATCACCCACACCGTCGCCGGATCGCCGGCCACCTGCGCGCGCCGGATCGAGGCCTTCATGCGCGACTGCGAGCTGGACGGGGTGATGCTGATCTTCCCCGACTATGTGGAGGGCCTGGCGGTGTTCGGGGCCGAGATCCTGCCCGCCCTGCGCGCGGCCTTCGCGTGAGGGCGCCCCGCGCCGACCTGGCCGCCTGGCTCGATCCGGCGCGCACGGCGCTGATCGTCATCGACGCCCAGGCCGACTTCGCTTCGCCGGAGGGCGCCATGGCCCAGGCCGGGGCCGATCTTTCCGCCGTCCCGGACGCCCTGGCGGCCATGGCGCGGCTGGCGGAGGCCGCCCGCGCGACGGGGGTGAGCGTCGTCTTCACGAGGGTCGAAACGCGGCCGGAGACCGATTCCGCGGCCTGGGCGGACCAGATCCGGCGGCGCGGCGGCGATCCCGACCTCGACGCCGCCGTCTGCCGGGCCGGTTCGGCGGGGGCGGCGTTCTTTGGCCTCCATCCGGCCGAGACCGACCTGGTGGTGGCCAAGCGGCGCTACAGCGCCTTTTTCGAAACCGGCCTGCACGAGGCGTTGAGAGCGCGCGGGGTCGACACCCTGGCGCTCTGCGGCCTCACCACCGAATGCTGTGTCGATTGCACGGCGCGCGACGCCTTTCATCTCGACTATCGCGTCTTCATCGCCCCCGACGCCTGCGCCGCCTATGAGGCCGATCTCCACGCGGCGGCCCTCAAGAGCCTGGCCCTCAACTGCGCCATCCTCGTATCGTCCGCGGAGATCGCCGAAGCCTGGGGAAGGTGATCCCTGGGGAGGGGCCGTCCCCTACCTACGTCATCCCGGGTGCAGTGGAGCGAAGCGCTCCCCTCCCACCTGCGTCTTCCCGGGTGGAGTGGAGCGGAGCGCAACGGAAACCCGGGACCCAGGGGACCGGGCGCCGAGGGTGCGGACATCATGCGGCTTCAAGGCACGCTGAATGTGGCCCCTGGGTCCCGGATCTCCGCGCCGCGAGAGGGCGGCGCTCCGTCCGGGATGACGCAGGTGGTGGAGAAGGTGGGGACGGCGCTCCATGGGGGATGACGCAGGTGGGTGGGGTAGGTGGGGGCGGCGCTCCGTCAGGATGGCGCAGGAGGGTTCGCGGGATTTGGCGGATTGAGACGGCGCCGGCCGCCTTTCGCGCTTGGCCTTAAGCCTCTATAGCCAGCGCCAAACCTGGCAGCCGGAGCCCACGCCAATCCCATGACGAAGATCAAGGTCGCCAATCCGGTCGTCGATCTCGACGGCGACGAAATGACCCGCATCATCTGGGCGCTGATCAAGGACAAGCTGATCCTGCCGTTCCTGGATCTGCCGATCGAATATTATGACCTCGGCATGGAGAACCGCGACGCCACCGACGACAAGGTGACGGTGGAGGCGGCCCGGGCGATCCTGCGCCATGGCGTCGGCATCAAGTGCGCGACCATCACCCCGGACGAGGCGCGGGTGAAGGAATTCCATCTCAAGAAGATGTGGAAATCGCCCAACGGCACCATCCGCAACATCCTGGGCGGGGTGGTGTTCCGCGAGCCGATCCTGTGCCGCAACGTCCCGCGCCTGATCCCCGGCTGGACCCAGCCGATCATCATCGGCCGCCACGCCTTTGGCGATCAGTACAAGGCCACCGACTTCGTGGTGCCCGGCAAGGGCAAGCTCACCATCCGCTGGGAGGGCGAGGACGGCGAGGTGATCGACCACGAGGTGTTCGACTATCCGGGCGGCGGCGTGGCGATGGCCATGTACAACCTCGACGAGTCGATCGAGGAGTTCGCCAGGGCGAGCCTCACCTATGGCCTCGCCCGGCACTATCCGGTCTATCTCTCCACCAAGAACACCATCCTGAAGGCCTATGACGGGCGCTTCAAGGATATCTTCCAGCGCATCTACGAGAGCGAGTTCGCCGAGCGCTACAAGGCCGCCTCCATCACCTACGAGCACCGGCTGATCGACGACATGGTGGCCTCGGCGCTGAAGTGGTCGGGCGGCTTCGTCTGGGCGTGCAAGAACTACGATGGCGATGTGCAATCCGACCAGGTGGCCCAGGGCTTCGGCTCGCTGGGCCTGATGACCTCGGTGCTGATGACCCCGGACGGCAAGATCGTCGAGGCCGAGGCCGCCCACGGCACCGTCACCCGCCACTTTCGCCAGCATCAGCGCGGCGAGAGCACCTCGACCAACTCCATCGCCTCGATCTTCGCCTGGACGCGGGGCCTCAAGCACCGGGCCAAGCTGGATGATAACGCGGCCCTCGATCGCTTCGCCGAGACCCTGGAAAAGGTCTGCGTCGACACCGTCGAGGCCGGTTTCATGACCAAGGACCTGGCCCTGCTGGTGGGCGACCACCAGGGCTGGCTCACCACCGAGGGCTTCCTCGACAAGGTGGCGGCGAACCTGGAAGCGGCGCTCGGCGCTTAAGGCCGGTTAACCGGCCGCCAGCGCGGCCCTGACCGCCGATATGCCTTCGTCGGCGCGGGCGCCGTCCGGGGCGCCGCCCTGGGCGAAATCGGGTTTGCCGCCGGCGCCCTGGCCGCCCATGGCGGTGACCGCGGCCCTGGCCAGGTCGACGGCGCTGAAGCGGGCCTGGGCCGCGCCGCTGACCACCACGGTGTTGGCCACCTTGCCGTCGAGCACGCCGTTCAGCGCCACCACGCCATCGGGAACCTGTTTGCGGAAGGTCTCGGCGATGGGGCGCAGATCCTTGCCGCCAACGCCCTGCAGGACCCGGCCGATGAACTTCACGCCGCCGATCTCCTCGGGCGGGGCTTCGCCGGCCGAGCCGCCGCCGCCGACGGCGAGCTGGCGCCGGGCGTCGGCCAGATCGCGCTCGAGCTTGCGGCGCTGGGCCTCGAGCGCCTCCACCCGCGCGACGACCTCGGCCACCGGCGTCTTGAACTGATCGGCGAGCGCCTTGGCCACCGCCGCCTGATCGAGCAGATAGCGCCGCGCCGGCTCGCCGGTGAGGGCCTCGATGCGGCGAACTCCGGCGGCGATCCCCTGTTCGGCGACGATCTTGAAAAGGGCGATATCGCCGGTGCGGGCCACGTGGGTGCCGCCGCACAGCTCCACCGAATAGGCGCCCTCGCCCTCCAGCGCGCGGCCGAGGGTGAGGGCGCGGACGCTGTCGCCATATTTCTCGCCGAACAGGGCCACGGCGCCGGCCTCGATGGCGGCGGCGGGGCTCATCTCGGCGGTGTCGGCCGGCAGGTTCTGGCGAATGACGGCGTTGACCTCGGTCTCGATGGCCTCGATCTCGGCCGCCGTCAGCGGGCCGCCGTGGCTGAAGTCGAAGCGCATGCGATCGGCGTCGACCAGTTGGCCCTTCTGGGCCACGTGGGGGCCGAGCACATGGCGCAGGGCGGCGTGGACCAGATGCGCGGCCGAATGGTTGAGGCGGGTGCGGGCGCGCCGATCGGCGTCGACGGTAAGCCGCGCCCGCGCGCCGAGCTCCAGGGCTCCCTGGGTGATCTTCAGGTGGTGGACGTGGAGATCGCCGGCCTCCTTCTGGGTGTCCAGCACATCGGCGCGGCCGCCGGGCCAGACCGCCTGGCCGCGGTCGCCGGCCTGGCCGCCGCTTTCGGCGTAGAAGGGCGTGCGGTCGAAGAGGGCCAGGACCTCGTCGCCGTCGCTCGCCGCCGAAACCTCGGCCCCGTCCTTGACCAGGGCCAGGAGTTCGCCCTCGCCGGCGACCGCCTCATAGCCGTCGAACACGGTGGGGCCGAGGCTGTCGCGCAGGGCGAGCCAGACGCCGCTCTGGGCCTGCTGGCCCGATCCCGCCCAGCTTTCGCGGGCCATGGTCTTCTGGGCGTTCATGGCGGTCTCGAAGCCGGCGAGATCGACGCCGATGCCGCGCGGCCGCACCGCATCCTGGGTCAGGTCGAGGGGAAAGCCGTAGGTGTCATAGAGCTTGAACGCGGTCTCGCCGGAAAGGGTGTCGCCTTCGCCAAGGCCCGCGGTCGCCTCCTCCAGCAGGGCCATGCCGCGGCCCAGGGTGCGCTGGAAGCGCTCCTCCTCGGCGCGGAGGGTCTCGGCGATCACCGGCTCTGCGCGGCGAAGCTCGGGATAGGCCTCGCCCATTTCCGCCACCAGGGTGGGCACCAGGCGGTGCATCAGCGGATCCTTGGCCCCCAGCAGGTGGGCGTGGCGCATGGCGCGGCGCATGATCCGGCGCAGGACGTAGCCTCGGCCTTCGTTGGAGGGGGTGACGCCATCGGCGATCAGGAAGCTGGTGGAGCGCAGATGGTCGGCGATCACCCGGTGCGAGGGGCCGTTGGAGGCGCCGCCGGCGCCGCCCACCAGGGCGCGGCTGGCGTCGATCAGGGTGCGGAAGAGATCGATGTCATAGTTGTCGTGCACGCCCTGCATGACCGCGGTCAGGCGCTCGATGCCCATGCCGGTGTCGATGGAGGGCTTGGGCAGGTCGCGGCGGGCGCCGTCGGCGAACTGCTCATACTGCATGAACACCAGGTTCCAGATCTCGGTGAACCGGTCGCCATCCTCATCGGCCGACCCAGGCGGGCCGCCCGGCACATGATCGCCGTGATCGTAGAAGATCTCCGAACAAGGGCCGCAGGGGCCGGTGTCGCCCATCGACCAGAAATTATCGTTGGAATCGATGCTGATGATCCGGCTGTCCGGCAGGCCGGCGATCTTGCGCCACAGCGCCGCGGCGTCCTGATCGGACGCGTGATGGGTGACGGTGAGCCTGGCCGGATCGATGCCGAGATCGCGGGTGATCAGGGTCCAGGCCAGCTCGATGGCCTCGGCCTTGAAATAGTCGCCGAACGAGAAATTCCCCAGCATCTCGAAGAAGGTGTGGTGGCGGGCGGTGTAGCCGACATTATCGAGATCATTGTGCTTGCCGCCGGCGCGGACGCACTTCTGCGAGGTCGTGGCGCGCGGCGCCGGCGGGGTTTCGGCGCCGGTGAAGATGTTCTTGAACGGCACCATGCCGGCATTGACGAACAGCAAGGTGGGATCGCTTCGCGGCACGAGCGGCGCGGAGGGAACCACGGCGTGATCGGCGGCGGCGAAATACCCCAGGAACTGGCGTCGGATGTCGTTCAAACTTGGCATGGCTGGCGCATAGCATTTAGCGCCGGAACGACAAAGAACGAGAGGGGAGCAAACGGAGGGCTCGCCGCCGCCGTCTAGTCCTCGCCGGGTTCGGTCGGGCCGATGAGGAGCTCTTCCTCGATCCTGGTGGCGTTGCCGCGCACCTGATCCTCGATCTCGGCGGCGATATCGGGATTGGCCTTGAGGAATTCGCGGGCGTTGTCGCGACCCTGGCCGATGCGCTGGCTGTTCCACGAAAACCAGGAGCCGGATTTCTCGATCACCCCGGCCTTGACCCCCAGATCGATGATCTCACCGAGCTTGGAGATGCCCTGGCCATACATGATGTCGAACTCCACCTCGCGGAACGGCGGGGCGACCTTGTTCTTGACCACCTTGACCCGGACATTGTTGCCGACAATCTCGTCGCGCAGCTTCACCGAGCCGGTGCGGCGGATATCCAGGCGCACCGAGGCGTAGAACTTCAGGGCATGACCGCCGGTGGTGGTTTCGGGGCTGCCGTACATCACGCCGGTCTTCATGCGGATCTGGTTGATGAAGATCACCAGGGTCTGGGTCTTGGAGATGGAGGCGGTGAGCTTGCGCAGGGCCTGGCTCATCAGCCGCGCCTGGAGGCCGGGGAGGCTGTCGCCCATCTCGCCCTCGATCTCGGCGCGGGGGGTGAGGGCCGCCACCGAGTCGATCACCACGATATCCACCGCGCCGGAGCGCACCAGGGTGTCGGTGATCTCCAGGGCCTGCTCGCCGGTGTCGGGCTGGGCCACCAGCAGATCGTCGAGATTGACGCCGAGCTTGTGGGCGTAGGACGGATCGAGCGCATGCTCGGCGTCGACAAAGGCGGCGACGCCGCCGGCCTTCTGCACCTCGGCCACCACATGGAGCGCCAGGGTGGTCTTGCCCGAGCTTTCCGGCCCGTAGATCTCCACCACCCGGCCCTTGGGCAGGCCGCCGATGCCGAGCGCGATATCCAGGCCCAGGGAGCCGGTGTGCACCGACTCGATCTCCACGACCTTGCCCTTGTCGCCCAGCTTCATCACCGAGCCCTTGCCGAAAGCCCGATCGATCTGGGTCAGAGCGGCCTCGAGCGCCCGCTGCTTATCGCCTTCTTCTTTTCCCACCAGCCTCAGCGCCATGTTGCTCATTTTCGATCCCGCCATCTCTATCCCATGATTCCGCCGGCTGGCTGGCCCCAAAGACAATCAGGCAGTCCGCCGCCGACCCCGACTCGTGTACCTGTTTTGTTCCGGCGCGGCAAGTTGCTATTTCGTTCTTTTTGGCCCCCGCCCGGGATAAAGGCACCGGCCGGATGAGCCACGTTTTGGGCACCACTCGGTGTTGATCCGTTTGCTTTAGGGTCAGGGGCTTTCCAGGGCGAACTGGAGACCATTCTCTTCGTTGAGAACGATCCAGCTTGCCAAGCCACACCGTGACAGCTGGCGAAGAAGCGCAAGTGGCCTCTCCGAAACGGAATGGGCAGTTTAGGACAGGCGAACGCCGTTCGCCTGTCCTATCCCACTAACGACCCAACCGATTGAGGTGAGCGCAATCATCGCACAGGCGATATCCGCCCGTACCAGCGCTGCGCTCATGTTGGGGAATGTCGCGTCCCGGAGGGCACGCTCCATTGTTGTGGTGAACCCGATGGTGAATCGGCTTCTTCGTTTCGTTCACGGAGTAAAAAGCGGCCACGGTGGCCATGTCAAAATGCGTCCTTTTGGCGCGCAGGCTTGCGTCGTGGAGGCTTGACATGGAGGCTCAAGCGGACAAAATGTCCGCCGTCTAC
>Ga0181519_10000165_pt1 | contig 60292 bp, 54 predicted proteins | sample PEATcosm2014_Bin_26_FD_121102 | JGI IMG/M metagenome (GOLD analysis project Ga0181519, IMG submission 121102) | Peatland microbial communities from MTU Mesocosm Facility, Houghton, MI, USA - PEATcosm2014_Bin02_10_metaG | ecosystem: Environmental > Terrestrial > Soil > Wetlands > Peat | place...
AGGCCGTGACCCCGAGGCCGCGGTCGCGCTGGTACTCGAGCGTCTCGACCTCGCCGAGCCGCACCGTACCGAGAGCCCGGTGTCGACGCTGACGCCGACATCCGCCTGGGTGGCGCCGGCCGCGCGCGCCTCCGCGAGCGCTTGCTCGATGAGGGCGGCGAGATCGGCGTGTGCGAGGGCTGGGGGCTGCATGGGAATCCGGAGCGGGGCCAGAGCCCGCATTCTAGGCTAGGATGGGGCATGGCGGCGCGCGATGACGAAGCGGACGAGGCGGGCGACGAGGGCCCGAGCAGGAGCCAGCGCAAGCGCGACGCGGCCGAGCTCAAGGCGCTCGGCGACGAACTCGTGGCGCTGCCGCTCGCCGAACTCGACGCCCTGCCGCTCGAGGAGAAGCTGCGCGATGCGATCGACCTCGCCCGGCGCATCACGGCGCACGGCGGCGCAGCGCGCCAGCGCCAGCTGATCGGCAAGATCCTCAGGAAGACCGACGTCGAGGCGCTGCGCGCCGTGATCGCCGCGCGCGCCCTCGACCGGCGACTCGCGGCCCGCGAGTTCCACCGCGTCGAGGAGTGGCGCGACCGGCTGCTGGCCGAGGGCGAGCCCGCGCTCGCGGCGCTCATCGCGGCGGCGCCCGCGCTCGATGCCGCCGAGCTGCGGCGCCTCGTGGCCGCGGCCCGCGCCGAGGCCGCCGCCCGCCGCCCGCCGGCGGCCTCGCGGGCGCTGTTTCGCTGGCTGCGCGAAGCGCTCGCCGCGCCCGGCGCGAGCGCGTAAACTCGCCGCGCATGCAGCCACTCGTCGGCATCATCATGGGCTCGTCCTCCGACTGGGAGACGATGCAGCACGCCGCGGACACACTCGGGAAGCTCGGCATCGCACACGAGGTGCGGGTCGTGTCGGCGCACCGGACGCCCGACCTCCTGTTCGAGTACGCGGCAGGCGCCCGCGGCCGCGGCCTCGAGGTGCTGATCGCCGGTGCCGGCGGTGCCGCCCACCTGCCCGGCATGACCGCCGCCAAGACCACGCTGCCGGTGCTCGGCGTGCCGGTGCAGTCGAAGGCACTCAACGGCATGGACTCGCTGCTGTCGATCGCGCAGATGCCGGCCGGCATTCCGGTGGGCACGCTCGCGATCGGTGCGGCCGGCGCCACCAACGCGGGGCTCCTCGCCGCCGCGATCCTCGCGAACAAGTACCCGCCCATTGCGCTCGCGCTCGAGCGCTTCCGCAGCGAGCAGACGGCGGCCGTGCTCGCGCGCCCCGACCCGCGTCCGGGCCCGACGACGTGAAGGTCGGCATCATCGGTGCCGGCCAGCTTGGCCGGATGCTGGCGCTTGCCGGCTATCCGCTCGGCATCGGCTGCGAGTTCTTCGACCGGAGCCGCGACACGCCGGGCGGCCAGGTCGGACCCATCATCACGGCCGCGTTCGACGACGAACGCGCGCTGGCGCGGCTCGCGCGCCGCGTGGACGTGGTCACCTTCGACTGGGAGAACGTGCCGGTCGCCTCGCTCACCGGCATCGCCCGCCTGAAGCCCGTGCATCCGGCGCCCGACGTGCTCGCGGTGGCGCAGGACCGGCTGCTCGAGAAGACGCTGTTCCGCGACCTCGGCATCCCGACGCCCGCCTTCGCGCCGGTCGACATCCGCGCCGACCTCGACGCCGCGGTCCTCCGCATCGGCCTCCCGGGGATCCTGAAGACGCGGCGCTTCGGCTACGACGGCAAGGGGCAGGCGCGGATCCGCACGCGCGCCGACGTCGGCCGGGCGTGGGCCCGGCTCGGCGGCGAGCCGCTCATCTACGAGGGCTTCGTCGACTTCAGCCGCGAGGTGTCGCTGCTCGCGGTGCGCAGCCGGCGGGGCGAGGTCGCCTACTACCCGCTCACCGAGAACGTGCACGAGCACGGCATCCTCGCGACCAGCCGGGCGCCGTACCGGGCGGTGGCGCTGCAGCGGGCCGCGGAACGGCACGTCGGCGCGATCCTGAAGCGCTTCCGCTACGTCGGCGTGCTCGCGGTCGAGTTCTTCGTCGCGCGCGGCCGGCTCATCGCCAACGAGATGGCGCCGCGGGTCCACAACTCCGGGCACTGGACCATCGAGGGCGCGGTCACGAGCCAGTTCGAGAATCACCTGCGTGCCATCACGGGCCTGCCGCTCGGCAGCACCCAGCCGCGCGGCCACGCCGCGATGCTCAACTTCGTCGGCCGCCTGCCGAACCGCCGGGCGGCGCTCGCGATCCCGGGACTGCACCTGCACGACTACGGCAAGCGCGAAGCGCGGCCCGGACGCAAGCTCGGCCATGCGACGCTGGTCGCCGCCACCGCCGCCGCCCGCGACCGAGCCCTCGCCCGCGCCGAGCGGCTGCGCTGAGGCCGCCCGGAACCCCTGCAGGGAGCCCCTAGGGGGCCGCTACGCCCGGCGCGGGTCGTGCCGTATAGTGCGGCCAGCAGGGACGGCAGGCGGATTCACGTGAGCGCAGAGTCGATGTACCTCGAACTGTTCAAGCTCAAGGAGCTGCCGTTCCGGCTGAGCCCGGATCCGCAGTTCCTGTTCCTCTCGAAGCACCATGCCCGCGCCAAGGCGTACATGGAGTCGACGATCTGGTTCACCGACGGCTTCGTCCTCATCACCGGCGAGATCGGCTCCGGCAAGACGACGCTGATCGAGAGCTTCCTGCGCGAGCTCGACCGGGACGTGATCGTCGCGCAGCTGAACCAGACCCAGATCAGCCCGCTCGGTTTCCTGCAGGGGCTGCTGGTGCAGTTCGGCTTCTCGCCGTTCAAGATGAACAAGGCGGAGCTGCTGGCGACCATCAACAACTTCCTGATCGAGCAGTATGCCGCCGGGCGCAAGGTGGTGCTCGTGATCGACGAGGCGCAGAACCTGTCGAACCGCGTGCTCGAGGAGGTACGGCTGCTGTCGGGCGTCGAGACGACCAAGGACAAGACGCTGCGCATCATCCTCGCCGGCCAGCCCGAGCTCGGCGACAAGCTGAACTCCCCCGAGCTCGTGCAGCTCGCGCAGCGCATCCGGCTGCGCTTCCACCTGACGCCGCTGTCGAACGACGAGACGGTCGCCTACATCGCGCATCGTCTCGAGGTGGCCGGCGCCGAGGGTCGCCAGATCTTCACGCCGGACGCCGTGCAGCTCATCTTCCGCTACACGGGCGGCGTACCGCGGCTCGTGAACACGCTGTGCGACACCGCCATGATGAGCGCCTTCGCCGCCGACCGCGCCCTCGTCGACGAGGGCGAGGTGCGCGCCGCGATCGAGGAGCTGAACTGGATCGAGTACGCCTCGCGCACCAATCGCATGGCGCGCACGGAGATGGTGGTACCGGTGCTGCGCGCGATGACCGGCGACAACAGCGTGCTCGGCCGGCTGACGGTGACCACCAAGGGGCGCACCGTCATCGAGCGCGACCTCCGGCCCGGGCGGCTGATCGTCGGCCGCACCGCCGAGAACGACATCCAGATCGACTCGAAGTACGTCAGCCGCCATCACTGCCAGATCACGGTGGCGCTCGAGTCGGTGCTGGCCGAGGACCTGAACAGCACCAACGGCATCATGGTGAAGGGCAAGCGCGTCCGGCGCCACCTGCTGCGCGACGGCGACGTGATCGTGATCGGCCAGCACGAGCTTCGCTATGCCGACGAGCGCCCGCAGGGCACGCGGCCGGGGCACGAGTCGACGCCGAACGACACGGGCGCGACCGGCGCCCACGAGGATCTGAGCGCGAGCGCGAAGCTCCGCGGTCCCTCGAGCCGCCCGCACTGAGCGGGTCGGGGGCTCAGTCGTCGAGCGAGTGGCGGTCGTAGCGTTCGGCGTCGCTGCGGTACGAGCGGCGCCTCAGGATGAGCACGATGCCGGCCACGATGCCGATGGCCCCGGCCGCGAAGGCAGCGTCGCTGAGGCCGCTGGCCGCCATGTAGTACGAGGCACCGCACGCCGCGAGACCGGCGATGAGGTAGGCGTACGGCAGGGCCTCGTACAGGGTGCGCGGCAGGTACATCGCTAGGCCTTCCTGTGGCTGTCGGCCCATTATCCGGGCGCCGGGCGCCGCTGTCAGCCCGTGCCGCCCACGGTCAGGCCCTCGACCTTCATGGTCGGCTGGCCGACGCCGACCGGGATCGTCTGCCCTTCCTTGCCGCAGTTGCCGACCCCGGCGTCGAGCTTCAGGTCGTTGCCGAGCATCGTCACCCGCTGCAGCACCTCCGGTCCCGAGCCGATCAGCGATGCGCCCTTGACCGGCCGGCCGATGCGGCCGTTCTCGATCAGGTACGCCTCGCTCGTCGAGAACACGAACTTGCCGCTGGTGGTGTCGACCTGGCCGCCGCCGAAGTTGACGGCATAGAGCCCTTTCTGCACGGAACGGATGATCTCCTCCGGATCGTGCGGCCCGGCCAGCATGTAGGTGTTCGTCATGCGCGGCAGCGTCACGTGCGCGAACGACTCGCGCCGGCCGTTGCCGGTGGGCTTCGCGCCCATCAGCCGCGCATTCAGCCGGTCCTGCATGTAGCCCCTGAGCACGCCGTTCTCGATCAGCGTCGTGCACTCGGTCGGCGTGCCCTCGTCGTCTATGTTGAGCGAACCGCGGCGGCGCGCGAGCGTGCCGTCGTCGACGACGGTGCAGAGCGTGCTCGCGACGGTCTCGCCGAGGCGCCCGGAGAAGGCCGAGGTGCCCTTGCGGTTGAAGTCGCCCTCGAGCGGATGGCCGACCGCCTCGTGCAGCATGACGCCCGGCCAGCCGCCGGCGAGCACCACCGTCATGGTGCCGGCCGGCGTCGGCACGGCCTCGAGATTGACGCTGGCCGCGTGCACAGCCTGGCGCGGCAGGTCGCGCACCGCGGGGTCGGCGATGAGCTCCGCGAGCGTGTAGCGGCCGCCCATGCCGACGTAGCCCTGCTCGCGGCGTCCGCCGGACTCGAGGATGACGCTGACGTTGGCGCGCACCAGCGGCCGCACGTCGGCGGCGAAGGTGCCGTTCGAATTGACGATCAGCACGACCTCGTGGATCGCGGCCAGGCTCGCCATCACCTGCTGGACGCGCGGGTCCAGCCGGCGCGCCTCGCGGTCGAGGCTCATCAGGAACGCGACCTTGTCGGCGTCGGCGACCGTCGTGATCGGGTCGGCGGGCAGGTACAGGCGATGCACCGCGCGCCCGGCCGGGTGCAGCGCATGCCCGGCACCCGGCGAGGTCGCGGTGCTGTGCCGCGCGATGGCGCGCGCGGCGCGCGCCGCCTCCTCGAGCGCCGGCAGCGTGATGTCGTCGGAATAGGCGAAGCCGGTGCGCTCGCCGGCAATCGCCCGGACGCCGACGCCCTGGTCGATGCTGTGCGTGCCGTCCTTGACGATGCCGTCCTCGAGCGACCAGGACTCGTCGCGCGCGAGCTGGAAGTAGAGCTCGCCGTCGTCGACCGCGTAGGCGTGGATGATGCCGAGCACCTTCTCGAGCGCGGCCGCGTCGAGACCGGCGGGCTCGAGGATGCAGCGCCGCGCGATGGCGAGCGGCTCGGGTTCTTTCAGGACTGCCACCATGATTCGGGATGCCTCAGGCGCTTAGGACGCGGTGCGAAAGGGACGGGAAGCCGGCACGGGTCTTGGCGACCGCGGCGCGGTCGATCGTCGCGTTCACGACGCCACTGCCGCGCGGCAGGCGCGTCAGCACCCGGCCCCAGAAATCGATGATCAGGCTGTCGCCGTAGGTCTCGCGACCGTTCGGATGGACGCCGGACTGCGCGGCGGCCACGACGTAGCACAGGTTCTCGACCGCCCGTGCGCGCAGCAACGTCTCCCAGTGCGCCCGCCCGGTCGGCACCGTGAACGCCGCCGGCACCACCAGGATCTCGGCGCCGGCCGCCGACAGGCGCCGGTAGAGCTCGGGAAAGCGCACGTCGTAGCAGACGCTGAGGCCGACGCGGCCGGCCGGCGTGTCGACCACCACGACCTCGCGCCCCGGGGCGACGTGCGTGCTCTCGCGGTAGCTCTCGGTCGGCTTGTCGGGCACGTCTACGTCGAACAGGTGGATCTTGTCGTAGCGCGCGACGCAAGCCCCGGCCGCGTCGTAGACCAGCATCGAGTTGGTGACGCGCCCGTCGGCGGCGGCACTCCTGAGCGGCTGGGTGCCGGCAATGATCCAGAGCCCGAGGCGCCGCGCCGTGGCGGCCAGGAAGTCCTGCGTGGGCCCGGCGCCGTACGCCTCCGCCACGGACAGCTTGTCGGCGTCGCGCCGGCCGATGAAGTTGAAGTTCTCGGGCAGCAGCGCGACCGCTGCGCCCGCGGCGCGCGCCTCGGCGAGGAGCGGCGCCGCCGCCTCTAGGTTGGCACTCACCTCGGGTCCCGAGGTCATCTGGATCGCGGCAAACAGCGTCACGACACTCTCCTCACTGCGGGGGACCTGCGGTCGTGCTCTCCGCCTCGCGCGCGGCACCGGCGCCGATGCGCTCGACCTTCGGCTGGTCCCAGCTGCCCGTAATCCGATAGTAGCCCCGGGCGATGCCCGAGAGGGGCTCCTTGAACACCGTCGAGAACAGGAGCAGCGCCGCACCGACCGCCGGGCCCCCGACCACCGCCCCGGCCGCCGCCAGCGACCCCCCAAAATTTCCCGTGACCTTGGCGGTCTGGTCGTAGTCCCGAGCCTTGATGCCGGTGCGGCCGACGATGCCGATCTCGGCGGCGGGGCCCTTCAGCACCAGGTCGTTGGTGTAGGCGTTGCCGTCCTTGAAGTCGAAGTCGCCGTGGATGACGTCGAAGGCAAAGCCCTTGTCCGTGAGGTCCGAGAAGTCGAGCGTCAGGCGCCGCGGCAGGGCCCCGAGTGACAGGAGCCCGAGCACGCGCCCGGCACCCGGGGCAACGGCGAGCAGCTGCCCCTGGCCGACGTTGATCTTGATGGTGCCGGCGATGCGCCCGAAGAGCTCCTCGTCGATGCCGCCCGGCCAGTGCAGGTCCGCGACCGCATGCGCCGACTTCGCGCTGATGGTCGGCGCGAAACCCCAGGCGTCGAGCGTGTCCTTGAGGTCGGTGCTGTCGAGCTCGAAGCTGAGCGCGCTGCTCTGGACGCCGCCGGCGACCACCCACTTGCCGGAGGCGGTCGCCTGGTACGAGGCGCCCTGCAGCGTCCCGTGGTCGAGGTGCAGGCCGTCGTCGGCGCGCGCGAGGTGGGCCTCGAGTGCGCCGAAGCGCCGCTTCTGGATCTCGAGGTCGCGGACCGAGACCGTCACCGCCGGCAGCTCGCGCGGGTCGACCGGCGTGCCGTCCGCCCCGTCGCCGCCGTGCTCGCCGAGCGCGAGGTGGCCGAGGTCGAGCTTGAGGGGCGCCGCGCCCTTCAGGTCCCACGGCACGATCACGCTGCCGCTTGCGGCCGGACCGTCGACCGTGGCGCGCCACTCGGCGGGCCCGGCGGACAGCGACAGCGTCAGGTCCGGGAAGCTGAAGCCGAGCACGCCGAAGTCATCGACGATGACCGTGCCGCCGCGCAGGTAGTCGCCGAGGCCCTTGCCGCTGGGTTCGGACAGCCGCACGGCGAGCCAGGCCGACAGGTCGAACGCCGGCAGCCGGCCCTCGACCCACACGCCGCTCGAGTCGCGGAGCGCCGGGCTGCCACTGCCGAAGTGGAGCGTCGCACGCTTCAGCGTCCACGCCTCACCGCCGCGCCACTCGAACGCGCCGGCGTCGCGGCCGAGCTGCACCCGCGCCGCGAGCGCCGGGTCGTGCGGCTGGTCGCGGTGCCTGAACGTCGCGGGCAGCGGCGGCGCCGCCTCGTCGAGCCCGGGATCGATGCTGACGTCGACGTGCAGCGCCCGCACCTCGTCCGCCGGCTTCGCGAGCGGCGCCGGAAAGCCGAGCGCGAGCCCCGCGAGCGTGCTGTCGATGCGCACGGCCGCGGGCAGCCAGCGCACGTCGATCTCGTGGGCCACCGGCTTCGCCTCGGCAGGCGCGTCCGCCGGCAGCGGGTCGGGTGGCGGCTGCCATTCGTAGTGCGGCACCCGTACCTGCGCGCGCCAGTCGAGCGCGCCGTCGAGCCAGTGACCGAGCGTGATGCCGGCGAGCGGCTGGATGCGCTCGGCGGCGGAGTGTCCCTGCGCGTCGATGACGAGCACCTGGTCGCCGGCCAGCCCGGACGGCCCGGGGATGGTGCGCGCCTTGCCGTGCAGCGTCCCGCCGAAGACGCTGGCGCTGCCGTCCGACACCTCGAGCGCGCGGTCGTGCAGCCGGAAGGAGCCCGCGATCGCGCGCAGCTCGTCGCTGATCCCGGGCAGGCGGGCACTGCCGTGCTCGATGCTGCCGGCCACCTCGATGTGCCGGTCGGCGAAGTGTGCGAACGGCAGGTCGAGCTTGACGTCTGCGGCGAACGGTCCCTTCGCCGTGATCTTCATGAAGTAATCGCCGAGCTTCGGCCCGATCGGCGATGACTGCAGGAACCCGAGCCCGTCGTTCACGTCGCCGTGCGCATGGGCGGTCGCGGTGAGCTCGGCCTCGCCGAAGTCGCGCATGCCGGCGGCGGCACCCGTGACCTCGAGGCCCGCGACGCGCACCAGGCTCGCGCTCGCGGTGAAGCCCGCGTTCTTGAACTCCGCCTCGCCGGCCACGTCCTCGAGGTCGGCGAAGCCATCCTGGTAATGCAGGCGGATGCCGCTGAACGGCACGCGGATGCGGAACAGGCCGCCGCCGTCCCTGAACGGGAAGTCGTGCGTGGCGCCCGCGAACTCGAAGGTGATTCCGGTGGCATGGCCGGCGAGGAAGGCGTGGTCGAGCCAGGCCATCGCCGCGGCCGGGATCACCCGCCCCGGCAGGTACCTCGAGGCGGCGCGCGCGTCGACGTCGGCGAGCTTGAGATCGAGCACGAGCAGCGGCGAGTCGCCGTTCGCCGGAAGCCACAGCCGCCCCTTGCCGCCGCCGCGGCCGTCCGCGGAGCGCGTCATGGCATCGTCGACGCCGAAGCGCCAGCCGTCCGGCTGCCACCACCAGTCGACCGTCGCCGCGACCTCGTCGGCGCCGACCGGCGTGCGCATGATGCGCGGCAGGTCGAGCGTGAAGCCGCTCGAGTGCAGCCTGAGGCGGCCGTTCGCGCCGTGCGCGCTCAGCTCGCCGTCGAGGCCGGCGAGCCCGGGCAGCGCGCGCCACGCGCCGCAGCCGATCGCCGTGAACCTGAGGCCGCCGTCGATGCGCCACTCGGTCGGGCGCGTGCCGCGCGCAACCGTCACGTCGACCGCCGTCAGGAGGCCGCGCGGCGCGAGCGCCGCGCCCGCCTCGCGCAGCTCGCCCTCGGGCAGGAGCGCCACCAGCGTGCCGAGCGCATCGAGCCTCAATGCCGGCGAGCGCAGCGCGAGGCGCGCGAGCCCCGCGGCGTCCGCGTCGAGCTCGAGCGCGAACTCGCCATGCCGCCAGGCGTCGTGGCCCGGATCGATCACGAGGTCGCGGCCGCTCGCGCGCCAGCGGCTGCCGTCGTGACTCATCTCGAGGTGGCCGGCGAGCGCGTTCAAGGACGGCGGCGTGAGTCCCGGCGCGCCGCTCATCACGACGTGGTCGAGGGCGACGTCGGCCGCGGCCGAGCGGATCTCGGTGCCCTGGCCGGAGGCGCGCACGGCGAGATCACCGTGCCCGGCCGTCGGCAGGAAGCGCCACGCGGGCACGAGCCGGGTCCAGCCGCCGACCGAGGCGTGCGCCAGCGTCAGCTGGCCCTGCCAGCCGAGGTTGGCGAGCGTCGCGAGGTCGCCCGTCAGGCGCGCGTCGACCGCGAGGTGCGCGCCGAGCTCGTCCGGCAGGCGCACGTCGCCCGCGAGCGTGAGCGCGCCGGGATCCCGCTCGAGCTCGAGGTTGACGCGGTCGATGCGCCACGGCGGACTCGTGGTCCTGAGGTCGGTGACGGTGACGCTCGAGTCCTCGATGCGCACGCGGCCGACCGGCAGTTCCGCAATCGTCAGGTGCGCGCCGGTCGCGCCGAGGTTGCCCTGGCCGCGCAGTTCGACGCCCTCCGCGCTCAGGTACAGCTGCACGCGCGCGCCGTCGAGCACGACCCGGCCGGCAGCGGCGCGTCCGGTCCTGAGCGAACGCCACACGTCGAAGCCGACGCGCCCGGCGCGCGCGACGACGAGCGGATCGTGCTGGCCCGGCACCGTGATGCTGGCGTCGCGGAACACGAGCTCGGGGCCATGCAGCCCGAGGCGCGCGTCGATGGTCGCGAACGCGAAGCGCAGCCCCGTGATCTGCTCGACGCGCGCCACGACCTGCGGCGCGAGCGTCGGCGAGTTCTCGAGCCACAGCCGCAACGCGCCGACCGCAATCGCGAGCAGCACGAGCACGCTGCCGGCGAGCGCGGCCGCCCACTTCCAGATCTTGCGCGCGCGGCTCACGGCGGCGGCCTAGACGAGCACCACGTCATACTGGTCGTGGGCGTAGAGCGCCTCGGTCTGCAGCCGGATGGGCTTGCCGACCACGAGCTCGAGCTCGCCGAGCGCCGCCGACTCCTCGTCGAGCAGCAGCTCGATGACGTCCTGGTGGGCGAGCACCATGAGTCCCTGCACCTCGAACTGCCGCGCCTGCCGCAGCAGCTCGCGGAAGATCTCGTAGGCGACGGTCTCGGGGGTCTTGACGTAGCGGCGCCCCTCGCAGGCCGGGCACGGCCGGCACAACAGGTGCTCGAGGCTCTCGCGGGTGCGCTTGCGCGTCATCTCGACGAGCCCGAGCGGCGACACGGACGAGATGTGCGTGCGCGCGTGGTCGGTGGCGAGGCTCTTGTCGAGCGCCTGCAGCACCTGGCGCCGGTGATCCTCGTCCTGCATGTCGATGAAGTCGATGATGATGATGCCACCGAGGTTCCTGAGCCGCAGCTGCCGCGCGATCGCGACCGCCGCCTCGAGGTTGGTGCGGAAGATCGTGTCCTCGAGGTTGCGGTGGCCGACGAAGGCACCGGTATTGACGTCGATCGTGGTCATCGCCTCGGTCTGGTCGATGATCAGGTAGCCGCCGGACTTGAGCGGCACCTTGCGGTCGAGCGCCTTCTTGATCTCGTCCTCGACGCCGTACAGGTCGAGGATCGGGCGGTTGCCGCGGTACAGCTCGATCCTGGGCTCGCTGTCCGGCATGAAGGTGCGCGCGAACTCGATCATCCGCGCGTAGGCGGCCGGTGCGTCGACCAGCACGCGCTCGACGTCCTGGCCGAGCAGGTCGCGCAGGATGCGCACGTGCAGCGGCAGGTCCTCGTGCACGAGCGCCCCGGCCGGTGCCCGGAAGCCCGCCGCGCCCACCACTTCCCACAGCCGCTGCAGGAACAGCATGTCGGCCGCGAGCGCCTCGGGCACGGCGCCCTCGGCCACGGTGCGCACGATGTACCCGCCCGGCCGCTCGAGCGGCATGAACGCCTCGACGATCGAGCGCAGCCGCGCGCGCTCGGCCTCGTCCTCGATGCGGGCCGACACGCCGACGCCCTTGCCCTGCGGCATGTAGACGAGGAAGCGCGACGGCAGCGTGATGAAGGTCGTCAGGCGCGCGCCCTTGGTGCCGAGCGGGTCCTTGAGCACCTGCACGAGCCGCTCGTCACCCTCCGCCATCGCCGCACGGATGTCGTCCGGGCGCGGCACCTCGAAGTCGACGCCGACGTCGTCGCGGCGCGCGATGTCGGAGACGTGCAGGAACGCGGTGCGCTCGAGGCCGATGTCCATGAACGCCGCCTGCATGCCGGGCAGCACCCGCGACACCCGGCCCTTGTAGATGTTGCTCGTGATGCCGAGCCGGTTCGCGCGCTCGAGGTGGACTTCCTGCAGCACGCCGTTCTCGAGCAGCGCCGCGCGGCTCTCGCGCGGCGTGACGTTGACCAGGATCTCCGCCGTCACGCACCGTCCTCCGTGTTCCACAGGCGCACGCCCGCTGCCGCGAGCAGCTGCGCCGTCTCCGCGAGCGGCAGGCCCATGACGCCCGAGTAGCTGCCGGCGAGCCGCGTGATGAACGCCGCCGCGAGGCCCTGCACGGCATAGCCGCCGGCCTTGCCGTACGGCTCGCCGGTCGCGACATAGCGTCGCGCCTCGGCAGGCGCGAGCGAACGGAACGTCACCTCGGTAACCGACAGCGCCTCGCCGCGGCCTGCGGCATGGCGCACGGCGACCGCCGTCAGCACGCGGTGCGTGCGGCCGGACAGCGCCGCGAGCATGCGCTCGCCCTCGGTCTGATCCGCGGGCTTGCCGAAGAGTTCCGCACCGAGCACGACCGCGGTGTCGGCGGCGAGCGCCGGGCGCCCGGGGTGCGCGGCGTAGACCGCCTCGGCCTTCGCGGCGGCGAGCCGGCGCACGTAGGGTTCCGGGGCCTCGCCCGGCTGCAGCGACTCGTCGAGATCGGCCGGACGCACCTCGTGGGCGACGCCGATCTGGCGGAGCAGTTCCTGGCGCCGCGGCGAGGCCGAGGCCAGCGTGATCGACTCGTAGTGGGCCATGTGAGCGCGCCGGGGCGACCTCGAGGGGAATCCCGAGAGCATAGCCCGACGGGCCGGCGGGCGCAGGCAATCCGCCACAAATTCCGCGGCTTACGCGCGGTGGTAGGGATGGCCCTTCAAGAGGCTGGCCGCCCGGTACAGCTGCTCGGCGAGCACGATCCGGGCGAGTCCGTGCGGCAGGGTCAGCGCCGACAGCGACAGGCGCTCGTCCGCGCGGGCGAGGCACTCGGGCGCGAGCCCGTCGGGGCCGCCGATCAGGAACACGAGGTCGCGGCCGTCCCTGAGGCGCACCGCCCACCAGCGCGCGAGGCCCTCGGTGTCGAGGGCCCTGCCGCGCACGTCGAGCGCGGCCACGTAGCTGCCGGCGGGGATCGCGGCCAGCATGCGCGTCCCTTCCTCGCGGAGCGCCCGGGCCGCGTCGCCGCCGCCGCCACCGCGGGCGACGGCGATCTCCTTCAGCTCGAGCGGCGTCTCCGCCGGCATGCGGCGCGCGTACTCGGCGTAGCCGTCACCGATCCAGGCGGGCAGCCGGGTGCCCGCCGCGACGAGCCGCACACGCACCTGCCGTCAGGCGCCGACGGCGCGCCCGGCGGAGCGCACGTCCCAGAGCTTCTCGAGCCCGTAGAACTCGCGTACCCGCGGCAGCATCACGTGGACGATCACGTCCTGCAGGTCGACGAGCACCCACTCGCCGTCGCGCTCGCCCTCGATGCCGAGCGAACGGAAGCCCGCCGCCTTGGCACGCTCGAGCACGCGTCCGGCGAGCGACTTCACGTGGCGGTCGGACGTGCCGGAGGCGATCACGATGGTATCGGTCATGCCGGTGAGCTCGCGGACGTCGAGCACGGTGACGTTCTGCGCCTTGAGGTCGTCGAGTGCGGCGGTCACGAGCTCGGTGAGCGGCGGCGGCCGGGGTGGTTGCTTGGGCCGGGCAACCCGCTTGGCCAGGGGCTTCGGCGGAGTCTTCCGGGTGGTCTTGCGGGGGGCTTTCTTGGCGGTCATTCCTTCGCTTCGTCCTTCCGGGCGTAACAGCCCGAGTCGTGGATGATGCGGCACACGCCGTCCGGCATCAGGTAGCGGGGATCGCGCCCCGCCTGGATCAGGTTCCTGAGCTCGGTCGACGAGATTTCGAGCTGCGTCACGGCATGAATGTATATGCGGCCGGCGACCGTATCGTGAAGGTCGCGGACGCGCAGGGTTCCGTGCTCGACCAGCAGCTCGCCGAGGGGCCCGGCGGTCGGTGCGCGCCAGCCGGGCCGGTGCGCGACCACGAGGTGCGCGAGCGGCAGGAGTTCGCGCCAGCGGTGCCACTTCGGCAGCCCGAGGAACGCATCCATCCCGATCACGAGGCACAGCGGCCTGAGCGCGTACTCGGCGCGCAGCTCTGCGAGCGTATCGATCGTGTAGGAGGGGCCCTGCTTCCTGAGCTCGCGGTCATCGACCGTGAAGCCCGGCTGCGCCGCCACCGCGACCCGCACCATCTCGAGCCGCTGGGCATTCGTCGCGACGGTCTCGTCGCGGTGCGGCGGGCTGCCTGCCGGCATGAAGCGCATCTCGGGCAGCTTCAGGGCCTGCAGCAGCTCGAATGCCGTGCGCAGGTGGCCGTAGTGGATGGGGTCGAAGGTACCGCCGAAGATACCCATCGGCCCTGCCGCAGGGCCGGCCGTGGCGCCCGCCGGGGGCGGCGCGCTTGGTCGGGGCGTCGTCATCTGCCGCTCACCCTGCCCGATTTTGCGACGCGATGCAAAGCTCCGTGGCGATCCGGGCGAGCGCGGTCCAGGCCTCGTCCTTGCGTGAACCCTTGATGAGCCCGTCGGCGCGGGCGGCGGCACCCAGGAGCTCGTAGGCGCGCTCGCGCGGCACGCGCTGGTGGGCCGCGCGCAGCAGCTCCTTGCGGCGTCGTCCGCCGCGGAACAGGCGCCGTGCCGACGGGTGCGGCTGCGGCGACCACTGCAGGATCGAGCGCAGTTCCTCGGCCACGCACCACAGCACCAGCGTCGGCTCCTCGCCCTCGGCCGCGAGGCCGTCGAGGATCCTGAGCGCGCGCGGCGCATCCCCCGCGAGCAGCGTCTCGCCGAGCTGGAACACGCTGTAGCGGGCACTCATCGCGACCGACTCGGTGACCGTCTCGAGCGAGACGGGACCCTTGCCGGCGATGAGCGCGAGGCGTTCGATCTCCTGGTGCGCCGCGACCAGGTTGCCCTCGCAGCGCTCGGCGATGAGCAGCACCGCATCCGGCTCCGGCACGAGTCCGTGGCGGCGCATGCGCGCCTCGAGCCACGACGGCAGCTGCTCGGGCAGCAGCTGCTCGGCGTCGACGACGCTGCCCTTCTGCTCGAAGGCCTTGATCCAGGCGCTCGAGCGGTCGGCCCACTCGATCTTGCCGGTCACGATGAGGAGCAGCACGTCGGCAGACGGGTCGTCGAGCGCCTCGATCAGCGCTTTCGAGCCGTCGTTGCCGGGCTTCGGCTGCAGCATCCTGAGCTCAATGATGCGCCGCTCGGCGAACAGCGACATCGACCGGAGCTCGGCGCTGAGCGCGCCCCAGTCGAAGCCCCGCTCGACGAACAGCACCTCGCGCCCGCCGTAGCCGCGCTCCCGCGCCCGCGCGCGGATCGCATCCGCCGCCTCGCCCACGAGCAGCGGCTCGTCGCCATTGACGAGCCAGGCCGGCGCCAGCGCGCCCTCGAGGGCGCGCGGCAGCGTTTCGGGGACGAGGCGCATCGGCTCAGGGACCGGTGGCCGGGCCGTGCGTGCGGCGGATGAAGTCGGCGGCGTTGTCGTGCAGCGCCTGCCGCGACGCCTCGTGCGCGTACACCATGTGGCCGGCCGGGTAGAGCCTGATCTCGATGTTCTTCGCGATGTCGGCCGGCACCGGCAGGTGGGCCAGCTCGTACTCGGCGGCGAAATACGGCGTCGCGAGGTCGAAGTACCCGCCGTTCATCTGCACCTTGAGGAGCGGGTTCATCTTCATCGCGTCGGCGAGGTCCGGCAGCACGTTGGTGGCCTGCGGGATCCGGAACGAGACTCCGGGCGGCGCGTGCAGCCGGTCCCAGTTGCGCCCGGCGCCGGCGTAGTTGTTGGGCTTGAAGATCTTGCCGTCGCCGAACCTGAGCTCGCGGCGCACGTAGTCGTTGAACACCGAGTCGTAGGCCGACGAGATCGCCGCCGACTGCGGGTCGTACTCGGAGGCCTTGGCGAGCGGATCGATGGCAGGGCCCGAGAAGCGGGTGTCGAGGCGGCCGGTGTTGCGCTCCTCGCCGAGCACGTGCTGCTCGAAGACGCCGCCCGTGATCCTGAGGTCCGCCTGCTCGAGGTACTCGGGCGCGAGCCCGGTGTAGGCATGGAGCTTGGCGACGATCGCCGCACGCCGCGCCGCCGGCAGCTGCGACCCGGCCGCGAGCGCCGTCAGGTAGTCGCCGAGCGCGAACTGCTCGACCTCGCGGAGGAACGGCTCGAGCGCCTGAGCCGGCTCCGGCAGCCGCTTGTGGTACCAGGCGGTCGCCGCGTAGGTCGGCAGCGCGAGCGCGTACGCCTGGTCGACGCCGGGATTGACGTCGACCCGGTCGACGCTGTCGGTGAACGACAGGATCTGCGACAGCAGCATGACGCCGTTGAGGTCTACCAGCTTCTCGCTCTCGAGCACGTAGGCGAGCACGGCGGCGCGCGTCGTGCCGTAGCTCTCGCCGAACAGGTACTTCGGCGAGTTCCAGCGGCCGTGGCGCGAGAGGAACTCGGTGATGAAGTTCGCGAAGGCATGCGCATCGGGGTCGACGCCGTAGAAGGACTTCTCCTTGTCCGCGCCGCGCAGGTGGCCGAATCCGGTGCCGGGTGCGTCGATGAAGACGAGGTCGGTCTCCGGCAGCAGCGAGGCGCTGTTGTCGACGAGGCGATACGGTGCCGCCGGCGTGTGGCTGCCATCGACGGTGACCACGCGCTTCGGCCCGAAGGCGCCCATGTGCAGCCACATCGTCGAGGAGCCGGGGCCGCCGTTGAACAGGAAGGTGATCGGGCGCGCCGGGTCCGCGTCCTTGCCGAGGAAGTAGGCCACGTACGACATGCCGGCCTCCGGCTCGACCGGTGCCGGCTTCTCGCCCGCGGCCGGCGGATCGCCGTCCATCGGATCCTTGAGCCGCACGACCAGGATGCCGGCCTCGGCCGCGTAACCGAATGACTTGCCACCGACGGTCAGCGTCCCGGTCGAGCGGACGGCCTCGTCCTTGAGGTGCCTGGGGACGGCGTCGCCGTCGGCCTTGTCGGCCTTGTCGGACTTCTCCGCCTTCTCGGGCTTGTCGCCCTGTTCGGCAGGCGGCGCGGCGGCGAGCGCTGCGAGTGGCACGGCGGCGATGAGCGCGGCCAGGACGGTCAGCGGGCGGGGCATGGGCAATCCTCCCTCGGAATGCGAGGCGCTGAGTCTCACACCGGTCCGGGCGGCCGGCAAGCCGCCCGCGGCTCCCGGTCAGTGCGCCGCGCGCGTGCGGCGGATGAAGTCGGCGACGTTGTCGTGAATGGCGACCAGCGAGGCCTCGTGCGCATAGACCATGTGTCCCGACGGGTACAGCCGGACCTCTATGTTCTTCGCGATGTCGGGCGGCAGCGGCAGGTGCGTGAGCTCGTATTCGGCGGCGAAGTACGGCGTCGCGAGGTCGAAGTAGCCGCCGTTCATCTGCACCTTGAGCCCGGGGTTCGCCTTCATCGCGAAGGCGAGGTCGGGCATCACGTTGACGGCCTGCATCAGCTTCGCGCCCGCCCCGGGCGGCCGGTGCAGGAAATCCCACAGCGGCTCGACCGGCGCCCCCGGCGCGAAGGCCTCGTCGGCGCCGAAGCCGAGCACGCGCCGCGCGTAGTCGTTGAATACCGAGACGAAGGCGGAGGAAATGGCCGCCGACTGCGGGTCGTAGTCCGACTCCTTGGCGAGCGGATCGATGCTGGGGCCGGCGAAGCGCGTATCGAGCCGGCCGGTGGTGCGCATGCCGAGCAGGTGCTGCTCGAACACGCCCGCCGTGATCCGCAGGTTGGCGCGCTCGATGAGGTCGGCGGGGAGCCCCGTGTAGGCGTGCAGCCTCGCGGCGATCGCCGCGCGCCGCTCCGCCGGCAGCGAGCTGCCGGCGGCGAGCGCCGTCAGGTAGTCGGTGAGCGCGAACTGCTCCACCTCGCGCAGCAGCGGCTCGAGCGCCGCCGGCTGGTCCGGCAGCGCGTGGTGGTACCACGCGGTCGCGGCGTAGGTCGGCAGGTAGAGCGCATACGGTTCGTCGATGCTCGGGTTGAGCTCGGGCGCGTCCGGGCTCGTGTCGTACGACAGGCTCTGCGACAGCAGGATCACGCCGTTGAGGTCGATCGACTTGCGCTCCTGCAGCAGGTAGCTGAGCACCCCGGCCCGCGTCGTGCCGTAGCTCTCGCCGAACAGGTACTTGGGCGAGTTCCAGCGACCGTGGCGCGACAGAAACTCGACGATGAAGTTCGCGAACAGCTCGGCGTCCTGGTCGACGCCCCAGAAGGCCTTGTTGCGGTCGGCGCCGCGCACGTGGCCGAAGCCCGTCCCCGGCGCGTCGATGAACACGAGGTCGGATTCGGGCAGCAGCGATGCGACGTTGTCGACGAGGCGGTACGGCGCCGCGGGCGTGTGCGCGGCATCGGCCGTCACCACGCGCTTCGGTCCGAAGGCTCCCATGTGCAGCCACACCGTCGAGCTGCCGGGACCGCCGTTGAACAGGAACGTGATCGGCCGCGCCGGATCCGGCTGCTTGCCGAGGAAGTACGCGACGTAGGACATCCCCGCCTCGGGCTCGGCCGGCGCCGGCTTCTCGCCCGGCGCGTGCGGCTCGGCGTCCATCGGATCCGTCGGGTGCACGACGAGGATGCCGGCCTCCGCGCCGTAGCCGAAGGCGCGACCGCCGGTCGTGAACGAGCCCGTGCTCGCGTGCGTTTCGTTCCTGAGGCGCGCCGGCACGGCCGCATCGGCGGGCGCCTCTTTCGCGCCCGCCGGTGGCAGCGGTGTGAGCACGAGCGCGAGCGCCACGAGGAGCGCGGCACGCCTGCCATGCGAAGTGTTCATGCCGTGAGACCCGGAAGGCCGTTGAGGCCCGCAAGTCTCACACCCGCGGCCGGCGCCGGCAAGCGGCGGCAGCCGCGCCCGGGCTCAGTTCGCGCCGTGCGTGCGGTGGATGAAGTCGGCGACGTTGTCGTGGAGCGCCACCAGTGACGGCTCGTGCGCGTAGACCATGTGGCCGGACTCGTACAGCTTGACCTCGATGTTCCGCGCGATGTCCGCAGGCACGGGCAGGTGCGCGAGTTCGTACTCGCCGGCGAAATAAGGCGTGCCGATGTCGTAGTAGCCGGCATGCATCTGCACCTTGAGATGCGGATTGGCCTTCATCGCGAACGCGAGGTCGGGGAGCACGTTGGTCGCGTAGGGCAGCTTCGCCGGCGCGCCCGGTGGCTTGTGCTGGAAGTCCCAGCTGCTCTCGACGTCGATGATCTGCTTGTAGGCCTTGCCGTCGCCGAACTTGAGCTCGCGGCGCACGTAGTCGTTGAAGGCCGCGACATAGGCGGGCTCGATCGAGGCGCCCTGCGGATCGTAGTCGGCCTCCTTCGCGAGCGGGTCGATCGTCGGGCCCTCGAAGCGCGTGTCGAGACGCCCCGAGGTGTGTTCGCCGAGCACGTGCTGCTCGAACACCCCGCCCGTGATCCGCAGGTTCGCGCGGTCGATCAGCTCTGCCGGGAGCCCGGTGTAGGCGTGCAGCTTCACGATGATCGCCGTGCGCCGATCCTGGTCCAGGTTGTTGCCGGCCATCAGCGCGCCGAGATACGGGCCCACCGCGAACGCCTCCACCTCCTTCAGGAACGGCTCGAGGGCGAGCCCCGGCGGCTGCTTCGGCAGGCGCTTGTGGTACCAGGCGGTGGCCGCGTAGGTGGGCAGCGCGAGCACGTACGGCTGGTCGACGCCCGGGTTGGCCTCGGCGGAATCGGGACTGTCGTCCCACACGAGCCGCTGCGAGAGCAGCATGACGCCGTTGAGGTCGATTGCCTTCTCGCTCTGCAGCACGTAGGTGAGCGGGCCCGCACGCGTCGTGCCGTAGCTCTCGCCGAACACGTACTTGGGCGAGTTCCAGCGACCGTGGCGCGACAGGAACTCGGTGATGAAGTTGGCGAACGCCTCGGCGTCCTGGTCGACGCCCCAGAAGGCCTTCTCCTTGTCGGCGCCGCGCAGGTGGCCGAAACCGGTGCCGGGGGCATCGATGAACACGAGGTCGGACTCCGGCAGCAGCGAGGAGGCGTTGTCGATGACCTTGTAAGGCGCTGCCGGCGTGTGCGTGTCGTCGCGCGTCACGATGCGCTTCGGTCCGAAGGCGCCCATGTGCAGCCACACCGTGGAACTGCCCGGGCCGCCATTGAACAGGAAGGTGATCGGGCGCGCCGGATCGCCGTCCTTGCCGAGGAAGTAGGCGACGTAGGACATGCCCGCCTCCGGTTCGATGGGCGCGGGCTTGTCGCCCGCCGGCGGGTCGCTGTCCATCGGGTCGCGCGTGTGCACGACGAGGATGCCGGCCTCCGCGGCGTAGGGGAGCAGCTTGCCGTGCACGCTCAGCGTGCCGTTGGTGCGCGACACCTCGTCCTTGAGATGCACCGGCACGCCGCCGTCCGCCTCCCTGGGCTCGCCCGCGCCGTCGTTCCGGTCGGCCTTGCCGGCGGCCTCGGTCTTGTCGGCAGCGGCCGCGGCCGCGACGAGCGGCAGGCAGGCGAGCATCGTGGCGAGGAGACGCGGCAGTGGGTGCATCGGAGCTCTCCGGGGACTGGCGGGCAGGCGCGGCTCAGGGGCTCGCGGTGCGGTGGATGAAGTCCGCGACGTTGTCATGGAGCGCGACCAGCGAGGGCTCGTGCGCGTAGACCATGTGGCCGGACGGATACAGCTTGATCTCGATGTTCTTGGCGATGTCGGGCGGTACCTGCAGGTGCGCGAGCTCGAACTCGGCGGCGAAGTACGGCGTCGCGAGGTCGTAGTAGCCGCCGTGCATCTGCACCTTGAGGTGCGGGTTCGCCTTCATCGCGAACGCGAGGTCCGGCATCACGCTGGTCGCGCCGGGGATCTTGAACGGCGCGCCGGGCGGCTGGTGCTGCAGGTCCCACGCGAGGCCGATCCCGGCGTAGTTGTTGGGCTTGAAGGTCTTGCCCTCGCCGAACTTGAGTTCGCGGCGCGCGTAGTCGTTGAACGCCGAGACGTAGGCCGAGGACATCGCCGCCGACTGCGGGTCATAGTCGGCCTCCTTGGCGAGCGGGTCGATGGTCGGGCCCGCGAAGCGCGTGTCGATGCGGCCGGCGGTGCGTTCGCCGAGCGCGTGCTGCTCGAACACGCCGCCGGTGATCCGCAGGTTGGCGCGCTCGAGGTACGCGGCGGGGAGTCCCGTGTAGGCGTGCAGCTTCGCGACCACCGCGGCGCGGCGTTCCGCCGGCAGCGCATTGCCGGCCGCGAGCGCGGTCAGGTACTCGCCGAGCGCGAAGTCCTCGACCTCCTTGAGGAACGGCTCGAGCGCTGCGGGCTGCTCCGGCAGGCGCTTGTGGTACCACGCGGTCGCCGCGTAGGTGGGCAGCGCGAGCGCGTACGGCTGGTCGACGCTCGGGTTGAATTCGGGGATGTCGGCGCTGTCGTCGAAGGCGAGGATCTGCGACAGCAGGATCACGCCGTTGAGGTCGATCGCCTTCTCGTTCTGCAGCACGTAGGCGAGCACCGAGGCACGCGTCGTGCCGTAGCTCTCGCCGAACACGTACTTCGGCGAGTTCCAGCGGCCGTGGCGCGAGAGGAACTCGCTGACGAAGTTCGCGAACGCATGCGCGTCCTGGTCGACGCCGAAGAACGCCTTCTCCTTGTCGGTGCCGCGCAGGTGGCCGAAGCCGGTGCTCGGCGCATCGATGAACACGAGGTCGGACTCGGGCAGCAGCGTCGAACCGTTGTCGACCAGCCGGTACGGCGCGGCCGGGGTGTGCGTGTCGTCGTTGGTCACGACGCGCTTCGGCCCGAACGCCCCCATGTGCAGCCAGATGGTCGAGCTGCCCGGGCCGCCGTTGAAGATGAACGTGATCGGGCGCGCCGGATTCGGCTCCTTGCCGAGGAAGTAGGCGTAGTAGGACATGCCCGCCTCCGGCTCCACCGGCGCTGGCTTGTCGCCCCCCACCGGCGGGTCGCTGTCCATGGGGTCCTTGACGTGCACGACGAGGATGCCGGCCTCGGCGCTGTAGGCGAGCGGCTTGCCGGCCACGACCACGCTGCCGGTCGTGTGCGCGGCCTCGTCCTTGAGGTGACGCGCCGCCTCGGCGACCGCGGCCTCCTTGGGCTTCTCGGGCTTGTCGGCACTCTCGGCGGCGGCCGCGAGCAGCGGCAGGCAGGCGACGGCGGCAGCGAAACCCTGGAGGCGACGTGTCATGGCGCGGATCCTGCGGCAGATCGGGGGCCCGGCAGTCTCACACCGCGCGGCCGACGCGGCAAGCGCTCTGGCCGATCTCGCGGGCGGGCTGCTAAGGTGAGCGCATGACGACTGCCCGGCCATCGATCCCGGGGCGATCGGCCGGCCGCGGCCCGGCACCCCGCCCCGCCGGCTCCGGGTCTGCGGCAGGCACCGAGGTACCGTGGAGCTGAGCCTCATCCGCCATCCGCGCCCCGCGACCGACCCCGACGTCTGCATCGGGCAGCTGGACGTCGAGTGCGCCGGCGGCTGGGAGGCGCATGCCGAGCGCCTCGCCCGCGTGCTCGCGAACCCGACCCGCGTCTACACGAGCCCGGCGCGCCGCTGCCGCGCGCTCGCCCAGCGGCTCGCCGCGCCGCTCGGCCTCGAGCCGCGCGTCGAGGCGCGGCTGCTCGAGCTCGACTTCGGCGACTGGGAGGGCCGGCGCTGGAGCGAGATCGGCCGGGCCGCACCCCTGCGCGCCGCGGATCACCTCAACCTCGCGCCACCGGGCGGCGAGACCTGGGGCGCCCTGCTGGGCCGGGTCGGGGCGTTCCTGTCGGCGCTCGGCCCCGAGCTCGAGCGCGTGGCGATCATTACGCACGCGGGTCCGGTGCGCGCCGCGCTCGTGCACTGCCTCGACCTGCCGGCCGCGGCCGGTGCACGCTTCGACGTCGGCTACGGGCGGCTGACGCGCCTCACCGGCACGGGCGGCGACTGGCGGCTCGAACTACTCAACGCCTGAGGTCGCCTGCGCTGCGGCGGCGCACGCCGTCGAGCGCGCGGCACAAGGCCGCGGTGCCGGCGCCGATGCGCGGCCCCATGCGATTCACGAGATCCGGGTCGAGCGTGACGACGGCGCCCGTCGTCACCGCGCGGAGCGGCGCGCGCGCCGACCAGCGCGCGCGCCACTCGGCCGCCTCGGCCGCCGTGCCGGCGAGTGCTATCACGTCGGGATCGCGCGCGTAGACCGACTCCTCGGTCACCATGAACGCGCTCTGCGGCTGGTCCGCGAACAGGTTCGCCGCGCCGCACACGTTCAGCATCTCGCTCGCCACGTGCCGGCCGCCGAGCGTATAGAGCGGCGTGCCCCAGACCTGGTAGAAGACGCGCAGCCGCCGTGCATCGCGGTAGCGCTCGCGCAGGCCGGCGAGCTCGTGGCGCAGCCGCTCCGCGGCCGGCATGGCAACCGCCTCGGTGCCGAACAGCCGGCCGAGCTGTTCGAGCGCGGCCGGGACGTCGGCGAGGGCATGCTGTTCGAGGCTGAGCGTCGCGATGCCGAGCCGCGCGAGCAATGCGCGCTGCTCCGCGGGCGTGCCGTCCCCCCACACCAGCACGAGGTCGGGCCTGAGCGCGAGCAGGCGCTCCGCGTCGATGTGGCCGACGTCGCCGATGCGCGGCACGCGGCGCGCCTCCGGCGGATAGTCGCTCGTGTCGAGCGTGCCGACCAGCCGCTCGCCGGCGCCGGCGGCGTAGACGAGTTCGGTCAGGTGCGGGGCGAGCGTCACCACGCGCTTCGGCGTCGCCGGCCAGGGCGGCGCCGCTCCGGTCGGCGAGACCACGAGCGCGGTCTCCACCTTGCCCGCGTGCGCGAACTCGAGCGTCAGCGGCACGCGGGCGCCGGGCGCGAGCGGCTGGCCGAGCCCCATCAGCATCAGGTGCAGCCCGCCCGGCGCGAACACGACGCGGGCGCCGGCGCCGACCGCAACGCGCTCGAGCTCGCGCATGCGCTCGATGCCGCCCTCGGCACGCGACTCGTGGAAGCTGACCTGCGCGGCGCGCGGGCTCGTGGCGCGCACCAGTTCGTCGGCCGCGCCATCGTTGACGATCGTCAGGTAGCCGACGCCGACGCTGACGCCGGGTGGCGTCTCGCGCGACCAGCCGTTCTCGACGCGCAGCGCCGCCGATGCGGCCGGCGCAGCGGCTGCGGCCGCGAGCAGCGCGCAGAGCACGAGCCGCCGCATCAGTGGCGCCACTCGCCCGTCGGCCGGCCCGCCGCGTCGATGAGCCCGTGGCCGCGCAGCCAGGCGCGCGGCTGGTCGCACTCCTCGACGTAGAAGGCACGCGCCGAGCCGAGGCGGAAGGTGTAGCCCCAGGCGTCCATGTCGGCCATCAGCCGCTCGCTGCCGACGCCGGGGATCCCCGCCGCCAGCAGGATCTGCAGGCAGCACACGGCGTTCTCCTCGTCGAAGTCGCCGCCGGCATCGCGCTCGAGGCTGGCGCGGCGCGGCGCGTCCATGCACAGCACGTGGCAGGCCTCGTGCAGCACCGAGTGCACCGGCGTGTCGGCGCGCGCATAGACGCGCTGCGCGACGAGACCGGCCTCGGGCGCGCCCCAGTAGCTGCCCGGGATCGGCGCACCGGGCGGGACGGCCTCGAGTTCGAGGCCATAACGGGCGAGCAGCGCGCGCAGCGCGTCCTCGAAACCCGCGCCGATCGTCAGCACCGGCGCCGCGGCGCCCGCGTTCATGGCGTGACGGCCGCGAGCCGGCGCATCACGAGCGCGGCAATGTCGCGCGCCAGCGCCTCGCGGATCACGTCCTGCTCGTGCTCCTTGGCGAGCGCGGCAGTCGGGTCGTAGGGATAGTCGCGGGTCAGCGTCAGCGTCTGCGCCGGGATCACTTCGCGGCCCGCGACGCGCACCCGGTAGCGCACCGTGTAGTAGACGTTGTACTCGGTCGGCGTATTGGTCTGCGGCGACACCGACAGCAAGGTCTGGCCGCTGTCGTCCTTCAGCACCTCGACGGCGGCGCCGGCCTCCTCGCCGCGACCCACCACCCTGCTGCCGGAGGTTCGCAGCGCGAGCGACAGCGCACGATTGAAGTCGGTGTAGCGGTCCTCGGCATCGATCTGCGTGACCGCGAACGCCGCCGGCAGGTGGGCGGTGCCCTGCAGGTGGAAGCCGCAGCCGGCGAGCGCGAGCGGCAGCACCAGCCAGGCGATGAGCGGCGCGCGGCGCACCTCAGATCACCACGTTGACGAGCTTGCCGGGCACCACCACCACCTTGCGCACGGCGGCGGCGCCGACGAACTTCTGCACGGTGGCGTCGGCGAGCGCGGCGGCGCGAACCTCCGCCTCCGCCGCCCCGACCGGCACCGTGATGCGGCCGCGCAGCTTGCCATTCACCTGCACGACGAGCTCGATCGCGTCCTGCACGAGCGCCGCCGGATCCGGCGCCGGCCACGGCTCGTCGATCACCGCGCGCTCGTGGCCGAGCGCGTGCCACAGGGCGTGCGCGATGTGCGGGATCACGGGCGACAGCACGAGCACCGCGATCTCGAGAGCCTCGTGGCTGACCGCCCGGGCCGCGGGCGTGCCCTCGTCGAAGCGCTGTACGGCGTTCAGGAGCTCCATGACCGCGGCGATCGCGGTGTTGAAGGTGCGCCGCCGGCCGATGTCGTCGGTCACCTTGCCGAGCGTCTGGTGGGCGAGGCGGCGCAGCTCGCGGGCCGCCGGCGAGAGCGCGGCGCCGTCGAGCGGCGCGCGCGCGCCGCCGGCGGCGAGGTGGCCGTGCACGGCCTTCCACAGGCGCTTCAGGAAGCGGAAGGCGCCCTCGGCGCCCTCGTCGGACCAGTCGAGCGACAGCTCCGGCGGCGCCGCGAACATCATGAACAGGCGCGCGGTGTCGGCGCCGTAGCGGTCGATGAAGGCCTGCGGGTCGACGCCGTTGTTCTTCGACTTCGACATGGTGCCGATGCCGCCGGATTCGACCGGCTGCCCGTCGCTCTTCAGGCGCGCGCCGGCCGGCTGGCCGCGCGCGTCGCTCAGCACCTCGACGTCGGTCGGGTTGTAGTACGCGACCCGGCCCGAGGCGGGCTTTCTGAAGTAGATCGAGTTCCGCACCATGCCCTGGGTGAGCAGGTTCGAGAACGGCTCCGCAAGGTCGACGAGGCCGAGGTCGCGCATGACGCGCGTCCAGAAGCGCGAGTACAGCAGGTGCAGGATCGCGTGCTCGATGCCGCCGATGTACTGGTCGGCCGGCAGCCAGTAGTTGACGCGCGCATCGACCGCGGCGCTCGCGCTGTCGGCCGAGGCGTAGCGCAGGAAGTACCAGGACGAGTCGACGAACGTGTCCATCGTGTCGGTCTCGCGACGCGCCGGCCGCTGGCAGCGCGGGCAGCTGCAGTTGATGAATGCCGGCGTGCGCGCGAGCGGATTGCCGCTGCCGTCCGGCACCAGGTTGTCCGGCAAGAGCACCGGCAGCTGCTCGTCGGGCACCGGCACGTCGCCGCAGCTGTCGCAGTGGATCAGCGGGATCGGGCAGCCCCAGTAGCGCTGGCGCGAGATGCCCCAGTCGCGGAGCCGCCACTGCACCTGCAGCTGGCCGAGGCCGGCGGCCTCGAGATCGGCGGCGATGCGCGCCACCGCCTGCGGGTGATCGAGCCCGTCGTAGGGACCCGAGTTCACGCACCGGCCATGGTCGGCGTACCACGGCTGCCAGGCGGCGGCGTCATAGGGCCGGCCGCCGACGTCGATGACCTGCCGCACCGGCAGGCCATACTTGTGCGCGAACGCGAGGTCGCGCTCGTCATGGCCGGGCACGCCCATGACCGCGCCCTCGCCGTAGCCCATGAGCACGTAGTTGCCGACCCACACCGGCACCTCGGCGCCGGTCAGCGGGTGCGTGACCGTGAGGCCCGTCGGCATGCCCTTCTTGTCCATGGTGGCGAGGTCCGCCTCCATGACGCTGCCGCGCTTGCACTCCTCGACGAACGCGGCGAGCGCCGCATCGCGTGCCGCCGCGTGCTGCGCGAGCGGGTGCTCGGCCGCGACCGCGACGAAGGTCACGCCCATCACCGTATCCGCACGCGTCGTGAAGACGCGCAGCAGGCGGCGCTCGCCGTCGAGCACGTACGGGAAGGCGATGTTGACGCCCTCGCTGCGGCCGATCCAGTTGGCCTGCATGGTGCGGACGCGCTCCGGCCAGCCGTCGAGCCCGTCGAGCGCCGCGAGCAGTTCCTCCGAGTAGGCCGTGATCCCGAGGTAGTACATCGGGATCTCGCGCTTCTCGACCAGCGCGCCGGTGCGCCAGCCGCGCCCATCGATGACCTGCTCGTTGGCGAGCACGGTCTGGTCGACCGGATCCCAGTTGACGGTGCCGGTGCGCTTGTAGGCGACGCCCTTCTCGAGCATGCGCAGGAACAGCCACTGGTTCCAGCGGTAGTAATCCGGACTGCAGGTCGTCACCTCGCGGTCCCAGTCGAGCCCGAAGCCGAGCGCCTGCAGCTGGCGCTTCATGACGGCGATGTTGTCGTACGTCCACTTCGCCGGCGGCACGCCGTTCGCCATCGCGGCGTTCTCGGCCGGCAGGCCGAACGCGTCCCAGCCCATCGGCTGCAGCACGTTCCTGCCCTGCATGCGCATGTAGCGCGAGATCACGTCGCCGATCGTGTAGTTGCGCACGTGCCCCATGTGCAGCCGCCCGCTCGGGTACGGGAACATGCTGAGGCAGTAGTACTTGGGGCGCGCCGCGTCCTCGATCGCCCGGAAGGTGGCGTGCTGCTGCCAATAGCGCTGGGCGGCGGCTTCGACGACCGCGGGTTCGTAGTTCTCGTGCATGGGCTGAAGCCGGGCGTGGAACGGCCGACTAGGATACCGGAAAGGCGCCGCAATCCCTCCCCGGGCCCCGCCTGCGGCGCCGTCCGGCCGGCCGCGGGCGCCATCCGGGGCCGGCTAGCCCCAGACGGCGGTAAAGAGCCGCGCGAAGTTGCGGCCGAGGATCTTCTCGATGCGGCCGGCCGTCCAGCCGCGTCGCGCGAGGTCGTCGGCGAGCAGCTGGAAGCGCTGCGGGCTGTTGTACTCGGGAATCATGTTGAGGACGTCGGGGGACTCGCCGGGCGCCGAGATGCCGGCGGCGATCCGCGCGCTGATTTCGGCCCGGAACGCGGCGCGGAAGGCGTCGTCCACCTTGAGCGCCGAGATGCTGCCGTCGGTGCCGAGCCCGACGTGATCCTCGCCACAGACGTTCACGGCATGCTCGAGGTGGCGGATCAGGTCCTCGCTGTGCGGCTGGCCGGCCGTGCGCAGGAAGCACATGAAGTAGATGCCGGCGACGCCGCCCTTGTCTGCGAGCGCCTTCAGCGATTCATCGCGAACGTTGCGGGGCAGGTCGCTGAGCGCACGACAGCCGGTGTGCGTGATCGCGAGCGGACCGGTGGAGGCCGCGATGGCCTCGTCTATGGTGCGCGCGCCGGCGTGGCTCAGGTCGAGCAGCAGGCGCCGCTTCGCGAGCGCCTCGATGAGTTCGTGGCCGAGGCGCGTCAGCCCCGCGTCCCGCGACTCGAGGCAGCCGTCGCCCATCACGTTGGCACGGTTGTAGGTCGGCTGGACGATGCGTACCCCGAGGCCCTCGAACACGTCCAGCCGGCCGAGGTCGCCCTCGAGCATGGTGGTGTCCTGGAAGCCGTAGATGAGGCCGAGGCGCCGCGTCGTCTTGGCGAGGGCGAGATCGGCGGCGGTCAGCACCCTGAGGAACACGTCGGGGTGGCGCTCGACCTCGCGGTCGACGCGCGCGATGCCGGCGACGGTCGCCTCGAAGCGGCCGGGGGAGTTGCCGGGGGGATTCACGGTGAGGTTGACGGCCGTGACGCCCGAGGCGCGCACGTCGCCGATTTCCGCCGCCGACCAGCCGGCGGCTGGCTCGGAGTCATAGCTGCCGGGCCCGCCGAGCGCATCGACGACGATGGCCCGCTGATAGGCCTCGGGCCGGAATCCGCCGGCCGCCGACGCGAGCGGCGCGACCAGGGCCGCGGCGCCAGCCGCCGCGATGAACTCGCGCCGATCGATCATGCTCCCCCCGCCTGCCGTGTGCGGCCGGCATTGTAGCCGCGAATCGCCGCCGGTCGCGTCGGGGCTCTGTAGGGTCTTTCGTCAGCCGAGCACGGCGGCGATCGCCGCGGCCAGGCGCCCGATGTGCGCTTCGGGCAGTCCCGCGACGTTGATGCGGCTGTCGGGCGCGATGTAGACGTGGTGCCGCTCCTTGAGGGCCTGCACCGCGGCAGCGTCGAGGCCGAGCAGCGAGAACATGCCGCGCTGGCCGCGCATGAACTCGAAGCGCCCGGCGCCGGTCGCGGCGGCGAGCGCGTCGGCGAGCCGGCCGCGGATGCTGCCGATGCGGGTGCGCATCGCCTCGAGTTCCGCCCGCCACTCGGCGCTGAGCGGCGCGCTCGCGGCGATCGTCGCGACGATCGCCGCCCCGTGGTCGGGCGGCATCGAGTACATGCGCCGCGCCAGGGTCTGCAGATGGCTCATCGCGATGCTGGCCGCGGCGGCGGTCGCCGCGACGACGATGATCGCCCCGACGCGCTCGCGGTAGAGACCGAAGTTCTTCGAGCAGGACACCGCGATCAGCACCTCGGGCAGGCGCGCGGCCAGCATGCGCACCGCCGCGGCGTCCTCCTCGAGCCCGGCGCCGAGGCCCTGGTAGGCGAGGTCGAGGAACGGCACGAGCGCACGCCGCTCGAGGATCTCGGCGAGCGCCTGCCATTGGCCGGCATCGAGGTCGGCACCGGTCGGGTTGTGGCACGAGGCCTGCAGCAGCACCACGGCCCCCGGCGGCAGGCGCTCGAGGGTCGCGACCATGGCATCGAAGCTGACGGTGCCCGTGCCGTCGTAGTACGGGTAGCTGTCGACCGCGAGCCCGGCGCCACCGATCAGCGGCACGTGATTGGGCCAGGTGGGATCGCTGACCTGGACGCGCGTGCCGGGGGCGGCGCGCATGATGAGGTCGGCGCCGAGCCGCAGTGCGCCGCAGCCCCCTGGGGTCTGCAGCGTCACGACGCGGCCGGCGGCGCGCGCCGGGTGGCCGGCGCCAAGCGCCAGCGCCTCGATGAACGCCGCGAATGGCCGGTTGCCGGCCGCACCGACATAGGCCTTCGTGGTCTCGCGCTCGAGCACCTCGCGCTCGGCCTTGCGCACCGCGCCCATCACCGGGGTGGTGCCGCTCGCGTCGCGATACACGCCCACGCCGAGATCGAGCTTGCCGGGATCGGTGTCGGCGGCAAACGCCGTCATCACCCCGAGCAGTGCATCCGGCGGCTGGGCCGCGAGCGTCGTCAGCACTTCAGATCACTCCGCGCCGCATCTGGTCGAGCTCGATCGACTCGAACAGGGCACGGAAATTGCCCTCGCCGAAGCCGTCATTGCCCTTGCGTTCGATTATCTCAAAGAAGATGGGCCCGATGACGTTTTTCGTGAAGATCTGCAGCAGGATGCCGGTCGCGGCGCTGCCGTCGATCAGGATGCGGCGGCGGCTGAGCGCGGCGAGGTCCTCGCGGTGGCCGGCGACGCGCGCATCGACGCCCTCGTAGTAGGTGTCGGGCGTGTCCTGGAAGGCGACGCCGCGCGTGCGCAGCGTGTCGACCGTCGCGCAGATGCCGCCGGTCGCGAGCGCGATGTGCTGGATGCCCTCGCCACCGTATTCGTGCAGGTACTCCTCGATCTGGCTCTTGTCGTCCTGGCTCTCGTTGATCGGGATGCGGATCTTGCCGCAGGGCGAGACCATGGCCCGCGAGAACAGGCCGGTCTTCTTGCCCTCGATGTCGAAGTAGCGGACCTCGCGGAAGCCGAACAGCGTCTCGTAGAAGCCGGCCCAGCGATTCATGTTGCCGCGCTGCACGTTGTGCGTGAGATGGTCGATCACCGTGAGCCCGGTGCCGGTGTCGGTCACCGCGCCCGGCACCGGCTGGAAGTCGACGTCGTAGATCGTGTGGTCGCCGTAGCGGTCGACGAGGTAGATGAGGCTGCCGCCGATCCCCTCGATGCTCGGGATGTTGAGCTCCATCGGCCCGGCGGTCACCGGGCCCGGCCTGGCGCCGAGTTCGACGGCGCGGCGGAAGGCATAGGCCGCGTCCCGCACGCGAAATGCCATCGCGCAGGCGGACGGCCCGTGGGCACGCGCGAACTGCTGCCCGAAGCCGCTGCTCTCGGCGTTGATGATGAAGTTGATGTCGCCCTGGCGGTGCAGGGTGACGTTCTTCGAGCGGTGGCGCGCGATCGCCGGGAATCCCATCGTGTCGAACAGCCGGCGCAGCAGCTCCGGATCGGGCGCCGTGTACTCGACGAACTCGAAGCCATCGGTGCCCATCGGGTTGTCAGCGGCCATGGCGGGGTCCTCCGTGAGACGGCGATCATAGCGGGCCGCGCGGGCCGGGGGCGGCAACCCCGTTGCAATTCGACGGCCGCGGCGGGCGCTTGCAGCCATTAAATTGCGCTACTATTGTCATTCGCGCAATTATCATCGCGTGACGGCTGCGTTCACGCACCCCGGAGGCCCGCCGATGCTCCTGCACCGCTCCGGCGTCGCGCTCGACGCCGCCGACATCCGCATCCTCGCGGTGCTGCAGGCGGACGCCTCGGTCTCGAACCAGGCGCTCGCCGCCGAGGTGCACCTGTCGCCCGCACCGTGCCTCAGGCGCGTGCGCCGCCTGCGCGAGACCGGCTACATCAGTCGCGTCGTCGCGCTGCTCGACCGCGAGCGGCTCGGCTTCGAGGTCGCGGCCTACGCGTTCGTCTCGCTGGAGACGAACCGGGCGGGTGCCGGCGAGCAGTTCGAGCAGCTGGTGCGGCGGCGGCCCGAGGTGGTCGAGTGCGTGCGCCTGAGCGGCGCCTACGACTACCTGGCGCGGATCATCGTCGAGTCGATCGCCGCCTACTCGGCGTTCCTCGACAAGCAGCTGCTGCGCTTTCCGGCGGTGCGCGCCGTCAATACCAGCTTCGAGCTCGGCGTGCTGAAGCGCACGACCGAACTGCCGCTCGCGCCGCGGCGGGCCCGCTCAAGGCGCGCCGGCGCCGCCTGACGGCGGCCGCCGCCGGCCCGCGAGCGTCGCGAGGAGCACGAGCGCCGTCGTCAGCCCGAGCACCGGCCAGTTGCGCACCACCGCATAGGGCGTGAGCCCGGCGTACGGGGTGACGCTGCCCTTCAGTACCTCGGGCACGAACTGCCGCGTTCGCGCGACCACCCGGCCGTGCGGGTCGATCAGCGCCGATACGCCGTTGTTGGTCGCGCGCATCAGCCAGCGGCCGGCCTCGAGCGCGCGCATGCGCGCGATCTGCAGGTGCTGGTGCGGGGCCGAGGAGTCGCCGAACCAGGCGTCGTTGCTGACGTTGACGAGCAGCGTGGCGCGATCGAGCACGGCCAGCTGCTCGACCGCATAGGCGTCCTCGTAGCAGATCGTCGCGCCGAGCTTCTCGCCGGCCGCGTCGAGCGGCGGCTGGTCGGCGGGACCGGCGAGCATGTCGACGTAGGCGAGGCTCTTCAGGCGCATCCATTCGCGGATGAAGGACGGCACCGGGAAGAACTCGCCGAACGGTACCAGGCGGCGCTTGTAGTACCACTGCTCGTCGTCACCGAGCGCCACCAGGCCGTTGCGGAACTCGTGGCTGTCGAAGTCGTAGCGCAGCAGTCCGATCACGAGGTCGGAGCCGCGGGCACGCGCGTCGTGGTAGACGCCGGTGAGAAACGGGACCGCCTCGTGGTAGAGGAGCGGCAACGCCGCCTCGGGCCAGATGATCAGCCGTGCCCCGAGCGCCTGCTCGTTGAGCGAACGGTACAGCTCGAGGGTGTGCGCGCGGTTGTCCTCCTGCCACTTGAGGTCCTGCGGGATCGATCCCTGCACGAGCGCGACGCTGACCGGCCTGCCGGCCGGCTGCGTCCAGTCGACCGGCCGCAGCAGCGCCCCGCCCGCCCACAGCAGCGCGAGCACGACGAGCGGCAGCACACGCCGCGCGCCGCCGAGCGCGAGCGCCGCGAGCAGGAGGCCGCTCGACAGGGCCGCCGCGAGGCTGACGCCGTAGATGCCGACCACCGGCGCGTAGCCGGCGAGCGGCGTGTCGATCTGGCTGTAGCCCACCGCGAGCCACGGGAAGCCGCTCAGGAACCAGCCGCGGACCCATTCCATCAGCACCCACGCGGCCGGGTACAGCGCGAGCAGCCGCAGGCACTGCCCCGGCGGCGCGTAGCGCCGCAGCAGCCAGCCGAGCGCGGCCGTGTAGGCACCCATGAACGCGACGAGCCCGAGCATCAGCACGATCGCGATCGCGAGCGGCGCCTTGCCGAAGACGTGGATGCTCGTATAGAGCCAGTAGGTGCCGGTGAGGAAGAGCCCGGCGCCGAATGCAAAGCCGGTGCTCGCGGCACGTCGCGGCGACGCCGCATCCCACAGCCACCACAGGAGCGCGAGGCAGAGGATGCCGAGCGGCGCGCACGCGACCGGCGCGAAGGCCAGCGACTGCAGCGCACCGCCGAGGAAGGCCATCCACGGCGCGCGTGCGCGCATCCAGGCGGTGGCGACCAGCGCCGCGCGCGGCGCCGTCACCCGCCACCCGGCTCGGACGGCGGCGCTATGTCGCGCGGTGCGGCCACCCGCAGCAGCTCGATGCGCCGCTGGTCGGCGCGCAGCACGCGGAACTCGAAGTCGTCGATGCGCACGGCCTCGCCGCGCCGCGGCAGGCGCCCGAAGGCGTGCGCGACCAGGCCGCCGATCGTGTCGAACTCCGCGTCGCTGAGCCGCGTCGCGAAGTATTCGTTGAATTCACTGATCCGCGTCAGCGCCCGCACCGTGAACTGCCGCTCGCTCTCGCGGCGGATCGGCTGGTCCTCTTCGACGTCGTACTCGTCGGCGATGTCGCCGACGATCTGCTCGATGACGTCCTCGATCGTGACGAGCCCGGCGACGCCGCTGTACTCGTCGACCACGATCGCCATGTGGTGGCGGTTCTTGCGGAACTCCTTGAGCAGCACGTTGAGGCGCTTGCTCTCCGGCACGAACATCGCCGGGCGCACGACCTCGCGGATGTCGAACGGCTCGCCGCTGCCATGCGCGTAGTAGCGCAGCAGGTCCTTGGCGAGCAGGATGCCGACGACCTCGTCACGGTCGACGCCGATCACCGGAAAGCGCGAGTGGCCCGATTCGACCACCACCGGCAGCAGCTCCTCGGGCGGCGCATCGCGCTCGAGCACGGTCATCTGCGAGCGCGGCACCATGATGTCGCGCACCTGCAGCTCGCCCACCGCGAGCACGCCCTCGAACATCTCGAGCGCGTCCGCCTCGACGAGGCCGCGTTCGCTCGCCTCGCGCAGTTCCTCGAGGAGCGCGGCGCGGTCCTGCGGCTCGCCCGACATCTGCTGGCGGAGGCGCGTCAGCCAGCCGCGCCGCTCCGGCGGTCGCCCGTCGTCAGCCATCGGCGCGCTCCGTGTATGGATCGTCGATGCCGAGCCGGCCGAGCAGGACGCGCTCGCGGCGCTCCATCCGCTGCGCATCGCGCTCGGCCTCGTGGTCGTAGCCGAGGAGGTGCAGCGTGCCGTGCACCACCATGTGCGCCCAGTGCGCCGCAAGGGACTTCCGCTGCGCGCGCGCCTCGCGCGCGACGACGCCGGCGCAGATCGCGAGATCGCCGAGCGGCGCGGGCACGGCGCCCGCCGCCGCGGCCGGGAAGCTGAGCACGTTGGTCGGGCGGTCCTTGCCGCGGTAGGTGCGGTTGAGCCGCCGGCTCTCGGCCGCGGTCACGACCCGGATCGCGAGCTCGCGGCCGCGGGCGCTGCGCCCGGCCGCGAGCTGCGCCCACTCGACGAGGCGGCGCCGCGACGGCACCCAGGGCCGGCGCGTCGCGAACTGCACCTCGACCGCGAGCGTCACTGGCCGTCTCCGGCGCGCTCGTAGGCCTGCACGATGCGCTGCACGAGCGGATGACGCACGACGTCGCGCGAGGTGAAGAACGTGAAGGCCACGCCGCTGACGCCGGCCAGCACGTCGACGACGTGCCTGAGGCCCGACACCCGGTTGCTCGGCAGGTCGGTCTGCGTGACGTCGCCCGTCACCACCGCCTTCGAGCCGAAGCCGATGCGCGTCAGGAACATCTTCATCTGCTCGATGGTGGTGTTCTGCGCCTCGTCGAGGATCACGAATGCGTCGTTCAGCGTGCGCCCGCGCATGAAGGCGAGTGGCGCCACCTCGATCACGTTGCGCTCGATCAGGCGCATCACGCGGTCGAAGCCCAGCATCTCGTAGAGGGCGTCGTACATGGGGCGCAGGTACGGGTCGACCTTCTGCGTCAGGTCGCCCGGCAGGAAGCCGAGCCGCTCGCCGGCCTCGACCGCCGGCCGCACCAGCACGATGCGCCGCACCCGGTCGGCCTGCAGCGCCTCGACCGCGCAGGCGACCGCGAGGTAGGTCTTGCCGGTGCCGGCCGGGCCGATGCCGAAGGTGAGGTCGGCGCTGCGGATGTGGCCGAGGTACTCGGCCTGGTTCGCGCCGCGGCCGCGGATCAGGCCGCGGTGCGTGTGCACCTGCACCTCGTCGCCCGCGGCCGGGGCGGCCCCGCCCTCGGCCGCCATGCCGGCTTCCTGGATCGCGAGGTGCACGTCGCCCGGGGCGATGCCCTCGCGGGCGCGGGCGTAGAGCTGCTCGAGCACGCGCGCCGCGTCGTCGGCGCGCGCGCCGCTCACGCGGAAGCGGTTGCCGCGGCGATGCACGCTGACGCCGAAGCGCGACTCGACCTGCTGCAGGTGCTCGTCGAGCGGGCCGCACAGGGCCGCGAGGCGCTCGTTGTCGGCGGGCTCGAGGATGAAATCGCGGGCGACGACCGGGGTACTCACGCCGCGCAACCGGCGGTGGGCGCCACCTGAGCCGCATCCGCGAGCCGTCCGCGCAGCGAGTTGGGCATGGCCTCGGTGATCAGCACGTCGACGTAGCGGCCGATCAGTGCCGCCGGACCGTCGAAGTTCACCCAGCGGTTGTCCTCGGTGCGCCCGGCCAGCTGGCGCGCGTCGCGGCGCGCGGGCCGCTCGACGAGCACGCGCTGCAGGCTGCCGACCAGCGCCCGGCTGCGCTCGCGGGCCAGCGCGTTGATGCGCTCCTGCAGGCGCTCGAGGCGCTGCTGCTTGACGTCCTGCGGCACGTCGTCGGCGAGCGCCGCGGCCGGCGTGCCGGGCCTGCGGCTGTAGATGAAGCTGAACGACTGGTCGAAGCCGATGTCGTCGATGAGGGCGAGCGTTGCCTCGAAGTCCCGCTCGGTCTCGCCCGGGAAGCCGACGATGAAGTCCGACGACACCGCGATGTCCGGGCGCACGGCGCGCAGGCGCCGGATCTTCTGCTTGTACTCGAGAGAGGTGTAGCCGCGCTTCATCGCGGCGAGGATGCGGTCGGACCCCGACTGCACCGGCAGGTGCAGGTGATTGACGAGCTTCGGCACGCGGCCGTAGGCCGCGATCAGGCGCTCGGAGAACTCGACCGGATGGGAGGTCGTGTAGCGGATGCGCTCGATGCCGGCGAGGCGGGCGACCTCCTCGACGAGGAGCGCGAGATCGGCTGGCTCGCCATCCTCGAGCTCGCCCGCATAGGCGTTCACGTTCTGCCCGAGCAGCGTCACCTCGCTGACGCCCTGGGCCGCGAGCGCGGCGACTTCCTCGAGCACCTGCGCGAATGGCCGGCTGATCTCCTCGCCGCGCGTGTACGGCACGACGCAGAAGCTGCAGTACTTGCTGCAGCCTTCCATGATCGACACGAAGGCGCTCGCCCGCGTCGCCTGCGGCGTCGGCAGCACGTCGAACTTCTCGTTCTCGGGGAACGTGACGTCGACCTGCGGCCGTCCGGTCGCGCGCACCGCGGCGATCAGCGCGGGCAGGCGGTGCAGCGTCTGCGGGCCGAAGACGAGGTCGACGAAGGGCGCGCGCGCGACGATCCCTTCGCCTTCCTGGCTCGCGACGCAGCCGCCGACGCCGATGATGAGCGCGGGCTTGCGCGCCTTGAGTTCGTGGTAGACGCCGAGGTACGAGAACACCTTGTCCTCGGCCTTCTCGCGTATCGAGCAGGTATTCAGCAGCACCACGTCGGCGCGCTCGATGTCCTCGGTGAGTTCGAGGCCGTCGGAGGCGCGCAGCACGTCCGCCATCCTGGCGGAGTCGTACTCGTTCATCTGGCAGCCGAAGGTCTTGAGGTAGAGATAGCCGGGCATGGGGCGGGAGATCGCTCGCGGGCCGTCAAGGGTACCGCGAGCGCGCGCCGCATTAAAGCGGCGCGCGCGCCCGGGACGGATCTATCTCTTTTGGAATCAGTCCGTTAGCGACCGAACGGCCAGGCGCTCAGAACGGAATGTCGTCGTCGAGGACGTCATCGCCCTTGCCGCCCGCCGCCGCCGGCGCCTGGGCGTAGTCCTCGGACGGGGCGCTCGCCGGCCGCGAGGAACCGCCGCCCGCGCCACCGCCCCCGCCGCCCGCCTGCCCGCCGCGGCCGCCGAGCATCTGCATCTCGTTGGCGACGATCTCGGTGGTGTAGCGGTCGTTGCCGCTCTTGTCCTGCCACTTCCGCGTCCTGAGGCGCCCCTCGACGTAGACCTGCGAGCCCTTGCGCAGGTACTCGGCGGCGATCTCGGCGAGCCGGTCGAAGAACACGACCGTGTGCCACTCGGTCTGCTCCTTCTGCTCACCCGTCTGCTTGTCGCGCCAGCTGTCACTGGTCGCGATCCGCACGTTGGTCACGGCCTTGCCGCTCGGCATCGCCCGCGTCTCCGGATCCTGCCCGAGGTTTCCCACCAGAATGACCTTGTTGATCCCGCGCGCCATGTCACCGCTCCTCGTGAGTGAAGGGTCCCGTGGCCTTTCGGTCCGGTCCCGCCGAACCGACAGTTTACGCGGCCCGGCGCGCGACGCACGCCGAGAATCACACGCGACTGACGCGTTATGCGCGGCGCGCGGCCGGAACGACCGCCCAGACGACGGTGACGAGCGTCGCCGCCGCGAACACGCCGGGCAGGCCCCCGGCGCCGCCGACGATCCAGCCGGCCGCGGTGGCGCCGCCGAAGGAGCCGAGGAACTGCGCGGTCGCGAACACGCTCATCGCGGCGCCACGCAGCGCGGGTTCCACGGTCTGCGACAGCCGCGCCGGCAGCCGCGCTTCCAGGTAATTGAACGCCGTGAAGAAAACGACCAGCGCGCCGCACAACGGCCAGTAGTGGCGGGCGCCGAGGCCGATCAGCGCGAGCGCGGCGACGAGCAGCACGATCCCGATGCGCAGCGTCCGCTCCGACCGGCCGGCACGCTCGCTGAGGAGCACGAGCGGGATCGTCGGCGGCACGGAGGCCAGGAAGACCCCGAGGTAGGTGCGCCAGTGGTCGCCGACGGCAATGCCGTGGAATACCCGGAGCGCGTACGGCACGCCGATGAAGGTCGCCGACAGGACCCCGTTCAGCACCAGGATGCCGAGGTAGTGGGGCAAGAGGTCGCGCCGGAAGGCCGCCCCGAGCGTCGTTGCCCCGCCCCCCGCCTGCGGCAGCGGCGGGGGGTGCGGAACGACCGCGTAAAGGAGCACGAGGCAGACGATCGCGAGGGCCCCCATCACGAGGAAGATGCCGGGGACCCCGATCGCGGCGTCGAGTACGGGCGCCGCCACGAGCGAGACGACGAATGCGCCGCCGATGCTGATCCCGATCAGCGCCATGGCGCGGGTGCGGACCTCCGTCCGGGTCAGGTCGGCGAGGAGCGCCGTCACCGGCCCCGAGATCGCCCCGGCCCCCTGCACCATGCGCGCCACGATGACCGCACCGATGCTGCCGGCCATGGCGCCGAGCGCCGAGCCGACGGCAAACAGCACGAGCCCCGCCGCGATCACCGGCCGCCGGCCCAGCCGGTCGGACAGGTAGCCGAAGGGGATTTGCAGCACCGCCTGGGTGAGCCCATAGGCGCCTACCGCCAGCCCGGCGAGGAGCGTCGTGCCCCCGCGCAGCCCGCTGCCGTACAGGAAGAGCACCGGCAACATCATGAAAAGGCCCAGCATCCGGGCCCCGTAGATCACGGCGAGGGCTCCCACGGCCTTGCGCTCGGTGGGTTCGAGGCTCCGCGGGGAGGCGGCGCCGGCGTCCTCGGGCTGGCCGGCGGTGGAATGCTTCACTGAACGTCTTACCTGGAGGGATAGGCGCCTTGTATTCTATCGAATTGGCCAGAAATTCCGGGCTCACGATGCAGACCATCCGTATCCGCGGTGCAAGGACCCACAACCTTCGCAATCTCGACCTCGAGCTGCCGCGCGACCGGCTGATCGTGCTGACGGGACTGTCGGGGTCGGGCAAGTCCTCGCTCGCCTTCGACACGATCTACGCCGAGGGGCAGCGCCGCTACGTCGAGTCGCTGTCGGCCTACGCTCGCCAGTTCCTGTCGATGATGGAGAAGCCCGACGTCGACTCGATCGAGGGCCTGTCGCCGGCGATATCGATCGAGCAGAAGTCGACCTCGCACAACCCGCGCTCGACGGTCGCGACGGTGACCGAGATCTACGACTACCTGCGGCTGCTGTATGCGCGCGCCGGCATCCCCCGCTGCCCCGACCACGGGCTCGACCTCGCGGCACAGACCGTGAGCCAGATGGTGGACCAGGTGCTGGCGCTGCCCGAGGGCACGCCGCTGCTGCTGCTCGCGCCGGTGATCAAGGACCGCAAGGGCGAGCACGCCCAGGTGCTCGACGAACTGAAGGGCAAGGGCTTCGTGCGGGCGCGCATCGATGGCCGCGTCGTCGAGCTCGACGACCCGCCGTCGCTCGACCTCAGGCGCAAGCACACGATCGAGGCGGTGGTCGACCGCTTCAAGGTGCGGCCGGATCTCACGCAGCGGCTGGCCGAGTCGTTCGAGACGGCGCTCAGGCTCGGTGCCGGCATCGCGTCGGTGGCCTTCCTCGACGAGCCAAAGCGTGCCGAGCTCGTGTTCTCCGACAAGTTCGCCTGCAACGTCTGCGGCTGGTCGCTGGCGGAGCTCGAGCCGCGGCTCTTCTCCTTCAACAACCCGGCCGGCGCCTGCCCGGCCTGCGACGGCCTCGGCCAGAAGCAGTTCTTCGACCCGGCCCGGGTGGTGACGCAGCCGCAGCTGTCGCTCGCCGCCGGCGCCGTGCGCGGCTGGGACCGGCGCAACGCCTACTACTTCACGCTGATCCAGTCGCTCGCCCGGCACTACAAGTTCGACGTCGAGGCGCCGTTCCGCGACCTCGATGCCGCCGTGCAGAAGGTGCTGCTGTACGGCAGCGGCACCGACAACATCGAATTCCGCTACTTCGACGGCCGCGGCGGCACGACGCGACGCCGCCATCCGTTCGAGGGCATCCTGCCAAACCTCGAGCGCCGTTACCGCGAGACCGACTCGCTGATGGTGCGCGAGGAACTGGCGAAGTATCTCGGCAGCAAGCCGTGCACCGACTGCGGCGGCACGCGGCTCAACGTCGCCGCGCGGCACGTGTTCGTCGCCGGCCGCAACATTGCCGAGGTGACGGCGGTGTCGGTCGGCCGCGCACTCGAGTTCTTCAGGGAGCTGACGCTGCCCGGCTGGCGCGGCGCGATCGCGGTCAAGATCCAGAAGGAGATCGCCGACCGCCTCGGCTTCCTGGCCAACGTCGGCCTCGACTACCTGACGCTCGACCGCAGCGCCGAGACCCTGTCCGGCGGCGAGGCACAGCGCATCCGGCTCGCGAGCCAGGTGGGCTCCGGGCTGGTCGGCGTCATGTACATCCTCGATGAACCGTCGATCGGGCTCCACCAGCGCGACAACCAGCGGCTGCTCGACACGCTGCTGCGGCTGCGTGACCTCGGCAACACCGTGATCGTGGTCGAGCACGACGAGGACGCGATCCGCCAGGCCGACTACGTCGTCGATCTCGGCCCCGGCGCCGGCGTGCACGGTGGCGCCATCGTCGCGCAGGGCAGCGTCGCCGACATCGAGGCCTCGGCCGAGTCGCTGACCGGCCAGTACCTGTCGGGTCGCGCGCGCATCGCCGTGCCGACCAGCCGCCGCGCGCCCGACCCGAAGCGCCAGCTGCGCGTGGTCGGCGCCACCGGCAACAACCTGAAGCACGTGACGGTCGACATCCCGATCGGGCTCCTCACCTGCGTCACGGGCGTGTCGGGCTCGGGCAAGTCGACGCTCGTGAACGACACGCTGTTCCGGCGCGTCGCCCAGGCGCTCAACGACGCCTCCGACGAGCCGGCACCGTGCGAGCGCATCGAGGGCCTCGCCCACATCGACCGGGTCATCGACATCGACCAGAGCCCGATCGGCCGCACGCCGCGCTCCAATCCCGCGACCTATACGGGTCTGTTCACGCCGATCCGCGAGCTCTTTTCGCAGTCGCCCGAGGCGCGCGCGCGCGGCTACGAGCCGGGGCGCTTCAGCTTCAACGTCAAGGGCGGCCGCTGCGAGGCGTGCCAGGGTGACGGCGTGCTGCAGGTGGAGATGCACTTCCTGCCCGACGTCTACGTGCCGTGCGACATCTGCAAGGGCAAGCGCTACAACCGCGAGACCCTCGAGATCCGCTACAAGGGCAAGACCATCAACGAAGTGCTCGAGATGACGATCGAGGACGCGCAGGTCTTCTTCCAGGCCGTGCCGGTGGTCGCGCACAAGCTGCGGACGCTGCTCGACGTCGGGCTGTCCTACGTGCGCCTCGGCCAGAACGCGACCACGCTCTCGGGCGGCGAGGCGCAGCGCGTGAAACTCGCCAAGGAACTGTCGAAGCGCGCCACCGGCCGGACGCTCTACATCCTCGACGAGCCGACGACCGGGCTCCACTTCCACGACATCGCGCAACTGCTCGGTGTGCTGCAGAAGCTGCGCGAGGACGGCAACACCATCGTCGTCATCGAGCACAACCTCGACGTCATCAAGACCGCCGACTGGGTGATCGACCTCGGACCGGAGGGCGGTGACGGGGGTGGGCGCGTGCTCGGCTGCGGCACGCCCGAGGACCTCGCGCGGCTGCCGGGCTCGTACACCGGCCAGTACCTGCAGGGCGTGCTGGCGCGTGGCGGGACAGCGGCGCGGCGCCGCGCCTGAAGCGGGCGGTGCGGCTCAGTTGCCGAGCGCCTGGCGCAGCGCCTCGATCTCGGCGCGCGACTCGGTCAGTACCTTCGCGCAGTTGCTCTCGTCGAGCCCGAGCATGCGAAAGCCGTTGACGCCGCTCATGTTGAGCACCAGGTTCTCGGGGTGGTCCATGTAGGCGACCATCATGTTGGCGACGATCAGCACGTCGCTCAGGTCCGCCGTGCCCTCGTGCTCGCGGCCCGCGTCGTCCTGGTCGGCGACGGCCTGCACCAGTTCCTCGCTCATTTCCCAGTTCTCGAGGATCGCCTTGGCGACGTTGGCGTGCCAGTCGCGCATGATGCCCTCGAGCGATTCCGCGTCGCCGAGCAGCGCCGGGAAGCGCGGCATGCGCGTCAGGATGTAGAGGCGCCCGACGCCGTGCAGGAGACCGGCGAGGAACGATTCGTCGGGATTGCGCCTGGTGTGGTTCCTGGTGAGCACGTAGCAGAACGCGGCCACGTAGGTGCTGATGCGCCACAGCTCCGCGAGCGGCTTCTCGAGACCCTTGAGCCCGTCGCTGGCGCGGATCTGCGCCATCGCGAAGGAGATCGCCGCGCTGCGCACCATGTTGTAGCCCATGCGGGCGATCGCCGTGCGCAGCTCCGTGATCGGCTTGCCGCTGCGGTTGAGCGCGGCGGAGTTCGACATCTTGAGGAGACGCGCCGCCAGCGCCGGCTCTGAACCGACGATGCGCACGACCTGGTCGACGCTGGTGCCGTCGTCGGCGAGCGCGCGACGCACGCGGATGGCGACATCCGGGAACGACGGCAGGTCGATCTTGCCCGCCGACAGCTCCGAGGCGAGCGCCGTGACGAACTCGAAGGCGAGCGCGTGCGGCGACTTCGCGCCGGACGCTGCACTGCTGGAGGCGGCTTGCATTGTCTTTCTCTTCAGGTGCTGACCACAGCCATCGTGCCGGGGCCGTATTTCGGCACCGTCAGCTCGAAATCCACGCGCCCCTGCACGGCGCCGAGTACCTTGGTGACGTCCGCCGGCATGGCCTTCGACGGATAGAGTTCCGCCAGGCGCAGGTGCGCCGAGCCGTCATTCATGAGGAGCCGCGTGCAGATGTTCATGATCTCGCGGAGATTCGCGATCATGACGTCGGTGAGGTCCTTCGACTTGGCCGCATCCTTGGCGACGCCCGGCGGCAGCATCGACAGCGCGGCGCTCGCGTTGGCCGCGAGCGCGACGTCGACGACGCAGGCCGCCACCGGCGCGCCGTTGTCCGCGACGTACAGACCAACCCAGCAGCCGGACGGCGGCACGATGTCGAACTTCTTGCCGGGTTTCACTTCGAGCCCGTCGAACAGCAGGCCGAGCATCTGCTTGACCTTGGCTGCGTCGGGCATCGGATAGGCAGTCGCCATGGAATCGCTCCGCGGAAGGGGATCAGTTGATGTGGGGACCGAGCGCTTCCTTGAACGACTCCGGCGTGAACGGCTTCGAGATCAGGAACTTGGCCCCGGCCGACGTCGCACGCGTGCGCATGTCGGTGGTGGCCTCGGTGGTGACGAAGCCGAACTTCACCTTGACGCCGGCGGCGGCGAGTTTCTCGAGCAACTCGATGCCGGTCATGTTGGGCATGTTCCAGTCGGACAGCACCAGGTCCGGCGAGGACGACTGGATGGCCGCCAGCGCCTTGGCGCCGTCCTCGGCCTCGCTGATCTCGTGCCCCTCGAAGCCCGCCTGGCGCAACGTCTTCTTGACGATCATTCGCATCGCAGCTGAATCATCAACAATCATGATCTTCATCGGTTCACTCCGGATCAGGTGCCGCCCACGGGCGGGCGGCCGGTATTCCATGCGGCCATCGCCGCACTGCCCCAACGGTTATCGGCCCAAAGCGTGTCGCCCTTGAGGCCGCGGCTGCACGCCACGGGGCGTCGCACGCGGCCCGCTGCGGCAAACTGTGATGGCGGTCACGCGGCATTGTGGTTCGCGCCCGAGCGCTCCTCGACCAGCTGCATGACGCGCGCCGCGATCGCGTTCAGCGGGTACAGAGCCTCGACGGCGCCGACCGCGTGGGCGGCGCCCGGCATGCCCCAGACGACGCTCGTGGCCTCGTCCTGGGCGATGCAGGCGGCCCCGGCGTCGCGCATCTCCTTCATGCCCTCCGCGCCGTCTCGGCCCATGCCCGTCAGCATGACGCCGATGGCGTTGCGGCCGGCGTTCTGCGCGACCGAGCGGAACAGCACGTCCACTGACGGCTTGTGGCGCTGCACGGGCGGTCCGTCGTTCAGGCGGCAGCGGTACTGGGCGCCGTCACGCACCACCAGCAGGTGCTGGTCGCCGGGCGCGATGTAGGCGTGCCCCGGCAGTATCTGCTGGCCGTCGCGCGCCTCGCACACGGTGAGCTGCGAACAGGCGTCCATGCGCAGCGCGAACGGGCCGCTGAACGCCTTGGGAATATGTTGCGTGATCACGATGCCCGGCGCGTCCGGCGGCAGGCGCGTCAGCACCTCGCGGATCGCCTCGGTGCCGCCGGTCGACGCCCCGATCGCGAGGATCTGCTCGGTGGTGCGGAAATGGCGCGGCGGCGCGGTGCGTGGCAGCACCGCGTCGGCGCTCAGCTTCTCGACGATCTTGCGCGCCGGTGCTGGGGCCGCCACCGCATCCGCGGGCAGCGCACGTACCCGGGCGCGCGCGGCGGCCTTCACCTTGCCGATGATCTCGTGGGCGTACTCATCGAGCTTGTAGGCAAGGTCGACCTTGGGCTTGGTGACGAAGTCGACGGCGCCGAGTCCGAGCGCATCGAGGGTCACGTCCGCGCCGCGCTCGGTCAGTGAGGAGCACATGACGACCGGCATCGGCCGCAGGCGCATCAGGTTGCGCAGGAACTGGATGCCATCCATCTTCGGCATCTCGACGTCGAGCGTCAGCACGTCCGGGTTCAGGCGCTTGATCTTCTCGCGCGCCATGTAGGCGTCGGCAGCGGCGCCGACCACCTCGAGCTCCGGATCGGAGCCGAGGATTTCGGTCAACAGCTGGCGCACCAGCGCCGAGTCGTCGACGATGAGCACCTTGATCTTCTTCTGCAGCTCGCGCGCGTCCATAGGCATGTCCGTCCCTAGAAGAGCTCCACGTCACCGGCAATCGGCGTCTTGCTGACCTGCTGCATGTAGTTGCGCTCGCGGGCGAAGATCGTGTCGTTGCGCATCGACAGCAGCTTCTTGACGCGTACCCGGCCGCTGTCGGGGTAGAAGTGCACCTTGCGCGGATAGACGTCGCCGAGGTCCTCGCCCGCGACCTTGAACCCCTCGGTCTGCATGTAGCTGCGGACGAAGCTGATGTTGGTCGCACCGACGTCGGTCATCGCCGCGAGCACCTTGCCGCCGCCGACCAGCTTGAATTCGAGGTTGGTGCGCCGCGCACCGGCCTTGAGCAGATCATTGATGAGCCGCTCCATCGCGACGTTGCCGTAGCGGGTCGCCGCGCTGTCGAGCTCGCTCCAGGCGCTCTCGCCCTGCGACTTGTCGAGTGGCAGCATGAAGTGGTTCATGCCGCCGATGCCGAGCACCCGGTCGCGCACGCATGCCGAGACGCACGAGCCGAGCACCGTGCAGATCATCTCGCTCTTCAGCGTCACGTAGTACTCGCCCGGCAGGAGCTTCGCGGCGAAGGTCTCGTGCATCGGGTCCCAGTACCGACGGATGTGCTCGAACTGCGGCAGCGCGGCGGGCAGCGGCTTTTCGGTAGCACTGGTCGCGAGCTGCCCGGCCTGGTTCATCCAAGCCTCCGGTAGATCGTCTTGCCCACGAGCTCGTACCGGTCGGTCACCTTGAACAGCGACTCCGAGTGGCCGATGCACAGGCAGTCGCCGGGCCGCTGCATCGTCGCCATGCGGTCAAACAGCGCGCGCTGGGTCGGCTTGTCGAAGTAGATCACGACGTTGCGGCAGAACACGATGTCGAACGGGCCCTTGAACGGCCACTGGTGCATCAGGTTCAGCTGCTTGAAGGTGATCAGCGACTTCAGCTCCGCGGACGCCGTGAAATGGCCCGCACGCTGCTGCTTGAACCAGCGCTCGCGACGCGCGTCGGGCATCTTCTCGAAGCGGTCCTCGCGATACTCGCCGGCGGTCGCCGTGGCAACCACCTGCGAGTCGAGGTCGGTCGCGAGGATGCGCACGTCCCAGCCGCGGAAGCGGTTCATCGCCTCCTGCACGGTGATCGCGAGCGAGTACGGCTCCTCGCCCGTCGAGCAGCCGGCCGACCAGATGCGCAGCCGGCGCGTCGCGGCATTGCGCTTCTCGACGGCCGGGAACACCGTGTCGCGCAGGAATTCGAAGTGGTGCGACTCGCGGAAGAACGCCGTCAGGTTGGTGGTGATGGCGTTGCTGAACTCCTCGAGTTCGGCCGCCTCGCCGCGCTCGAGGACCTGGATGTACTCGCGGAAGGTGTCGAGCTTGAGGCGCCTCAGGCGCCGCACCAGCCGGCTGTAGACGAGCTCGCGCTTCGAGTCGGCGAGTGCGATGCCGGTGTGCTCGCGGACCAGTCGGCGGATCTCCTCGAATTCACTGTCCGAGAGCTGATAATCGCGCTCGCGCGCGTTGCTGGGCTGCATGGCTGTCGCCTAGAAGAGATCGACGTGACTTGCAGCACCGCCCGTCCGCAGGTCGGACAGCGCCTGCAGAACCTGGTCCGGGGTCGAGCCGCGCACCAGCAGATCGAATATCAGCCGCTCCTGCTCCATGCTGTAGCGGCCGCGGATGTCGTCGCGCAGGCGGTCCCAGTCGGCCGGCTGCGCGCCGTCCGCCGGTCCCTGGATGAACTCCGCGAGCGACGCCAGCGTGTCGCGCACGTGCGTCAGCCGCTGCGTCAGCCGGTCATGGAACTGGAGCGCGACCGCGGCGGCGCGCGCGTTCGCGGAATCGCCGACGCCGGCGAGCAGCGCCGCGAGCTCCGCGACCGGCGCGTCGGTCTCCTTGATCGCGACCTCGATCTGCGACGCCGCGAGCCCGAGCAGAGTCACGAGCTCGTGGTCGTCGCCGCGTGCGGCGGCGGCGGACGCGTGCGGCGGTGTGGCCCGGGGCCGCATGCTAGCTGCCGCCGCCGAGGCCGAGCGCCACGTCGACGCCCAGCTGGCGAGCGCCGGCGCACAGCGCCTCGCTCGGCGCGCTGAGCCGCGCCTGCATGCCGCGCACCGCGGCACTGCGCAGCGCGGCGACCAGCAACTGCAGGCCGGCGGTGTCGACCGACGTCACCGCGCTCGCCTCGATGTCACGGATGCCGGCAGCCAGCGCCGCACTCAGCTCGCCGCGCAGCGCCGCGGCGTCGCGGATCAGGAGCGACGCGGGCAGCGTCACGCGGGCCGCTGGCGCGGCCGCGGGCGCGGCTTCCGCCACCACGGCAGCCGCCGCGGGCGGCGGCACAGCCGGCACGGCTGCCGCCGGCGCCGCCTTGGCACGCGGCCGGCTCCGGGTCGTCTTGGTCTTGCGTCGTTGCACCACGGCGCGTCCCTCAGGCGGCCGCGGCGTCGAGGCCGTCGAGCACGCTCGCGTTGATCAGGCGGTCGATGTCGAGCAGGATGATCATCTTCGACTCGACCGTGGCGAGACCCTTGACGAAGGTCGTGTCGACGCTCGAACCGACCTCGGGCGGCGCCTTGAGGTCGTCGGCGGCGACGTTGTAGACCTCGCACACCGCGTCGACGACCATGCCGACCGTGCGCTCGCCGCGCTCGCCCATCACCTTGACCACGATCACGACCGTGGTCGGGCCGAAGTCCGAGGACTCGAGCGCAAAGCGCTTGCGCAGCTCGATGATCGGCACGATCGCGCCGCGCAGGTTGATGACGCCCAGCACGTAGTGCGGCGCATGCGGTATGCGCGTGGCGCGTTCCCAGCCCTTGATCTCCTGCACCCGCAGGATGTCGACGCCGTACTCCTCGCCCGCCAGCTGGAAGGTGAGGTACTGCTCGCCTGCCGCCGTGGCGTCCATCCGCTTGTCAGCCGTCTTTGCCGTCGTACTCATTGCCTGCTCCGGAGCGGCCTGCAGCCGCCGTGCGTTTGCCAATTCCTGCCTGCGGCGCCGGGCGCCGTGGCGCCTATGCCGCCAGCGTCTCGCCCGCCGCGAATGACTCGTTGAACACGTGCACGAGGCCGGTCACGTCGACGATCAGCGCGACGGTGCCGTCGCCGAGGATGGTCGCGCCGGCGAGGCCCCGCACCTGCCTGAAGTTCGTGTCGAGGCTCTTGATCACCACCTGCTGCTGGGCGAGCAGGTCGTCGACCAGCACGCCGTAACGGCGGCCCTCGGCCTCGACCACGACCAGCAGGCCGTCCTCGATCGCGCGGCTGTCGGGTTCGATGCCGTACAGGTCGTAGAGGCGGATGATCGGGATGTATTCCTCGCGCAGCCGGAACAGCTGGGCACCGCCCGGCACGGTGTTGATGCGGTCGCGCTGCGCCTGGATCGTCTCGACGATCGCGACCAGCGAGATCACGTACGTCTCGCTGCCGACGCGCACCAGCTGGCCGTCGAGGATCGCGAGCGTGAGTGGCAGGCGGATGCGGATGGTGCTGCCGTGTCCCTCGACCGACTGGATCTGCACGTGGCCGCCGAGGTCGTTGATGTTGCGGCGCACGACGTCCATGCCGACGCCGCGCCCGGAGACGTCGCTGACCGTCTCGGCGGTCGAGAAGCCGGCGGCGAAGATCAGGTTGTGGATCTGTTCCTCGGAGAGCTCGGCATCGGCGCCGACGAGGCCGCGCTCGCGGGCGCGGCTCAGGATGCGCGCCTTGTTGAGGCCGCCGCCGTCGTCCTTGACCTCGATGATGATGTTGCCGCCCTCGTGGAACGCGGCGAGTTCGATGACACCGGTCTCGCTCTTGCCGGCCGCGAGGCGCACCTCGGGCTTTTCGAGGCCATGGTCGAGCGCATTGCGCACGAGGTGCACGAGCGGATCCGAGATCTTCTCGAGCACGGTCTTGTCGAGTTCGGTACCTTCGCCCGACAACTTGAGCTCGACCTTCTTGCCGAGCTTGCGCGACAGGTCGTGCACCAGGCGCGGGAAGCGATTGAAGGCAAAGCTGATCGGCAGCATGCGGATCTGCATGACGCTTTCCTGCAGCTCGCGCGTGTTGCGCGTCAGCTGGGTCAGGCCCTCACGCAGCTTGTCGAGTTCGTCCGCCGAGCAGCCATCGGCGAAGCGCGACAGCATCGACTGGGTGATCACGAGTTCGCCGACGAGGTTGATCAGGTGGTCGACCTTCGTGGTCGAGACGCGGATGGAGCCGGCGTCCGCCGGCCCCTTGTGCCCGGCGGCGGCCACCGGCGCCGCGCCCGCTGCGGCCGCCGCTGGCGTCGCGACGGCGGCGGGCTCGGCCTCGGCCGCGACGGCCGCGGGCTCGGCCGCGGGCGGCGTTGCGCCGACCGGCGCGGCGCCCTGGCCGGCGCAATACTCGTAGCTGATCGAGCAGTTGGCGTCGACCCAGTCGAACACCTCCTCGATCGCGTGTTTCTCGACGGCACCGGCGAGCTCGAGGCGCCACTTCAGGTGGCAGGCATCGACTTCGAGCTCCTCGAGCGGCGGCACGGCGCCGACGTCGGCCGTGACGCGCAGGCGTCCGAGCCGTTCGAGCTCGGCGAACATGCGCAGCGGCTCGTTGTTGGTGCGCAGCATGTCAGGGTGCGGCTGGAACTGGATCACCCAGCCAGGCCCCCCCTCGAGGAATGCCGGGGCGGAATCGGCGGCCGGCGCCAGCGGCGGCACGACGACGGCGCTCGTGACGACCGCAGGCGCGGCCGCTTGAACGGCCGGCGCCGCGGGACGCCCGGGATGCCGGGCGAGCAGCTGCGCTACTTCGTCGCTCAGGGTCGCGATGCGCTGGGTATCGATCGGCGTCTTGGCCTGCACGGCCTTGATCATCTCGCGCAGGCCGTCGACGCACTGCAGCAGCAGCTGGATGGCGTCCGGCGTGACCGGGCGCGTGCCGTTGCGCATCTCGTCGAGCAGGGTCTCGACGCCGTGCGTGAAGTTCGACACCTCCATGAAGCCGAAGGTCGCGGCGCCGCCCTTGATCGAGTGGGCCGCACGGAAGATCGAGTTGATCGTCTCGCGGTCGGCGTTGACGTCCAGGTTGAGCAGGCTCGACTCCATCAGGTCGAGCCCTTCGAAACTTTCCTCGAAGAAGATCTTGAAGATCTCCTCCATTTCCAGGTCGAGCGACATCGCGATCCCCTTGCGACGGAGGGTCTAGAGGACCCGGGCGATGGTGGCGAGCAGCTGCTCGGGATTGAACGGCTTCACGATCCAGCCGGTTGCCCCGGCCTGCTTGCCCTGCATCTTCTTTTCCTGGCTCGACTCGGTCGTGAGCACGAGCATCGGCGTATAGCGGTAGCTGGGCAGGCCGCGCAGCTCCTTGACCAGCGTGATGCCGTCCATGCGCGGCATGTTCACGTCGGTGAGCACGAGGTCGACGCTGTGTGCGCGCGCGTACTCGAGCGCCTCCACGCCGTCCGCGGCCTGAACGACGCTGTAACCCGCGCCCTTCAGCGTGAAGTTGACCATCTGCCGCATCGAAGCGGAGTCGTCAACCGCCAGAATTGTGCTCGCCATACGCTTATGCTCCGTCCTGCTATTCGGACTCGCCGTCCGTTAGTCGGCCCCACGGCCGCGAAATTGAGTCAAATGCCGAATGGTCCCGGCCGCAATTGGAGACCTGCTGCTCACTTTGCGGCCGTTGAGGCTTTTTCCTAATCGCAACGCCGCAGCCGCTTCAGCCATCGAAGAGTTCCACGTCGCCGGACGCCGGCGCCGCCGTCAGCGCCGACAGGTACTCGCGCTCGCGCATCGCGAGCGAGTCGTTCGCCACCGTCCGCAGCCGGCGCACCAGTACCTCGCCCGTGTGGGCGAAGAAGTTGACGCGCCGCGGCGTCGCCTCGCCGACGCTCTCGGCGAGCAGCGGGATGCCCTCGAGCCTGAGGAAACGCCGCGCGAACTCGATGTTCTTCGCGCCCACGTCGCTCATGCCGCGGATCACGGCCGCGCCGCCGAACAGCTTTGCCTCGAGACGCGCCCGGTCGGCGCCGTGCTTCATCAGCGCATTGATCAGGCTCTCCATTGCGTAGGCACCGTAGCGGTTGGCGTGGCCGGTCTCGCCGGCCCAGGCGCCGCTGTCGATCGACGCCGACGCGGGCAGCATGAAGTGGTTCATGCCGCCGATGCCGCTGCGCGGGTCGTACATGCAGGCGGCAATGCACGAGCCGAGCACGGTGGTCAGCGCCTCGTGGCGGCGCGTGACCAGGAATTCGCCGGGCAGGATCTTGAACACCTTGACGCCGAGGCGCGGATCGAAGATCCCGTCGTTGCCCGGGGTATGCATCAGCCGGCAGCCGCTGCCACGCTGATTGGCGTCCGCGGCCGACGGCAGTGCCGCGCCCTGTGCCATGGCTGTTGGGTCCGGATCCGTGTGGTTGGGCTAGCCCTGCCTCAGAACCGCTCCCATTCCTCGCCGCCCGCGGCCGCTGCAGGCGCGGGTGGCGCGGACGGGGCGCTGGAGTCCATGGGGCGTGCCGAGCGGCGGGCGGCGGGCGGTGTGCGCGCCCGCGCCGCAGCGGCGGGCCGTACCGGCACCGGCGGCGCCACCGGGACGACGCGCTGTGCACCCGCGCCGAGGTCGAAGAACGCCACCAGCTGGGTGAGCGAATCGGCCTGTTCGGTCAGCGCCTGGGTCGCCGCCGAGGCTTCCTCGACCAGCGCCGCGTTCTGCTGCGTCATCTCGTCCATGCCCATGACCGCCTTGTTGACCTCGTCGACGCCGGAGGCCTGCTCGCGGCTGGCGGCCGAGATCTCGGCGATGAGGTCGGTGACCTTCTTGACGCTCGTGACGATGTCCTCGAGCGTGCGCCCCGACTCGTCGACGAGGCGCGAGCCGTCGTCGACCTTGCGGACGCTGTCCTCGATCAGGCCCTTGATTTCCTTGGCCGCTCCGGCGCTCCGCGAGGCGAGGTTGCGCACCTCGCTCGCCACCACCGCGAAGCCGCGGCCCTGCTCGCCGGCGCGCGCGGCCTCGACTGCGGCATTCAGCGCGAGCAGGTTGGTCTGGAAGGCGATCTCGTCGATGACGCCGATGATGTCGGCGATGCGCTTCGAGGAGGTGTTGATCTCGCCCATCGCGCCGACCGCGCGACCGACCACCTCGCCACCTTTCTGCGCGAGGCCGCGCGCCGCGGCGGCGAGCTGGTTGGCCTGGGCGGCGTTGTCGGCATTGTGCTTGACGGTCGAGGTCATCTCTTCCATCGACGAGGCCGTTTCCTCGAGGCTGGATGCCTGCTCCTCGGTGCGCTGCGAGAGGTTCTCGTTGCCGCGCCCGAGCTCGAGCGCGCCGGACTTCACGAGGTCGGCCGCCATCTGGATCTGCTGCACGACCGTGACCAGGCGGTCGACGGTGGAGTTCGCGTCGTCCTTGAGCTGCGCCAGCTCGCCGTCGTAGTCGGCAGTCATCTTCTCGGTGATCCGGCCCTTGGCGAGCGCCGTGAACATGCGCTTGACGTCCGCAAAGACGCGCGAGTTGACGTCGAGCAGCGAGTTCAGCTTGGTGGCGAGCGTCGCGAAGAAGGCCTTCTTGTCGTCGGTGCGCAGGCGCGCGGCGAGGTCGCCGCGGGCCGCCGCGTCGATGAGCGCGCTGATCTCCTGCTCGACCTTCACCTCCGCGGTGCGGTCGCCCCATTCGACCACGGTGCCGAGGCGCGTGCCCGCATCGTCGAGGATCGGGTTGGCGCGCACGGTGAGCGTGCGGCCGCCGAGCACGAAGCTGCCGGAATGGGTCGAGCGGAGCGCGGTCAGCATGCCGCGCTGGTGCGCCGGGTTCTTGTGGAACACGTCGAACGACTGGCCGACGATCTGGGCGGCGGCGAAGCGCGGCAAATCCTTGCGGATGTCGCTCTCGGCCTCGACGAAGAGGCCGAGCACCGAGCGGTTGGCGTAAATGATCTTGCCGTCGGAATCCGCGACCATCACCGGCGAGGACGAGGCGTCGAGGGCCGACTTGATCCGCCCCATCGAGGCCGCCTGGTCGCGCGCCTCCTCGATCTGCGCCTTCAGTTTCGACTGCATCGTACCGAGGCCGCGCACCAGCGTGCCGAGCTCCTCGGTGGTGGTCGACTGCACCTCGTGGCTGAGGTCACCCGCCGCCATGCGCTCGCAGGCCGCCACGGCGACCTTGAGCGGCTCGAGGATGCTGCGCGCCACGACGTAGGCGACGACACCGGCGAGGGCGAGCACCAGGGCCAGCACGCCGAGTGCGACGTTGCGCCCCGTGACGGCCACGGCGCGATACTCGCCGAGCCGCTTCTCGATCGCCGGGAGCAGCACGCCGCGCAGCCGGGTGATCGAGTCCACCGCGCGCGTGCCGGCGGCGCGGGCGTCCTCGACTGACACCTGCGGCTTCGCCGGGGCGATCGCCTTCTGGTCGATGAGGTTGAGGAAGTCCGAGACGGCAAGCTCGGTCTCGCGCATCTCCGTGCCGAACTGCTGGTCGAGCGCGGGGCTCACCGCGACGGCGGTCTTGAGCGAGCCGAACAGCTCCTCACTCACGCTGTGCGCCGCCGATGACAGGCCCGCCACCGAAGCGATGTCGTCACGGTCGAGGTCGCCCGAGGCGAGCCGGAAGGCGACGTCGGCGCGCAGCCGGCCGATCGTGTCCTCCGCGTCGAGCCCGATGCGCGTGCTCGCCCGGATGAGGTAGTGGGTGTCGGCGTTCGGATCGACCGCGAGCTTCGACTCGGTCGTCAGCGTGCGGTTGAGCGTGAGCGCCTCGTCGATGACGTGGTTGTGGCGGATGAACTGCTCGCGTGGCGACAGGCCGGTCGTACCGCTGAGCGCGCCGGCGTCGGCGGCGAGCCTGTCGAACGCGGACCGCGTGCCGGAGAAGCCGCTCGCCTCGAGCGCCTTGCCGAGTGAATCGATTGCAGTGCTGACGCGCGCCTGCGCGTCCGCGGCGCGCGCGGCCGCGTCTCCGGCGTTGCCCTGCATCGCAGCGTAGCGATGGGCGATCAGGGCTTCGGTCAGCTGGCCTACCGCCTGGTGGGGGCCGAGGCCGCGCATCTCGAGGCTGTAGACGTCGATTTCGGCGTTGCGCGCCTGGGTCACGATCACGATGGCCCAGATGAGCGGGACGATGAGCGCGACGACGAGCAGGGAGAGCTTCTGCCGGACCCGGAGATTGCTGATAAAGCGCACGAGTTCACCCTTTCTCGGTCGCGGGTTCCGCGCTCGGCCGGCCGTTCGGCACCGGCATAAAAGAGTGAAACCGTTCACCCTCGGAACGCCCGCATTACTTAGGGGTGTATCGTCCGGGCGGGCGGGTTCTTGAGGCTGCGGGGTCCGGCCGGGGGTGTGCTCGGGGTCAGGTCCTGCCCAGGCCCGGCGAATTGGTGCTCGTGAACCGCTGGCGCACCTCACCGTCCCGGACGCGCTCGTCGTAGCGGCCACTCGTGTACTGCATGATGGTGCGCCGCCAGAAATTGACGGCCTCGGCATTCGCAACCGCCTCCGACACCTCCCAGAGGCCGGCAAAGCGGCTGAAGATGAGGCTCGCCGCGACCCGCCCGATGCCGCGGCGCCGGAAGGTGCGCCGGATGAAGAATTCGGCCATGCGGAACTCGCCCGGCGGCGCCGCCGTCGCGACCTGGGATCTCAGCAGCGGGCGCGAGACGAGGGCGAAGCCGGCGGGCTTGCCGGTATCGAGGATCAGCAGGGGGTGTGAGCGGTCGTCGCGGAACCAGCGGGCCAGCAGTTCGGCATCCCGCGGACCGTGCTCGCCCAGCATCGGAAAGACGCCCGTGCCGTGGTGCGACACCTCGGCGAGTTCCTCGATGTACTCGGGATAGACCGCCTGGACCCAGTCGCGGTCCGTGGCCGACCCCTTTGCATCACGCAGCGTCACGCTCATCGAGCGCGCCACCCGGGCGGGAGCCCTGTGCCGGAATTGAAAAAACCGGGCGGACCCACCAGCGACGCTGGGGATCCGACCCGGTCCCTATCGCAGACGCTTGCGCGTCGCGATTACTGCTTCGGAGCTTCGGCCGGAGCAGGAGCCGGCGTAGCAGCCGGAGCGGCAGCGTCAGCAGCCGGAGCGGCGGCAGGGGCCGCAGCGTCAGCAGCCGGAGCAGCAGGAGCCGCGGCCGGAGCAGCCGAATCAGCAGCAGGAGCGGGAGCCTCATCCTTCTTGCCGCCGCAGGCCACAAGCGCCAGCGCCAGCGCCGCGGCGCCAAAGGCGATTTTCAGGTTCATCGGTCGATACCCCAAATTCCAGGTGTGGTAAGAAATCGCGGCCGGTCCGGCGGTAGCTTCAGTCCGATCCCGGTCCACGGAGCCGGATTGTACAGCCTTTCGAGCGAAATGCTCGCAAATGTTAGGCCCGTGGCGCGCTCCGGCCCGCCCCGTCTACACTCGCCGCCACGCTTTGGGCTGCGCTCAACCCCGGAGCCCCGGAGGCCTATGGATACGCCCACCGATCTCGATGCGCTCTATGCCGAACACCTCGCGCGCATGGCCGCCACGGCCGGGCGTGCGCTGGCGGCGGGAGGTTGCGAGTCGCTGGTGATTGCTGCAGGCAGTCCGCGCTACCGCTTCCTCGACGACCAGACCGACCCGTTCGTGGCCAACCCCGATTTCAAGGCGTGGGTGCCGGTGCTCACCGCGCCCGGCTCGTTCCTCGTGCACGTTCCCGGCGCGCGGCCGGTGCTGCTGTTCCACCAGCCCGAGGACTACTGGCACAAGCCGCCGGTACTGCCGGACGGCGCCTGGACGCGGCACGTCGAGGTCCGCACGATCAGGCATCCCGCCGAGGCGCGCGCGCACCTGCCGCCGCGCGCGGCGTTCCTCGGCGAGCCGTTCGCGGGGCTCGACGAATGGGGGTTCGCCGCCGTCAACCCGGCGCCGCTCGTTGCACTGCTGCACTACGCGCGCGCCGTGAAAACGCCCTATGAGCTCGCGTGCATGCGGCGCGCCGCGCTCGCCGGCGCGCGCGCGCACCGCACCGCGGCCGCCGCCTTCGACGCGGGCGCGTCGGCATTCGAGATCCACCTCGCCTATCTCGAGGCCTGCGAGCACGAGGAAGCCGAGCTGCCGTACCGCAACATCATCGCGCTCAACGAGGCGGCCGCGGTGCTGCACTACCACGACCTCGAACGCGAGCCGCCACGGGAACGCCGCTCGCTCCTCATCGACGCCGGCGCGCAGTGTCGCGGCTACGCCGCCGACATCACGCGCACCCATCCGTTCGCGACGAGCCCGTTCTCCGACCTCGTCGCCGGCGTCGATGCGCTGCAGCTCGAGCTCTGCGACCTGGTGGTGCCGGGCGCCGCCTACCCCGACATCCACCTCGCGGCGCACCGCCTGATCGGCGAACTGCTCGCGGAGCTCGGCATCGTGCGCTGCTCGGCGGACGCCGCGGTCGAAAGCGGGCTGACGAGCGTGTTTTTCCCGCACGGCATCGGCCACCTGCTCGGGCTGCAGGTGCACGACATCGGTGGCCACCAGGCCTCGGAGCGCGGCGACCCCGCGCCGCCGCCGGCGGCGCATCCGTTCCTCAGGCTGACGCGGCGGGTCGAGGCCGATTGCGTCGTCACGATCGAGCCCGGCATCTACTTCATCGACCTCCTGCTGGGTCGTGCGCGCGCCGACGGCCGCGGCCGCGACATCGACTGGGACAGCGTCGCCGACCTGCGTCCCTACGGCGGCGTGCGCATCGAAGACAACGTGCGTGCGGTGGCCGGTGAACCCGAGAACCTGACACGTGACGCCTTCGCCGCGCTCGACGCCGGCAGTGACTACCGGAGATCCGCATGAGCGACAGCGATGGCAAGCCGCGCATGAGCGCCGACCCGATGTACGTGCTGCTGCGCGAGGGGCGCGTCGAGGAGTTCAACCGCCGCAAGGCCGTTGGCGAGCGCTTCGACCTGCGGGGCTGTCACTTCCGCGGCATGGACCTGCGCGGCCTCAATGCGTCGGGACTCGACCTGACCGGCGCCTACCTGCGCCAGGCGGACCTGCGCGGCCTCGATCTGTCCACCACGCGCCTCGAGGGCGCGAGCCTGCACGCGGCGCACGTCTCGGGCGTGCTGTTCCCGAGCGAACTCGAGCCGATGGAGATCGAGATGTCGGTCCGGCTCGGCACGCGCATGCGCTACCGGCCCGGCCGGTAAGCGCGCCGCTCCTCAGTCGCCGGCGAGGCGGTTGTACTGCCTCATCACGGCCCTCAGCCGCGCGTGCGGCAGCGCCTCCGCCACGCTGCCGTCGGTACCGGTCATGCTCTCGGCGCCGACCAGCGCATTCAGGATCGCCTCCTCGGTCGCCTGGGCGGTGGCCTCAAAGAGCGGCGAGATCAGGTCGTTCGAGAACATCGTGACGGTCGCGAGGGGCTTCGCGGTGGCACCCGTGTTCGCGGTCGAGAAGGCGAGGAAGATGTCGCCCGAATAGTTGCCCGAGGAGCTGCCGGTGCGCGCGAGCCCCATCGTGGCGCGGCGCGCGAGCCGCTCGAGCTGCCCTGGCAGGAGCGGCGCGTCGGTTGCGACGATGATGATGATCGAACCCATTTCGACGTCGACGCCGGGCGCACCGGCGGCGGCGTGCAGCGGCTGGGAGATCGGGATCTCGCGGCCCACCGGCACGCCGCGCACGGTGAGCTGCTCGCGCCGCCCACAGTTGCACTGCACCAGCACGCCGACCGTGTAGACCCCGGCGGGCGTCGTGACGCGCCGCGAGGCGGTGCCGGTGCCACCCTTGAACTCGTAGCAGTGCATGCCCGTACCGCCGCCGACGTTGCCCTCGCGTACCGGTCCGGCACGCGCCTCGTCGAGCGCGGCGAAGGCGTGCTCCGGCCGGACGTGAAAGCCGTTCACGTCGTTGAGCGGCGGCCCGTCGTAGGTCTCCGCGACCACCGGCATCGACCACCAGCTGTCGCCGACGCTCGAGGTCTTCGGCACGAAACCGTGCTTCAGCTGCCAGGCGATCACCGCGTCGCGCACGACGCCGACGCTGTGCGTGTTGGTGATCATCACCGGGCCGTCGAGGAAGCCCGACTCGCGGATCCAGTGGGTACCGGTCATCTCGCCATTGCCGTTCTGCGAGTAGAAGCCCGCGAACACCGGCTCGGTCGCCGCCCGGCCGCGCGGCAGGATCGCGGTGACGCCGGTGCGCACCTGCGCGCCGCCGTGCGGATCGCCGGCCCCGCCGCGGACCAGCGTCGCGAAGCCGACCTCGATGCCGGCGACGTCGGTGATGGCATCGAGCGCACCCGGAGTGCCGTCGAAGGGGATGCCGAGGTCGCGTGCGCGCGGCCGCGGATCGGCGAGCGCCGCGGCACCCAGCGCGAGGGTGAGGGTGAGGGCGAAGGCCGCGCGCGGCCACGATCCGTGGATCATCGGCTCATCCCCCGTGGCCGCGGGCGGCTGCCCGGCTAGTGGCCGGGCGCCACGCCGAGCAGCGCCTCGGCAGCGCGAACATAGTGCCACATCTCGTCCGGGTGCCTCTGCAGCGCCATCGCGAGCAGCTCCTCGCCACGTGCGCGCTGGCCGTTCCTGAGGTACCAGGCACCGATCTCGGCCTGGCCGGTGTCGTCCTTCGGATTGAGCGCGAGCACCTTCTGGTAGCACTCCTCGGCCTTCGCCGCTTCACCCGCCTCGGCGTAGATGGCGCCGAGCCGCTGCCAGTCGCTGCCCGCCGGCTTGGTCGCGGTGACCCGGTCGAAGAGCGCCTGGCCATGCGCCTTGTCGCCGGACAGGTAGTAGACGCGCCCCACCGCGAGCAGCTCCCAGCTGCCGCTGCCGGCAAGCTGCTCGGCTGCCACGAGCGCCGCGAGGCCCGCCTCCTTGTCGGGCTTGCCGCGGATCACGTCGATGCCGGGCGCCTGCGGCTTCGCCGCATAGCCGATGCCGATCCCGAGGCCCGTGCAGAGCATGGCGATCACGAGAACCCTGGCGCTGGTCATGCTGACTCTCCCTGGTAGGCAGTGGCGGGGTGCCGCCGGGCGCGGCCGGCCTGCGTCCAGCCCCGGCGACGATCCGGACGCAGAGCATGCCTGGGCACGCGGCGGCTGCGGCTAGGGGACGTCCGGACGGCCGCGATGTCAATGGGAGGGGGGAATTAGCCGCGGTCGCCGCCCATCCCGCTCTCGGGCGTGTGCGGCGGCCTGGGGGCACGGACGGGCGGGGGCAAAAAAAAGGCCGGGGAGTTACCCCGGCCTACCACTATGGCGACCCGACGCCCCTCGCGGGGACCGCCGGAATTCGCCGGACTAACTGTTCCTCAGGCCGCCGCGGCCTTCTTGCGCTTCGGCTTCGCCGCCGGCTCCGCCGCGCCCTCGGCCGCAGGCGCCGCCTTCTTGCGCGCGCGCTTCGCGGGCGTCGCTTCCGCCTCGGGTGCCGCCGCCGCCGCCACCGCGGCCTTGTCGACGAGCTGCATCAGCGCCATCGGCGCCGAGTCACCCGGACGCTCCTCCATCTTGAGGATGCGGGTGTAGCCGCCGGCCCGTGCCTTGAAGCGCGGACCCAGGTCGGTGAACAGCTTCTCGACCAGTGCCTCGTCGCGGAGCCGCGCGAAGGCGCGTCGCCGCGCCGCGAGGCTGTCGGTCTTGCCGAGGGTGATGATCGGCTCGACCACCCGCCTCAGCTCCTTGGCCTTCGGCAGGGTCGTGCGGATGGTCTCGTAGCGCAGCAACGCCGCGGCCAGGTTGCGCATCAGCGCGTGGCGGTGCGAGCTGTTACGCGACAGCTGCCGTCCGGAAAGATGGTGACGCATGTTCTATGGGTTCCGTGGGGCCTGACGCTGCCGTCAGGCCGTCTTGTACTCGTCTTCGCGGCGCAGCGTGACCGGCGGCCAGCCATCGAGGCGCATGCCGAGCGACAGCCCGTGGCTCTCGAGGACTTCCTTGATCTCGGTGAGCGACTTCTTGCCGAGGTTCGGCGTGCGCAGCAGCTCGACCTCGGTGCGCTGCACGAGATCGCCGATGTAGTGGATGTTCTCGGCCTTGAGGCAGTTTGCGCTGCGGACCGTGAGCTCGAGCTCGTCGACGGGCCGGAGCAGGATCGGGTCGAACTGCGTCTCGACGGCCTTCTGACCGCCCTCTTCCTGGCCCTGCAGGTCGACGAACACCGACAGCTGGTCCTTGAGGATCCCGCCGGCGCGACGGATGGCCTCTTCCGCATCGATCGTGCCGTTGGTCTCGATGTCGATGATCAGCTTGTCGAGATCGGTGCGCTGCTCGACGCGCGCCGACTCGACGTTGTACGTCACGCGCCGCACGGGCGAGAACGAGGCGTCGAGCTGCAGCCGGCCGATCGGCCGCGTCTGCTCCTCGAAGCCACGCGCCACCGCCGGGCGATAGCCGCGGCCACGCTCGATCTTGAGCGTCATGTTGAGCTCGCCGGCCTTGGTCAGGTTCGCGATCACGAGCTCGGGGTTCAGGATCTCGACATCGTGGTCACCCTGGATGTCGCCGGCACGCACCGGGCCCGGGCCCTTCTTGACGAGCCGGAGCTCCGACTCCTCGCGCGCATGCATGCGGACCGCCACCTGCTTGAGATTGAGCAGCACGTCGACCACGTCCTCCTGCACGCCCTCGATCGAGGTGTACTCGTGCAGCACGCCGTCGATCTCG
>Ga0181519_10000168_pt1 | contig 59716 bp, 56 predicted proteins | sample PEATcosm2014_Bin_26_FD_121102 | JGI IMG/M metagenome (GOLD analysis project Ga0181519, IMG submission 121102) | Peatland microbial communities from MTU Mesocosm Facility, Houghton, MI, USA - PEATcosm2014_Bin02_10_metaG | ecosystem: Environmental > Terrestrial > Soil > Wetlands > Peat | place...
AAGAGTCTCGTCAAGGGACCCGAACGCGGCCTCGAACTCGACGGGGCTCATTGGTTGCGTGACTACGTCGGACTTCGGCGGGTCACTCGTGTTCCTGCGGAAGCGCGGTCTCATGGGGAACTCTGGGGATGAGCGTGTACGAGTCCATCGGCGACTGGAGGAATCCGTAGTGCTCATAGAAGGATCGAGCCGAGTCTTCCTTTGCATGGACAAGCACGAGGCGAACGCCAACGGACTCTCCGATCTCTCGAGCCTTCAAGAGGAAAAGCTTGAGCAACGCTGCTCCAAGGCCCACGCCACGATGCCGGATGTCCACCGCCATTCTCGCCAGCAGGATCGCAGGCAGCTCCGCAGGCTGGTTCCGCCTACGGCTCCTCGGAGCACTTACTCGCAGCACCGAATCGGTCGACGAGGCATAGAAGGCGACGACTTGGTTGGAGCTCTTCTCGGTCACCACCCACGTCCGGCTTGAGCCGGACGACTGGTTTGAGAGCGCTCGGTGCATGAGCCTCTCGTCGAGGGCTGGCACATCTGCTGTGACAACCGCAATCTCGTGGGTCGCAGTGAGAAGAACTGGACCCAGGCAGGTCAACCGTGTGGGCGCTCAAGCACGGAAGGCGATGCGAGCAGCTTCCTCACGTTCTCCGGCATCCCAGGGGAGGAAAGAAGCTCCTGCAGGTCCTCCCAGGATTGGTCATTGGCGATGAACACCCGCCGATCCGCAAGATCCATTTCGGTAGCTGCGACAGCGTGCCTGAGCACGTAGTCGCTTGCGCTCTCTCCGCGTGCCTTAGCCGCGCCGCGAAGGGCTGCGTCTTGGGCGGGTGTGAGCCGGAGGTTCATTCGTTCAGTCTTCGCCGCCATGCATGCATTGTGCACCAATTGGTGTACGGACGTGACTCCGAGGTCCTCTGCACCCGTCGTTCCGTCGATGGGCCTGACTGCCTGTCAATCCAGCGTTCCGATCAAAGCGACTCGATTGACATTGGCGTCGATCAAGGCTGACTGGCCCGCGGGTCCGCTGTGATCGACCCATCACACATCCAGGAGCTCGCAACATGGACCTGAATCCCCTGCCGCCCGATCTCGTCAGGAGCATCCCCGTGCAGCCGATCTTGCAGCCAGAGGGGCAACTTCGAGCGAAGCTCGCCGGACAGCGGCGGAATCGAGATGCTGTCAGAGCAGGAGAATTGAATGACGACGGATGCCTGCACGCGACCCAGTCGCGATCCGCAGGCTTCGGGCTCGCCCACCGAGGGACACACGAGGCTTCTGAGTTGCCATTTGGTCGCGGGTCATTGGCTTCGACGATGCGTGAAGCGCAGTCGCTGGTGCAGCGGGTGATTCGGCTGCGATCGGACGTGCCTCTGTTGGTCTGGCAGTGCCGGATTCAGCTCCACGTGCGTTCAAGAGCGCGCCTGCTTGCTCGCCAGGATCAGATAATGACGTCCGCAGTCGGGATGCCGAGGTCCTTTGCGAGGGCACTCTGCACAGGCTGGTACTTCTGATTCAGGGCTCCAAATTCAGACTCAAATGAACTGACGCTCTTGATCGAGCTGAGGTCCGTGACGAGCTGCGCATTCATCTTCACCACGTCCGCGATCTCAGTGCCCGCGCCCCCTGTAAATCCGATCTTCTTGAGGCCGGTGTCGAATGTCTTCAAGGCAGGCACGAAGGCAAGAGAGGGCCTGGAAATCTGGGCGACCGTCGGATTGCTGCTGAGGCTCGACAAGGCGTTGCTCCACTTGTTGTCAGCTGCAGCAAACGGGCCATCGAGCGTCTTCCAGGCAGTGAGCTGCTTTGCCGGAACCGTGCGGTGCGTACTCGCTGAAGCTGCTTGAACTCCGATGCAGAGCATCGCGATCGTGATGACCGACGCTGCGAGCGACGTGTGGCGCATGTCCATCCCCTTCGGCTTGGTGGGACTTCACTTCTCCCGGCGCGACGCCCACTTCATTTGCGGGTCGCGGCGCCCGGTGTGACGGAGGATAACCCACTGCTCCGTGGAGATCGCTGGAAGACGCCTGAGGGATCCGTCGCGACTTCAATGATGGAAACTTCCCGCCTCCTCCTCTGTTAGTGGCGCCGTCGGCTGGTGCTTGGCAAGGTGAACCAGCGCACGCTTGTAGTCGTCCAACAGGAGGTCGGCGAGGTCCCTGCTGAAATCATGACGAACGAGAATCCGCTGAATGGCGAGATCCTCGCGATTCGGCGGAAGCGTGTAGGCCGGCACCTGCCAACCAGTCGTTCTGAGCCTGTCGGCGAGGTCGAAGAGCGTGAAGCCGAGGTGCTGATCCTCTTTGAGCTTCCAAGCGAGCCCCGGGATCCCTCCTCGTCCGTCATAAATGATCTCAAAGGGACCAAGCCTCGCGATCTCCTCCGCCAGGTACTGCGCGTTCTCGTACCCCGCCTGATGGATCTTGCGGTACCCCTCGCGGCCGAGTCGGAGGAAGTTGTAGTACTGCGCGATGATCTGGCCTCCGGGACGCGAGAAGTTGAGTGCGAACGTCGGCATGTTGCCACCGAGGTAGTTGACATTGAAGATGAGGTCTTCGGGAAGATCCTCGGCGTCTCGCCAGATGACCCATCCCACGCCCAGGGGCGCGAGTCCGAATTTGTGTCCCGAGGTGTTGATCGACTTCACCCTCGGAAGTCGGAAGTCCCAGACGAGCTCCGGATCACAAAACGGTGCGACGAACCCGCCGCTGGCGCCGTCCACATGCATCGGCACGTCGAGGCCCGTCGTCCTCTGATGTTCGTCGAGCGCGTTCGCCACGGCCTCGACCGGCTCGTACTGGCACGTGAACGTGACGCCGAGCGTCGGTACGACCCCGATCGTGTTCTCGTCGACGCGCTTGATCACCTCCTCGGGTGTCATCAAGAGCCGATCTCCCTCCATCGGAATCTCGCGGATCTCGACGTCCCAATAGCGAGCGAACTTGTGCCAGCAGATCTGGACCGGTCCCGTGATCAGGTTCGGCGTCGTCGTCGGCTTCCCCTCCGCCCGGCGTCGAGCGCGCCACTTCCACAGCAGGGCCATCCCGCCCAGCATCGCGGCCTCGCTGGATCCCGTCGTCGAAGTGCCGAGCGTGTTGGCTGCATCTGGTGAGTTCCACAGGTCCGCGAGCATGTGCACGCAACGCTCCTCCAGCTCAGCGGTCTGGGGATACTCGTCCTTGTCAATCATGTTCTTGTCGAGTGTGAATGCCATGATCTCTCGCACTTCGGGCTCGGCCCAGGTCTGGCAGAAGGTCGCGAGGTTCTGACGGGAGTTGCCATCGAGCATCAGCTCATCGACGACGACTTGGCGAACATGCTGCGCTTCATGTTCCTCATCGTTCATCCGATACTTCGGCATCCGCACCGAAAGGTCGTTGGATGCAAAGACGTCGTCGTCGAGGCTCGCTCGAACCGAACTGCGGTGGTGGAGCATGGAGGGTCCTTCCTCGTCGTGTGCGGGGGTCGCAGTGCCCTATTGAATCCTCTCGGCGCAATCCGTGCATGGTGTTGTCCGAGGCGGCAAGTCGCCTTGGAAATGCGACGCTCGCATCCTCCCTGCGTCGCCTTGGCCCCTCTTGTTCGCATCCCGTTCACCTTGGACGACACGTCCGGATTGCCGCGAGGCGCCCTATGGAAGAATCCTCCGATGTTGAACGCACCACGTGCGACGGTCCGTGACTCTTTGAGCGTCGCGCTGACCGTCGGGGCATATGGGCTCGCCTTCGGAGCGGCCAGCGTGGCCGCCGGATTCAGCGTGCTGCAGAGCTGCCTTCTCTCGCTCCTGACCTTCACGGGAGGTTCCCAGTTTGCAGCCGTCGGAGTCGTAGCTGGGGGCGGCGGAGCAGCCAGCGCGATCGCGGCCGCGTCGCTTCTCGGGATCCGCAACGGCCTCTACGGCCTCCGCATGGCACCCGTGCTCCGGGTCTCGGGTTGGCGACGGGTGGCTGCGGCGCAGATAACGATCGACGAGTCCACCGCTGTCGCGATCTCCCAGGAGCCGCTCGGCGAGGAGGCGATGCGCGCGGGATTCTGGATCACCGGCTTCGGCGTCTTCGTGTTCTGGAACCTCTTCACGTTCGCAGGAGCAGTGGCTGCGCATGCACTCAAGAATCCTGCGGCCTGGGGGCTCGATGCCGCGGTGCCGGCAGCGTTCCTCGGCCTGCTGTGGCCGCGGCTCGAGAGTCGACGTGCCCAGATCGTGGCGGCTGCGAGCTTCGGGCTGGCACTCCTGCTCACGCCGTTCGTCCCAGCCGGGCTTCCGATCGTCGCGACCGCCTTCATCGCGGTCGCTGGGGGGTGGCGATCGTGGGCGTGACAGCAGCCTCCTTGTGGGTGGTGGTCATCGTGACCAGCCTGATCGCATTCGCCCTCAAGTTCCTGGGCCATGTCGTCCCCGAGCGCTGGCTTGCGCAACCGAGGGCACAGCGCATAAACGCGCTGCTCCCCGTGGCTCTCCTCGCCGCGCTCGTGGCCGTCGAGACCTTCTCGACGAAATCTGCCCTCGTCATCGACCATCGGGCTGCCGGCCTGGGTGTCGCCGTCGTGGCGCTCGTCCTCAAGGCTCCGTTCCCCGTTGTGGTCGTGGCTGCTGCGGTGAGCTCCGCCCTGCTCTACCACTTCGCGTCCTGACAGGTGTCAAGCAGCGTCGCGCGAAGAGCTTGGCGCTTTCTCTATCCGACCCCTGCGGCAGGACTCGCCTTGCGGCAGGCGGTGCCGGCTGCAGGCGCCCGCTGAACGAGGTCCCTGTGGACCTAGTGGTACGCGATCGAGAACGTGAGCGCCGCGCCGAATCCCGAGGTCTCGCTCGGGTACGCAAGGACGGAGTTGTCAGGAGCCAGCATCTCCACTGCGTTCGAGTAGGGAGGCACCGACCACGTCCCGCCCGGCACGGTCAACCCGAGGTCATGGAACGTCACGGTTCCGAAGTTCGCGAGGGGAGCCAGCTGCGACGTGCCCGACACCGTCGGATCCTGGACGATCCACTCGGCGCTCACGGCGGCCGAGGTGAAGGGCTCTGTGTTGAACATGCTCCGGCCCGCCGTCACATCGTCTACCTCGTATTGCCAGTCGCCGGTGGAGAGCTGCGCCACTTGCCCGTAGATCGAATCACCTGCGGCGATCGAGAACAGATGCTGGGAGCCGGTCTGGCTTTCGTCCGTCCACCAGGCGTAGTTCTGCTGGACGCCGCTGACGCAGTCGGATTCGGTTCCTGCCTCGAAGATCGCCGGGTTCCCCAGCGCACCATTGATGCCCACCAACGCGGATGACTGGCCATTCGTCACAATGGAGCAATTGAGCGTCGGAACGGTCCAGTAGGAACTGACTGACTGGTAGCCGCCCGGCTCGCCCCACAACTGGTAGCCAGCCCAGTTCGGTGAGGTCAGCCCCGGTCTCGGACCACTCGCGATGGTCGTGGTGGTTGATGTCGTTGTTGTCGATGTGGTCGTTGTTGTCGTGGTCGAGGTTGTCGACGTCGTCGTTGTGGTCGGCACGACGTGTGCGGCCTCGACGACGTTCCACTGGTGGACTGTCGCCGCCTTGGCGGCGACTGACAGTTTGATCGCCCATGTCACCGCGGACGTCGACTTGTTCGCGGGAAACTTGGCTGACCGCGAGTTCGTTCCGACTGTGCATGGCACCGTCTCGTTGAATCCTGCGATCGTCGGTGACGAGGTCCATGCGCAGGTTGCGGCGTTCTTGACCGTTGCTGAGAACGTGAGCGTTCCGCCCTTCGCACTGATGTTCCGCGTGACGACGGTCGTCGCAGCAAGTGCCACCCCGATCGGCACCAGCAGGCCCGTTGCGAGGACTACGCCGACGAGATACCTTCCGGGAGCACGCATGCATCAAGTATCGCCCACTCGCGGACATCCGGTCAGGATGACGACCGGACGCAGCCACAGTGGGGGTCTCGGCGATCTGCATGGGTCACCGCATCGGGGACCTCCCTGATCACCTTCGGACGCGGACCGCAGCTTGCCCGTACGCCCCTAAGTCGCACTTCATGCGAACTGCGGCGCCGGCATCCGCCTGCTCGTCGTGTGGGACTCGCGATTGTGCGGTCAAATCGCAGGTCCGTTTAGAATTGTTTTCATGTCGCTCGACTCCCAAAGCCTCAACCTCGAACTGATCGACCTGGTCCTCGAGGAGCGCTTGAAGTCCCAGCGGAAGAAGGACGACGAAGGGAGCAGGCTCCAGGCGGTGCAGCAGCGGTTCCACGACGACTTCTGTCGTACCTGCGAGACGGAGATCATCCCGACGCTCGAGGCGATTGCCACTCGCCTCCTCGGCATCGGCGGCGGAAGCCAGATCGTCTACCAGCCGCACAGTGATCGCGCGTGTCTCGGACCGACCTTGGTCTTCTGGATGTCCTTCGAGGGAGACATCACGCGCACGCCCAGCGAGGAGCGATTCCCCTACCTGAAGCTCGAGGCGAACGCGCGCGTCATGAAGGTGGAGGTATCCGAGGGCGACTGCTGGCAGCCCGGCGACACGTGGCGGAGCGTCGGTGCCCACCGCCGTGGTCTCATCGGCGTCTGGGATCTCAAGGACATCACAGCGGCGGCGGTCATCGAGGAGACGTCGATGATCCTGGCGCGCGCATCAACCGACATTGAGGTTCCCCGCTCGACCGCGAACCACCCGCTCGGCCCTGTCTGAGCGGGCGTCTGAGGGCTCAGACCCTCGGGCGCACTGAGATCTCCGATCCGATCGCGATGCCAAGGGAGTTGAACTCGTTGCGGCTCATCTGCACCCACGTGGACTGGGCGTCGGCGAAGCCGACCGTCACCTGCACCTCGAATCCGAGAGCCGTGATGCCGGTGACGACGCCCGTCTCGCCACCCGGACCCGGTCCGAAGAGCTCCAGGTCGTGCGGACGCACCGCGACGCCGCCGAACTCCGTCGTCGGTCCGAGAAAGCCGTGCACGAACGAGTTGACGGGCTGGTCGTAGAGGTCGGTCGGTTCGCCGGCCTGCTCGATTCGGCCTTCGTGCATGATCAGGAGCTGGTCGGCGACCTCCATGGCCTCGTCCTGGTCGTGGGTCACGAGGATCGTCGTCACATGGATCTCCTCGTGGAGCTCCTTGACCCACGTGCGGAGCTCCGAGCGGACCTGCGCGTCGAGCGCGCCGAACGGCTCGTCGAGGAGTAGCACCCTCGGCTCGATCGCCAGCGCCCTCGCGAGCGCCATTCGCTGGCGCTCTCCTCCGGAGAGCTGGGCGGGGTATCGGCCCGCCTTGTCCTGGAGCCGCACGAGGACGAGCAGCTCCTCCACCCGCGCCCTGATCTCCGCCTTGGGTCGCTTGCGCACCTTCAGCCCGAACGCGACATTCTTGGCCACCGTCATGTGCCGGAAGGGGGCGTAGTGCTGGAAGCAGAAGCCGATGTCGCGGAACCGCGGATCGACGTCTGTGACGTCATCCCCCTCGATGATGACCCGGCCCAGGTCTGGTACCTCGAGGCCCCCGATCAGCTTGAGGAGCGTCGACTTCCCGGATCCGGAAGGCCCGAGGATCGCGGTCAGCGAGCCGGAGGGGATCTCCGCCGAGACGTCATCGACCACGGGGTGCTCCCCGTAGCGCTTCGTGAGGTGTTCAAGCGAGATCGACATGGAGTCTCTTCTCCTTGGAGCGTAGAAGAGACAGGGCCACGAGCACGAGGATCGATATCGAGGCGAGCACGACCGCACCGGCGAAGGAGCCGAGGAAGTCGAAGTTCTGGTCCCAGCTGTCGAAGATGTAGATCGGCAGCGTCTGGGTGTAGCCCGAGATGTTGCCCGACACGATGAGCACAGCGCCGAACTCCCCCAACGTCCTGGCGATCGTGAGGGTCACGCCGTAGAGGACGCCCCACCTGATCGACGGGAGCGTGACCTGCCAGAAGATCCTCAGGCTCCCGGCACCCAGCGTCCTCGCCGCCTGCTCCTGCTCGCGCCCGACCTCAACGAGCACAGGCAGCACGGAGCGAAGCACGTACGGAAGCGAGACCGCCATGGTCGCCAGGACGATCCCGGTCGGGGAGAACAGGATGCTGATCCCCTGCTCCGCGAGCCAGCTTCCGAACCAGCCGATCCGCGAGTACGCGAGCACGAGCGAGACCCCGATGATGATCGGTGACACGGCGACGGGGACGTCGAAGCTGAGATCGAGGAACCGCTTCCCGGGGAAGTCGCGCCTCGCCAGCAGCAGGGCAGCGCCAACCCCGACGATGGTGTTCACAGGGACCGCGATCGCTGCCACCTCGGCAGAGAGCTTGAGCGCCGCGATGGCGCCTGGCTTGGTGACCTCCGCCCAGAACGCCTGGAACCCGCTGCCGAAGGCCTTGGCGAAGAGGTAGCCGACCGGGAGTCCCACGAGGAGCGCGAGGTACACGAGCACGGGCCCGCGGACGAGCCAGCGCCTGGGGCCCGTCACGACTGCAACCGTCGCTGGAATCGGCGGGAGATGGCGCTTGAGGTGATCAGGACCGCGAGGCTCAGAAGCAGCAGCGCCGTCGACACGGCTGCCGCGTCGGGCCAGAGGAACCCCTGGGTCAGGTTGTAGATGTACGACGAGGCGGTGGTGGTCCGCGCGATGCCACCCGCGATCAGCGAGATGGATCCGAATTCGCCGATGGCCCTGGCGAACGCGAGGCCGAAACCGGCGAGCACTGCCGGCAGGAGGGAGGGCAGCACGACCGTGAGGAACGTCCGCAGCCGGCCGGCCCCGAGGGACCTCGCGGCCGATTCCGCCTGCCCGTCGAGCGACTCCAGGACGGGCTGCACCGCTCGGACGGAGAACGGGAGGGTCACGAACAGGAGGGCGACCATCAGGCCCATCCACGTTTCGAACAGGTCGACCTTGATGGGGCTCGCCTGCCCGTAGAGGAAGAGCAGCACGACACCCGCGACGATCGTGGGGAGCGCGAAGGGCAAGTCGATGAGCCCCTCGACGACCCTCTTGCCAGGGAACTCGTCGCGCACCAGCACCCATGCGATTGCGATGCCCATCACGGCGTTGATCGCCGCCACCGACAGCGAGAGCCACAGCGAGAGCCAGATCGCGCTCAGCGCCGCCGGCTGGGAGATGTCCGACCAGAACCCGCTGACGTCGCTGTGGAACCGCCAGTGCCAGAATGCGCCGCCCCAGCCGTTGGTCTCGATGCCGAAGCCGAGCCCGTGCGCGGCGAGAGCGGCGATCGGGATCAGGACGACGAACGAGAGGTACGTGACGAGCAGGGCGCCACCCCCAGCGAGGCCGAGGCGCGAGCCGGTACGTGCGACGAGGCGCCGCCAGTCCTTCTTGACTGGCGGCGCCTCCGACGCGAGCGCGGTGAGATCAGCTTGTATAACCGTGCGCCTTCTCTGCCGCCGTGACGATTCCGTTCGTGGAGAAGAACCTTGCGGTCACCTTCGGCCAGCCACCGAGCGACTTTATCGTCACCAACGACTTCGGCTGGTAGAAGGCAGCCTTGGATGACTTCGCGAGGGCGCGGAGCGTCGGACGGAACTTGTTCGTCTCCCAGATCTTCTGGCCCGCAGCGGAGAACAGGTACTTGTAGAACGCACCAGCGGCGGCGTTGGACGCCCCCGCCTTGGTGAGCGCCGCAGGGTTCTCGATCAGCAGGTTCTGCGCGGGATCAATGATTTTGACCGCCTTGCCCGCGGCCACCGCCGCCGAAGCGTCGCTCTCGTAGGCGAGCAGCACATTGCCTGTGCCGGCAAGGAATGCGGTGAGCGCCTTGCTGCCGCTCGATGGCTCGGAGACGACGTTGCCGATCAGCGAGTTGAGGTAGGTGTCGGCCTTCGCCGAGGAGGCCTTCTGCGAGATCTGCGACTCATAGGCGGCAAGCAGGTTCCACCGCGCGCTGCCCGAACTGATCGGGTCGGGGGTCACGATCTGGACCCCCTTCCTCGTCAGGCTGTTCCAGCCCGTGATCCCGAGCGGGTTGCCGGGTCGCACGACGATCGCAACGACGGAGTCCGTGACCATGCCGCCCTCGGCCTTCGATACCGGGTCGGTGTTCCAACTGTTGGAGACGAGTCCCGCGTCGATCAGGAGCTTCAGGTCGGGTACCTGTGAGAAGTTGACGACGTCCGCGGGCTGGCCGGCGACGACGTCCTCCGCCTGCGTGGTCGACGGCCCGAACGAGTTCTTGAACGTGACGCCCTGGCCCTGAGGCGTCAGGAGGAAGGCGTTCTCGAGGGCCGTGTACGCGTTCGCCACGATGGAGTAACCGACGACATTCACCGTCGACGTCGTGGTGCCCGAGGCGGGCGAGCTGGCTGCCACCAAAGAGAGGGGCAGGGCAACGGCCACGGCTCCGGCGATCCCTCGGAGGAAGGGCTTCAGCATCAGGAGGTCCTTTCAAACATATGTTTTCCTAGTGAATTACTAGGAAATGAGAATATAACAGTGGTCGGCGGGATCGTGACGCCACCCACTCCCCGTGCGCGCCGTGCCTGCCTCGGATCGACGCGGCGCATCCACAGGCGCGGATCTCAGGCGAACGCGGCCATCCGGGCGAAGAGTTCCGGGAACGAGGGACGCACGTATCCGGGTTCGAGGGAGGTCCAGATCGTCTCGACGTTCACCACCAGTCGCTCGCGATCCCTCCATGCGCCGAACCGCGACGAGCTCAGCTCCCGATGCAGATCCCACGCGGCGGCGGCCGGAGCCATGCCCGACGCATGGCGGCTCCTGGTCCCCTCCTCTACGGCGCGCAGGTAGTCGGCGACGGCTCGCACCCCGTTGAGGTCCGTGAGCGGTCCGTGGCCGGGGACGATCACGTCGGGTTCGAGCGCGGCGATCCGCTCGCACGCGGCGATCCAATTTGAAACGGGCCCCGCCCAGACGATCGGCGTGCCCTCGATGAAGAGGATGTCACCCGTGAACACGACGCGCGCGTCGGGAAGCCAGACGAGCACGTCTCCGGAGGTGTGGGCGGGTCCCACTTCGTAGAGCTCGACGGAACGACCGTCCACATCGATCGAGCAGGTGCCGCTGAACGTCCTCGTCAAGGGGACGTCCTCGATGCCCGCGAACTCGAACGGGCCGAGGGCCCTGCGGACGAAGCCCCTTACCTCCTCGGGCATCGAGTCGGCCAGCGCCACCATCGCGGCAAGCATCGCGGGCGGCGTCTCGTCCATCTCGGCGGCGGCGGCCGCTGATGCAATGACCTCGACCCCATCGCCGGCGACGAGCTGGTTGCCGTAGCAGTGGTCGCCGTTCGCATGGGTGTTCACGACGCTGCGGATCGGCCGGGCCGAGGTCACCGCATCCATCGAGTCGAGCATCTCGCGTGTGAGGCGCAGGTCGAAGAGCGTGTCGACCAGCAGCGTCGCCCGGTCCCCCTCGATGAGGCCGGCATTGCTCCATCCCCACCCGCCATCCGGCTGCAGGTACGCGTGCACGCCGGCTGCGACCTCGTGCAGGCCCTTCGTGTACGGAACCGCCATCCACGCCTCCCTTGCAGTTGCCTGCGACCCTACGCCGTGTGGACTGGAGGCGCGGCCCTCGAACACTGTCCGCTTCGGTTGTCGTGGCAGCGAGTCGCCGGGCCAGTCGCGCTTCGCCGAGTCACACGAAGGTTGCGCGCACGGGGAGGTGCTTCACACCTCCGACGAAGAACGACTCGGACCACGTTGCCACGCCAGCGGGTTCCAGCGTCTGGATCTCGTCAAGGAGCAGCGGGACGATCGTCCGCAACTCCCTGCGCGCGAAGGTCGATCCGAGGCAGAAGTGGTCGCCGCCCCCGAAGGCGAGCATCCGGTTCGCGTTCGGCCGGGTCACCGAAAACTGCATCGGGTCGTGGAACACGGACTCGTCGCGGTTCGCCGACGGGTAGGAGAGCAGCACCCGATCGCCCGCGCGGAGGTCGACGCCCCCCACGGACGCATCGCGGCTGAGATATCGCAGGAAGCATCGAACGGGGGATGTCCAGCGGATCATCTCATCGACCGCGGAGTTCACAAGCGCGCGGTCGTGCTGCAGCCGCCGCAGCTGGTCCTGGTCTGCGATGAGCGCCTCAAGCCCGCCTGAGAGCGCGAAAGAGGTCGTGTCGTGGCCAGCCGTCGCCACGATCGTGAAGTACCAGAGGGTGGCGTGGCGGTCCATCGGGCATCCATCGACCTGTCCGTTCGCGATGACGGTCGCGAGGTCGTCGCGGGGATGGCTGCGACGGTCCTTGGCAAGCCTGTCGAAATAGTCGTCGAAGAGCTGGATCGTGCCCGTCAGCATCTGGACCGGGTCCGTGACATCACCCAGGTACTCGGGGTCGTTGGCACCGAAGAGGCCCTGGGTCAGCTTCAGCATCATCGGCTCGTCCTCCTGGGGCACGCCGAAGATGCTCATGATGACGCGAAGCGTGTACGGCACGGCGATCTCCTGGGCGAAGTCGCACTCCCCGTCGAGCTCCCTGAACTTGGCGACGAACTCGCGGGCGATCTGCTCGATCGCAGCCTGGCGGCCCGCGACCGCGGTCGGGCGGAAATAGGCGTTCGTCACCGCCCGGTGCGCCCGGTGCTCCCCGCCGTCCATCTGGCTCAGGGTCTTGAGCTCGATCCCGACCGAATTGAGGAACCCGAAGATGAAGTCCGGCATCAAGATCACGTTCTTCGTGTTGAGGAACGTCTCGTGGTCGCGCGAGATGGCGAGCACGTCCTCGTGCCGGGTCACCGCCCAGAAGGGCGCATAGCCCTCGGCCTCGACCTCGAGCACCGGGCGGTCGCGACGAAGTTCGGCGGCGACGGCATGCCAGTGGTCCTGGTCTGCGTAGGCGACGGGATCGATGAAGATCTCCCCGCGCGGATCCGCCAGTCCCACCTGCGCCCTCCTCGTTGCCGCTGACGATGGAACGTACCATTCGCCCAGCCGGCTTACGTCGAGGCGTTCGCCTTGAGCGCGCGGTAGCGGACGAGGGCCCACCACAGGGAGACCACGACGGCCGCCTCCGTCACGACGGCGGCCCACACCCAGGGGCTGGCGTGCCCGCTGAGCACTGCGATCAAAAGCGCGAGCTCGACGACGACGACCGCGATGCAGATGATGGCCCACGGGCCGTACTGGATTGCCGCCTGATTGATCCGCTCCGACGGGTTCACCTTCGAGCGCCAGAACGCGTCGAGGACCTCGCGCTTCTCCTTGAACGAGCAACTCAGGTAGACGTCGAGCTTCACTCGAGCAACGCTATCGACTGCCCTACGCGATCCAGCGAAACTGCCCGCGCGGCATCGCCCGCCACCTGCTCCGCGCAGCGGCGGTCGATCAGCGGACCCCGAGGAGCAGCTCAGTCACGAGCTGGTCAAGCCGCTCATGGCCCCACCCGATCGCCGCGAGCTTCTCCTCGGAGCTCGCCGCGGCCTCGGCGCGTACCGTCGCGATGCCTGCTGCGGTCAGGCCGTCCGGCGATGTCGGCTCCAGGATCGCCGCACGGCGCGCAACCTCGAGCGCCTCGGCGATCTCCGTGTCCTCGTGGAATCGGCGAGCCTTGTCCTTGAGGATCAGGTAGGTGCGCATGCAGCCCCGGGCGAAGTCCCAGACGCCATCGGCGTCCTCGGTCCGGTAGGGGTGGGCGTCGAAGTGGCGCATGCCGTCCCAGTTCGCGTCCTCGAGCAGCTTGACCGTGTAGAAGGCGTCGCGCACTCCCTCCGAGCCGAAACGGAAGTCCTGGTCGAACTTCCCGATCCGCTGCGCGTTGAGGTCAATGTGGAAGAGCTTGCCCTGCCACAGGGCCTGGGCGATCGCGTGCGAGAACGACAGCCCGCTCATGGTCTCGTGCGCGAACTCGGGATTGACGCCCACCATCTCGGGCCACTCCAGGCGCTCGATGAAGGCGAGCGCATGGCCCACGGTCGGCAGGAGCATGTCGCCGCGCGGCTCGTTCGGCTTCGGCTCGAGCGCGAACCGCAGGTCGTAACCCGACTCACGCGCGTACGCGCAGCAGAGGTTCACCGCCTCGGCATAGCGATCGAGCGCCCTCTGGATGTCCTTGGCGGCGTCCGCCTCGATGCCCTCGCGACCGCCCCACATCACGTATGTGGTGGCGCCCACCTCGACGCCGAGGTCGATGGCATCGAAGGTCTTCGCGACGGCGAACCGACGGATCGCGGGGTCATTCGCGGTGAACGCCCCTTCCTTGAAGATCGGCCGGTGGAAGAGGTTGGTGGTGGCCATGGGCGCCTTCATGCCGGTCTCGTCAAGGGCTGCTCGGAACCGCTTCACGATGGCGTCGCGCTCCGCGGCCGTCGATCCGTAGGGCACGAGGTCATCGTCGTGGAAGTTGACGCCGTATGCGCCGAGCTCGGCGAGCCGGTGCACCGAGTCGACGGGATCGACGGAGGATCGCGTCTCGAGTCCGAACGGGTCGCGACCAGGATTCCCGACGGTCCAGAGGCCGAACGTGAACCTGTCTGCCGGTGTGGGGACGAAGGACTCGGTCATGGCTGCTCCTCGGGCGTGGCATCGATGCAGAACACTCGGTCCGGCGGTTCGAGGCTACCGGAGGGATCCGTCGGTCACAACGGAGAATCTACCGGCACGATGATCCGTGGACGACCTGGTCACCCGCGTGCGTGCGCGTAGCGGTGCCGGATCTCGTCGGCTTGGATGCCGCCCGTCGCGGGAAGGACCTCGTCACCGCGACCGAGCCCCCACGCCTCGCCCACCGCCCGGACGTCGGCTCCCGTCGCGAGTACCGCCGCCTGCACGGCGGCTCCGGCCGAGACGATCTCCGCGTCGAGGGGCACGGTGACAGCCCGTTGTGCGAGCGTCGCCATCACCTCGCGGTACGCCCGGGATCTCGATCCGCCCCCGATGAGGAGCAGGCGACCCGAACCCGTCGCGACTCCCGCCTCGCTCAGCGCGTCAAGTCCTTCGAGGAGGCCGCACGCGACACCCTCGAAGGCTGCGCGCGCCAGCGACTCACGGCTGACGTCGGTCCTGATCCCGTGGAGCGAGCCCGTCGCGTCCGGTCTGTTCGGCGTGCGCTCGCCCGCGAAGTAGGGCACGAGCGTGAGGCCGTCGGATCCCGACGGAGCGCTCAGCGCCAGGGTGTCCAGCTTCCTGACGGGGACCGCGAGGAGGTGGGCCACCGCTCCGGTGACCTGGGTCGCGTTGAGGGTGCAGACGAGCGGAAGGAACCGTCCCGTCGCATCGGCGAATCCGGCGACCGCACCGGTCGGGTCCCGAGCCGGCTGCTCGTTCGTCGTGAACACCGTCCCCGATGTGCCGATGGAGATCGCGACATCGCCGGCCTGCAGCCCGAGCCCAAGTGCTCCGGCCATGTTGTCGCCGGTGCCGATCCCTACCGGGATGCCCGGGCGCAGACCGAGTGCGGATGCAGCCTCGTCGGTGAGCGCCCCGGCCGCGTCCCACGGGCCGAGCACCTCTGGCAGGACGGCCGACCAGTCGACGGCGCCGTCGACGAGCGCGAGCAGGTCGTCGCGGTACCGATTCTCGCGCGGCGACCAGTAGCCCGTGCCCGACGCGTCACCGCGGTCCGTGACGTACCGCCCAGTGAGCCGGAAGTTCAGCCAGTCGTGCGGGAGCAGGACGTGGGCGATCCTGGCGAATGACGCTGGCTCCGAGCGACGCAGCCACGCGAGCTTGGTGATCGTGAATGCCGCGACAGGGAGACTCCCGCACGCGTCAACCCACGCTGATGCCGAGATCCTGCCAGCGAGCTGGTCGGCATCGAATGACGATTCCGTGTCGTTCCACAGCTTCGCTGGCCTGATGACGGCGCCTTCTCGGTCCAGCACCACGAGGCCGTGCTGCTGGGAGGCAACAGAGATGGCCGCGACGTCGGCGCCCGCATCGGCCACGTCCGCCGATGCGATCGCCTGCGCGAGTGCATCGGCGAGCGCGCTCCACCACGTGCTCGGATCCTGCTCGCTGCGAGGTGGCACCGTCGGATGGTGCCTCGACTTGCCCTCCCCCACGACCCTGCCCGTCGCGGAGTCCCGCAACGCCACCTTTGTGGACTGGGTCGATGAGTCGATCCCGGCGACGAGAGGCATTGTGGCAACGCTACTGCGCGGGTCAGCGAACGGCTCTCAGGACGAGCCACACTCACGCTCGACCGGGCACCAGAAAGCTGACGATCGCGGCCTCGAGCGCCCTGGCCACCTGCGTCTGGAACGCATCGGTCACGAGAAGTCCGGCGTCGACCGCGTTCCGCATGTTGCCGCACTCGATGAGCACCTTCGGAACCGTCGTGAGGTTGAGGCCGGCAAGGTCGTTGCGGGGCTGGATCCCGTCGGTTCCGTAGTAGTCGCTCTGCGGCATCACCGTCCGCTCCCGGAACGCCGTTCGGACGGCAAGTCCGAACAAATACGACGAGTCGATCACCTTCGCGTTCTCAAAGTCGCGCACCGGCACCAGCACGGTGAATCCTCTTCCAGACGGAGGTCCGCCGTCGGCGTGGATGTCAATGGCGACGTCGACCTTCCCCCGGTCGATGATCTGCGCGCGAGTCGTGACGCAGGGCCCGACACCGCTGTTCGAGTCACGGGTCATCACGACCCGGGCACCGAGCGCCTCCAATCGCGACCGGAGCTGCACCGAGACATTCCAGTTGAAGAGAGCCTCGGTGTATCCGGCATCCGTCGCCGTGCCGGTCGTGTCGCACGTCTCGACGTTGTGGCCGTTCCAGATGGACTCGTTGATGAACCCGGGATCCGCCCAGTTCTGCCCGTTGTGGCCGGGATCGATGCCGACAGCCCTGCCCTCGAGCAGCCTGCGGCCCCTGGCTGAAGAAGCACCGGTCGCAGCAGCCGAAGCCGTCGCGCCGGCGACACCGAGCGCGAGGGTGGCCGACCCCGCGAGCAGCTCGCGTCGCGTCAGGTGCCTCACGATGTGGATTGAATCAGACTGGCGGGTGGTGCGGGGCACCGGGCATCCCGCACCGCGGTGACGGACGGACGGCCGCGCTAGTGCCGTCGAAGCTGCGCTGTGCTGAGTGCCCTCGGAGCCCACCCGCCGTCGATCGCATTCAGGTTCGTGCCCGGCGGCACGAGCTCGTCGATGCGGTCCAGCACGGCCGGGTCGAGGCGGATGTCCGGAGCCCCCAGCTGCGACTCAAGCTGCTCCATCGTGCGGGGACCGATGATCGCGGAACTGATCGCGGGGTGCTCGAGCACGAAGGCGATCGCCATCTCGATGAGCGTGTGCCCCGCATCCGCAGCGACCGTCGCGAGCTCCGTCACGATCTCGAGCTTGCGTTGGTTGCCGGGCAAGCTGAGGTCGTACCGACCGGGAATCCGCGCGGCCCTCCTGCTCGTGTTCTCCTTGCCGACGCCGAACCTGCCGGAGAGCCAGCCTCCCGCCAGGGGACTCCAAGGGATCACCCCCATGCCGTACCTGGCGGCCGTCGGCAGCACATCGCGCTCGATGCCGCGGACCAGGATCGAATAGGGGGGCTGCTCGGTCATGAAGCGCTCGCGGCATCGGCGCTCAGCGACCCACTGCGCCTCGACGATCTGCTCCGCGGGGAACGTCGAGCTCCCGATCGCTCGAACCTTGCCCTGGCGGACGAGGTCGGTCAGGGCGCCGAGCGTCTCGTCGATGTCGACGGTCTCGTCGGGCCGGTGGATCTGGTACAGGTCGATGTAGTCGGTGCCGAGCCTCCGCAGGCTGTTCTCGCACTCGGCGATGATCCAGCGGCGCGAGTTCCCCTGTGCGTTCGGGTCGTCACCCATCTGGCTGTGGACCTTGGTCGCGAGGACAACCCGGGATCGATCCACCTGCGCCAGGGCCTTGCCTACGATGATCTCGGACTCCCCCTGGGAGTAGACGTCCGCCGTGTCGACGAAGTTGATGCCGGCGTCGAGCGCCCGGTGGATGATGCGAATCGACTCGTCATGGTCGGGATTGCCCCATTCCCCGAACATCATCGCCCCGAGACAGAGCGGGCTGACCTTGATGCCTGTGCGTCCGAGTCCGTGCATGTCCATGGGCGGACTCTACGCGCCTGGACGAAACGAGACCCCCGTATGCCGGGCTCCATCCGGGGTGTTCCCCCGCTGCGCAAGCGGCCTAGTCTGCGGCAATGCACGCCGAAGGAGGCCCCATGGATGCCGTCAATCGCCGAGTCGTCCTGGCCGAGCGACCCGAGGGGCTCGTCGGGCCGACGACGACTCGCCTCGAGGAGACCCCTGTCCCGGAAATCGCCGAGGGCGAGGCCCTTGTCAAGGTGGCGTACCTCTCCATCGACCCGACGATCCGCGGATGGATGAACGATGCTCCGGGCTACCTGCCTCCGATCGGCATCGGCGAGGTGGTCCGCAGCGGCGGCATCGGCGAGGTCGTCGCCTCGAGGTCGTCCCGCTATGCAGTCGGGGACCAGGTCTTCGGATCGACCGGATGGCAGGAGTACGCCGTCGCGGGCGGTGGCCTGCAGTCGATGGAGGTCCTCGAGAAGGATGTCGAACCAACACTGGCCCTGGGGGTGCTCGGCGTCACGGGCATCACGGCGTACTTCGGCTTGCTCGAGGTGGGCGCGTTGCGCGAGGGCGACACCGTCGTCGTCTCGGGTGCGGCCGGCGCGACGGGCTCCACCGCCGGTCAGATCGCCAAGATCAACGGTGCAGGAACGGTCATTGGCATCGCGGGCTCCGATGACAAGTGCGCGTTCATCGTCGAGGAGCTGGGCTTCGACGCGGCCATCAACTACAAGACCGAGAAGATAGGCACCAGGCTGCGCGAGCTCGCGCCCAAGGGCATCGACCTCTATTTCGACAACGTCGGCGGCACGATCCTCGACCAGTGCCTCGCGAGGCTCGCGCTGCGGGGCCGGATCGTCTGCTGCGGGGCCATCTCCTCGTACAACGACGTCGGCTCCTCGGAGGGGATCGCGAACTACCGGAACCTGATCATTCGCCGCGGACGAATGGAGGGGTTCATCATCCTCGACTACGCGGCGCGGTACGCCGAGGCGCGTGCGGCGCTGCAGGGCTGGGTCCGAGACGGTCGCCTCCACCATGCCGAGCACATCGTCGACGGACTGGCATCCGCCCCCGACGCGCTGAACCTCCTGTTCAACGGCGGCAACACCGGCAAGGTCATCGTCAGGCTCTGACGCCCGTTCGCACTCGAGTCGCGCACCGGTGCTCCCGCAGCGGGTACCTCGGTTCGAGGCGCTCGCCTGACTAGGACTCCTCGGGCACCATCTCGATCGCGCCGCACGGACACTCCTGGACGCAGATGCCGCAGCCCTTGCAGTAGTCGTAGTCGAACTCGTAGCGCAGCCCCGTGCCGAGCTTGCGAACGGCGTTGTCAGGACAGACGCCGAAGCAGTTGTCGCACTCGAAGCAGTTGCCGCAGGACATGCACCGCCTCGCTTCGAAGAGCGCGGCGTCCACCTCGAGGCCACCGACCACCTCGGCGAACGTCGACTGGCGGCGAGCCAGGTCGAGCCGCGGCTGCACCGTGTGCGGGGCGTCGGCGTAATACCACGTGTTCAGGCGGTCGACGCCCGCGAGCTCGTGGCGGTCGGTCCTTGCCGCGGAAGCGCCACCGAGCCAGGCGTGGATCGCTCGTGCGGCGCGCTTCCCCTGCCCGAGCGCGACGGTCGCCGTGGGCTCGTCGTCCGAGCGGCCGCCGGCTCCGACGTTCACCAGGTCGCCACCGGCGAAGACGCCCGGGAAGCCGGTCATCATGTCCGTCCCGACCTGCACGGCCCCGTTCTCGATCACGACGCTGGCAACCCCTCGGAGCAGCGAGAGGTCAGGCTGCTGGCCGAGTGCGAGCACGACAGTGTCGGCGCCAAGCTCCTCGAACTCGCCTGTCGGACGCGGGAACCCGGTCTCGTCCAGTTCCATGCGCTCGATCATGAGTCGCCCCTCGTCGATCCGAGAGATCGTCGACAGCCACTGCATCTGCACGCCCTCCTCCAGGGCGTCCTCGAGCTCGCTCTCGTGCGCCGGCATGCGGTCGCGAGTTCGCCGGTAGACGACCACGGCATCTGTCGCGCCCAGCCTCTTCGCCGTGCGGGCGGCATCGAAGGCGGTGTTGCCGCCCCCGTAGACGACGACGTGGCGGCCGAGGAACGGCGGTTCCTCCCCCTCCATGCCGTGGAGCATGCGCACTGCGTCGAGCACCCTGGCAGAGTCACCTGCGGGGATCGTGGCGTCGCGCCCGACGTCGGCACCCACGGCCAGGAACACGGCATCGAACTCGCGGGCGTCGAGGATGGCCGCCACGTCCTCCACCGGGCTTGACGTCTCGAGCGTGATGCCGAGGGCGACGATCCTGTCGATCTCGGCCTGGAGGACCGCCCTGGGCAGTCGATAGGCGGGTATCCCGTAGCGCATCATGCCGCCCGCATGCTCTGCGGCTTCGCGGATCGTCACGGTGTGGCCGAGCCGGCGCAGATGGTAGGCGCACGACAGCCCTGCCGGTCCGGAGCCAACCACCAGCACGTGCTTCGAGGTTGCCGGCGCAGGGGTGTCAAATTCCCATCCCTGCTCGATCGCCAGGTCCCCGAGGAAACGTTCGAGGCCGTGGATGCCGACGGCCTCGTCGACATGCGCTCGGTTGCAGGCCGTCTCGCACGGGTGGTAGCAGATGCGTCCGAGAACCGCGGGCATCGGATTGTCCTCGACCAGCTGGCGCCATGCCGACTCGTAGCTCCCGTCCTCGGCGCGGTAGAGCCACTCCTGGATGTTCTGGCCTGCCGGACATGCGTCATTGCACGGAGGGAGCCTGTCGATGTACACCGGGCGCTCAACGCGCCACGAGCCGGTCTTGTTCGCCCGGCTTGTTCCGACATCGAGGGTGATCGCGAAGGGTCGTTCCATCACCGCACCTCCGCAGGGACATCTTCGAGCAGGCCGAACCGGGCGATGTTTCGGTCAGCGATCGCCTGGAGCTGCGCCACGACCTCGGGAAGGGCCGGCGGACCATCTGGGTTCTCGCGGTCGAACAGGTGGCGGTAGCGACCCTGCGGCCGCAGATAGTCCTCGACCGGCACTTGCCGGCGGATCTTCGAGGCCGCCGTCACGACGCCGTGCTCCGCCTCGAACACTGGGAACAGCCCCGACTCCTTCGCCAGCCTCGCGAGCCGGATGGTGTCGCTCGACGCGGCGCCCCATCCGAGCGGGCACGGCACGAACAGGTGCAGGTAGCGGGCGCCGCGGAAGGTCATCGCGCGTTCCACCTTGGCCTCAAGGTCGTGGAGGTCGGCCACCGTCGCGGTCGCGACATACGGGATCTCATGGGCCATGGCGAGCAGCGGGAGGTTCTTGCCCTGCCCGAACGGAGCCCCCGGACGCTGCCCGACAGCCTCCGTCGTGGCTGTGCGAGCCGCGGGAGGCGTCGCACCGGACCGCTGGACGCCCGTGTTCATGTAGGCCTCGTTGTCGTAGCAGATGAACAGCACGTCGTCGTTGCGCTCGAACATCCCCGAGAGGCTCCCGAATCCGATGTCAACCGTCCCCCCGTCCCCCGCCTGGCTCACGACGCGCACGTCCGAGCGTCCCTTGACGCGCAACGCAGCCGCGACGCCCGTGGCGACCGACGGGGCGTTGCCGAACAGGGAGTGCAGCCACGGCACCCTCCAGGAGGTCTCGGGGTAGGGGGTGGAGAAGACCTCGAGGCAGCCCGTGGCGTTGACGGCGATGAGCTTCCCGTCGGTAGCGCGCATCGCGGCATCGAGCGCGTAGCGTGCGCCGAGCGCCTCGCCGCACCCCTGACAGGCACGGTGGCCCGAGTCCAGTGAGTTTGTGCGCTCGAGATCCGATTGGACGGTGCGCCTCGATGGATCAACGAGGCGGTTTCCAACGGCGAAGCTGCCGACTTGGTAGAACTTGACCGGCGCCGAGGTGGCCTCGGCCAACTTGCTCTCGAGCTCGGCTGTGTCCGACCGGTCCGTCGTATCCGTCATCGTGCCGTCCTCATATCGGTCCTGATGAGACGGCCCCGACATCGCGGAGCACGTTCTCAGCGGTCGGTCCGCTCCGGCGCACCGTCGAGCGCCTGGCGAGCTCCTGCTCGATGAGGGCGTGGTCGAGGTCGAGGAACACCAGCTGGTCCATGTCGCCGCGAGAGGCCGCCTCGAACTGCACCCGCAGTGATGCACCGGTGATGGGCCGGCCCCCGAGACCCGCGACGATCGTCGACACCCCGACGGTCAGCCCGGTGAGCGACATTGCGACATCCGTGGAGAGCACGCCACCGAAGCCCACGCTGAAAGCCTTCTCGACCACGATGACTCGATCCGCCGACTGGAGCGCCTCACGCACGGCGTCGCCGGGGAACGGCCGGAACGACGTGATGCCGACTACGCCGATCCTGATCCCCTCGTCCCGGAGCTCGTCGATCACGTCCTTGATCGTGCCGAGCACCGAACCGAGTGCCACGACGATCGTTTCAGCGTCCTCGCAGCGATACCGGTGCAGCAGGCCGCCCGACTCTCGACCGAACTGCCGGGAGAAATCCTGAGCGATCGCTGGGATCGACTCAAGTGCCTGTATCTGGCGCAGGTGAGCGAGGTAGCGGACCTCCTCGAAGGCCTCAGGCCCGACCATCGCGCCAATCGACACCGGATCCTCGGGATCGAGGACCTGGCGTGGCTCGTAAGGGGGGAGGAATGCGTCGACCTGCGCCTGGGTCGGGAGGTCGACCTGCTCGATCGCGTGCGTCAGGATGAACCCGTCCATGCAGACCATTACCGGCAGCGAGAGCTCCTCGGCGAGGCGGAACGCCTGGATGTGCAGGTCAGCGGCCTCCTGGTTGGTCTCCGCGAACAGCTGGATCCATCCCGAGTCACGGACGGCCATCGCGTCGCTGTGGTCGTTCCAGATGTTGATCGGCGCGCCAATCGCCCGGTTCGCGAGTGTCATCACAACGGGCAGTCCAAGCCCCGCGGCGTTGTAGACCGCCTCGATCATGAACAGCAGCCCCTGGCTCGCGGTCGCCGTGTACGAGCGAGCGCCCGTCGCCGACGCTCCGATCGACACCGACATCGCGGCGAACTCGGACTCGACGTTGATGAACTCGCACGGCGACAGGTCACCGGTCCTGACGAGGACCCCGATCGCCTCGATGATGTGGGTCTGTGGCGAGATCGGATAGGCGCAGACGACCTCGGGGCGGCAGAGTGCGACCGTTTCAGCAACAGCGCGGGAGCCTTCAATCTGCCTGAGCACGGGCCAGCTCCTTCTCTTCCTCGCGCACGATGCGATAGGCCTCAGCCGCCGCAGCGATGTTTGCCACGGCGACCGGGCCGCGGAACCGCTCCTCGATGGCGCGCGCCACCGCGTCGATCGAAACGACGTCGCTGATCGCAGCGAATCCCCCGAGGAGGACGGCGTTCGGGACAGGTCGGCCGGTGTGGGCGAGGGCGAGCTCGGTCGCGGGCACCGTCAGCAGGCGATCATGCCGGAACTGCTTCGGGAACTCCCCCAGCCCCAGGTCATCGAAGCTCCGCGATGTGTTGACGAGCACGTAGGCGTCGGGACCGAGCCCGGAGAAGAGGTCGACCTGGTGCAGCAGCGTCGAATCCTGGATGATCAGGGCGTCCGGAGCGAGCACCGGCTCACGCGTGCGAATCTCCTCGTCGCTGATCCGGCAGAACGAGACGACTGGTGCACCCGTGCGCTCGGACCCGAAGCTCGGGAAGGCCTGCGAACGGTGGCCGTCGAGGAAGGCTGCGACGGAGAGCATCTCAGCCGCAGTCACCACGCCCTGGCCTCCCCGACCGTGGATCCTCACCTGGAACATGGCGTCCTCCGAGCAGATCCTGCTTGGCACTGCTCGAGCCCGAGGTGGCAGAGGTGCGCATCGCACCCTCGCAGTGAGCAGTTCGTGACCCCGGTCGTCATTGTCTTCGAGCGTAACGATGCGGCTAGCGCGATGTCGTCTCGGATTGGGGTCAAACGGCCCACCTGCGACATGTTGTGACCTAAGTCCTTGTTCACTCGAATGCGCGGTGGCGGACGGGCGCCGGGCGTCGTCCAAGGAATCAGTGCAGGACCCGCCGCGGTCGATCCAGGTCGGCGCGTGCTGCTGTGAGCAGGCGCTGCAGGCGAACGCCGTGGTGGACATCGAGCGGATGAGGCCGGTCCGTCTCGACGGTCTCGACAAACTCGTCGACGATGCGCACCATCGTCTCATCCGTGAGCACGGCGGACGTGTCGACGACGATCGCGCCGTCGCGCGTGTACACCTCAACACCAGCCCTGCTTGGCTCCACATTCGTGTAGGCGGAGAGCGAGACTTCGCTCGTCACGCCCGACTCGTGCTCGACGAGGAGGCCGACCCAGCGTCTCGGATTCCCATGCGCCTCGATGCCCACGATGGTTCCCAGTGCCGCGTCCAGCGTGTCGAGGACGTGCGGGCCGAGATCGTGCAATGGTCCCTGCTCGAGTCGCCACGGGGTCGCGAACATACCTCCAAGGAATGCTCCGCTGAGGAACACGCCGCGTGCGCCGATCGGCACCACTGCTTCCACCTCGCGGAGGAACCTGCGGACGTCGTCGTTGTACCGCCACGTGAGCACCATCTGGGTCGCAACTCCGGCCTGGGCGACGGTGTTCGCCAGCTCCACGGCGCTGTCGAGATCCAGGGCCACAGGCTTCTCGAGCAGCAGCGCCTTTCCGGCCCTTGCCGCCTGGATCGCGAGGGGCGCCTGGACGTCGGGAGGTACAGCGAACGTCACGGCGTCGCATGCGTCGAGGAACTCAGGGAACGACGTGAAGGCCGGTGCTCCGAGCGGCGCTGCAACCGTCATCGCGGCGTCCATGCGGCGCGCCCACACGCCTGCGAGCGTCGTCCTCGGGTGTCGGGCCACCATCGGCGCATGCACTAGGTGCGACCACGGCCCTGCGCCGACGACGCCGACACGAAGCGGTTCAGTCATTCACAGCCTCCAGTTGCACGCTCATGTCCACTTCCGCGACTGTCGTGAACGAGACGATGTCAGGTTCGGCGATGGCATCCTTCCCGCGAGCCACGGCAAGGCGAGGTGCGCTGACGTCAGGCTCTGGATTGGCCTCGCCGGGAGATCGCCTCCACGCTGACCGCGGCGAGCAGGACGAGGCCGATCACGATGTCCTGGGTCGCGGCGTCCAGTCCGATCAGGCCCATGCCGTTGTAGATCGTCGCGATGACCATGCCGCCGATCAGCGCGTGAACCATCTTGCCGCGGCCCCCGAAGAGGCTCACGCCACCGATCACGGCGGCTGCGACAGCGAGCAGGACCAGCTGGCCGCCGTCGATGTCGTTGGAACTCCCGCCGAGGCGCGACGTGTAGAGGATGCCTGCCGCACCTGCAGTCAAGCCGGTGAGCGCGAATGCCCAGAGCCTGTTGAAGCCCAGGCTGACGCCGGCACGGCGGGCTGCCTCCGCGTTACCACCGATGGCGTAGATGTATCGCCCGAACCGCGTGCGGTTCAGCACGAATGTCCATGCGACGAGGATGCCGAGGACGATCGGGACGCAGTACGGGATCCCGCGGACGGGCTCGAGGACGCCCCGATTCGCGTTGCAGATCAGCACGAGAGCCAAACCGGCGGCGGCCACGCCGACGATCTTGATGATCGTGACGGCTGGGGGAACCGCGATGGAGCCGCTCCTGCGACGGCGACGATCGCTCAGGATCGTGAGCACTGCGAAGACCGCGACGATCGCTATCGTCATGACCCATCCCGCAATGGGCGACAGGTTCCCGTCGACCAGATCCAGCAAGGGTCCGTTCAGAATCGAGACGCTGCCTTGGTAGTTGTCGAGGTTGACGACCTTCAGAAGCACGCCTTCGAGGCCGAGAAGGAAGGCGAGCGAGACGATGAAGGAGGGGATGCGCAAGCGGATGACCAACCCGCCGACGACCATGGCGATGACCGTGGAGGTGAACAGCCCGCAGAGGATGGCGAGCCACCAGGGGAAGTTGTGGTGGGATCCCGCCAGCACTGCCATGACGCCGCCCGCAATGGCGCCGTTGTACCCGGCGGACAGGTCGATCTCCCCGAGGAGGAGGACCCAGATCTCGGCGAATCCGAACACGATGAGGTAGGACGCCTGCGTGAGCAGGTTGGTCAGGTTGCCGACTGAGAGGAAGAGCGAGTTCTTCGTCTGGAAGAAGATGACGAGGACGATCAGGCCGAAGATGATCGGGAGCATGCCGCTCTGCCCAGATTTGATCTTTCGCCACGACTCCTTGGTGTACGCGCCGAGGGAGCTATTGGTATCGGGGTTCAAGAGCAGCTCATCGCCCGCATCATCGGCTTCTGCTCCGTGGGCCCAGGGATTGGTCGATGCGGAGACCGCAACCTGAGGCTCGGGCAGGGACTCACCTTCTTGGATCGTCATGAGGCGGTCTCAGGCCTTTCACTGTTCGACCCGGATTGGCTGTCTGAGGTGACATACGTCCCCGTCGTGATGATCTCCACGGCGGATTGGGGCGTGTACTCGGCGATCGGTCCCGTGTGCACGAGTCGACCGAGGTACATGACCGCGAGGCGATCCGCCACGGAGAAGACATCGTTGAGGTTGTGCGAGATGACGATCACGGCGATCCCGCGGTCCGCGAGTCGACGGATCAGGGCGAGCACCTGCGCCGTCTGGGACACACCAAGTGCGGCCGTCGGCTCGTCCATGATGACGAGCTTCGCGTCACGCATCACTGCGCGGGCAACAGCGACCGACTGGCGCTGGCCACCGGAGAGCGACTCGACGAGCTGGCGTACGGACTTCACGGTCGTGACGGAGAGATCTGCCAGCGTCGACTTCGCCTTCGACTCCATTTCGTTCTCGTCGAGAAGGCGGTGGCGGAGCGGCTCGTGGCCGAGAAACATGTTCTGCACGATGTCGAGGTTGTCGCAGAGGGCGAGGTCCTGGTACACCGTCGCGATACCGAGATCGTCGGCGTCGCGCGGAGTCTTGATCGAGACGTGCTTGCCGCTCCAGTAGATGTCTCCGGAAGACGGTCCCCAAATCCCGGAGATGCATTTGATCAGCGTGGACTTTCCTGCGCCATTGTCACCGACGAGGGCGGTGACCTGGCCAACAGGGACATCGAGATCGACCCCGCTGAGAGCCTGCACGGCCCCAAAGTTCTTGGAGATGCCGCGCAGGCTCAGCAGCGGTAGGTCGGAACTTCCAGACACGTTCGAGACGTCGTCCTCCGCAGCCACAGTCATGGCTGCGGAGGACACGTCTGGAAGGGAGATTCCAATTGCCTAGTGCTTACTTAATGCCGTACTTCGTGCAGTCAGCCTTGAAAGCCGGGGTGCAGATTGATGCTGCAGTGACCTGGCCCTGGGCAACAGCCGTGCTCGCGATGAGGTTAGGAGTAACCCACTGCGGCGTCAGCAGCAGTGAAGGAACTTGCTTGCCCGTCGTCGAGTCCAGCGTCTTGCCGTTCAGCAGTGCCTTCGGCACAGAAACGTTCGCACGTGCGTAGATCGCGAGTGCGACCGCAGCCTGGGCCTCCTGGAGGATCGGCTTGTACACGGTGCCGCACTGGTATCCACTGATGATGTTCTGGAAGCCGGTGACGGTCGCGTCCTGTCCGGTCGTCGGGAACGTGAAGGGCTTGACACCCTGGGTCTGCAGCCAGGTGATGATCGGCGCAGCGTTCTCGTCGTTCGGGCTCAGCATCGCGTTCGTCTGCGGGTGGGCGGTGTAGGCCTGCTGGAACTCGGTAAGAGCAGTTGCAGGCGTCCAGGTGCCGGCCAGCGTTGCCTCAAGCGTGTACTTGCCAGACTTGAAGAACGGTGAGAGCACCGCGTCGTAACCGTCGGCGAACAGCGTCGCGTTGTTGTCAGTCGGCGAGCCAACACCCACGATGACCTTGGGAGAAGCAATCTTCCAAGCTGCGATGCAGGACACGAGGCCCTTGCCGAGCAGCGTGCCGACCGCAACGTTGTTGAAGCTGACGTAGTACTTGTCAGATCCACCAAGCACCAGGCGGTCGTAGTCGATGACCTTCACGCCGGCGGCCCTTGCGTCCTTCTCAATGGTCGCTCCGGTGGCCGAGTCAAGGGCGGTGTAGATGATGACCTTGTCACCCTTGAGGATGGCTGCCTGAGCGTCGCTGATGGCGGTCGCGTCGCTTCCCTGCGAGTTCTCCACGGTGATCTCCGACTTGGGCAGACCAGCAAGCTCAAGAGCCTTCTGGATGTCCGGTGCGTCGAAGTCGGTCCAGCGGTTGGAGGAAACCTCGTCCGGCAGGATCGCCGTGACGCCGCCCTTGCCCTTTGCCGTGATCGGCTTGAGCAGCTTCATTGCGGAGAAGCTCGGGTTGAACGACGTCGGCGTAAGGCCCTTTGCCTGGGTCTTGTGCGTCGTCGCCGCCGAAGCTGCGATGCTCCCAGCACACATGGTGGCTGCGAGCCCGGCTGCCAGTGACAACGTCACGAGGCGCCGCGTTCTAAATGACTTCATTGAATGTCCCCCTTCTGATCGAGAATTTCTCAATCGGTAAGTTAGTACCACTTGGTGTGGACGTCCAGCAATCTATGTCCATGTGAAGCGCCTGTCATGCCGCCCTTCATTCGGACCTCGGCAATGCTGCGTTCACGAGGCCGCGTTGAAGTGGCGTGCTGTTGACCGAGGAACTGGCGACCTTCGTGCGAACGTGCGTTCCAGTGCCGCGTTCGCCGACGGGGGCTCGACGGCGGCCACCGACGACTCGCACTCTGACCCCCAGATCGTTGCGTGGGCTGGAGATCCGCGCGCAGGTTCTCGGCACTGGCCACCTGATCCTGTCGATGGACTGCGGTCGCGCGACCCTGCGACGGACCACTCTCAGGGCCTTCTCGTCCGAGTTGCCGTGCGAGAAGTGCAGACATGACGAACCTCACTAATTTTCGTCAGCCTCTGCCTGACTTCCATTCGGGCACGGCAAATGGAGAGGAAACCCAGGGGCAATCGGTGACTCTGTACCGTTGGGAGATGCCCGATCCACGCAAGACAGTCGCGTACTTCGGCCCCGCGGGGACATTCACGGAGGAAGCCCTGCTCTCGCAGTCGGACCTCGAGGGGCTGACGCTCGTCACGAGGCTTGCGATCGGCGACGTTCTGGAGGCGGTCGATCGAGGCGAGGTGGCCTACGGATTCGTGCCCATCGAGAATGCGATCGAGGGCACCGTCAACGCCGCGATCGACGGGCTCGTCTTCGATGTCGACCTCCGAATCGTCCGCGAGGTCGTGCTCGACATCCACCTGTACCTCATGGCACCTAGCGGGACGGCGATCGAGGACGTCCGCACGGTGCGCTCCTTCCCTCACGCGCTCTCCCAGTGCCGTCGGTTCATCGCGGAGCGACTCGGCGGAGCGGAGACCGTCGCGGCAAACTCGACAGCCGATGCGGCTCGCCAGCTCGGCGAGCATCCGGAGGCTGGCTGCGCAGCAATCGCACCGAGGCTCGCCGCCAGCCTGTACGGCCTGGACATCCTTGCCGAGGCGATCGAGGACCACCCTGACAACCAGACGCGATTCGTGCTCGTGGCGAAGTCGGGCGTTCCTGAGCGAACCGGCCACGATCGCACGAGCATCGTGTGCTTCCAGGATGCGGATCGCCCGGGCAGCCTCTACGGGATCCTCGGGCAATTCGCCGCCCGGAACATCAACCTGACGAAGCTCGAGTCACGCCCGACCAAGCAGGGCCTGGGCGACTACTGCTTCGTGATCGACCTCGACGGCCACCTCGCAGACGAGGTTGTGGCTGACTGCCTCACCGAACTGCGGGCCTCGGTCACCGACGTCAAGTTCCTTGGCTCCTACCCAACTGCGGGGATCGAGGCGCAGGCAAGCCGCGAGGCCGTCACCGCGCGCCGCGATGCGGCGCGATCGTGGGTCTCGACGCTGCTGAAGGAGCCCCGCGTCTAGCAGCGCCAGCAGTCTGCACCCTCGACCCGAAGTGCCTTGCGCTGGTGGGCCGGTCCCGCTAGCCGCGATTGCCCAGCCGCTCGATGATCGACCGACCGATCTGGTCGGTCGTCGGGGACTCCCCAGAACGAGCCGACCTGGCCTCGTCGAGTGCGGCCTCGGTGATCCTTGCAGCGGCCTCGTGCTCGCCCAGCGCGTCAACCATGAGCGCGGCCGACCAGATCGCTGCAATCGGGTTCGCCTTGTTGCTTCCTGCGATGTCGTGGGCAGCCCCGTGAACCGGCTCGAAGACCGAGGGTCCCGTCCCCGCGGGGTTCAGGTTCGCCGATGGGGCGTAGCCGATGCCGCCCGAAACCGCGCCGGCCAGATCCGTGAGGATGTCACCGAACAGATTGTCGGTGACGATGATGTCGTACCGCTCGGGACGCTCCACGAGATGGATGCAGGCCGCATCCACGTGGTTGTAGGCGACGCTGACGCCAGGAAAATCGGCGGCGACCTCGTCGACCGTCCGCTGCCAAAGGTCGCCCGCGAAGGTGAGGACGTTGGTCTTGTGAACCAGCGTCAGGGACTTTCTCGACCGCTGCTGCGCGAGTTCGAACGCGAACCGGACGCAGCGCTCGACCCCGTGCCTCGTGTTGACCGAACCCTGCGTCGCGACCTCGAACGGCGTGCCCCGGCGAAGTGACCCCCCCTCCCCCGCATAGGCACCCTCGGTGTTCTCGCGGATGACGACGAACTCGCAGCCTTCTGCGAGCGAACCGGGCATCCCGACGAACGGTCGCAGGTTGATATAGGTGTCGAGCGCGAACCGCAGTCGAAGCAGCAGTCCCCGCTCGAGCGTGCCCCCGGGAATCCGCGTGTCCCCGAGCGCGGGTCCGATCGCACCCAGGAGGATCGCGTCGAATCCCCGCAGCTCCTCGAGGGTCTCGTCGGACAGCACCTCACCGTCGCGCAGAAAGCGAGCAGCACCCAGGTCGAAGGACTTGGTCTCCAGAGTGACGCCGGCTGCGGCGACGACGTCGAGCGCTTGGGCAACAACCTCGGGGCCGATTCCGTCCCCCCCGATCACCGCCACGCGACTTGTCTGAGACCCAGGCACGTCCACCGCTTCCGTCGGGGGCCTGTCGACCCGGCCATCGCCCGGCACTGGCCGTCGCGGGGGTCAGTCTCCCAACCGCCGCGACAGGGGGTCAAGTGCCCTCGTGGCCCAGAAGTCTCGCCCGCGAGGCAGGTTGGTAGATTCCCTCTCTCGCGGCGTGCACCCTGGGCGCCGTCACCCTGGAGGTGGCACGTGGCGGTCACGCCGACTCCGAAGACCCTCGCCGACAAGGTGTGGGAACAGCACGTGGTCCGCCGGGCCCCCGGAGAGCCGGACCTCCTCTACATCGACCTCCATCTGATCCACGAGGTCACGTCGCCTCAGGCGTTCGACGGCCTTCGGCTCGCAGGTCGGACCGTGCGACGCCCCGATCTGACCGTCGCGACCGCGGACCACAACGTCCCGACGACCGCACTCGACCTCCCCATCGAGGACCCCGTCTCGCGCCGGCAACTCGAGGTCCTCGAGGCGAACTGCAAGGAGTTCCACATCACGTGCTACCCGCGCGGGAACCCGAACCAGGGCATCGTGCACGTGATCGGCCCGGAACTCGGGCTCACCCAGCCAGGCATGACGATCGTCTGCGGCGACAGCCACACCTCGACGCACGGAGCGTTCGGCGCGCTCGCCTTCGGCATCGGGACGAGCGAGGTCGAACATGTCCTCGCAACCCAGTCGCTCCCGCTCGCGCGACCCAAGACCATGGCGATCACAGTGGACGGCGAACTCGCAGCCGGAGTGACGGCGAAAGACCTCATCCTGGCCGTCATCGGCACGATCGGGACGGGTGGGGGGATGGGCCACGTTCTCGAGTACCGCGGACGAGCCTTTGAGACCCTCTCGATGGAAGGTCGCATGACGGTCTGCAACATGAGCATCGAGGCAGGGGCGCGCGCGGGGATGATCGCCCCCGACGAGACGACCTTCGCCTACCTCGAAGGGAGGCCTCACGCGCCGAAGGGCGCCAAGTTCGACGAGGCTGTCGCGGCGTGGAAGCAGCTGCGGACCGACGACGGGGCGATGTTCGACGCCGAGGTCCGGCTGGACGCCCAGGTCATCGAGACCCAGATCACCTGGGGGACCAACCCGGGACAGGTTGCGCCCCTGTCGGCCCGCGTCCCTGACCCGAGCGAGTTCGCAGACCCCGCGGACCGCGACGCTGCGGCCCGGGCGCTGGAGTACATGGGTCTGGAAGCGGGAACAGCCTTGCGTGACATCAGCGTTGACACCGTCTTCATCGGCTCGTGCACGAACTCGCGGATCGAGGACCTCCGTGCCGCCGCCGACGTGCTTCGAGGCAGGACGGTGCATTCCGGAACGCGTGCGCTGTGCGTCCCGGGCTCGCATCGGGTGAAGGCCCAAGCGGAGGCCGAGGGCCTCGACCGGATCTTCACCGCGGCGGGGTTCGAGTGGCGCGAGCCGGGGTGCTCGATGTGTCTCGCGATGAATCCCGACAAGCTGGCGCCATCGGAGCGCTGCGCGTCCACGTCGAATCGCAACTTCGAGGGCCGGCAGGGCCGCGGCGGACGGACGCACCTCGTCTCCCCCGCGGTCGCCGCGGCAACGGCGGTCGCCGGTCACTTCGCTTCGCCGCGGGACCTCTCGTGAATCCGGTCGTCGTGATCACGGGCCGGGGTGTCCCGCTCGAGCGCTCGGACGTCGACACCGATCAGATCATCCCGTCGGACTGGCTGAAGCGCGTCGAGCGGACCGGATTCGGTGCCGGCCTGTTCTCCGAATGGCGCGACGACAGGACCTTCGTCCTCAATGACGATCGGTTCGTCGGTGCGTCGATCCTCGTTGCGGGCGCCAACTTCGGCACGGGCTCGTCGCGCGAGCATGCCGTGTGGGCACTGTTGGACTACGGGTTCGAGGCGGTCATCTCGTCCCGGTTCGCCGACATCTTCTTCTCGAACTGCACCAAGCAGGGGCTCCTGCCCGTCACACTCCCGCCCGAGGTCGTCGCACGGCTCACCGACGCGGTGAAGTCCGAGCCGGCCATTGAGATCACGATCGACGTGTCCCGGCGGCTCGTCGAGGTCCCGGCTTCCGGGATCGTCGCCACGTTCGAGCTCGACGACTTCACCGCGGAGCGATTCATCAACGGCTGGGACGACATCGGCCTGACCATGCGCCACGTCGACGAGCTCAGCGCCTACGAAGCCGCCCGACCTGCGTACCTGCCGACCGCCGGGGCGACCTGACCGGCTACGAGGGTCGTGGGATCCTGTTCGCGGCGGACAGCACGGCTCGGAGCGACGCGTCGAGGATCGAGGAGTCGAGCCCCACGCCCCACCAGGTCTGCCCGTTCGGATCCGTGGCCTCGACATAGGCGACGGCGCTCGCGCCGGAACCCGCGGACAGGGCGTGCTCGGTGTAGTCATGCACCTCGAACGCGATGCCGAGCTCGCGCGAGAGCGCGTCGATGAACGCGTCGATGGGGCCGTTGCCCTTCCCGTCGATCGTGCGGTGGCCCCCCTCGACCAGAACCTGCGCGACGACCGATGTGCCCTCGGTGTTGGTCGCCAGCTCCGAGGAGAGCAGCTGGAGGCGGTCCGACGGGTTGAGGTAGGTCGTCTGGAACAGGTCCCACAGCTGGTCGGGCGTGACCTCGGTGCCCGTGCGCTCCGCGAGCTCCTGGACGATCTTCTGGAACTCCACCTGGAGGCGGCGAGGCAGGTCGAGCCCGTGCTCCGCATCCATGAGGTAGGCGACCCCGCCCTTGCCGGACTGGGAGTTGACTCGGATCACCTCCTCGTAGGTGCGTCCCGTGTGCACCGGGTCGATCGGCAGGTAGGGGACCTCCCAGCTCTCGTAGGAGTCCCCGATCGCAGCCATGCCCTTCTTGATCGCGTCCTGGTGGGAGCCGCTGAAGGCCGTGTAGACGAGCTCGCCCGCGTAGGGGTGGCGCGGATGGACCTCCATTCGGGTGGCGAACTCAGCGGCCGATCTGATCTGGTCGATGTCCGAGCAGTCGAGGTCGGGGTCGACCCCCTGGGAGAACAGGTTGAGTGCCAGGGTGACGACGTCGACATTGCCCGTCCGCTCCCCGTTGCCGAACAATGTCCCCTCCACGCGGTCCGCCCCCGCGAGGAGCGCGAGCTCCGTCGCCGCGACGGCGGTGCCGCGGTCGTTGTGGGGGTGGACACTGAGGATCACCGAGTCGCGATCCCTGATGGTCCGCCCGAACCACTCAATGACGTCGGCATAGACGTTCGGCGTGTACATCTCGACCGTCGCCGGCAGGTTGAGGATGAGCGGGCGTTCGGGCGAGGGCTCGAGGACGTCCATGACCGCCTCGCAGATCTCGATGGCGAAGTCGGGCTCGGTGCCCGTGAAGCTCTCCGGGGAATACTCGTAGAGGACCTCGGTCTCCGGGATCGTCGCCTCGAGCTCCTTGCACCAGCGTGCTGCCGCGACGGCGAGCTCGACGATGCCCTCCCGGTCCTCGCCGAAGACGACGCGCCGCTGCAGGGTCGAGGTGGAGTTGTAGAAGTGGACCACGGCCCGCGAAGCGCCGCGGAGGGATTCAAACGTCCGCTCGATCAGCTCACGTCGGCACTGCACGAGCACCTGGATCGTCACGTCGTCGGGGATCAGGTTCTCCTCGATGAGCATGCGCTGGAAGTCGTAGTCGGTCTGGGACGCCGACGGGAAGCCCACCTCGATCTCCTTGAACCCCATTGCCACGAGCGTCTGGAAGAGCGCGAGCTTTCGCTCGGAGTCCATGGGGTCGACGAGGGCCTGATTGCCGTCGCGCAGGTCGACGCTGCACCAGGTGGGCGCGTGGGTCAGGTGCCGCGATGGCCACGTGCGGTCGTTCAGCTCGACTGGCACTGTCTCGTGGTACCGATCGAACGGCATCTTCTTGGCGCTGGCGGTCGTCATGTCACTGCCTTTCCTCGCATGCCCCGGGATATGAAAGAACCCCTGGCCCGGAGGCGCAGGGGTTCTCGACGAGCGCGGGGGCGCTCGCCGTCAGATCAGCAGAAGGTTGCTGCGTACCACGGAGCCAGTTTACCTGAGCGACGCCGCGCGCGAAACCCCCATTCGCTCAGGCGGACCGATCAGCCGCCAGAGGCGTCCTGGACCCTCGTCTTGCCGGCAGACACGAACGGCATCATCGAGCGGAGCTGTTCGCCGACCACCTCGATGGGGTGGTCGCTTCCCTGGGCCCGCAGCCGGTCGAAGTTGCTGCGGCCCTCCTTGTTCTCCGCGATCCACTCGTCTGCGAACCGCCCGTCTTGGATCTCGGCGAGGATCTCACGCATCTCCGCGCGAACCTGCTCGTTGATGATCCTCGGGCCGCGCGACACGTCGCCGTACTCCGCGGTGTCCGACACCGAGTAGCGCATGCCCGCGATCCCCTGCTCGTACATGAGATCGACGATCAGCTTCAGCTCGTGGAGGCACTCGAAGTACGCCGACTCCGGCTGGTAGCCGGCGTTCACCAGCGTGTCGAACCCCGCCCGCACGAGCTCGGTCAGCCCGCCGCACAGCACGACCTGCTCGCCGAAGAGGTCCGTCTCGGTCTCCTCGGTGAACGTCGTGTCGAGGACGCCCGCGCGGGTCGCCCCGATCGCGTGCGCGTAGGCGAGGGCCAGGGCATGGGCGTTGCCCGTCGAGTCCTGGTGCACCGCGATGAGCGACGGCACGCCGCCTCCCTCGGCATAGGTGCGCCGGACCAGGTGCCCGGGACCCTTGGGCGCCACCATCGCGACGTCGACGTCCGCGGGCGGCGTGATCAACCCGTACCGGATGTTGAAGCCGTGGGCGAAGAACAGGGCCTGGCCGGCCTTGAGCGACGGAGCGATCGATTCCTCGTAGACCTGCTGCTGCTCGGTGTCGGGGAGCAGGACCATGACGAGGTCGGCCCACGCGGCCGCGTCGGCCACCGACATGACCGACAGACCCGCCCCGCGTGCCTTGGCGGCGGAGCTTGAGCCCTCGCGCAACCCGACGACGACGTCGACGCCCGACTCCTTCAGGTTCAGCGCGTGCGCATGACCCTGGGACCCGTAGCCCAGGACCGCGACCTTGCGCCCCTCGAGCAACGTGGGGTCGGCGTCCTTTTCGTAGTACAACGTCGCCATCTCGCTCCTTTGATTCAGTGATCCGAGTCGGACACGGAGGGTACCGCCTGCAGGGTCCGGCGCAGTTTGGGCAGCGCGACGAGTCCCGTGCGGTGCAGCTCGGTGACCTCGAAGCTCGAGAGCAGGGACTCGAAGCCGTCGACCTTGTCGGGCGTGCCCGCGAGCAGAACCGTCATCTCCCCGCTCCCCACGTCGACGACCTCCGCGGAGAACACGCTGCAGAGCTGCACCACCTCGATCTGCCGAGAGGCGTCCGCGACGACCGTCGCGATGAGCAGCTCGCGCTCGATCACCGAGCTCTCGTTGACATGGGTGATGCTGAGCACGTTGATCAGCTTGTTGAGCTGTCCGACGACCTGCTCGATCGGAGCGGATGCCGCATCGACGACGATCGTGATCCGGCTGAAGCGGTGGCTCCGGTCCGTGGGTGCGACCGCGAGCGAGTAGATGTTGAAGCCGCGGCGTGAGAAGAGGCCTGCCACGCGCGACAGGACACCGGCCTTGTTCTCCACGAGGACCGAGAGGACGTGGTGGTCGACCACCCCGTGGCGCGACTCGAGTTCGATGGGCTCAGGTGTCATCGGCGCGCGTCGCCCTGCGAGGGGTGGACCACGATCTCGTCGTTCGTCGTGCCCGATGCGACCATCGGAAAGACCTTCTCCGAGGCGTCCGTCCGGAAGTCGATGACCACGGGACGATCGTTGATGGAGTTTGCCTTCTCGATCGCGGGGACCACGTCGCTCATGGCGTCGACGCGGATGCCGACGCACCCCATCGCCTCAGCCCAGAGCACGTAGTTCGGCAGGTCCTTGGACAGGAACACCTCGCTGAACCGCTCGTCGTAGAACATCTCCTGCCACTGGCGGACCATGCCCAGGTACGAGTTGTTGAGGATCGCGATCTTGACGGGAATCTGCTCGACACTGGCGGTGACGAGCTCCTGGGCCGTCATCTGGAAGCAGCCGTCGCCGTCGATCGCCCAGACGGTGCGGTCTGGCCGGCCGACCTTTGCACCGATCGCCGCCGGCACCGCGAAGCCCATCGTGCCCGCGCCGCCCGAGTTGATCCAGGTTCCGGGCTCTTCGAACCGCCAGTACTGGCTCGCCCACATCTGGTGCTGACCGACACCCGACGCGACGATCGTGTCGGCGGGACTGTGGTCGCGCAGGGCCTCGACGACCATCTGGGGACGGAGCGGTCCATCGTCGTCCGGGGCGTCGTACGTCAGCGGGAATCGCTCCTGCCAGGAGCGGAGCTGGCCCCACCAATCTGCGAGGTCCGGTCCCGGTTGTGCGTCGACGGCCTCGATGAGCGCCTCGATGGCGTCGCGGCAGTCCCCGACGATCGACACATCGGGCGAGCGGATCTTGCCCATCTCGGCGGGGTCGATGTCGACGTGGATCACCTTCGCGCCCGGCGCGAAGCCGTCGAGCTTGCCGGTCACGCGATCGTCGAACCGTGCGCCGAGCGACACGAGCAGGTCGGAACGCTGGATCGCGGTGACGGCCGTGTACATGCCGTGCATGCCCGGCATGCCGAGATGCTGGGGGTGCGAGTCGGGAAATGCACCGCGGGCCATCAGGGTGGTCACGACTGGCGCGCCGGTCTTCTCCGCGAGGGCACGCAGGGCCGCAGAGGCGTGCGCCTTCAGGACCCCGCCGCCGACGTAGAGGACGGGCTGGCGCGCCTGTGCGAGGAGCTCGGCCGCCCGAGCGATGGCCGCCGAGTCGATGTCGACCTCTGGGTGGTAGCCCGGAAGGTCGAGGTCCTCAACGCGCTCGGGCCAGTACCACTGCATGGTCGACTGGGCGACATCCTTGGGGACGTCGATCAGCACGGGGCCGGGTCTGCCGGTCGTGGCGACCCGGAAAGCCGCGGCGACGATCCTCGGGAGGTCCGCCGGGTCCGTCACGAGCCAGTTGTGCTTCGTGATCCCGGCGGTCACTCCCGTGATGTCGCACTCCTGGAAGGCGTCGGTGCCGATCGATGCCGTTGCGACCTGTCCGGTGATGACGACGAGGGGCGTCGAGTCCATGTACGCATTGGCGAGGGGCGTGACGATGTTCGTCGCGCCCGGTCCGGACGTCACGATCGACACCCCGGGCCGGCCGGTCGCGAGGGCGTAGCCCTCCGCCATGTGCCCGGCCCCCTGCTCGTGGCGGACGAGCACGTGGCGGATGCTCGAGTCGATGATCGGGTCGTAGACCGGCAGGATCGCCCCGCCGGGGAGCCCGAAGACCACCTCGGTCCCGACCATCTCGAGGCTCTTGACGAGTGCTTCAGCTCCAGTCAGTTCCATGGCTCTCCCATTGCGGTGTCTCGTTGCCGGTGATCAGCGGTTCGGGTCTTCTGGCTCAAGAAATCAAAAAGACCTCCCTCGCGGGAGGCCGAAGGCGCGCACGAGGTCAGTCGTCGCGCTAGCGGTCAATTACCTCGAGGACACTCGACGGATGCACACCACGATTCTGCCACGGCCGGGCCGCTCTCCACAAGGGCGCAGCCGCCCCCGGCTGTTCGGCCTGGCTCAGGTGTTCGTCACGGCGCCGAACTCGGCACCACCGACGAGGCGCGCGTACTTGGCGAGGACCCCCGACGTGTACCGGGGCTCGAACGGCTGCAGGGCCGCTCGGCGTCGCTCGAGCTCGGCATCCTCCACGAGGAGGTCGATCCGGTGGCCGAGGACGTCGATCTCGATCAGGTCGCCGTCGCGTACCAGCGCGATCGGCCCGCCGTCGACCGCCTCGGGCGCGACGTGCCCGATGCAGAAACCGTGGGTGCCCCCGGAGAACCTTCCGTCGGTCACCAGCGCGCAGTCGCCGCCCCGCCCCGCCCCCTTCATCGCGCCCGTGACAGCCAGCATCTCGCGCATGCCCGGACCCCCCTTCGGCCCCTCGTAGCGGATCACGACGACGGTGCCGGGCTCGATCGATCCCGCGAGGATCTCATCCATGGCCGCCGCCTCGCCATCGAAGACGCGGGCCGCACCGGTGAATGCGAGCGTGTCGAGCCCAGCGACCTTGACGACGGAACCCTTGGGGGCCAGCGAGCCCGAGAGAATCGCGATGCCCCCCTGCACGTTGATCGGCTGGTCAAGGGTGTGCACGACGGCCCCGTCTGGTCGCGGCGGATCGATCGCCTCGAGGTTCTCGGCCATGGTCCTGCCGGTCACCGTCACGCAGTCGCCGTTGAGCAGGCCGGCGTCGAGGAGCTCTCGCAGCACGACGGGGATGCCGCCGATGCGATCGATGTCGGTCATGTGGAACTTGCCGTGTGGCTTGGTGTCCGCCAGGTGCGGGACCCGCGAGGCGATCCGGTTGAAGTCATCGAGCTCGAGATCCACGCGGGCTTCGAAGGCGATCGCGAGGAGGTGGAGGACGGCATTTGTGGAACCACCGAGCGCCATCACCATGGCGATCGCGTTCTCGAAGGCCTCCTTGGTCATGATGTCGCGTGGCGTGATCCCGAGGCGGAGGAGCGCGACGACCTGGCGGCCAGCCTCGAAAGCGAGGTCGTCGCGCCTGCGGTCGACCGCCGGAGGCGACGCGGACCCGGGCAGCGACATCCCGAGGGCCTCGGCGACCGACGCCATCGTGTTCGCAGTGAACATCCCCGCGCAGCTGCCCTCCGTCGGGCACGCCCGGTGCTCGATGAGGCTGAGCTCCTCGTCGGTGAGGGCTCCGGTCGCGTTCGCTCCCACCGCCTCGAAGACGCTCACGATGTCGAGCGCCTGGTCGCGCAGGTGCCCCGGCAGGATGGAGCCCCCGTAGGTGAAGACGCTCGGGAGGTTGAGCCGGGCCGCGGCCATCAGCATGCCCGGCAGCGATTTGTCGCAGCCCGCGAACGTGACGAGCGCGTCGAACCGCTCGGCGTGCATCACGGTCTCGACGCTGTCTGCGATCACCTCCCGGCTGACGAGGGATGCGCGCATCCCCTCGTGGCCCATGGAGATCCCGTCTGACACCGCGATCGTGACGAACTCGAAGGGGAAGCCGCCCGCCTCGCGGACGCCGTCCTTTGCGCGCTTCGCCAGGCGGTCGAGCGGCAGGTTGCACGGTGTGACCTCATTCCAGGACGACGCCACGCCGACCTGGGGCTTGTCCCAGTCCGTGTCTCGCATGCCGACGGCCCGGAGCATCGCCCGCGCCGGCGCCCGGGTCGGTCCGTCGGTGACCTCGAAGCTGCGCGGCTTGAGCGTGTTCTGCGATGGGGTATCCACGCGAGCAGCATACGGCCAGGCCTCGATCGGCCCCGGAGGCGCGTCGTGCACGCGCCGAGTCGGCTCGTCCGGTCGTCAAGAGACGATCGTCAGTCCTCCGTCGATGGCGACGACCTGTCCGGTGACGTAGGAGGACGCCGCGAGTGCGAGGACGATCTCCGCGACGTCTGCAGGCTGGCCCGAACGGCGAAGCGGTGTGATCGCCGAGACGAGCGCGTCGATGTCATCGAAGCCCACTGACCACCAGGGCGTCTCGACGAGGCCAGGGGCGACCGCGTTGACCCGCACCTCAGGCCCGACGACCTTCGCAAGCAGCACCGTCATGTGGTTGAGCGCAGCCTTCGACGCCGCGTAGGGAATCGAACTGCCCGTTGGACGCAGCCCTGCGACCGAGGAGACATTGACGACCGAGCCGCTTGTTGCGCGGAGCGCATCGATGGCAGCCGTCGTGACGGACCAGGTGCCGAAGACGTTCACGTCGAAGATCCGCCGCCACACGTCGAGGGTCGCAGCCTGCAGGTCGCGGTGGTCGATGACCTCGGTGATGCCCGCGTTATTCACGAGCACGTCGAGCCGCCCGTGGAGGCCCACCGCGTCCGAGACGAGCGCCCGCGCCGACGCCTCGTCGGCGATGTCGGCCTGGATGTACGAGGCGTTGGGCAGTTCGGCTGCGAGCGCCCTGCCCGCATCAGCGCTCCGAGCCGAGTTCACGATGACATAGGCACCGTGAGCGGCGAACTGGCGCGCGATCTCCTCGCCGATCCCGCTCGAGGAGCCGGTGACCAGGACGACCTTCTCCGAGAAACCCATCGAACCTCCTAGTGCCGACGAACCCGCCACGAGCCGGTCCACCGCTGCTTGGGCTCGAGGACGATCAGGTCCTTTCCGCTTCGAAGCGCGTCGGGCGGGCACGTCATCGGTTCGATCCCCACCGCAGTGCGGTGACGGGGGTCGGCCTGGGTGTCCCCCGTGTACACCTGGAGGTACGGGAACGTGCGGTCCACGCTCAGCTCGACGGTCCCCGAGTCGATCTCCGCGAGCCGCGCGGTCGCCCACCCGGAGTCGTCGCGCACAAGGTCGCAGAACGTCGCATCGACGACCGAGGGACCGATCGTCCTCGGCTCGCGCCAGTCCAGCGGTCCGCCGGCGACGGGGAGGATGTAGCCGGTTGGGCGCTGATTCTCATCGACCGGCACGACGGCATCGGCTGGCACGCTGAGGATCGCCTCATCCACGCCATGCCGAGGCACCGCCAGGTACGGGTGGAATCCCAGGCCGAACGGGATCGGCACCTGGTCGAGGTTCGTGACGGTCGTGGTGACGGTGAGGCCGAGGGTGCCGAGATGGTAGGCAACCTCGACGAGCGCGACGAACGGGTACGCGGGTTCAGGGTGCACGAGCTTCGACAGCTGGCACCGGTTCTGGGCGACGGAGTCGATCGCGAACGGCCGGTACCGGATCAGCCCGTGGATGGCGTTGCCGTGGGCAGGCTCGTCGATCGGGGCGTGCGCATGGCGGCCGGAGAAGGTCCACTGGCCCTCCCCCAGGCGGTTCGGCCACGGGAACAGGACCTGTCCCCTCGCGCCGGTCGCCATCTCGTCCGCGCTGAACCCCTCGACCACAGGGACGCCGCCCTTGACGTAGTCACGCAGCGTCGCGCCGACCTCGGTGATCACGGCCCGCTGGTCCCCGTGCGCCAGGAAGATCTGCTCGCCCGTGGGAAGCGTCACGGTGTGCCCCCACGTCGAATCCGGTCGCAGGTCACGGACGTTATGGTACGGCCGATGCGGGTGCTCATCACAAACGATGACGGAATCGACGCGCCCGGGCTCCATTCCCTCGTGCGCGGGCTCGAGCGCTGGGCGCATGCCGACGGCGCCATGGAGCCGAGAGAGCTGGTCGTCGTCGCGCCGGATCGGAACCATTCCGGTGCGGGTGCAGCCGTCGGCGAGGTCTACACGCGTTCGTCCGTCGCGTATCGGCGACATTCGTTCGAGGGTGCGCCGGGGGTCGAGGCCTACGCGCTCGACGCCTCACCAGCGCTCTGCGTCATCGTCGGCGTGCTCGGCGGCATCGGCCGCCGGCCCGATCTCGTGGTCTCGGGGATCAACTCGGGCGTCAACGTGGGGCGCTCCGTGCTGCACTCGGGTACCGTCGGCGCTGTGCTCACCGGTGGGCAACTGGGCCTCTCGGGGCTCGCGGTGTCGATGCAGTGGGCGCAGGATGCCCCGTTCGACGTGGCGGCGAGCGTCGCGGTCGAGGTGCTCGGCGAACTCGCTGCCGCACCTCCCCGGACGCTGCTCAACCTCAACGTCCCGGCCGTCGCGCGGGCATCGCTCCGAGGCGTCCGGCGCGGGAGGATCTCCACGGCAGGCATCGTCAAGTCAGCGGGCGCGCTCGGGGTCGGCCAGGTCCTTGGCGACGTCGGGGAGATCCCGCTCACCCTCGGGTCGGCGGTCCCGTCGCTCGGCGATGTGACCGACGAGGATCCCGACGACGATGGCGCGGTCGTGGCTGCGGGGTTCGCCTCGCTCACGGCGCTTCGAAGCGTCCACGAGGACACGGGCACCGGCGCAGACGACGCGATCCGCGCGGCACTCGGGGCCATCGAGGCGCACCTCGCCGCTGAGGGCTGACCTCAGGCGCCAGACCTCGATCGCCAGCCATCAATCGTCGGTCTCGGTCCTCGATCGCTTGACGGTCGACCGGCGCCGTTTGCTCTCGAGGCGGCGCTCGACAGACGACCTCGAGGGCTTCGTAGGACGACGGGGCTCGCGGCGCTCCAGGGCAGCATTCACCTTGTTTGCAAGTCGGGCTTCCGCGGTTCGGCGATTGTCGGCCTGGCTTCGCGAGGCAGAGGACGAGGCGCGCACGATGTCGCCGAGGGCGTCTCGCAGCCGCTCGCGCGTCGCGTCATCGAACGACGTCGTCGTACGGAGGTCCAGCTCCACGGTGACCCTGCTCTTGGTCCGGTTCGCATGCTGCCCGCCGGGACCTCCGGGGGTGTCGACCCGGACAGTCAGGTCTGCGGGGTCGATGGATGCCGCGGGACCGGATGCACCCGAGCGCTCGCCCGCCGCCATGCCGAGAGGCTACGTGGCCCCAGGTACGATGCCGCCTCATGCAGCATCGGCATCTTGGACGCAGCGGCATGATGGTCTCGGTGATCTCGTACGGGAACTGGGTCACTCATGCGGGCCAGATCGCTGACGACGCGGCGATCGAGTGCGTGCATGCGGCGCTCGACGCGGGTGTGACCACCTTCGACACGGCCGACATCTACCGGGTCGGCGGCGCGGAGGAGGTGCTCGGAAGGGCACTCGAGGGGGTTAGGCGCGACTCTATCGAGATCTTCACCAAGGTCTTCTGGCCCACGGGCCCGAATCCGAACAACCGCGGCCTCTCGCGCAAGCACATCATCGAGTCGTGCGATGCCTCGCTGCAACGACTCAGGACGGACCACATCGACCTCCTCCAGGCGCACCGCTTCGACGTCGAGACGCCGCTTGACGAGACGTTGCGGGCGTTCGACGACCTGGTTCGCGCGGGCAAGGTCCACTACATCGGCGTGTCCGAGTGGAACGCGGAGCAGATCGCCGACGCCATCCGGATTGCTGACGAGATGGGACTCGACAGGATCATCTCCAACCAGCCCCAGTACTCGCTCATCTGGCGTGTCCCCGAGGCCGAGGTGATGCCCGTCTCGCGTGCCAGCGGCATCGGCCAGATCGTCTGGTCACCCCTCGCGCAGGGTGTCCTGACCGGCAAGTACCTCCCCGGTCACGCGCTCCCCGAGGGGAGCCGGGGGGCGGACGAGACCGCCAAGCAGGACATGTCCTGGTTCATGCGCGACAAGGTCCTCGAGCAGGTCCAGCGCTTCGCGCAGCTCGCGCGCGAGGCTGGACACACACCTGCCGAGGTCGCGCTCGCCTGGGTCCTGCGCAACGACAACGTATCGAGCGCGATCGTCGGTGCGACTCGGCCCGAACAGCTCGTGGAGAACGTGAGAGCCGCAGACATCGTGCTCGACGACGACCTCGTCGTCGCAATCGAGGAGGTCCTCGCGCCGGTCACCAAGCTGGATCCTGCGTTGACCGTCAGCCCGTCCCGGCGTCCCTAGCTCAGCCGAAGCGGACCATCGCGAGCTGAACCGCCTGGGCGACGACACGACCCGATTCGTCCCAGAGCTCGCACACCTCGTCGACGAGGCCTCCGGTCACCGTGCGAGCCCGCTGGCGCGCCCGAAGCCATCCGTCCAGGGGGAGCGCACGCACGTAGACGCTCAGCTGGATCGTCGGCACCCAGCCCGTGGAGCCGAGCGCGAAGGTCGCGGGGGGCAGGACATCGGTCGCGAGGAGCAGGCCGAGTGGGCCCATGGGCCATCCGCCGGCCATCCTGATCCACCCGCGGATCTCGGCGTCGTCGCTCAGCTCGCCGCGTGCGAATCCCGTCGTTGCCGGATCCAGCCGCATCTCGACGCGGTCGAGGATGGAGGGGCCGCCCGACGCGAAGACCGGCGTATGGGACTCACAGTCTGCGGGGTCCGGGAGCGACACCGGCATCGAGTCCGAATGGAACACGTCGGCATCCTCGCGAAGCCTCCCGCACGAGAGCAGCGCCTCGGCTGCGACCTTGCCGTCCTGAAGGAGGCTCGCCTGTACCTGGCTGATTCTCGTGCCGTTCCTTCGAACCGTCACCTCCACCTGCGCAGGACCGCAGTCAGGAGACCTGATGTACGAGCCGCTCGCCGCGAGGCAGTGCGGGTGCTCGATGCCGGACTCGACGAGCTGCATGGTGGCAGCACGCGCGAGGACAGAGAGGATGTACCCGCCATTGGGCTTGCCCATGATCGAATAGCCCGCGTCCAGTTCGGCCGAAAACGATGACGCGCCGATGCGGAGCACCTCTGTTGCAGCGAGGAAGGGGTCTTCTCGCGCACCCTCTCGCATGGCAGCCGCCTCGTCTCGGGTCATCCGACCCGCGACGTTACCCGTGCGGGCAGAAGTGCCCGGATAGGTTTGCTCCGACCGTGCAGTGGCAGCGCTGCGAAAGGAGCCGGATGGTCCCCGTCGAGGGCAGTGCCAGCACAGGTTCCCCCGTCGAGCATGACGCGAGGGAAGTCCGCGTCGCCGCCTATGCGCTCTGCCAGCGCGACGGCAGGCTGCTGCTGGTGCGAGCCTCCGCGCTGACGGAGATCGCCGGGTGGTGGTTCCTCCCTGGCGGCGGGCTCGAGTTCGGTGAGGAACCTGTCGACGCGGTGCTCCGCGAGCTTGTCGAGGAAACAGGGCTCAGGGGCAGCAACCCCGTGCTGCTCGGCGTGCTCTCCGACGTGCGCCGGCGCCGCAGCGGCCGAAAGGTCCAGACGGTGCGGGTGGTCTTCTCGGTCAGCGTGCCGGGCGGCGACCTCGTCTCGGAGATGCACGGCACGAGCGACGAGGCACGCTGGGTGCCGCTGGGCGAGCTCGAGCATTACGACCTCGCTCCGTATGTCGTGCGCGCGATCGACGCCTACGCGGAGAAGTAGGTCGTTCGCATCTCGCGCTTCAGGAACTTCCCGGCGGGATTGCGAGGGAGGGTCTCCGTCGTGAACGCGACCCTCGTCGGGACCTTGAACGCGGCCAGGTGGAGGTTCAGATGGTCGCGGAGCTCATCCTCGTCGAGCGTGGCGCCTTCCTTCAGGCTCACGACGCAGGCGACCTCCTCGCCCAGGCGCTCATGGGGGACGCCGAAGACGGCCGCCTCGTGCACGGACGGATGCTCGTAGATCGCGGCCTCGACCTCAGCCGAGTAGACGTTCTCCCCCGCACGCAGCACCATGTCCTTCGCCCGGTCCTCGATGTAGAGGAAGCCCTCCTCGTCGATCCTGCCGATGTCGCCGCTGCGGAGCCAGCCGTCGACGATCACCTCGGCCGTCGCCTCCGGGTTGTTCCAGTATCCACGGATCAGATTCGGCCCGCGCATCCAGATTTCGCCGCGCTCACCGGCCGGGACCGGTCGCATCGCCTCGTCGCGGATCTCGACATCCATGATCAGCGTGCGCGCGCGCCCAGTCGAGCTCGGGTGCGAAACGTAATCGTCGCCCGTGTTGCTCGGCCCGAATGCATTCGTCTCGGTCATGCCGTACCCGATGCCGGGGCGGCCCCTGCTGAATCCGTCCTCGATGCGCGCCACGAGCTTCGGCGGCGCGGGCGCGCCTCCCCCGCCGACACTGACGAGCGACGAGGTGTCGAACCGAGAGAAGCTGGGCGACTCGAGCAGGTCCCAGCTCTGCGTCGGGACCCCGATGAACATGGTCACCTTGTGCCGCTCGATGAGCGCAAGGGCCTTCTCGGGATCCCATCGGTGCATCATCACGAGCCTGTACTGCATCGCGAAGCAGCTCAGCATCACGGGGATGCAGCCGGTGACATGGAAGAGCGGCACGATGAGGATGAAGCACGGCTCGTTCGAGGACGGGTCGCGGGTCCCCTCCTCGGGTCCCTTGATGATGCCCTCGAGCGTGCCGCGGCTCGCGAAGCCCATGAGGGCCTGGGCGATCGATCGATGCGATGAGACCGCGCCCTTTGGGAAACCTGTCGTCCCAGACGTGTACAGGATCGTCGCGTCGTCCTCCGGGTCGATCTCGACCTCCGGGAGCGGATCCCCCTCGACCACGACCTCCTTCCACCGTTCAACGCCGGGCGGGACGGGGACCAGCGTGTCGGTCCGAGTGGCGAGGATGGGCACCCCGAGGCGCTCGCATGACGGGTGGGCCCTCGCCATGCGCTCGGGATCGCAGATCAGCAGCTTCAGGCCGGCGTCGCCGATCGCGAAGTCGACCTCCTCCTCGGTCCACCACCCGTTGAGCGAGACGGATATCGCCCCGACCGACAGGATCGCGGCGAACGAGATGATCCACTCGGGCAGATTCCGCATCGAGATCCCGACCCTGTCGCCCGGCGCGATCCCGTAGCGGTGCACGAGCGCATGACCGAGCGCATCGGACTCGGCCATGACCTGGCGGAACGTCCACTCTTCGTCCTCGTAGACGAGGAATGTCCTGTCCGAGTCCCGCGACGGGGCGAACAGGTCGCGCAGCGTCCTCGGGGCGTTGGCGAACACCCGGTAGGCGACCCCGTCGATATCACGCTCTTGGGTCTCGAAGAACTGCCCCGGCGCGGTCGCTCTCGCCGTCGCCTCCTCGTACGCGATACCCACTCGGACCTCCTGCGTCCTCTCTGGAGCGGCATCCTAGGCACGTCACGCATGCGCAGCCGGCGCGGGGTTGCTAGGAATGCGCCCATGCCGATCGCCGTCACGCCCGTGCCATCGCTGCCCGACCACGTCAACGACGTGCGGCTTCGCACCGCCGCTCTGGTGAACGACCAGATCCTCCCGAGGGAGGGGGAGCTCTGGCCGCAGCGCCGCGGCGCGGCGGTGACCGATTCGGACCTCGCAGACGCGAAGGCGGCGCGCGCAGCGGTGCGCGAGCAGGTCCGCGAGGCCGGCTTGTGGGCCCCGCACCTCCCGCGCGAGTACGGGGGCATGGGGCTGGATTTCCTGGCTCATGCCTACATGAACGAGATCCTCGCCTATGCGGTGGGCGCGGCATCCCTATTCGGCGTGGTCGCCCCCAATTCGGGCAACCAGCGGATCCTCGTGAAGTACGGCACGGAGGACCAGAAGCGCAGGTGGCTCATCCCCCTCATCGAGGGGACCATGGAGTCGGGCTTCTCGATGACCGAGCCGGACAATGCCGGAAGCGACCCGCGGAGCCTTCGCACGACGGCGGTGCGCGACGGCGACGAGTGGGTGATCAACGGCCACAAGTGGTTCACCTCGAACGGCAAGGACGCGGACTTCTTCATCGTCATGTGCCGGGCGGATGATCCATCCGGTGAGCTCGGACGATCAGGCCAGATGGTGCAGGTCATCGTGCCGACCGCCACGCCGGGCGTCGACATCGTCCGTGGGATCGGCATCTGGGGGCACCGCACGTCCGACCATTGCGAGGTGCGGTACACCGACGTGCGCGTCCCGGTCGAGAACGCCCTGGGCGGCGTCGGCCAGGGGCACGAGGCCGCCCAGGAGCGGCTCGGCGCCGGACGCGTCTACCACTGCATGAACTCCGTCGGCCAGATGTGGCGGGCATTCGATCTGATGGTGGAGCGTGCCCTCACCCGCGAGGTGCATGGCGGGCTCCTCAAGGACAAGCAGTTCATCCAGGGCTTCATCGCGGACTCCTACATCGACCTGCAGACCGCGCGGCTGCTCACGATCCGTGCCGCGGAGATGATCGATACGGGCGATCCTCGGTCCCGCACCGAGATCTCGGCGTTGAAGATCTACGTGCCCGCCGCCTACCATCGCGTCGTGGACCGAGCCATCCAAGTCTGGGGAGCCGCGGGCGTGTCGAACGACCTGCCGCTCGCGGCGATGTACCTCGGCGCGCGCACGCTCCGACTCGCCGACGGACCCGACGAGGTCCACCGCATCCTCATCGCCAAGTCAGTGCTCCGCCATTACGAGTCCGGCTCGAGCTGGGACTTCGCACGCTGATGCGCCTCGAGGTCCACGCACATCCAGGTTCGAGGAATCCCGGCGTCGGCGGCACGCACGACGGCCGACTGGCAGTCAGGATCCGAGAGCCAGCCATCGAGGGCAAGGCGAACGACGCGATCCGCCGGGCGCTCGCCGACGCCTTCGACGTTCCGCCCAGTGACGTCGAGTTCCTCAACGGCGCGACCTCGCGCCACAAGCTTTATGCGATCGATGGCGACGAGGCCGTGCTCGAGGCGCGGCTCGCCGAGCTCAAGGGAGTCGGCGCTGAAGAACCGTCAGCCTGACGACCTGACGGCTACCATCGGTTCCGCACATGACGCCACGATTGGAGATCTAGATGCTGTTTGCGAGTTCCTATCCGATTCTCGACTTCTTCTGGACGCTCCTGGAGTTCTTCGTCCTCTTCCTCTGGATCTTCATCCTCATCCAGATCATCTTCGACATCTTCCGCAGCCACGACATGGGCGGCGGGATGAAGGCTTTCTGGCTGTTTTTCATCATCATCCTCCCGTTCCTCGGTGTGCTCGTGTACCTGATCGCGCGTGGCGGCAAGATGCATGAGCGCCAGCTGCAGGCAGCACAGGCGCAGCAGCAGGCGTTCGACAGCTACGTGAAGCAGACGGCTGGCTCCGGCTCGACGGCCGACGAGCTCGCCAAGCTCGCGGACCTCAAGGCGAAGGGCTCGCTCTCCGATGCCGAGTACGAGGCTGCGAAGGCCAAGATTCTGAGCTGACTGCGGCCCCGCTCGGGGCCTCTCGATCGTGCACAGCGCCCCGGGGAGAACCCCGGGGCGCTGTGCACCTCGGGCACGTCGGTCCTCGAATCTCCGGGTCAGGATCACGGAATGCTCCGAGCTCGCACCGGCGGGCGGCTGTGTGCTTGCGCGGTGCCTGGTGTCGGCGCGATGCCGGGTGACCCGGGCACGGCGCGGCGATTGCACGTACAGTCGCGGCATCGACGACAGGAGGCGCGATGCCGAAGTTCCTCATCGAAGTGAACTACACCCTCGAGGGCGCACGGGGACTGAAGTCCGAGGGAGGCTCGCCCCGGGTTGCAGCAGCCACGGCGCTGATCGAGAGCCTGGGCGGGACGGTCGATGCCTTCTACTTCGCGCTTGGTGACACGGACGTGTACCTGATCGCGGACCTCCCGGATGCCTCGGCGGTCGTCGCGGCGGCGCTCGCAGTGAACGCCGGCGGAGGCGCGACGACGAGGACGGTGGCGCTGCTGACTGCTGCGGACGTCGATGCTGCGGCGTCGGCACCGTCGACCTACAGGCCACCAGGGAGCTGACAGGCCGGTCGTACTCCCAGGGCATCCGGGTGCCTCGGCGCTCAGGCGGGCGGTGAAGCCGCAGCGCGCGCTGCACTGACGACCGCTTCGACAACGTCCTCGTTCGAGGCGCCCGGCCCGAGCACCGACGCGATGCCACTCGCCAGCAGCACGGGGATGTCGGCGGGGGGCACGATGCCGCCGACGACGACGGGCGTGTCGAGTCCCGCCTCGCGGAGTGCGGCGACCACGGACGGCGCGAGGGTGAGGTGCGCTCCGTTGTGCATGGACAGTCCCACCACGTCAACGTCCTCCTGGATGGTCATCGCCGTGATCGAGGCCGCTGACTGACGCAATCCCCCGTAGATGACCTCGCACCCCGCGTCGCGGAGCACCCTCGAGATGATCCTGAGCCCGCGGTCGTGCCCGTCGAGGCCGACCTTCGCGACGAGCACGCGCAGTGGGTGGTCCATCGTCGCGCCCGTCCGCTGCAACGCGTCAGGCGAGGTTCGGTTCATACCAGATCCCGAAGACCGACTCGAGCGCGCGCATCGTCTCGCCGACCGTCGCATTGCACTTCGCCGCATCGATGAGGGCGGGCATCAGGTTGATCGAGGAATCCTGGGCCTCGGCAGTCAGCCGACGCAAGGAGTCGCCGACCGCAGCGTCATCGCGCGACTGCTTGACCGCCGCCAGCGAGGCGAGCTGCTGAACCTCCACGTCGGGGTCGATGTACAGCGTTGGAGGTCGATCATCCGCTTCGTCGACGTAGTCGTTCACGCCGACCTGGATCCACTCACCCCGCGCCACCTTCGACTGGAACCGATACGCGGCGTCGCCGATCTCCGCCATGAACCACCCGTCCTCGATGCAGGCGATCGCCCCCTCGAGCATCGACCCGGAACCCGCCTCCCTGATGTGATCGAAGATCGCCTCGGCCTGCCGCTCAATCTCGTCGGTGAGCTCCTCGACGAACCACGACCCCCCGAGGGGGTCCGCGACGTGCACGACGCCGGTCTCCTCCGCGATCACCTGCTGGGTGCGCAGCGCGAGGCGTGCGGCGTGCTCGGTCGGCAGCGCGAGCGCCTCGTCGAACGCGTCGGTGTGCAGGCTCTGCGTGCCGCCGAGAACGCCCGCCAGGGCCTCGATCGCAACGCGAACGAGGTTCACCTCGGGCTGCTGGGCCGTGAGCGACACCCCTGCCGTCTGCGTGTGGAACCTGAGCTGCAGGGACCGGCCGTCGCTCGCCCCGTAGCGGTCGCGCATCCACCGTGCCCAGATCCGGCGAGCAGCCCGGTACTTCGCGATCTCCTCGAAGAAGTCCATGTGGGCGTTGAAGAAGAAGGACAGCCTTGGGGCAAACTCATCCACGGGCAGGCCCGTCGCCCTCGCGGCCTCCACGTAGGCGAAGCCGTTCGCCAGCGTGAAGGCGAGCTCCTGGGCCGCGGTCGAACCGGCTTCTCTGATGTGATAGCCCGAGATCGAGATCGGATGCCACCTCGGCAGCTCCGCCGATGCGAACCTGACGAGGTCGGTGACGAGGCGGATGCTCGGGCGCGGGGGGAAGACGTACTCCTTCTGCGCCTGGTACTCCTTCAGGATGTCGTTCTGGATGGTCCCGGCGAGCGCGCCGCGTGCCACGCCGGTGCTGTCAGCGACGCCGATGTACATGGCCATGATCACCGCTGCTGGGGAGTTGATCGTCATCGAGGTGCTCACCGTGCCGAGGTCGATCCCCCCGAAGAGCACTGCCATGTCCGCGATGGTGTCGACTGCCACGCCCGCGCGGCCGACCTCGCCCTTGGCGAGCGGATCGTCTGAGTCGCGCCCGAGCAGCGTCGGCATGTCGAATGCGGTCGACAGCCCGTTGCCTCCTGAGCGGAGCAGCTCCTTGAACCGCAGATTCGTGTCATGCGCCGTGCCGAACCCGGCGAACTGGCGCATCGTCCAGAGCCGCGAGCGGTACATCGACGCGTAGGGACCGCGCGTGTACGGCCAAAGGCCAGGGAGCTCCGCTTCCTCGGGTCCGTAGACCGGCTCCAGCGGGATGCCGGACATCGTCTCGAACGAGACGTCGCGCTTCGGAGACCTGTCGTATTGCTCCTGCCAAGCCGCCCGATCGCCCACCTTGCAATATTACTTCGATATCAAAGTAAATCCAAGGGCCTATTCGAAGTCGCCTGCCGCCCGGCGCATGCGGCCCAGGGACTCGAGCAGCCCGATGAGCGCTCGCGCGTCGAGGCCTACGTCGCCGAAGACCTCGGCGTTCATGCGGCGCGTCGCCAGGTCCGCGATGCGCCGCCCCTTCGCGGTGATGGACGCCAGGGTCCCCCTCCCGTCGCGCGGGTTCGGACGTCGCGTCACGAGGCCGTGCGCCTCGAGGTGGTCGACGGCGTTCGTGACGCTGGAGGCGTTCACCTGCAGCCGCTCCCCTATCTTTCCGAGCGGCAGCGCACCGTTCGTCGAGAACGTGAGGAGCATGAGCACCTCGTACCGCGCGAAGGTCAGGCCGAACGGTCGCAGCTGGGCGTCGGCACTTGCCAGGAACACCTGCTGGAGACGCATGATCGAGGTGACCACCGCCATGGCCGGAGCCTCGTGCTGCCAGCCATGCCCCTCCCACTGACGGCGCGCCTCGGCGATCGGGTCGAACGCGAGGCGACGTCGGTCGGGCACCGGCAAACGCTAGCCAATCGAGGGGATGCCGCCAGCACCCGGTGCCGTGCACAGCACCGGGCACGAGGCCCTCACTAGTGTCGTCGCCTTGTGTCCGACCCAGAAGCGAAGCCGTCGAGCCGACTGCTCGCGCGTGTCCCCTTCGACACGACCGCGCTCAGGACCGGGCCGGTCAAGCGGTACTACCTCGCGACCCTGATCGGTGCGCTGGGCACCGGGCTGACGCTGTCGCTGTTCGTCGTCTACTTCGTCCAGGCACGCCACTTCCACGTCGTGGTCGCGACACTGCTGCTCAGCTGGGAGTCGATCCTCGGCCTTGGCATCTCCCCCGTCTACGGCACGCTGGTCGACAAGTACGGGCCGTCGCGGGTGCTCACTGTCGCGATGCCGGTGGTCGCGCTCGGCATCGCGTCGATCGGCTTCGCATCGACCGTCCCGCTGGCCTTCGCCTCCGCGACGGCGATCGCCATGGGCGGAGCGGGCACATGGGGTGCGCTCACCGTGCTCCTGACGAGGATCGTGCCCGAGCCCGACCGCCAGAACGCGTTCGGCGTCAACTTCATGATCCTCAACCTCGGCATCGGGCTCGGTGGCCTCGTCGGCACGTCGCTGGCGAACGTGCAGCGCATCGCGAGCTTCGAGTCCCTCTACCTCGCGAGCGGCTCCCTGGCGATGGCCGCCGCGGTCCTTGTCTTCACGCTTCGCCGGTTCGGCGGTCCCTCGCAGGCGCCCGTGCACCACGAGACCGTTCGCGAGGGGTGGCACGAGGTCGTCCGGGACACGCGCCTCCTGCGCTACCTCGCGGTGACCACGCTGCTCGTGATCTGCGGCTACGGGTCGGTGGAGGCGGGACTGCCGCTTTTCGTCACGAGGATCGTCCACCTGCCCATCAACCGCGTGGGCCTGCTCTTCTTCTTCAACACGTTCACGATCATTTTCGCCCAGCTGTTCGTGCTCGGACGCATCCAGCGTCGGAGCCGGTCGCTGCTCCTCGGGGTCGTGGGGCTGGCGTGGGGAACGTCGTGGCTGCTTGCGACCGCGTCCGTCGCGATGGGCGCGCTCGCCGCCGCAGCGACGCTCTGCCTCGGCCAGGTCATCTTCGCGCTCGGCGAGACGATGTGGGCGCCCGTCGCGCCCGCGCTCGTGAACGACCTCGCGCCCGAGCACCTCCGCGGCCGATACAACGCGCTCTCCGGGCTCGTCTGGGGCGTGTCGGGAACGATCGGCCCGCTCATCGCCGGTCTCTTCCTCGCTGGGGGGCACGGCACCGCGTGGACGCTCACGATCGCCGCGGGTGCGCTCGTCGGGGGGATCGGTGCCACGACGCTGCGTCGGGTGCTGACACCCGCCGAGGACGGTCGCGACCTCGCAGCACCGTGACGGGCGCTCAGGGCCTCCAGCGCGCGGGACGCTTCTCCAGGTAGGCGGTCATGCCCTCGCGCGCCTCGTCGCTCGCGAACAGCTCGGCGGACAGGCGCGCCGTCCAGGCGAACGCCTCCTCCTCGCTCATCGTGGGCACTCGCGCCGTCAGCTGCTTGGTGGCCGCGATCGCCTCGGGACCTCCGGCGAGGAGGTCGTCGACGACAAGCGCGATCTCGTCGTCAAGGCGTTCCTCGGGCACCGATGCCGTGATCAGGCCGAAGTGCACGGCCTCGCCAGCCGTGAACCGATTGCCCCGCAGGAACGCGGCCTGGGCGTCGGCGGGACGCATCTTTCGCAGACACACGACCGAGACCATCGCCGGCGCGACGCCGACGCGGACCTCCGTGAAGCCGAACCTGGCGTGGTCGACCGCGATCGAGATGTCGAGTCCCGCCGCAAGCCCCATCCCCCCTGCGACGCAGTGGCCCGCGATGCGGCCGACGTAGGGCTTTGGCGAGTGCCGAAACCGTCCGAACAGCGCGGTCGGATCCGCGCCCCCGAGCACGCCGCCGGTCGCCCCTCGCGCCGACCGCTCCGAGAGGTCGGCGCCCGCGCAGAAGACCGTGCCGTCGTTGGTGAGCACCACCACTCGCACAGCCGGATCGCGATCAGCGGCATCGAGCGCAGCGACGAGTTCGGCGACGAACCTCCTGTTGAGGGAGTTCCGGTGCTCGACGTCGGCCATCGTGATGGTCAGGACGCCCCCGTCGAACGTGCTCTCGACCAGTGCCATCAGGTCCTCCTCGGCTCGGGTGGATCGGTGGGGCCACCGGCGAACGCCTGGGCACGGAGCAGCCAGTGCCTGCCGAGCTCCCCCGTCGCGAGCGCCGTGTCGTCGAGGTGGCGTCGCTGCGTCACGACCAGGCAGAAGTCCTCCGCCGGACCCGTGACGGTGTCAGCCGCGGTCTCGGGCCCGAACGTCCAATGCCCGCCGGACGGGGCCGCGAGCACCACGCGCACGTCACCGTCCGGGGGGGTCTCGCCGCGCACCGTGTACGACCACCCCCTCGTGATGAACCCGAGCTGCGCGATGTGGCGGAGCCGGTCCGAGGGCTCGGGCACGGCTCCAACCGCGTCGGCGATGTCCGCTCCGTGGGCCCACGCCTCCATCAGCCTGGCGGTGAGGAACGAGCGTGCGCCCATGGAGGGCCCGTACCAGTCGACGCGCCGCGCGTCGGTGAGCGTCGCCGCCGCCACGCCCAGTCGACGGCGGTTCGCGCGCCAGGCGACCAGGCGGCCCGGGACGTCGAGGCTCCGGAACGGTCCGAGCGTGTACTCGTCGAGGTCGACCGAAGCATCGAGCGCCGCTGTGTAGAGCCCGTCGGCGCTGTCGGCGAACGCGGGCGGATCTGTGATCGCGAGCGCCGCGGTCCCGTCGAAATAGGTGAGATGCCCGATCTGGTCGGAGACGGTCCATCCTGGACTCGGGGTCGCGCGGTCCCAGTCGACGCGCGCGAGCGGTGCGACAAGCGCGTCGAGTGCCGACTGCTCCACCGCGAGGTCGCGACGCACGTCCTCGACGCCGCTCATGCCGCACCCTTCCTGCGAGGAGCCTGTCGGGTGGGAACGGCGGTGGCCGCGGCCGTCCGGCTGGCCCGCAAGCCCAGAATCATGAGGCTCACGATCGATCCGGCGGCCTGCTTCGGGGACGTCTGCAGCGTCGGCATGACAGCCGGCCTGGACAGTTCGACGCCAAGGCCCGCCATGACCCGGGCGACCGCGGCCGTGTCGACCTCGGGGATCTCGCCGCGCTGCACCGCGAGGTCGAGGAGGCACCGTGCGATCTCGACCAGGTAGCCGGCGTGCAACTCCCACTGGCGCTGCGCCGCGGGCATCGATGCCAGGTCGCGCGCAAATGGCACCGTCATGCCGTCCACGGCCTCATTCGCCGCTTCGAGGTAGGCCTGAAGGGCCTCGAGGGGCTCCATCTGCGGCGTGATCATCTCCTTGGCGCCCCGCCCGACGCGCCACAGGTTCCGGTCGACGACGATGAGCACGAGCTCGTCGCGGCTCGGCGCGAGGCCGTACAGCGTTCGCAACGAGCAGTTCGAGCGCGCGGCGATGGTCGCCATCGTGAGGCCCGCAAAGCCGTCGTCGAACATCTCGCCGAGGTGGTCGAGGATCTCGCGCTGCCGGGTCGTCAGGCGACGCTCGCGCTCCCGGTCGAGGACGGCCGGCGGGGGCTTGACCGCCCGCAACCGCGCGAGCAGCTCGCTGTGCTCCGCCATGGACACGTCGCGAGGCTCGTGGCCCTGGCTCACGGTCGCTCCAGGAGGGCGACCGGCACATCGACGACGCGGCTCCGCAGCCACTCTCCCAGGCCCTTTGCCTGCGCATCCTGCCGGGTGGACGCCGCGACCCCCTCGTCCAGCAGGTTGTGCAGGACGAAGTTGAGCGACCGGATGTTGGGCAGCGCGAATCGGTCGATCCGCAGAGCCGCGGTCTCGGGCAGGAGCACTCGCAGGCGCTCGGTCGACAGGTACGAGTCGAGCCACCGCCATCCCTCGTCGCTCCTCGCGAAGACGCCCAGATTGGCGTTCCCCCCCTTGTCCCCCGACCGGGCGCCAGCGACACGTCCGAGGGGCGCCGCGACGGTCGGGCCGGGTGCGGGCGGCGGTGCGGGCGGCGTGTCGACCTCGATCGCGACAGCACCCTCCGGAGCGACGGAGTCGATCACCGTCCGCTCCCCGCCGAGGACGACTACATGCTGGGGCACGAGGTCGGCGGGGACCACCGCGGGACGGAACACGCCGTACGGGGATCCGCCTCGCATCGCGCCGCCGATGCCGAAGAACCCCGGGACCGTGGCGAGGGCGATCTCGACTGCCGCATTGGAGAAGGCCCTGCCCACCTTGCGCTCGTCGGGATCCTTCACGCTGACCCGCCAGAGGGCCACCGCCTCCTCGTTGGTCGGCGGGTCGGCCTTGTCCGTCCGCACGAGCCGGGTCGTCACGCTCTCGAACTCGTCGCGCTCGTAGGGGCTCGCGATCCAGAACGCCTCCTCGACGACGCGTGCCTTCTCCTCGATGTCGAGGCCTGTGAGCGCGACGGTGAGGTCGTTGCGGAATCCCCCGACCTCGTTCATGGCGACCTTGAGGGTCCTCGGCGGCGGCTCTCCCCGTGTGCCGCTCACAGAAACGCGGTCCGCGCCGATCTGCCGCAATGCGACGGTGTCGAACCTCGCCGAGACATCGGGGCCGAGGTAGGTCGGGCTCGCGATCTCGTAGAGGAGCTGCGAGGTGACCGTCCCGACGGACACCTCTCCCCCGGTTCCGTCGTGCTTGCCGATGACGCATGAGCCGTCCTCGGCGACCTCGGCCCACGGGAACCCCACGCGCGCCATGCCCGGGACCTCCGTGAAGAACGAGTAGTTCCCCCCGGTCGCCTGAGCGCCGCACTCGATGATGTGCCCGGCGACCACCGCGCCGGCGAGCGCGTCCCAGTCGTCGCGCGCCCATCCGTGGTGCCACGCCGCGGGTCCGCACACCACTGCCGCGTCGGTGACGCGCCCGGTGATGACGACGTCGGCGCCGAGGTTGAGTGCCTCGACGATCCCCCAGCACCCGAGGTAGGCGTTGGCCGTGATGAACCGCGAGACGTCGCCGACCGGCTCACCGGTCTCGAGGTGCGCGAGGTCCACGCCAGCATCGAGCAGCTCGGGCAGCCGGGCGAGGAGATCGTCCCCGCTCACATAGGCGATCGTGGGAGCGAGGCCGAGCCGCATGGCCATCTCCTGGACCGCCTCGGCGCACCCTGCGGGGTCGAGGCCCCCGGCGTTCGACACGACCCTGATCCCCCGGTCGAGGCACGTCCCGAGCACCTGCTCCATCTGTGTCACAAAGGTGCGCGCGTAGCCGCCCCCGGGGCGCTTCAGCTGCGTGCGGGCGAGGATCAGCATGGTGAGCTCCGCGAGCCAGTCGCCGGTGAGGACGTCGATCGGGCCGCCCTCGACCATCTCGACCGCCGCGGAGTGCCGGTCCCCGTAGAACCCCGAGCAGTTCGCGATGCGGATCGGCCGCGCCACGGTCACACGTCCTGGTCGTCGTCAGGCTCGAGCAGCAGCAGCGCTGTGCCGTTCTCCACCTGCTCGCCCGCCGTGACATAGACCTCTGCGATGTGCCCGTCCGACGGGGCGACGATGTGATGCTCCATCTTCATCGCCTCCATGACGACGAGGACCGCACCCGCTTCGACCCGGTCGCCCGGTGCCACGCGCACCTGGACGATCGACCCCGGCATCGGGGCGGTGAGCCCCCCTGCGTGGACCGCCGTGCCCGGGACCACGAACTGCGGCACGACCTCGAACGCGATCGTGCCTCGGACCACCTGGACGTGGAGGGTCCCGCGCGCGTCCGTCACCCGCGCCACCGCCCGACGTCCGTCGACCTCGACGTCGATCGATCCGCGGTCCCAAGCATGCACATGCGCGGTCGCACCCCCCTCCAGGGTGAACGACCCGTCGCGGGCGCGCCGGTACGAGACGATGGTCTCCTCGGCACCGTGTCGCAGCGTGACCGACTGGGCTGGCAGCCGGGCGTTGCGCCACCCGCTCGGCAGCTCCGCGAGCACGGGCGCGTCCGCGCGGTGCCGGCCCTGCAGCCACAGCGCGGCCGCTGCGGTCGCCCAGCGGAGCTCCGAAGCGTCGAGCGCGAGCGTCCTAGACGGTCCCACGCGATCGATGAAGTCGGTCGTGGTCTCGCCTGCGAGGAATGAGCGGTGGCGCAGCGTGGCGGCGAGGAAGTCGCGGTTGGTCGCCACCCCGCCCAGGTGGAGCCGCTCGAGGCCGAGTGCGAGCGCCGCGGCCGCCTCGGACCTCGTCGGTGCGTGGGCGATGACCTTGGCGAGCATCGGGTCGAACGAGATCGAGACCACGGAGTCGCGCTGCACGCCGGACTCCCACCGGAGCTTCGGCTCGGCAGCCGGCTCGAACGCGACGAGCACGCCCGTCGCGGGGAGGAAGCCCGCCGCCGCGTCCTCCGCGCAGAGCCTCGCCTCGATCGCGTGGCCGTTGAACGCGATGGCGTCCTGGGCGTAGCCGAGCGGCTCGCCCGCAGCGATGCGCAGCTGCTCGCGAACGAGGTCCACGCCCGTCACCTCCTCGGTGACGGGGTGCTCGACCTGGAGGCGCGCGTTGACCTCCAGGAAGAAGAACTCGCGCGTCGCGTCGTCCACGAGGAACTCGACGGTGCCGGCGGACTCGTAGCCGATCGCACGGGCGAGCGTGAGCGCCGCCGTCCCCATGGCGGCGCGCATCTCGTCGTCCACCACGGGCGACGGGGACTCCTCGATGAGCTTCTGGTGCCGGCGCTGGATGGAGCACTCACGCTCCCCGAAGTGGACGAGCGAGCCGTGCGCGTCGCCGAGGATCTGGATCTCGATGTGGCGCGATGCCGCGACGTACCGTTCCAAGAAGACGCGGTCGTCTCCGAATCCCGAGGCCGCCTCCCTGCGCGCCGATGCGACTGCGTCGTCGAGCTCGTCGGCTGAGGCGACGATGCGCATCCCCTTGCCGCCGCCGCCGGCGGCGGCCTTCACGAGCAGCGGGTAGCCGACGCCGGCCGCATCCGCCGGGTCGTCCGACGACGGG
>Ga0181519_10000172_pt1 | contig 59154 bp, 51 predicted proteins | sample PEATcosm2014_Bin_26_FD_121102 | JGI IMG/M metagenome (GOLD analysis project Ga0181519, IMG submission 121102) | Peatland microbial communities from MTU Mesocosm Facility, Houghton, MI, USA - PEATcosm2014_Bin02_10_metaG | ecosystem: Environmental > Terrestrial > Soil > Wetlands > Peat | place...
CGACCGGATGATGGAAGGCCTCACCGTGATCCTGCGCCTCTTCAAGGGCGAGGTGGTGACCGAGAAGACCGACTGGTACAATCTGGTCAACGCCCGCGCTCACCTCCTGCCCTACACCAAGCCCTATCCCGAGGTGGTGGTGGCCAGCGCCGTCAGCCCCTCCGGCGGCCGCGCGGCGGGCAAATACGATCTCGGCATGCTCTGCGTCGCCGCCACCAACTCCGGCGGCTTCGATGCGCTGGGCACCAACTGGAAGATCGCCTGCGAGATCGCCAGGGAGCATGGCCGCGAAATGGATCGCGCCCGCCTGCGGCTCGTCGGCCCGGTGCACATCGCCGAAACCCGCGAGCAGGCGAGGGCCAACGTCGCCTGGGGCCTAGCCAAATGGAACGCTTATTTCGCCAGCATCAATCCCCTGGCGCCGCGGGGCGGCGAGGATGGCAAGGATGTGGTCGATCAGATGATTGAAAGCGGCCAGGCGGTGATCGGCACGCCCGATGACGCCATCGCCCAGGTGAGGCGACTGCAGGCCCAGCAGGGCAAGTTCGGCGCCTTCCTGCAGCTGGCCCACAACTGGGCGACCTGGGACAACACCGTCAAATCCTACCAGCTCTGGGCCGAGCACGTGGCCCCGGTGTTCAAGAACGCCAACGTCAGCCGCCAGGCCTCGTTCGACTACACCACCGGCCACGCCGAGGAGTTCATGGGCAAGGCGATGCAGGCCGCCGGGGCGATGATCCAGAAGCACGCAGACGAACAGGCGGCCAAGGTCAAGGCGGGGTAGGGGCCCTCCCGGCCGAAGCGGCGCCGCCGGCAAGTCTTAGGCGGCCGCGAGCGACCGACGTCGGGCGGCTCGCATCGCCGCGCCAAGGCCGGCGAAGCCGACCAGCATCAGCGCCCACGCGGCCGGTTCGGGAACTTCGGTCAGGCTCCAGTTCCCCGGTACGAAGGTCCCGTTGTACAGCTGCAAATAGTATTGGCCATTATAAAGGTCGGTGTGGCCGGGAATGTTGTAGGTAAGGAGTGCCTGAACAGCTTCAGGATTAGAGTCGCCGTTAGGCCACGGAATTAAATAGAAATAGTTGGTAGCGCCGTTGGTAAACAGGAAATTGTTATTGTCCGCAATGGACGAGGCGACAGCGCCGCCAGCGACGAAACAGGTCGGACAATCGCTTCCGGCGCTCGTGTAGCTCCAAGCGCTGAGTGGGCCTAAAAGCGGTGTGCCATCGACCTTTACGCTTATGTTGGTAATGTTGGTGACGGCCGTGACCGGTCCCGTTCCGCTGAACGAACCCGTAACCGTGTCGCCGATTCCGTAGGTGTAGGAGAAGTCGAACGTGGCGGCGTGCGCCGCCCCGGCCACGAGCGCGATCGAGGCCACCGTTCCGGCGGCGATCTTCGTCAGTGGCGATTTCATCGGCTCAGCTCCTCTTCCGCCGCGAGCGGCGAATTCCAAATGTCCCGTTAGGATCTCTAGCACACTTTTGACGGATACGCGCCCGCCGGTCGGTTATTCTTACTCAGGTCACGCGAAGGCGCCTGGGGATCGATCAGCGCCGCCGGCGTATTAGGCTATCGTCAGGCGTGTGCGGCGGGCGGCTCGCATCGCCGCGCCAAGACCCCCGAAGCCGACCAGCATCAGCACCCAGGCGGCCGGCTCCGGCGCCTCGATACCGACCGTGAAGCCGTACCAGTTCTCATAGGTCGGGTTCGTCCAGGTGATCGAGGTGAAGGTGCCGGTGAACTGCACCACGCCATTGCCTTCGGAGCCGAAAACGTCGTTGCCGGAAACCGTGATCGCGCCGCCGCCGTATTCGGCCGAGGGCCCGCCGGCCTCGAAGGTCGGGGTTTGGCTGAAGTCGAAAGACGCCGGAACGCCGCCTTGGCCCAGGCTCCAGATCGCGATCACGGGATTGAGCACGGCGTGGGAGAAGGTGATGGTGTCGGTGGCGTCGGTATCCCCGAAAAGCTGGATGATGCCGCCCGACCGAAGGGGAGCATTAGAAACCGTGCCGCCGGTATAGGAACTCGCCGGGTTCCAACTGGGATAGTTGGCCTGGAGGCTTTGCACCTCGCCTTTGTAGGTGACGGTCACGGCGCCGGCGGTTCCGCTGGCGGTGCCGGCGGTGGGGCTGTTCGTGGCGTTCGTCCAACTCGTCCAGTCGATCGTATGGGCCTGGACGCTCTGCGATGCGCAAGCGGCGAACGCAAAGGCGGCCGAGAGCAGCAATTTCCGGTTCATTGTAAAGCTTCTCGCGTCGATTGTGATTTCTGAGGATCGCTTAACGCGCACTGGGTAGGCCAAATTTGCACACAATTTAGCCAGATTGTGGCGGCGACGCAATCGAATTCGCCTCGGTCGCCAATCACACACTACTTGAGCGATCCCACGATCGAAGCCCGTTGGGAAAGCTCGATCCAGTTGCCATCCGGATCCCGGATCATGGAGATGCGGGCGGTGTCGCCCAGGGTGACCGGGGCCATGCCCTCGCGGGCGCCCACGGCCACGGCGCGCGCGTGATCCTCGTCGACCTTGAAGATCTGCAGGGTGATATAGCGCCAGCCCTTGCCGGCGATCTGGGCGTCGCCCGGCGCATCGGCGGACGGCTCCGCCAGGATCAGGCTCTCGCCGGCGCGGAACGCCGCCCCGTGCGCCCACGGCTCTTCTTCAAAGCCCAGCACATCGACATAAAAGCGGCGGTGCGCCGCCAGGTCGCGCACGGCGATGCGCACGCCGATCTGCGTCACCCCGTCCTCGCCCGGCGGCGCCAGGCGCATGAGATTGCCGTCCGGGTCGGCCAGACGCCGCGCCTCCTTGAGGCCCGGCCGCGCGACGATCAGCTCGCGATAGCCGGCCGGCCGGCTGGCGGGGAGGGGCGCGGCGTGATGGTTGATCTTGATGACCGACCCGTCCGCCTCGTGGCGATACTGATCCTGGCCGCGCCGGATCGGCAGCTTGTGGTCGAACGCCAGCCCCGCCTCGCCCTGCCAGAACCTCAGCATCGGCTCCAGGAGGTTGGTGGAAAGGCCGATATCGATCCTGGGCTTGGCCAGCTTCAGCAAAACAAACTTCCCTTCGGCCGCGCCGGGCTGCATGAACGCGCAAAGGCCCGAAACGCGGCCTTGCGAGGGAGCGCGACGATGAAGGCGGCAGTCTATTACGAAAACGGCGAACCGAGTGTCCTGAAATATGAGACGGTTCCGGATCCGGCCTGCTTTCCCAAGGGGGTGGTGATCCGCGTCGAGGCGGTCAGCATCGAGGGCGGCGACACCCTCAACCGCTGGCGCGGCGCGCTTTCCACCAAGCCGCACATCGTCGGCTATCAGGCCGCCGGCGAGATCGTCGAGGTCGGCGCCGAGGTGGAGCACCTGCGGGTCGGCCAGAAGGTCGCCACGGTCAACGCCTTCGGCTCGCACGCCGAACTTCGCTCGGTGCCGGCGCGCAACGCCTGGCCCCTGCCGGAGGGTTTTGATCCGCGGCTCGCCTCGGTGATCCCGGTCACCTTCGGCACCGCCGATGACTGCCTGTTCGAATTCGGCCACCTGAAGGCCGGCGAGACGGTCCTGGTCCAGGCCGGGGCCAGCGGCGTGGGCGTCGCCGCCATTCAGCTCGCCAAGCGCGCCGGCGCGACAGTGCTGGCCACCGCCTCCAGCGACGCCCGCCTGGCGCGGCTGAAGGATCACGGCCTCGATTTCGGCATCAACTATCTCAAGGACGACGTCGTGGAGTCCGTAATGCGCCTGACCGACAAAAAGGGTGTCAACCTGGTGGTCGATTCCGTCGGCGGCCAGACCCTGCAGGGCAGCATCCTCTCGCTCGCCTATCGCGGCCGGGTCTCGATGGTGGGGGCAGCCGGACGCGAAGCGATGAACGTGGACGTCTCCACCCTCATGGGCGGCAACCGCTCGCTCTCGGGCGTATTTCTCGGCGCCGAGATCACCACCGACCGCGTGCACGACAATATCCAGCGCCTCATCGACGAGGCCGCCCGCGGCGAACTGAAGGTCCTGATCGACAAGACCTTCCCCCTTTCAAAGGCGGCCGAGGCCCACGCCTATATCGAGAGCCGCCAGGCGGTGGGGAGGGTGCTGCTGATCCCCTAGGCGGGCGGATCCCGCGCGGAGGGCGAGGCCGCAACGCATCGAAGGCCTTGACCAGCCGGAACAAAACAGAAACATTGTCCGTTATTGAATCGATTGGACGCCGATAGCATGCCGCCACGCCAACCGATGAGAGGGCCAGTCTGCGCGTTCGCGCAACCCTGGCCCCACGTCCGCGTTGAAGCCTCTGATCTGGCGGGCCGGCTGTGTCGTCACTACCTACCCCAAACTGAACCTTTCCAGCGGGAGGCTTGGCCATGGCGCCATCGGATGACGCGCCGGCCGTGGAAACGGTCGAGGCGCCCGCCAAGATTTCCCGGCCGCCGCTGATCGAGCGCTATCGCCAGGTGCGCGCCGGCAGCCTCGATCTCGCGGCGCCGCTATCTCCCGAAGATCAGATCGCCCAGTCCATGGCCGACGCCAGCCCGGTCAAATGGCATCTGGCCCATATCACCTGGTTCTTCGAGACTTTCGTTCTGACGCCGAACCTCGCCAGCTACGAACTGTTCGATCCGCAATTCGGCTATCTCTTCAATTCCTATTACGAGGCCGTGGGCGCGCGGCATCCCCGGCCGGCGCGCGGCTTGCTCACGCGGCCTTCGGCGGCCGAGGTCCTGGCCTATCGCGCCCACGTCGACGCGGCCATGGAGCGGCTGCTGGCCGGGGCGATCGAGCCCGAGGTTCGCGATCTGGTGATCCTGGGCCTCGCGCACGAGGAGCAGCATCAGGAACTGATCCTGATGGACGTTCTCAACCTCTTCGCCGCCTCGCCGATCCACCCGGCCTATGCGACGGACGGGCCGGTTCCCGAAACTGCGGCGCTCGCCCCCGAATGGGTGTCTTTCGCCGGCGGCCTGGTGGAGATCGGCGCCGATGGCGGCGAGTTCTCCTTCGACAACGAATCTCCGCGCCATCAGGTGTTTCTGCAACCCTATCGGCTGGCCAATCGACTGGTCACCAATGGCGAGTGGCTGCAGTTCATGGCCGACGACGGCTACCGGCGCCCGGAATTCTGGCTGTCGGACGGATGGTCGCGGGTCCAGGCCGAGGGCTGGCAGGCGCCGCTCTATTGGGAGTGCGACGGCGAGGTGTGGCGCACCCGCACCTTGCGCGGACGCCAGGCGGTGGATCCCGAGGCCCCGGCGGTTCACCTGAGTTTCTACGAGGCCGCCGCCTTCGCCGCCTGGGCCGGCAAGCGCCTGCCCACCGAGGCGGAGTGGGAGCACGCCGCCGCCTCGGCGCCCGATGGCTTGGCGCAGATCGATGACGCCGCCTGGCAATGGACGGCCAGCGCGTATTCGCCCCATCCCGGCTTCATCGCCGCGGCCGGCGCGGTGGGCGAATACAACGCCAAGTTCATGGTCGGCCAGATGGTGCTCAAGGGCGGCGCCTGCGTCACTCCCGCCGGCCACAGCCGACCCTCCTATCGCAATTTCTTCTACCCCCATCAGCGCTGGATGTTCGCCGGCCTGCGCCTGGCCGAGGACGCCCCGCCGCCGACCTCGGATGACGCTTTCCGCGAGGATGTGATCGCCGGACTTTCAGCGCCCCGCAAACGCCTGCCGTCCAAGTGGTTCTACGACGCGCGGGGCTCAGATCTCTTCGAGGCGATCTGCGACTTGCCGGAATATTATCCCACCCGCCAGGAAGACGCCCTGCTGGAGCGGATCGCGCCGGAGATCGCCGCGCGCATTCCCGCCGGCGCGAGGTTGGTGGAGCTCGGCAGCGGGGCCAGCGTCAAGACCCGCCGGCTTCTGTCGGCAGCGCCGCAGATCGGCGGCTATATGCCCATCGATATCAGCCCGAGCGCTCTGGAGGCCGCCACGGCGGCGATCGCCCGCGACTATCCGCATCTGGCGGTGACCCCGGTGCTGGGCGACTTCACCCTGGCCTCCGGCCTGCCGGAAGGCGTGGAGCGCTATCCCCGCGTGGGATTTTTCCCCGGATCGACCATCGGCAACTTCGCGCCGGACGCCGCCATCGCCCTGATGAGCCGGGTGCGCCGCGCGCTCGGAACCGACAGCCTCTTCATCGTCGGCGTCGATCTGGCCAAGGACGCCGCGACCCTTGAGGCGGCCTATGACGACAAGGCGGGCGTCACCGCCGCCTTCAACCTCAACATTCTAGAACGCATCAACCGCGAGTTGGATGGCGATTTCGACCGCGCCAATTTCGCTCATCGCGCCGTTTGGAATCGCCTGGAAGGACGGGTCGAGATGCACCTGGAGGTTCTGAACAGCCACCAGGCCAAGGCCGGCGGCCGCCTCTTCGCTTTCACCGCCGGCGAGACCATACATACCGAGAACTCATACAAGCCGACGCCTGAATACTTCACTGCTCTGGCCGCGCGGGCAGGCTGGCGGGTCGAGACGCGCTGGACCAGCGCCTCGCCGCAGTTCGCGGTGTTCCTGCTGACGGCCGCGTCCTAGGGAGGGAGGCCCGCGATCGGCGAAAGCGTCTTCTATCCTTCGGGACTCCCCTCCCGAAGGTGAAGACCGTCACGCAGACTCAGCTGGGCTCTTTGGCCCGCCTGCCGCCGCCACGCGAAGCCGCGCCGCCCTTGCGGCCGGCATTGGCGGCCAGGTCGCGGTTCTGGGCGAAGCTGCGCTTTTCACTGGGAACACTGGCCCCGCCGCGCCTGGCGATTTCGCGCCGGCGCTCCGGATCCATGGCCGCGAAACCACGCCGGCTGGGCTTTCGGGGGCCGTCCTCTAACTTATCCATCACGGAACTCCTTATGCACCATGGGTTTAACTCTAGCGTCTCCTGCTCCCTAACGGCTGAGTTCCGCTCAGGTTGCCGATACCTTCGCCGCGGCCATGCCAAGAGGCAGGGTCACGCGCGCGCGAAGGCCGCCGCCGGCGCGCGAGGCGAGGGAAACATCACCGCCGTGGCCTCGGGCGATGGCCCGCACCACCGCCAAACCCAGGCCAATTCCGCCCGTGTCACGATTGCGTGAGGTCTCCAGCCGATGGAACGGTTCGAACGCCCGCTCCACCTGATCGGGCGCGATGCCGGGGCCGTTGTCGTCGATCTCGACCACGGCCATGCCGGCCTCGACAAACACGCGTCCTCGCGCCCGCGAACCGAACTTCAAGGCGTTGTCCACCAGATTGGTGATCAGCCGTCGAAGCGCCACCGGATCGCCGTCCACCACCACTCGGTCGCAGGTCTCGGTCGCGCAGTCGGCGCCGGTCTCGGCGGCGTCGTCCAGCACGGTTTCCACCAGGGAGGCGATCTCCAGGCTCACCCGCTCCCGCGGGCTGGACGCATCTCGGACAAAGGCCAGGGTGGCCGAAACCATGGCGTCCATCTGATCGATGTCGGCGGCCAGCTTGGCTCGCAGCTCCTCGGGCGCCCCCTCGATGCGGAAGCGCAGGCGGGTGAGGGGGGTTCGAAGGTCGTGAGCGATGGCGCCGATCATGCTGGTGCGCACATCCACATAGCGGCGAAGGCGCTCCTGCATCTCGTTGAAGGCGCGACCGGCGGCGGCCACCTCGGCCGAACCGCGAATGTCGAGCGGAGGAGCGCTTGGGTCTCGCCCCAGGCGCTCGGCGCCCGCCGCCAGGGCGGCCATGGGCGCGGCCATTCGCCTGGCGAACCACCATGCCAGGGGCGAAACCGCCAGGGCGGCGATCGCCAGCACCAGAAGCAGCCGTTGCTGCCAGGGGTCGATGCCAAACGCGCTCTTGGGCTGGATCACCAGCCAATGACCGTCGGCCTGATGAACGCCCAGTTGAAAACCGCCAAAGAGAAGCGGCGTGTCGCGATCGCCGACCGGCGCTTTTGAACCTCTCGGCTGGGCGCCCAAGGCCACGATCCGGGTGCCCGGTTGGGAGATCACGACCTCGCTCGGGGCCACGTTCAGGGCTTGGGCCAAGGCGTCGCGGAACTGCAGCCGGCGGTGACCCACGGTGATGGCGGCGGGCGGCTTGTCGGCGAGGTGAGCGGCCAGGGCCCGGCCTTCCCGCGTCTGGGCCTGCGTCTTGTTATGAACCGCCTGGGCCACGTCGGCGACGGTGTAGATCTCCGGCGGCGGCGGCGGCAGATTGACCATCACCGCGATGGTGGCGAGTTGGGCCGCCAGCAGGGTGGCGATGACCAGGCCCAGGGCCTGCAGGAACAGCGGCGTCGGTGGCGCGCGCATCACGGAATTCGGGTCACCTTGGGAATGAAGAGATAGCCCTCGTTGCGCACGGTGCGGATCAGCTCGACGCCGTCGCCCCCGCCTTCCAGCTTGCGGCGCAGCCGGCTGATCTGCACGTCGATCGCCCGGTCGAAGGCTTCGGAGCTGGGTCCGCGGGCGAATTCCAACAACTGGTCGCGGGTGAGTATCCGCTGGGGCCGCTCGACGAAGGCGCGCAGCAGCGAAAACTCGCCGCTGGAAAGATTGACCACCACCCCCTGGGGCGAGCGCAGTTCGTGGCGCACCAGATCGAGCCGCCAGCCGGCGAATTCGCACGACGCCTGCAGGCTCTCTTCGGCCCCACGCGGCTCGCCCCGTCGTCGCAGCACCGCCCGCACCCGGGCCAGAAGCTCCCTGGGGTTGCACGGCTTGGGCAGATAATCGTCGGCGCCGAGTTCGAGGCCGACGATCCGGTCGGTCTCCTCGCCCATGGCGCTCAGCATGATGATCGCCGGACCGTCCGGCCGCGCCAGGCGCCGGCAGAGGCTGAGGCCATCCTCGCCCGGCAGCATGACATCCAGCACCACCAGGTCCGGGGCCGCGCGCGCCAGGGACTTCTCCACCGCCTTGGCGTCGGCGGCGGTGTCGACGCTATAGCCGTGACGGATCAGAAATTCGGCCACCAGGTCGCGGATGCCGGGGTCGTCGTCGACGACCAGAATGTGTTCTTTCGCCTCCTGGGCGGCGTCGAGGGTCATAAGCTCTTCCATGGCGGCCCACCCTGGGCCGGGGCGGTCGCCGCCGAATGTCGGGGGTGAAACATCGTTGCAACCCTTCAGGATGGCGCGTCGGCAAGCGCCTCGTCCGATACATAGGGATTGCCGCGCCGTTCCGCGCCGAAGGTGGAGATCTGGTTGTGGCCGGGCACGAAGGTCACATCGTCGCCTAGCGGCCAAAGCTTCTGGGTGATCGAGGCGATCAGGTCCTGGAAATTGCCCCTGGGAAAGTCGGTTCGGCCAATGGAGCCGGCGAAAAGCACATCGCCCACCTGGGCGAAACGGCCGGCGCGATGAAAGAAGATCACATGGCCGGGCGTGTGACCCGGACAATGATAGACCTCGAATTCCGTCTCGCCGAGGCTGACGCGATCGCCGTCTTCCAGCCAGCGGTCCGGCGTGAAGGTCCTGGCCCCGGCCATGCCCCAGCGCGCGGCGCTGACGCCGATGTCGTCGATCCAGAACTGGTCGTCCCGGTGCGGTCCCTCGATCGGAACGCCGGTGGCCGCCTGAAGCTCGGCCGCGCCGCCAGCGTGATCGAGATGGCCGTGGGTGATCCAGATCTTCTCGAGGGTGAGGCCTTGATCTTCGAGCGCCTTGAGAAGCCTCGGGACCTCGCCGCCAGGGTCGATCACCGCCGCCTTGCGGGTCTTCACACACCAGACGATGGTGCAGTTCTGCTGGAGCGGCGTCACCGGCGCCACCAGGGCCTTGATCGGGGGCTGGGGCTTTGACGGGTCCATCGCTCATCCTCGTTAGCGGCGCCTCTAGAATAGGCGCGCCCGGTCAATTCGCAAACGCCGGGAGATGTCTGGACAGCGCTGGCGAGCGCCTCATTGCTCCAGAGCGGTCAAATCGATAGCGTCCGTCTGACTCGGCGAACCGGCTGGGCGGCGGGGAATGAGGAAAGCCTGATGGCGAGTGTTGCGCGCGGTGGTCTGGGCCTGGGACGGATTTTTCAACGCAAATCCGTCAGCCAGATCCAGAGCGAATTGACCCACGGCGAGCTGAAACGCTCATTGGGCGCCCTCAACCTGATCCTGCTGGGCATCGGCTGCATCATCGGCACCGGGATATTCGTGCTCACCGGCCGCGCGGCTGCGCAGTTCGCTGGGCCGGGGATCATGATTTCCTTCGTCATCACCGGCGTTCTCTGCGGCCTGGTGGCGCTCTGCTACGCCGAGCTCGCCTCGGCCTTGCCGGTTTCCGGCTCGGCCTATTCCTATACCTACGCCTCCATGGGCGAGGGCGCGGCCTGGATCATGGGGCTGCTGCTTCTGCTGGAATATGGCCTGGCGGCGTCCACCGTGGCGGTGGGCTGGTCGGGCTATTTCGTCAGCCTGATGCAGGACATGCACATCATCATCCCCCCGGCGCTGACCGCCGCGCCAGGTGTGCTGGTCAAGGATGCTTCGGGTGTGGTGATCGCCACCGGGGTGATGAATCTGCCGGCGATCATCATCATCGGCGCGGTGACCACCCTGCTGGTGGTCGGGGTGTCGGAGTCGGCCACCGTCAACAATATCATCGTGGCAATCAAGCTGACGGTGGTCGTCGCCTTTATCCTGATCGGCTCCCGCTATGTGCATCCCGCGCTTTGGTCTCCGCTGATCCCAGCCCAGATTCCCGCCCCGCCGCCCGGTACGCCGATGGACATGGGCCACCAGATTGGCAAGGCGCTGTGGGATGTCGTCACCGGCAACAGCCATTCGCGCTATGGGATTGGCGGGGTGATTCACGCCGCGGCGGTGATCTTTTTCGCCTATCTGGGCTTCGAGGCGGTCTCCACCGCCGGCGCCGAGTCGCGCAATCCGGCCAAGGACATGCCGATCGGCATTCTCGGCGCCCTCGTCATCTGCACCGTGCTCTATATCGCCACCTCGGCGGTGCTGGTGGGGATCGTGCCCTACGCCTCGCTCGACAACCCAGCCCCCATCGCCATCGCCGTCAATCAGATCGGCCTGCCCTGGTTCGCGGTTCTGGTGAAGATCGGCGCCATCGCCGGCCTCTCCAGCGTCATGCTGGTGCTACTCTATGGACAGACGCGTATTTTCTACACCATGTCGCGCGACGGCTTGCTGCCCTCATCGCTGGCCGCGGTCCACAAGTCATTCAAGACTCCCTGGATCAACACCATCATCGTCGGCGTCGCCGCCTGCGCCGCGGCCGGCTTCATGTCGCTCGATGTGCTTGGCGACCTGACCAATGTCGGCTCACTGGCGGCCTTCGCCCTGGTCTGCGTGACGGTGATCTATCTGCGCGTTTCCAGCCCCGGCCTTGTGCGCCCCTTCACGACGCCGCTCTATCCGATCACGCCCGTCCTCGGCGCGATCATGTGCCTCGTGCTGCTCATGAGCCTCATGGCGGTGGCGATCACCCGAAACTTCTTCCTCATCTATCTGGCCGGCGGAATCGTTATCTATTTCCTATACGGCATCAGCCATTCCAAGCTCGGCGAGGGCATCGAGGTCGATGGCCACGAAGCCTCGCCCATGGAACTGCCCCAGGGAGACTAGGCGCGATTGCGTGAGTGAGGGATTGGCCGATCCTTCCAGGCTGCCGATCGACGATGTCCTGCCGGCCCTGAAGGCGGCCCTCGCCGAACGCGCCGGCGCCGTCCTCGTCGCGCCGCCCGGCGCCGGCAAGACCACTCGCGTTCCTTTGGGGCTGATGGACGAACCCTGGGCGACCGGCGGCAAGCTGATCATGCTGGAGCCGCGCCGGCTGGCCGCGCGCGCCGCCGCCCATCGAATGGCGCGGAGCCTCGGCGAAGCGGTGGGCGAGACGGTCGGCTATCGCGTGCGGCTGGACACCAAGGTCTCGCGCCGCACCCAAATCGAGGTGGTCACCGAGGGCGTCTTCAGCCGGTGGATCCTCGATGATCCCGCGCTGGATGGCGTCGCCGGGGTGATCTTCGACGAGTTCCACGAGCGTAGCCTCGACGGCGACCTCGGCCTCGCCTTCGCCCGCGACAGCCAGAGGCTGCTGCGCGAGGATCTGCGCCTGCTGGTGATGTCGGCAACACTCGATGGGGCGGCCGTGGCGAGACTTCTCGGCGACGCGCCGGTGATCGAAAGCCAGGGCCGGATGTTCGAGGTGGCGACGCGCTATCTCGGCCGCGATCCGGCCGCTTCCATCGAGGACCAGACCGTCCGCGCCGTCTCCCGCGCGCTCGATAGCGAGAGCGGCGGCGTCCTGGTCTTTCTGCCGGGGCAGGGCGAGATCGAACGCACGGCGGTGCGCCTGCGCGAACGGCTTGGCGACGCGCCGGTGGATATCGCGCCGCTCTATGGCGCCATGGAAAGCGCCGACCAGGATCTGGCCATCGCGCCTTCGCCCGACGGGCGGCGCAAGGTGGTGCTCGCCACCTCCATCGCCCAGACCAGCCTGACCCTGGAAGGGATCGGCGTGGTGGTCGACGCCGGTTTGGCCCGGGTTCCGAGGTTCGATCCGGCCAGCGGCGTCACGCGCCTGGCAACCGTCCGCGTCTCCCGCGCCGCCGCCGATCAGAGGCGGGGCCGGGCGGGCCGCACCGGCCCCGGCGTCTGCTATCGCCTATGGGACGAGGCCGAGACCCGGGCCCTGATCCCCGCCGACCGGCCCGAGATCCTGGAGACCGATCTGACGCGCCTGGCGCTGGACCTCGCGCGCTGGGGCGCCCGTGACGCCGAGGCCCTGGCGCTGCTCGATCGGCCGCCGCCGGGCGCCCTGGTCCGGGCGCGATCCGACCTCGAGCGGTTGGGCGCGTTGGATGGCGCTGGCGCGCTCACCGCCCACGGCGCGGCCATGAGCCGCCTGCCTCTGCCGCCAAGGCTCGCCCACATGGTCATCGCCGCCGCCGCGCACGGTCAGGCGCGTCGCGCGGCCCAGATCGCCGTGCTGATCGCCGAGCGGGGTCTAGGCGGCGCGAGCCCGGACCTGTCGCACCGGCTTGATCGTTTCGCCGCCGACCGGTCGCCGCGAGCGCGAAGCGCCGCCGCCCTTGCCGGGCGTCTGGCGGATCAGGCCGGCGTCGCCGCCATGGCCTCGCCGCTCGACGACGGCTTGATCCTGGCGCTCGCCTTTCCCGAGCGGATCGCCAAGGCGCGGGATGGGGGAGGGGATTTCCAGCTCGTTGGAGGCCGGGGCGTGCGCCTCGATCCCGTCGAGGCCTTGGCGCGGGAGCCATGGCTGGCGGTGGCCGAAGTGGGCGGCGGCGCGGCTCGCGACCGCATCCTGCTGGCGGCTCGGCTCGACATCGACGCCTACCGGCGGATGTTTCCAGACGCCTTGCGGCGCGAAGAGCGGCTGGAGAGCGGTCCTGGCGGTCGCCTGAGGGCCAAGGAGACTCTGTGGCTTGGCGCTTTGGCGGTCGAGGAGCGCCTGATCGCCGATCCCGATCCGGCCCTGATCCAAACGGCCCTGCTCGAGGAGGTTCGTCGCGCAGGGGTGGGCGTTCTGCCCTGGGGCGACGGCGCCACAGCCTTGCGCGCCCGAGTCCGGTTCCTGCGCGCCGGCGATGAAGCCTGGCCCGACCTGTCCGATGAAGCGCTCGCGGCGGAGCTTGACGGCTGGCTGGCGCCGCTGCTCGCCGGCAAATCCAGTCTCGCGCAGGTCAGCGACCACGCGCTCGAAACCGCTCTGCGCGACCGGATCGGCTGGCCGCTGAATGCGCGCCTGGAGGCCGAGGCGCCGGGCCGGTGGGCAGCGCCCACCGGGACCAGCGTGGCGATCGCCTATGGCGAGAGCGGGCCGAGCGTGGAGGTGCGTGTCCAGGAGCTGTTCGGTCTGGATCGCCATCCGACGATCGGGCGAGGCGTCCCCCTGGCGCTCCATCTGCTTTCGCCGGCGCGGCGGCCGATCCAGGTCACCACCGATCTGCCGGGCTTCTGGCGCGGCTCGTGGGCCGAGGTGCGCAAGGCCATGCGCGGCCGCTATCCCAAGCACCCGTGGCCGGAGGACCCGATCGCCGCGCCGCCAACCATCCGGGCCAAGCCCAGGGGCTAAGCCGGCCTCACGCTGCCAGGAAGGCCATCTTCTCCACCGGCTCCAGCACCGGCAGCCGGTCCTTGAGCGTCTTGAACGAAGCCTCGGCCGCGTCGAGCGCCAGGGCGATATCGCCGGCCGTCATCGCCGCGCACAGGAACATATTGTGCCAGGGATGCACATAGACGCCCCGCTTCAGCATCTCGCTGGACCAGCAGAAGCCTTTGCGCATGTCCGGGTCTTCGTCGAACAGAAACAGCGGCATGGTGACCGGACCAGTTTGACGGAAACCGATGCCCTGCGCCGCCGCCCGCTCGGCGAGGCCCTCGCGCAGCGCTTCGCCCAGGCCTTCCATATGCTCGAGATAGTCGCTCTCGCGGATGCGCTTCAGGGTCGCCAGGGCGGCGGCCATCGGCGCGGCGGCGAACCAGAACGAGCCGGTGGCGAAGATCGCGCTCGCCCCCTTGCGCGCCGAGTTGGAGCCGAGCAGGGCCGAGATCGGATGACCGTTGGCGAAGCACTTGCCCCAGCTCGACAGATCCGGCGCCACCCCCACGCTCGACCAGCTGCAGTCGCGGGCGATGCGGAAGCCGGCGCGCACGTCGTCGACCACCAGCAAGGCCCCGGTCTCATCGCAAAGCTCGCGGGCGCGGCGCGCATAGGCGGGATCGGGCATGGCCTGGTCGATGAAGCCGTCGTGCTTCAGGGGCGCGGCGAAGATGGCCGCCAGGTCGTCGCCGGCCCGCGCCACAGCGTCCTCAAGGCTGGCAACGTCGTTATAGACGCACAGGATCTGATGCGCCTTGTCTTCGGGGATGACCCCGGCTGGGCGCAGGGCGCACCAGGGACTGGCCCCATGGTAGGCGCCCTTGGCCAGAATCACGGTCTTGCGCCGCGTCTGGGCCCTGGCGACCATCAGGGCCATCTGGGTGGCGTCGGCGCCGTTCTTGCAGAACATCGCCCAGTCGGCGTGGCTGACCATGGCGGTCATCGTCTCGGCCAGTTCGACGATCAGGGGGCTGGGGCCGGTCATGGCGTCGCCCCGGCGCATCTGGTCGATGAAGGCGCGATCAATCGCCTCGTCGCCATAGCCCATCAGATTGGGGCCGTAGGCGCACATGAAATCCAGCAGTTCATGGCCGTCCACGTCCCACAAACGCGCGCCCTTGGCGTGGCTGAAGAACTGCGGGAAGTCGTCGGGCAGCAGGCGCACCGACTGGTGGCCGTACATGCCGCCGGGGATCACCGCCGCCGCGCGCTCGCGCAAATCCCGATCAACGCTATTGGCCCTGGCCATCACTGTCTCCAAGAATGAGTTGAATGGGCCTTTCTAGCACAAGGCGACCCTAGCTCGTCACCGCATAGATCATCACACCGGTGGCGACGGCGAGGTTCAGGCTGTCGGCGCGGCCGCGCATGGGGATCTTCACCGCCACGTCGCAGGCGGCGACCAGGTCCGGCGGCAGGCCGGCCTGTTCGTTGCCCATCAGGATCAGGGTCGGATCGGCATAGTTCGCGGCGCGGAAATCCACCGTGGCGGTGAGCGTCGCGCCGGCGACGACGCCTGGCCATGCCCCCCGCCAGGCGAGGAAGTCCGCGACGCTGGCCCTGGCGATCGGCGTGGCGAAGATCGAACCCATGGTCGCGCGCACCGCCTCCACCGAATAGGGATCGCAGCAGTCGCCGATCAGGAACACCCCGCCGCAGCCGGCCGCATCGGCCGTGCGGATGATCGTCCCGAGGTTGCCGGGATCGCGCACCGCCTGGAGGCCGATCCAGCATCGCGCGCTTGTCGGATCGATATCGGCGAGTGGCGTGAACCTCTGTTCGAAAACGCCCAGCACCGTCTGGGGATTGTCCCGTCGGGATATCTTGGCGAGCACCGCCGGGCTGACCTCGATCACTTCCTTGGCCCCCGCCGCCACCCGCCGAAGCAACGGATGGCTGGCCGCCTCGGCGCTGTGCAGCAGGATGCGTGGCGTAAAGCCGAGGTCCGCCGCCTCGGCGACGATCTTCAGTCCCTCTGCCAGGAAGAGCCCGCTTTCCTCCCGCGCCTTGCGCAGGTGCAGCGCCCGCACCGACTTCACCGTCTCATTGGTGAGGGAAGTGATCACCCGGCCGTTCACACCGCGCTCCATCGGGCGAAGAATGACAGGCCGGCCCCGCGCGCGCCGCCTTCCTCCATCAGGGCCAGCTCACCCCAGTCGATCGCCCCGCCTCGGCCTTCGAGCGATCCGGCGAGGAGGCCGGCCAGGGCCAGGCCCGTCAGCCGTTCGGAATAGGCGTTGAGCAACAGAAAGGCGGCGTCGTCGGAGAGGAGGGAGGCGCAGCCAGCGATCAGTTCGGGCAGGTCTTCATAGAGCCGCCAGACCTCGCCCGCCGGCCCCCGACCGTATTTCGGCGGATCGAGGATGATCCCGTCATATTGGGCCCCTCGGCGGACCTCCCGCGCCACCCATTTGCGCGCGTCCTCGCAGATCCATCGGATCGGGGCGTCGGCAAGTTCGGAGAGCGCGGCGTTCTCCTTGGCCCAGGCCACCGCCTTCTTGGAGGCGTCCACATGGGTCACGCTCGCGCCGCGCGCGGCAGCCACCAGGCTGGCGACCCCGGTGTAGCTGAAGAGATTCAGTATCTTCAGGCCAGGTCTTGATCTGGATATAGCGGTGTCCAGCCAGTCCCAGTTGGCCGCCTGTTCGGGAAATACCGCCAGGTGGCGAAAGGCGGTGAAGCGGGCGGAAAAACGCACGCCGCGCCAGGCCATGGGCCAGGTCTCGACCAGGGGCCGGGCGAACCGCCAGCGGCCGGCTTCGTCGTCGTCGCTGGGTTCGAACACGGCGTCCGCGGCGCCCCACCTCGCCGCATCCAGCTTCGGCGCCCACAGGCACTGCGGCTCCGGGCGCACGACCCGCACATCGCCATAGCGCTCGAGCTTTCGCCCCCGGCCACTGTCGATCAGGCTGTAGTCGTCCCAGGATGTCGTGCGCATCGCCAGGGGTTCGGTCGCGATCGCCGGCGCGTGGGAAGGCCTCATGATGGCGTAAAAGCAGTCATTTCCCCGTGCTTAAGCGTCCAGCCCGGGCGCCGTCCAGCCGCGTGGCGTCCCGCGACGGCGCAATAACCTTGCGGCAGGCAGGCGATTCCCCTTTAGTGGACGAACCAACCAAGCAAGAGGCACGTCAAGTGACCGAGATCCTGAACGAACCGCAAAAGTCGGCGCGCAAGGCCAAGGGCGACGGCCACCTCCGCAGAGCCGAAATTCTCAGCGCCGCCGAGCGCATCTTCGTCGCCCATGGATATGAGGCCGCCACCATCCGCAAGATCGCCGATGAAGTGGGCGTGTCCTCCACCGCCCTCTACATGCACTTCCGCGACAAGGACCAGATCCTGCTGGAGATCTGCCGGGGCGTCGTCGAAGAACTGCTGGCCATGAAAACCCAGATCGCCGCCATGCCAGTCGATTCGGTCACTCGGGTGCGGATGATGCTGGAGGCCTATGTTCGCTTCGCCCTGCAGCATCCCAACGCCTATAGGCTGGTGTTCTGTTCCTCGCCCATGGTCGATTCCATCAAGCGCCAGGATGAGACCAACCGTATGGGCGCCCAGTGCCTGGACCGATTCGAATCGGTGATCCGCGAGATCGCCGCCGAGGGCCGCCTGCGGGTTGGCGATCCCAAGACCGCTCATCAGGTTCTGTGGGCGGCCTGTCACGGCATGGTCAGTTTGATGATCGCCAAGCCCGATTTCGCCTGGGCGCCGCCGGAAACCCTTCTGGACGTGATGCTCGACGGCCTTCTTCACGGCCTGATCGCGGACTGAAGGCGCGGTCAAGCTGCGATTTTAGGAACTCGGAACGGTCGCCAGAGGCGTCGCGGTGGGCGCGAGCGGCGAGGGCCCCGCGTGATAGCCGTACGACCCGCGCTTGAGGTCCGCATCCAGCGTCAGGGGCGCGCTCCCGCCGTTCAGCCGGGCGCGATAGACGCTCATCGCCTCCAGCACCCGCATCACATAGTCGCGGGTCTCGGAGAACGGGATGCACTCGATGAAATCCACCGGATCGGCGTGGGAGCCGCGCGGGTCGCCGCAGAGGGCCGTCCACTGGTTGGGCCGCCCGGGCCCGGCGTTATAGCCGGCCACCGCCATCACATAGGAGCCGCTGAACTGGTCGACCAGCTGCCCGAGATAGGCCGAGCCCAGCCGCATGTTGTAGTCGGCGTCCTCCAGCTCATCGGCCGAATAGCTCGTTCCCATCTTGCGGGCGACCAGGGCCGCGGTCGTGGGCATCAACTGCATCATCCCGCGCGCCCCCGATCCCGACCTCGCCATGGGATCGAACCCGCTCTCCTGGCGAGTGATGCCCAGAACCAGGGCCGGCTCCGGTCCGCCATAGGCGGGCGGCGTGGCGTGAAGCGGATAGCCGCGCTCGGGCAGGATGTTGCCGCGCCGCGCGGCGTTGCGCACCGCGCGCATGGAGGCTTCCTGATCGCCCAGCGAGCGGGCGAGGTCCACCAGCATGGCGTCGTCGGCGGCGCTGGAGAAACTGTCGGCCAGATCGGCGACGAACGACTTGAAGGTATCCTTGGCGCCGATGGCCGCGAGCATGCGCGTGGCGCGGATCACGTCGCGCGCCTCGAAGGCCGCGCGGTCGGCCGAGGTGATGGTCGGGTCGCGGCCGATGGCGATGGTGTTCACCCCCGAGCGCAGGGCGCCGAGTTGGCCATAGAAGGTGGTCGGATAGCGCGCCGCCTGGGCGTAGAAGAGCTGGGCCGCCAGACCGTCGTTCTCCGCGTCCGCCGCCCGGCCGCGCCAATAGAAGCCCCGGCTCTGGGTGATCGGGGCCGAGCCGATGGTGAGGATTTGGGCGAAATGCCGGTCGGCCCTGGCCGGATCGTGCATCTTGGTGAGCGCGATCCAGCCGGCCATGAACTGGGCCTCGGAGGCCGGCGGCCCGCTGGTGAGGCCGGAGTTGGCCGCGGCGGCATAGGCGCCGGCGGTGTCGCCCTGGCTCAGGGCCTGCATCACCGCCGCGCCGTGGCGCCAGTTGCGCACCGCATCGTTCTTGTAGGCCAGGGCCGACTGCGCCGCCTGATCGGCGCCGGTGATCGCCGAGCCGAACGCCGCCAGGGCCTGGGACTGGGTGATCGGATCGATGGTCACCGTGCGCCAGGCCTTGGAGATCACCAGATTGGCCGCGTCGCTCTGGCCGGTGGCGCGCAGGGCCGTGGCCAGGGCCAGGGCTCCGCGACCGGTCAAGGGATCGGCCCCGCCGAACCAGGCGATCACGGCGGCCGGGCTCAGGCCCGACTGATCGATCAGACCCTCGGCCGCCATCTGTCGCCGCGAGGGCCTGGGCCAATCGGCCAGCTCGCGCCGCGCCGCGTCGGCCTCCTGGAAGGTCACCGTCGTCGGCGCCGAATCCACCAGGGCCCAGAGCGCGATCTTGCGCGCGATCGGATCGTAGAGCTGGCCCATGGCCGCACGAATGCGGGCGCCATCGCCGCGTTTGGCCGCCTCGAGCGCCTGATTCAGGGTCTGGGAGTCATAGACCGGGCTTCCCGCGGAATAGGAGCCCAGCGGCACGCCCTGTGGCGGATAGAGCCCCGGCGGCGCCGCGCTTTGCGCCACGGCCAGGCTGGCGACGCCAAGGCCGGCCAGGGTCACCACGCTCGTTCGGCGAAGCCGCAAGGCCAACGCATCTCTCCAAGAAGTTCCAGGCGCGCAAGGGGATGATCTGTCGTTTGATTCGCGCCGGGCCAGCGCATATTGTTCGCACCCACCCAATGGTCGCAACCATTAGCGGCCCGATCACGGCATTTTGCATCCCATGTCAGCCATCGCCTTCAGGGGCGTCTTTACCGCCCTGGTGACGCCCTTTCGTGACGGCGCGGTCGACGAGGCAGCCTTCGTCGCCCTGGTCGAGCGCCAGATCGCCGGCGGCGTGCACGGCCTCGTGCCGGTCGGCACCACCGGCGAGACCGCGACCCTCAGCCACAATGAGCACCGCAAGGTGGTGAGCCTCTGCGTCGAGACCGCGCGCGGCCGCGTGCCGGTGATCGCCGGCGCCGGCTCCAACTCCACCACCGAGGCCATCGAACTGGCCGGCCACGCCAAGGCCGCCGGCGCCCAGGGCGCCCTGGTCGTCACGCCCTATTACAATCGTCCGAGCCAGGAGGGACTCTTCGCCCACTATGCGGCCATCGCCGCGGCGGTCGATCTGCCGGTGGTGGTCTACAATGTGCCTTCGCGCACCGGCGTCGACATCGCCAACGCCACCCTGGAGCGGCTGGCCGTCCTGCCCAATATCGTCGGGATCAAGGACGCCACCGGCGATATCGCCCGCGCCAGCCAGCAGCGGCGAATGCGCGGCGGCGACTGGATCCTGCTCTCCGGCGATGATCCCAGCGCGCTCGGCTACATGGCCCATGGCGGCCATGGCTGCATCTCGGTCACCTCCAATGTGGCGCCGGGCCCGTGCGCCGCCTTCTACGACGCCTGTCTCGCCGGCGACTGGACCGCCGCCCTGGCGCTGCAGGATCGGCTGATCGATCTGCACAAGGCCCTCTTCCTCGACGCCTCGCCGGCGCCCACCAAGTTCGCCCTGGCCCACCTGGGCCTGATCGGCGAGGAGTGCCGCCTGCCGATCACCCCCTGCGCCGAAGGCGTGAAGAGCGACATTCTCGCCGCCATGGCCCGCGCCGGGGTCAACTGATGGCCGCCACCCCGCCATCCCGCAAGCTGATCGCCGAGAATCGCCGTGCTCGCTTCGACTACTTCCTCGAGGAAACCTTCGAGGCCGGTCTGTCCCTGACCGGTTCGGAGGTGAAGTCCCTGCGCCTCGGCAAGGCCAATATCGCCGAGTCCTACGCCTCGGCCGATGGCCGCGACATCACCTGGGTCAACGCCTACATCCCCGAATACGGCCCGTCGAACCGCTTCAACCACGAACCCCGCCGGCCCCGCCGAATCCTTCTGCATCGCAAGCAGATCGACAAGCTGCTGGGGGCCGTGCGCCGCGATGGCCGCACCATCGTGCCCACCCGGCTCTATTTCAACGACAAGGGCCTGGCCAAACTCGAGCTCGCCCTGGCCAAGGGCAAGTCCGCGCCCGATAAGCGCGCCACGGAATCCGAGCGCGACTGGAAGCGCGAGCAGGGCCGGCTGATGCGGGACAAGGGCTGAGCATCCTTCCCCCTCGCGGTAGAAGGATGTCTGTCGCCTCCGGAACGCCGCCCGATCCTACTGCGGCTCGTTGATCACCACATACTGGACCGAGCTGCCGACGTACTGCGGCTGGTACCAGACGCTGCCGCAGCGGTAATAGGCGTTCACGGTCACGCAGCTCGGCGGCAGGCTGGCGATGGTCGCCCCCACCACCGCGCCGGCGACGATGCCGGCCGCGAAACCGCCGGCGCCGTAGTAGCCGGGGCCATAGTAACGGCCGCCATAATAGCCGCCGCCATAGTATCCAGCGCCCCGATAGCCGCCGTTGATATTATAGTTCCGGTTCACATTGACGTTGGTATTGTGGTTGTAGTTGCCGTTGAAGTTGCCGTTGTGATTGCCGTTGCCGTTGAAATTACCGTTATGATTGCCGTTGCCATTGAAATTGCCGTTTCCGTTGCCGGGACGGTTTCCGTTGCCGTTTCCCGGCCGATTGCCGCCGTTGCCGCCGCCGCCGGGCCGATTGCCGCTATTGCCGCCGCCGCCCGGCCGGTTTCCGGCGCTTCCGCCGCCTGGGCGATTGCCGCCGCCGAAGCCCCCGCCACCGCCCGGACGCCCGCCGCCTCCGCCGCTCGGACGGCCCCCGCCGCCGAAGCCGCCACCGCCGCTCGGCCGGTTGATGCTCGTCGGCGCGCCTCGGCCGCCGCCGCTGAAGCCGCCGCCGCCCCGGCCGCCGCCTCCGCCGCCGAAACCTCCGCCGCCTCTGCCGCCGCCTCCGCCGCCACGGCCTCCCCCGCCGCCACCGCGGGCGTCGGCGGGGGTGGGGATCGAGGTCACGGTCATGGCCGTCGCGCCGGCGAGCAGCGCCGCGGTCAGGGCCAGTGTCGTCATCTTATGGGTCATGTCGCTGGCTCCCTTATTGACCGCTGGACTTGATCTGAATCTCCTTCGCGTTCGCCGGAGGGGTGAACGTGAAGGTGTCCGCGGCGAAGGTGGGCGCGGTGTCCCAGGTCAGGGTGGATTCGAACTGGGGCCTCGCTGGATCGTCGCTGGCCACGATGATCACCCGCAGCGGCAGGGGCTTGTCGCCCTTGGCGATCCAGATCTGCCAGTCCACGCCCGGCTGGCGGAACGAATATTGATCCGCATCCTGACCATTCACCTTGGACGCGCCGACGTAGTGCGCGGAGGTGAGGGCGCTGAGGTTGTCATTGCCCTGGCCCCACTGGAAGAGGTCGTAGAGGGGAATGTCGATGCCGTATTTCGACGCCGCCAGATCGAGGGTCTGGCCGATCGTCGGCGCGGCGTCGAACTTCGCGTAGAACCCGGTCACCGGGTCGTACTGTGTCACGGTCTTGCCGTCATAGATATACGAGCGCGTCGTCGAGCCCTGGGTGGCGTCCAGCGTCAGATTGTCGGGCTTCTTGACCTTGTAGGTCACCTCGCCGTCGAAGGTCAGAAGCTGGCCGAAATCGTCCACCTCGTCACGTTCCGTCTCGGTCTTGACCTCGAAGGTGGGAACGGTGCGCAGATAGTTGCTCATCCGCGTCAAGGCGGCGGTGGCGGCCGGCTCGACGAAGCTCGCCTGGGCCGGATAGGCCTTCTTGTGCTTCTTCCTGGGGGCCGCCGCCTTGGCGACCGGCGTCGCCGCCGCCGCGGGGGCCGGCGCGGGGGTGGTGGACGCCAGCGTCGCGCCGGCCGCCAGGGCCGCGGCGCCAACGCCCAGGCAGGCGCTCTGAGCCCATCGCCTAACGTTCATTTCGTCTCTCCCTGGATTCCTCGGAAATAGACTTTGCCGCCCAAAGGTCTCGAATGTCCATCCGCCATGAGCGGTGTGGCGGCCCGGAACGGGTCATCCGGCCCAATCAGATAAAGCGCAATTTAAACTGGCGCGCGTCGTCGGCGCGCCGGAAGAACAGCCGCGTCACCGAATCGGCGGTGTGAAAATCCCAGTCCTGGCCGCGCGGCCCCACCTTGCGGATCAGCCATTGATAGGCCGGCGGATTGAGGCTGACGCCGGTGACGAAGGGCGAGAGGCCGATCTTCTGCGGGGCGATCACCGTGGCCGGCTCGCCGGCCAGACCCCAGATAGCGCGAAGATCGGCGCTGATCGTCCGCCAATCGCCCTCCAGGCTGGTGCGGTCGGCCTCTCCGTAGGGGCGGCGCGCATTGATCGCGCCGCCGGCCGCCAGTTCGGCCAACAGGGAATCAGCGGCGGCCCGCACGCGCCGAAAGGCCTCGCTCGAGCCGCCCAGGTCCGGGTGAGCCCGCTTGGCCGCCACGCGATAGGCGGCGTGGATCTCGTCGGCGTCGGCCCCGCGTCTCAGGCCCAGGATCGCCCGGGGATCGTCGTTCAGCATGGACGGTTCCAGCGCCTGGCTCAGGCTCGATGCCGCCCAAGGCTGGGCGAGGGGAGGGGCCTCGTCAACCGGGCGGCGGCGGGATGACGCAGGGGGGCGCGCGCTCAACGCAGAGGCGGCGCGCTGATGTCGACGGATCAACCTTGACGCTGTCCTTGACCTCGGAGACGGGGGATCGGCGAAAGGGGATGAAGGTGTCCAGGCTCGAAACCACAGATGTCGGCGTGAACGGAGAGGTCTCGTTCTGGCACGCCGATATGGGCGGTCTCCCCGCCTATCGGAGCGCCCTGGCCGGCGACGCCGCCGCCGATGTGTGTATCGTCGGCGGCGGCTACAGCGGGCTGTGGACGGCCTACTATCTGCTCAAAGCCGACCCCCGCCTTCGCGTGGTGGTCCTGGAACAGGCGTTCGCCGGTTTCGGCGCCTCGGGCCGAAACGGCGGTTGGCTGTCGGGCGAGTTCGCCGGCCCGCGCGAGCGCTATCTCGCCACCGGCACGCGGGCCGGGGTGATCGAGATGCAGCGGGCCATGATCGGGGCGGTCGAAGAGGTGATCGCCATCGCCGCCGCCCAGGGCATCGACGCCGACATCCGCCGCGCCGATATCCTCACCGTGGCCCGTACCGGCGCCCAGATGGCGCGCCTGGCCGAACGCCATCGCCAGGACTTGGCCTGGGAGATCCCGTCCGGCCGCCAGAGCCTGATCGACGCCGAGGCCCTGCGCGAGCGCATCGCCATCCCGGGCGGCCTGGGCGCCCTTGTCACCCACGGCGCCGCCCGGGTGCAGCCGGCCAAGCTGGCGCGCGGCCTGGCGGCGGCGGTCGAGCGGCTGGGCGGCGTCATCCATGAGCGCACCGCCGTCCGCGAGATCCGCCAGGGCCACGCGATCACCAACGCCGGCGTGGTCAGGGCGCCGGTCATCGTGCGCGCCACCGAAGGCTTCACCGCCGCGCTTCCGGGCCTCCGGCGCCTGTGGCTCCCGCTTAACAGCGCCATGATCGTCACCGAGCCTATCAGCGAGGCCCTGTGGGCCAAGATCGGCTGGAGTGGCCGCGAGCTGCTGGGCGATGCTTCGCACCTCTACAGCTACGCCCAGCGCACCCGCGAGGGCCGCATCGCCATCGGCGGCCGGGGCGTTCCCTATCGCTTCGGCTCAAGGACCGACCGGTTCGGCGAAACCCGGCCGGAGACCATCGCGCGGCTGCGCGCCATGCTGGGCGCCCTGCTGCCGCAGACGCCGGGGCTGAGGATCGATCACGCCTGGTGCGGCGTCCTCGCCGTGCCGCGCGACTGGTGCGCCAGCGTCGGCCTCGACCGGGCCTCGGGCCTCGCCTGGGCCGGCGGCTATGTCGGCGACGGCGTCTCCACCGCCAACCTCGCCGGCCGCACCCTGGCCGACCTGATCCTGGGCCGCGATACGGCCCTCACCCGCCTGCCGTGGGTGGGCCGCACGGCCCCCGCCTGGGAGCCAGAGCCCCTTCGATGGCTGGCCGTGCATGGCATGTATGGCCTCTACCAATGGGCCGATCGGCGGGAGGCCGCGCTCGGCGAGCGAACCTCGGCCCTGGCCAGGCTCGCCGACCGGCTGACGGGGCGATAGGGCTTTGGCCGCTTTGGGCGGGAGCGCGCATTCGACGGGGTTGCCCGGTCGAGCTATGCTGCTAAAGTAAACAGTCGGCGACCCTGAAACGATTTGCGCGAGCCTCGGGGCGCAAACAGCAAGCCACCGCCCGTTCGGACAGGCCCCTTGAGCGATTGAGTCCGGGCGCGGCAGGTTCAGGCGGGAGGGCGCGGGGCGTGAACACACCCATACGGCGCGAGGGAGTCACGCTTCGCCAGGCGGCGGTGATCGCGGGACTCTGCTATTTGATGCCGGTGAGCTACGCCGAGTTCGCGATCTGGCCCAAGCTGATCGTACACGGCCAGATCGCCCAGACCGTCCAGAACATTTCGCTGCACCCGCGGCTCTTCGCCATCGGCATCCTTTGTAACCTCTTCACCCTGGTCGAGGACGTGGTGATCGCCTGGGCGTTCTACATATTGCTTGCCCCGGTGAACCGATCCCTCTCGCTGCTGACCGCCTGGTTCAGGCTCGTCTATACGGTGATCGCCCTCTTCGCCGTGCTCAACCTAGTCACGGTATTCCACATGCTGACCATGCCGGGCTACGCCGGCCTTGTCGCGCCGGCTCAGCTCGACGCCCAGGTCTTTCTGCTCCTGCGCTCGTTTCGAACCGACTGGTCATTCAGTCTGATCCTATTCGGCATTCACTTGGCGCTCCTGGGTTGGCTGATCTACCAATCGGGCTACATCCCGAGGATCCTCGGTGGATTGGTCGCGCTCGATGGATTGGGCTGGTTGGCCGCGAGCCTACAGCCCTACCTCTATCCCGGGGTCGATCTTGGATTTCTGATGCCGCTATCCTTCGTGGAGTTGTTGCTCCCGATTTGGCTTCTCCTGCGAGGCTGGAAGATCGCCGACGTCGAAGCGTCCGCCTGACGCATGCGCAAACGCCGAACCAACGCCAAACCCGGTACCCGTCACATCCATAGGTGTCCCGCACATGACCTCCGACCTCGCCGCGCGCAACAGGGCCCTGGGCCTGACGATCAATCGCGAAATCTGGAACGAACGCCGGGTCGACAAGATCGCCGACTACTACGCCGAGGACATCGTCTCGGACTATTCGCCCTATGTCGTTCGCCGGGGCCTCGATGAAATGCGCGCCGCCATCACCGGCATTCCGGGGACCTTCGAAGGCTTCCGCGAGGACCTCAAGACCGTCGTCGCCGATGAGGAGCGGGTGGTCCTTCACTTCACCATTCGCGGCCGCCAGACCGGGCCCTGGGGCCCCATCCCGCCCAGTGGCCGCGAGGTCGAATATGATGAGATCGTCATCATGACGATCCGCGACGGCAAGGTGGTCCACCAGACCGGCGTGGCGGACAATCTTCGCGGCCTGCGCCAGGTCGGCGCGATCCGATCGCCCTAGGCTAGCGAAGCCTCGCTCGTTTCGATGCCGCTCATGGCCCCGCTTGGCCGCTTTGGGCGGAACGCGATCAACCGAGGCCCGCGGTTGCAGCGGGGTTCAAGCAAACTATTGCGCGGCGCCGAAGAGCGGATCATCGCTGGAGCGGGATTTCGTCGAAAGTAGAACGGGTGGCCAACAAAGAGCTCGAAACCAGCCGGTTCTTTCGCCGACTTCTCGTGATGGGACTCTCGGCCTTCGTTCTGTCCTATCTCGCGGCGCTTGCGGCCCTGATGGTCGCGCAAAGAAGTCTCATCTACGAGCGAGGCGAAAAGGGCGTCCAATCCGCCGCCGATGTGGGACTGCCTGGGATGCGCGAACTACGGCTGCGCACGACGGACGGACAGCAGTTGCGGGCGTGGTTTCAAACGCCTGCGGCCGGCCGGCCGCTGGTGGTGTTCTTTCATGGAAACGGCGGCAGCATCGCCAGCTTTGCGGACTACTACCGGCCGCTGATCGCCGATGGAGACGGCGTTCTGGCGGTCGAGTATCGCGGCTACCCTGGCTCGACGGGGTCGCCCACTGAAACCGGCCTGTTGACGGACGGCGAGGCGGCCTATGCGGAGGCGCTGGCCCTTGGTGTTCCCAGCCCGCGAATTGTGATTATGGGCGTGTCTCTGGGATCGGCGGTCGCGGTGTCGGTGGCGGCCAATCACGCTGTTGGGGCCCTGGTTCTGGACTCACCCCCGTCGTCGGCGGCTGACGTGGCCGCCGCGAGATATTGGATGTTCCCGGCGCGCTGGCTCATCCTGGATCCCTACCGATCGGACCTGCGGATCGGCCGCGTGCGGGCGCCGCTGCTGATCGTGCACGGCGACCGAGACACGGTGGTGCCGATCCGGTTCGGCCAAAAGCTCTATCAGCTCGCCAATCAGCCGAAGAGATTCATCGAAGTTCCCGGCGCGCAGCACATGGCGATGTGTCTGGTGATGCCCTCAGTGGTCGCCTGGATCGACGCCACCTTGCCTGCGTGAAGGCTTAAGGTCGGTCGTGTGAATCTCGGCGATATAACCGCCGGGAAACTGGACGATCGCGGCGCGTCGATCATCGGCGCTGTAGGGTGCGACCAGTACCGTGGCTCCGGCGCTCGACGCCTTCGCCAGCGTCCCAGAGAGGTCCGCGACCTCATAACCAGTCAGTTCGCGACCATACGGCCAGGGCAAGTGTCCGTCGGTGACCATGACGACCGCGTTGCCGAAGGCGGAGCTGATACGGATGCGCCGATAGGCGGCGGCGGGACGGCCGATCTCCAGGCCGGGCGCGGCCGCGTTGTCGGACGTCACCTTGCCGTGGGAGAAGGCGACGAAATCGCGCACGAATTCATCCGCCCGGTCGCTGGAAACGTAGAGGCGATTCTCCGGCACGGTAGCGAGCGGCGGATAGGTTGGCGCGGTGGTGTGCCAGTAGAGTTGCATGTTCACGCCACCCGGCCACTGGATGATGGCGTCCTGACCGATCGGATCGGCAAATTTGGACACGATGACATCGGCGCCCCCGCGCCGCGCGGCCGCGATCGCCGTATCCATGTCGGTGACAAGGTAACCGGTTCGTTCTGCGCCAAAGGGGTATGGGATCGGTGTCTTGAACCCAAATACCGAAAAGGTCCCCACTGGCGTCAGCACCAGTTGCGACAGGGTCTGGCTGGGGGTTGGCGTGACCTGGACCACCGCCTGTTTGGATGTTGAGCCGCCAAAGGTGGCGATCAGGCTGGCGACCAGACGATCGAAGTCGGAGGGGGCCACATATACGTGCGTAGAGCCATATTGCGCGCCGACGGCCACGCTCGGACCGGGATCCGCCGAGGGGGCCGCGAGCGACCGCGACGTCAGGCTCGCCAAAAGCAGACCGGCCAGGACCAGGGACTTCGTTGAACCCATATGAGCCTCCCGCCTGGCGCCTCAGCGGGTCACCGTACCCGGTTGTCATGCTGTTCGCAGGGATTTCCCGCAAGCGTGGGATTGCCGTACGCACCGCCGCTTGCTGTTCGGCGCCGATCAAGCCGACGGCCCGGCCCGATTTTGCCTAAGACACTACCCCCGCCCTCCCGGCGTTGCATAAAGCGGCCCAAACCGCTATCTGCGAAGGTCAATCCCCCTTCCATTGCGAGAGTTCATGGCCCGCGTCACCGTCGAAGACTGCGTCACCCGCGTCCCCAACCGTTTCAACCTCGTCCTCTTGGCCGCCAACCGCGCCCGGGCGATCGCCGCCGGCGGGCCGCTGCTGGTGGACCGTGACAACGACAAGAACCCCGTCGTCGCCCTGCGCGAGATCGCCGATGACATGGTCAACGCCGAGGAGCTGCGCGAGACCCTGATCTCCAGCCTGCAGCGGGTGGACGAACATTCGGAAGCCGAGGAAGAGGCCGAAACCCTGGCCCTGCTGTCGGATCCGACCCACGCTCAAATGAGCGAGCAGGAGCTGGTCCGCGCCCTGCAGAGCGATCGCGATGGCGGGCAGGAGGAGCGCTACTGAGCCTCGAAGGCCCAGACACGCTCCCCGCCAAGGCGGCGCCGCCCGCCGCCGTCCCTCTCTCCACGCCTCCTGCGCAGCCGCTTGCGGACAAGTCCGCCAGGCCTGAGCCGCGCCGGTTCCTGCGCCAGTACGAGCTCATTGACCGCGTCCGCGCCTATGATCCCAGCGCCGACGAGGCCCTGCTCAACCGCGCCTATGTCTACGCCATGCAGGTGCACGGCTCGCAGAAGCGGGCCTCGGGCGACCCGTACTTCGCCCATCCCATCGAGGTGGCCGGCATCCTCACCGACTACCGGCTCGATACGGCCACCATCGTCACCGCCCTGCTGCACGATGTCATCGAGGACACCGAGGCCACCCGGGAAGATATCGATCGGCTGTTCGGCGCCGATATCGGCGAACTGGTGGAGGGCGTCACCAAGCTCTCGCGCCTGGAGGCCACCGCCGACCACAAGCGCCAGGCGGAGAATCTGCGCAAGTTCATCCTGGCGGTTTCAAAGGACGTGCGGGTGCTGCTGGTCAAGCTCGCCGACCGGCTGCACAACATGCGCACCCTGCATTTCATCAAGAGCGCGGCCAAGCGCGAGCGCATCGCCCGCGAGACCCTGGATATCTATGCGCCCCTGGCCCGCTCGATCGGTTGCCACCGCATCTGTTCGGAGCTGGAGGAGCTAGCCTTCAGCCATCTCAACCCGGTGGCCCGCGACGCCATCATCCGGCGCCTCGACACCCTGCGCACGGGCCAGGGGAGGGCGGTGGCGCTCGCCAGCGAGGAGATCGTCCAGCAACTGGCCGAGGCCGGGATCCCGGCGCGGGTGATCGGTCGCGAAAAGAACCCCTTCTCCATCTGGCGCAAACTTCAGCGCAAATCCATTGGGTTTGCTCAGCTTTCCGATATCTACGCCTTCCGCGTGATCGTCGATTCCGAGGATGACTGCTATCGCGCCCTGGGCGTCATCCACCGCGCGTGGCCCAGCGTGCCGGGCCGGTTCAAGGATTTCATCTCCACCCCAAAGAACAACAACTATCGGTCGATTCACACCACCGTGGTCGGTCCGCGCGCCATGCGCATCGAGATGCAGATCCGCACCGAGGCCATGGACCGGGTGGCCGAGGAGGGCGTGGCCGCCCACTGGCGCTACAAGAACGAGACCTACGCCTTCGACCCCGAGGCCGCCGCCGCCGCCGGCGCCGCCGACCCCCTGGTCAATCTGCGCCAGCTCGTCCAGGTGCTCGACCAGGGCGGCGACGCCGAGGATCTGCTCGAGCACGCCAAGCTGGAGATGTTCCTCGACCAGGTGTTCGTCTTCACCCCCAAGGGCAAGCTGATCAGCCTGCCGGCCGGGGCCATGCCGCTGGATTTCGCCTATGCGGTGCACAGCGACGTGGGCGACAGCTGTATCGGCGTGAAGGTCAATGGCGAGCTTCGCCCCCTGCGCACCGCCCTGCAGAATGGCGATGTGGTCGAGGTGGTGCGCGGCCCCAAGATCAATGTGCCGCCCGATTGGCGCGGCCTCACCGTCACCGGTCGGGCCCGATCGGCCATCCGCCGGCGCATCCGCCATACCGAGAAGGAGGATTTCCAGCGCCTGGGCAAGGCCTCGTTGGAAGAGATCTTCCAGCGCGCCGGCAAGACCCTGGCCGATGTCTCCCTGAGGCCCGCCCTCGAACGCTTCGCCGCCGCCACCGAGGCCGATCTCTATGAAGCCGTCGGCCGTGTCCGCGTCTCTCCCACCCAGGTGCTGGAGACGGTGTTCCCCGGCCTGAAGGAAACCGAGAAGGCCGCCGCCTCCGCCCGCCGCCGGATCGAGGACGGAGAGGGCGCGCGTTTCTACGTCCAGGGCGGCGGCCTCGCGCCCGGCGTCGCCCTGCACTTCGCGCCCTGCTGCAACCCCGTGCCCGGCGATCGCATCGTCGGCATCGTGCGGCCCGATCGAGGCCTCGATATCCATACCATCGATTGCGGCGCCCTCGCTCAATACGAGGACCAGGAAGAGCTGTGGCGCGATCTACAGTGGACGCCGGAGGCCGAGCGCAACACCCTTTCCGACGTGCGTCTGCACGCCACCGTGCGCGATGCGCCCGGCGTCATGGGCCAGATATGCACCATCATCGGCGAGGCCGGCGGCAATATCGTCGGCGTCAATATGCGCCATCGCCACTCGGATTTCTTCGACGTCGACTTCGATGTCGAGGTCAAGGACGCCCGTCACCTCACCCACATCGCCGCCGCCCTGCGCGCCTGCCCAAGCGTCGAGACCGTGGAGCGGGCCCAGGGGTAGGGGGCAGTGTTCTCTCCCTACCTTCCTGGTGAGGGAGAATCGCGCCGCAAGCCCTCGCGCGCATAGAGTCGTTACACGGCGGTGCGATTGTGGCAGGCTTGATGACGCTGGGGCAGGGTGGTCCGGCCCCGGGCGTGCGCCGAACAACGGGAGAGCCGCTCATGTCTAGCGTAAACTGGAATGTCGATGCCGATGGCGATTGGTCGACCGCGGCCGATTGGAGCCCCGCGGCGGTTCCGACCAGTAACAGCGACGTGACGATCAACACCGTCGATCTCCACACCGTCACCATCAGCGGCGGGGCCAATGCGGTCCATTCGCTCACGGTGGGCAATGACCACTTCGTGATGTCCGGTGGCTCGCTCGAAGTGCTCTCCACGGCCAGCTTCGCCGATGGCTTCACACAGACCGGCGGCGCCCTGCTCGCCGGCGCCGTCGCCATCACCGGACCGGGCGTGCTCACCGGCGGCTCGGCCGAGGGGAGCACCGCGTTCACCATCAGCGGCAATATCGCCCTGGCCAACTACACCCTGGGCGGTTCGGCGACCATCGCCAACAAGGCCACCCTCAACCAGACCGGCCAGATCACCCTGGGCGACAATACCGGCGCCGGCGCCGGCATCCAGAACGCCGCGACCGGCCACTATCTGATCGCCGGCGATTTCGGGGTCACCGAAGGCGCCGCCAGCGCCACCATCCTCAACCAGGGCCTGCTGGAGAAATCGTTCGGCGCGGGCGTCAGCGCCATCGGGGTCAATGTCACCAGCACCGGGACCATCACGGTGCTGAGCGGCCAATTGCAGTTCGACGGCCCGGTCAACACCCTCACGGGGCGCATAACCGGGGCCGGTCAGGTCTCGTTCGGCGGCGGCGTGACAACGCTGGGCAAGGCCACGGTTTCGGTCGGTTCCATGGGCCTCTATGGAGCGGCCACCCTCGATCTGACGGCCGCGCTCACCCTCGCGGGCTCGCTCTACGATACGAGCAACGGGACGAACATTCTCAACCTCGGCGCCAGTACGCTGACGCTCGGCGGGGCCAACAGTGAGATCTATGGAGCGAACGGCGTCGCCGATGTGACCGGAACCGGTACGCTCGCCAACACCGGCGCCTTAAGCTTTTCCAATGCGATCATCGGCGGGGCGGTCAAGCTGGCCAACACCGGCACGCTCTACCAGGCGGGCAATGTCACCTTCGGCGACGGCTCGGGGGCGACGCCGGCGATTTCCAACGCCGCCACCGGCCTGTACGACATCGACACCGCCACCACCCTTGGCGAAAACGGGACGACCGTCACCTTCGCCAACGCCGGGACGATCGAACAGACGGTGGGTGGAGTCAGTCACATCGGCGTGGCGGTCCAGAACACCGGCACGCTGGACGCCCTCCAGGGCACGATCGAGATCGACAACAGTCTTCTCAACAGCGGGGCGATCGCCGGCGCCGGCGCCGTGAGCGTCGTTGGGACGGTGACGCTGAGCGCGGGCACGGCGCTCACCGTGGCCCAGGTCGGCCTCTACGACACCGGCGTCATCAATCTCGGAACTTCCCTCGCCTTTGGAGGCATATTCAACGACTCCAGCAATGGAACCGACGATCTGCACCTGGGCGCCAACACCCTGACGCTGAGCGGCGCCGCCGACACCATCTTCGGCAGCAACGGTGTCGCGGTGGTGGACGGCTCGGGCACGCTCGCCAATTCCGGACAACTCACCCTGGGCGCCGCCATCATCGGCGGCACGGTCCAGCTCTCCAACACCGGGACGATCTTGCAGACCGCCAACGTCACTTTTGGCGACGGCTCGGGCGCTACGCCTTCCATCGTCAACGCCAGCAAGGCGGTGTTCGATCTCACCAACGGTGAGACCATCGGCGAGAACAGCGCGGCGGTCGCCTTGGCCAACGCCGGTCTTCTGGAAGAGACAGGCGCCGGCGCCGTGGCCCACCTGGGCGTCATCGTGCAGAACACCGGCACGCTCACCGCGACCAGCGGCGCGCTCGAAGTCGACAATAGCCTGGTCAACAGCGGCGCGATTACTGGCGCCGGGGCCCTGAACGTCGTTGGGACGGCGACGCTGAACACCGGGACGACGCTCGGCGTGGCGCAAATCGGCCTTTATGACACCGGCGTCCTCAACTTCGGAACCTCGCTCACCTACGCCGGCGTGTTCAACGACTCCAGCAACGGAACCGATTATTTAAACCTGGGGGCCAACACCCTGAAGCTGAACAACGCCGCCGACGTGATCATCGGAGCCAATGGTTCGGCGGTGGTGGATGGCTCGGCGAGCCTGTTCAACCTGGGCACGCTCACCATCGGCGCCGCGGTGATCGGCGGCGCGCTCACGGTTTATAACGCCGATGTCGTCAACCAGACCGCGGTCGTCACCATCGGCGACGGCTCGGGCCAGGTCGCCTCCATCGTCAACGAAGCCGGCAAGACCTACAACCTCTCCGGCGCGGTGGCGATCAACAATGGCGCGGCGTCCGCCTCCAACTTCCGCAATTCGGGCGCGTTCGATGTCGCCGCGGGCCTCGGCGTGGCGACGATCGCCACCACCTTCGACAATCTTGGCGGCGGCACGATCGACGTGACCACCGGCGCGCTCCAGGACAATGGCGCTTTGGTGAACACCGGCACGATCGCCGGCGCCCGCCTGATCATCGAGGGTCAGGCGAACTTCAACACCGGCTCGAAGCTCACCGTGGGCGAGATCGACCTCTACAATAGCGCCGGCCTGACCGTGGGCGCCTCGCTCTCATACGGCGGTGATTTCGTCGACGCCTCCAACGGCAGCACGACCCTCAATCTCGGCGCAAGCACCTTCACTCTGAGCGGCGAGGATACCTTTCAAAGCAGCAATGGCGACGCCGTCGTCACGGGAACCGGAACGCTGGCGCTCACCGGCCAAGCCCTGATCGAGGGTAACCCCCTCATTGTCGGCGGCAAGGTGACGCTGAACGACACCGGAACCGTTACCGCCACCGGCGCGGTGCAGGTGGGAGACAGTAGCGCCAAGGCGGCCACCGCGGTGATCGGCAAGGGCGGGGTCTGGGATCTCACATCCGATGCCGCGGGCGTCGGCCGGGGCGCCTCGGCCGCCTCGCAAATGATCAACAATGGCTTGTTCGAAAAGACCGCGGGGACCGGTACGAGCGTTGTCTCCGTTGACTTTGTCAACAACGGCACGATCACCGTCACCAGCGGCACGATCGAGTTCCTGGTCGGCGATCTGACCGGCTCGGGGACCATCAACGGGGTGATCACCCACGACTCCAGTGGCGACACCTTCGTGAGCGCCTCCGGCGCGACGCCGGCGGTGCAACGGCTGGCGCAGGCCGCCGCCTCTCTCGGTTCAGGAGCGGCGATCTTGAGCGCGCCGGCGCCCCAGCAACGCGCGCCGCATCACCCCCTCGCCGTGAACCACGCCTGACCGACGGCGAAGGGGAGCCGCACTTCCTCCCCCATCTGCTTGGGGAAGGGCGGACGCCGCGGGCGCCAGGGTGGGATCAGGCCGCTAGACCAGCACCTTGTCGATCATGGCGGCGAAACGGGTCATGATCTGGCCAAGGAAGTCCCGCGTGCCGTCATTGGCGATGGTTCCGTCGTCGGCGAACAGGCTGGCGGCGTGGCCGATATAGGCTTCCGGCTGCTGCAGCGTGGGCATGTCGAGAAACACCAGCGACTGGCGCAGATGATGGTTGGCCCCGAACCCGCCCATGGCTCCGGGCGAGACGCTCACCACCGCCGCCGGCTTTCCGCTCCACACGCTCTTGCCATAGGGCCGCGAGCCGACATCGAGCGCGTTCTTGAGAACGCCGGGGACCGAGCGGTTGTATTCGGGGGTGACGAACAGCACCGCGTCCAGTGGCGCCACCGCCTCGCGAAAGGCTATCCACGCGGCCGGCGGCGCGCCCTCGTCGTCCAGATCCTGATCGTAGAGCGGCAGGTCGCGGATCTCGATGAATTCCGGCTTCAGCGCGGCCGGCGCCAGATCGGCCAGGGCGACGGCGGCGCGCCGGCTGATCGACGCCTTGCGCAGGCTGCCGACAATCACCGCGACGGTCCTTGGAGCAGTCATGGAAAGTCCTCTTTTGTCCGCGCGATGGCGCCGCGCCTTGGTTGCATAGACGCATGAAAACGGCGCGTCGGTCCATTTCCGGCCAAGACAATGGGCGGCCGGCTGGTGTAGTCAGCGCGACCATGACCAACGAAGACGTGCTCGAGGAATTCCGCGCCGCCGGCGCTCTGCGCGAGGGGCATTTCATCCTCTCCTCGGGCCTGCACAGCGGCGTCTTTCTGCAGAAGAACCTGGTGTTCATGCACCCCGATCGCTGCGAGCGGCTGTGCAAAGCGTTGGCTGTCTTGATAGAGGCGCGGGTGGGGACGGTCGATGTGGTGGTCTCGCCGGCGGTGGGCGGCATCATTCCGGGCTACGAGACCGCCCGCCAGCTCGGCGTGCCCTCGATCTATGTCGAGCGCGAGGGCGGGGTGCTGAAATTCCGCCGGGCCTTCAGCGTCGCGCCGGGCGCCCGCGTGGCCATGGTCGAGGATATCGTCTCCACCGGCCTTTCCTCGCGCGAATGCGTCCAGGCCATCCAGGCGGCCGGAGCCGAGGTGGTATGCGCCGCCTGCATCGTCGACCGCTCCGGCGGCCGCGCCGATTCCGGCGTGCCGATGATCGCGCTCGCCACCCTGGACGTTCCCGCCTGGCCCGCCGACCAGCTGCCGCCCGAACTGGCCGCCATCCCTGCCGAGGATCCGGGCAGCCGGCGGCTGGGGAAGTAGGCCGCCAGTCGGCTACGGGAGCGCGGGGTCGTAGGCGGCCTGGCACAACCGGCGCAATTGCCGGATGAGGGTCGGGCCGACGATCTCCTGTTGCGCCGTCGAGAACCCCTCGAGACGAAGCTGATGCTTCACCGCGCTCACGCCGGGGTAGGCCCCGGAACGGGCCAAGGCGAAGGCGCGCTCGAGGATGGTCGGGCGCTCATTCACCGGGATAAGGGTCCGCCGCCGACTTCGCGCATTTCATAAGGTTCCGTCCTTTGACTGAACCTAACATGCCGGAGGCGTTGAATTATGTCCGCGCCTGAACCTCGTCACCCGCGTTTCAGTTGAAGGTCAAGGAGGCGTGCGCGCCGACATCGGGCGTGGCTCCGGTGAGGTTGGCCTTGGCGATCTCGAAGCCGAATTTCACCGGACCCTGCTCGGAGAGCCAGACATCGGCGTCCTTGCAGGTGAGGCAGAGCAGGGTAAGCGTGGGGTCGGCCTTGCCCTTGGGAAACCAGGCCGCGACCATCGGGCTCCAGTATTTGTCGCGATGAAGGTCATCCACGCTGGCGGTCAATTGTCCGCCTATGCAGGCCTGCAGTTCCTGATCCTTGGCCATGACGATGAACATGGCGACAGCGCCCGCCTGGGCCGCCTTGGCCAGCTCGGTTTCGTTGCTGGTGAAAAACCACACCTTGCCGGATTCGCGCTCCACGAACGCGGTCATCGGCGCGAAGTGGCGGCCGGACGGGCCATCGACCCCAAGCATGCCGAAGCGCGTCTTCTCCAGGTCATCCCAAAGACGCCGTTCGACGGCGGCCTTGTCGCGAATATCGATGGTCATGGGAAATTCCTTACGCTTGAGGAGACGCCTCCCGATCCCAATCAACCGCTGGCCCTCTCTTTGGGTTCCGCGCGGCGTATCGAGCTTGGCCAGTTTCGCCCGGACGCCGATGGCGCTATCTAGCGGCCATGACGAGGCGTCTTCCCATCTGTCGCCAAAGGCCCCGCCCATGACCCGCCTGCGCCTGGGCGTGAACATCGATCACGTCGCCACCATCCGCAACGCCCGCGGCGAGAGCTATCCCGATCCGGCGCGGGCGGCGGAATTGGCCATGCAGGCCGGCGCCGATGGCGTCACCGCCCATCTGCGCGAGGACCGTCGCCATATCTCCGACGCCGACATCGACGCCCTGGCCGCGCTCACCCGCCGCCGGGGCCGTCCGCTCAATCTGGAGATGGCGGTCACGCGGGAGATGCAGGCCATCGCCCTGGCCCATCGGCCGCACGCCGTCTGCCTGGTGCCCGAACGGCGCGAGGAGGTGACCACCGAGGGCGGTCTCGATGTCGCCGGCGGCCACAACCGGATCGCCCCGGTGGTCGGCGCCCTCAAGGAGGCCGAGATCCGCGTCTCCCTCTTCATCGAGCCCAAGGCCCCGCAGATCGAGGCGGCCCATGGCGTCGGCGCCCAGGTCGTGGAGCTTCACACCGGCGCCTGGTGCCTGGCGGTGCGCGAGCGATCGGGCCGGGCCGCGGGTCTGCTCGAAGAGCTGCGCCAAGGCGCGGCCATGGCGCACGCCCTGGGCCTGGAGGTCCACGCCGGCCACGGCATCGACTATGAGACGGTGGGCCCGATCGCCGCGATCTCGGAGGTTGTCGAGCTCAACATCGGCCACTTCCTGATCGGCGAAGCCATCTTCACCGGCCTGGATCCGGCCATCCGCCGCATGCGCATCCTGATGGATCAGGCGAGGGGGGTTCGCGAAGCGGCGGCGCATCTTGAACTGGTGAACGACGGCGCGGCGCCTTCGCGAGGGCCGTGACGAAAATGGCGGCTGGCGCTGCGCCACGGCCCCTGCTGTTCGCCACCTGGGACGGGGCCGGCAATCTGCCGCCGATCCTGGCCCTGGTCGAAGCCTTCGCGCGCCGGGGCCATGAAATCCATGTTCTGGGCCACGATGTCCAGAGGCCGCAGATCGAGGCGGCGGGCGCGGTCTTCGCCCGCTACGAGACCGCCCGGCAATGGGATCAGGGTCAGCCGAGCTTCCTGGGGGCCGATCCGGTGCCCGCGTTCCTGGCCTTCAACCAGGCCGCGCGGGATGATTTCATCGTGGTCGCCAGGCGGGTCGATCCGGCCGCCGCCCTGGTGGACTGCATGCTGCCGGGCGCCCTGGCGGCGGCCAAGAGCGAGGGGCTGCGATCCGTCGCCCTGGTCCACGCCCTCTACAGCTTTCTCACCCAGTTCGGCGGCGGCGCCTTCAAGGGCCCGATCGATGGCGCCGATCTGGCGCTTGGCCTCAGCTATGGCGCTTTCGATGTTGACGCGACCGTCCCGGCCAACCTCGTCTTCGTTGGCCCGCCGCGCCCGGCCACCAGCCGCGTCTGGCGGCGCCGCTCACCCGGCCGGCCGCTCGTCGTCGCCAGCCTGAGTACCGGGCTCCAGGGCGCGCAAGGCGTCCAGCTCAACCTGCTTCAGCGGATCTGCGACGCCGTTGGCGCGCTGGAGATCGAGGCCCTGGTCACCACCGGCCGCGGCATCGCGCCTAAGGAGCTTGCCGCCGGCGCCAATACCAGCGTCGAGCGCTCCGTGCCGCATGAGGCGGTGCTGGGCGACGCCGATCTCATGGTCACCCACGCCGGCCATGGTTCGGTGATGGCGGCCTTGAGGTTCGGTGTCCCCATGCTCTGCCTTCCCCCCGGCGCCGACCAGCCCGCCAACGCCGCCAAGGTGACGGCCCTGGGCCTTGGCGAAACCCTCGATCCGGCGTCATCGGCCGAAGACATCGCCGCCGCCATCGCCCGCCTCCTGGCCGATCCGGCGCTGAAGGCCAGAACCCGCGCCTTTGCCGATGAGGTCGCGGGCCATCCAGGCATCGAGGCCGCCATCGACCGCGTGGAAGCGCTTATCGCCTGAGCGGCGAGCGCCGCCTTGGCCTCTCGCTCCAAGGTTGGGTTATCCGCCCGCCGCGGGTAAGTTCTCCTTCGAATGACTCGCCTCTTGAATGTCCCTTCGAATTTCACGCCAAGGATTCCGCGCCCTGGAAACCGCGAGGCGGCGGCGTGATTGTCGGGATCGGTTCCGATCTCACCGACATCCGGCGGATCGAGAACACCCTGGAGCGGTTCGGCGCGCGCTTCGTGGAGCGCATCTTCACCGAGGTCGAGCGGGAGCGGTCGGAGCGCAAGCCCGATCGCGCCGCCAGCTACGCCAAGCGTTTCGCCGCCAAGGAGGCCTGCGCCAAGGCGCTCGGCACCGGCATGCGGCGCGGCGTGTTCTGGAAGGACATGGGGGTGGTGAACCTGCGCTCGGGCCAGCCGACCATGGCGCTCACCGGCGGCGCCGAGGCGCGCCTAGCGCAGCTCCTGCCCCCCGGCCACACCGGCTTCATCCACCTCTCGCTCACCGACGATCACCCCTACGCCCAGGCCTTCGTGATCATCGAGGCCCGGGCGCATGACGGCGGTTTAACGGGCGCGCCGCTTGCTCCTGGACTATCGAGCGTCTAGCACCGCCGCGCGTCACCTTTGCAAGAGCCCGCCATGTCGAAGACCTACACCGCCCGTTCCGCCACGCGCGACAAGAGGAGCGGCGCCGTGAGCGAAACCTGGGAGATGATCAAGACCATCTTCTGGGCGTTGCTGATCGCCCTGGTGATCCGCACCCTTCTCTTCCAGCCCTATACGATCCCCTCCGCCTCCGAGGAGCCGAACCTTTACGAAGGCGACTACATCATCGTCTCCAAATGGTCCTACGGTTACAGCCATCACTCGATTCTGTTCAGCCCGCCGCTGTTCAAGGGCCGGCTCTTTTTCCGGGAGCCGACCCGGGGCGATGTGGTGGTGTTCAAACTGCCGAGGGACGGCCACACCGACTATATTAAGCGCCTGATCGGCATGCCCGGCGACAAGGTCCAGGTGCGCGCCGGGCGGGTCTATATCAACGGCAAGCTGTTGGCCGAAAAGGCCGTAAAGCCGATCACCACCACCGATCGCGGGAGGCCCGAGGAGGCGACCCTGCGGCAGGAGACCAATCCCGAGGGCCGCAACTATCTGACCCAGGTGCATGGCGGCGACGAGCCGGCCGACAACACGGGCGTGTATGTCGTGCCGCCCCATTGCTATTTCATGATGGGCGACAACCGGAACAATTCCGCCGACAGCCGCTTCGATCCGGGCCTGCCGCCGGAAGATCCCAAGCTCGGCGGATGCGGCTGGGACAGCCGCCTCGACGCGGCCCTCGGCTATGAGACCGGGGTGGGCTTCGTTCCCGAGGAGAATCTGGTCGGCAGGGCCCAGATCGTCATGCTTTCGTGGAAACAGGGGGCTTCGATCTTCAAGCCCTGGACGTGGCTCAACCTGCGCTATGACCGGTTCCTGCGCTGGATTCATTGACCCATGAATAGGCGGGCCGAGGCGGTCGAGGCCCTGCGCCGGCGCCTGGGCCACGAATTCGCCGATCCGGCCCTGCTGGAGCGGGCGCTCACCCATCCCAGCGCCGGAGACGGCGCCCGCGAGGTGGAGCACTACCAGGTGCTGGAGTTTCTCGGCGATCGGGTCCTGGGGCTGCTCGCCGCCGAGGCCCTCCTGGCCGCCGGCCCGCATTGGCGCGAGGGCGACCTCAGCCGCCGCCAGGTCTCCCTGGTCAGCGGCCCCAGTTGCGCCAAGGTGGCGCGGAGCCTGGGTCTCGGCGCCGCCCTGCGCCTGGCCGGATCCAGCAGCCGCCAGGGCGAACGCGAGAACGACCGGATCCTGGGCGACGCCATGGAGGCGGTGGTCGCCGCGGTGTATCTCGACGGCGGTCTGGAGGCGGCGCGGTCGGTGTTCGACAGCGCCTGGAAGGACCTGCTGAGCGCCGCGGTGACCGACCATGCCGTCGATGGCAAGACCGCCCTCAACGAATGGGCCATGGCCAAGGGCCTGCCCGCCCCGACCTACGCCATGGTTTCGAGGTCCGGCGCCCAGCACGCCCCAGTCTTCACCGTGTCGGTGACCATCGAGGGCCATCCTCCCGCCACCGCCGAGGGCTCGACCCTGCGCGGGGCGGAAAAGGACGCCGCCGCCGCCTTCCTGGCTAGGCTGGAGGATGCGCCATGACCCGGGCCGGCTTCGTCGCCATCATCGGCGCGCCCAATGCGGGCAAATCCACCCTGGTCAATCGGCTCGTGGGGTCCAAGATCTCGATCGTTACCCAGAAAGTCCAGACCACGCGCTTTCCGGTGCGCGGCGTCGCCCTCGAGGGCGAGACCCAGATGGTGCTGGTCGACACCCCGGGCATCTTCCAGCCGCGCCGGCGTCTAGACCGGGCCATGGTCCAATCCGCTTGGGGCGGGGCCAAGGACGCCGACGCCGTGGTCCATCTGGTGGACGCCCAGGCCGAAACCCTGGCCGCCGATGGCCAGGGCCGGGCGGCCGATCGCAAGGCGGCTCAGGACACCGCCTCGATCATCGCCTCCCTGCGCAAGGACGGGGCCAAGGCGATCCTGGCGCTCAACAAGATCGATCAGGTCCGCAAGGAGCGGCTGCTGGGCCTGGCCTCGACCCTGTTCGACGCCGATGTCTTCACCGAGGCCTTCATGATTTCGGCCGAGGGCGGCGCCGGCGTGGCCGACCTCAAGCAGGCGCTGGCCTCACGCATGCCCGAGGGCCCGTGGTTCTATCCGGCCGACCAGAGCGCCGATATCCCCGCCCGCCTGCTCGCCGCCGAGATCACCCGCGAGAAGATCTATCTGCGAGTGCACGAGGAGCTTCCCTACGCCGCCAGCGTCGAGACCACCGCCTTCGAAGAGCGCGCCGACGGCTCGGCCCGCATCGAACAGACCATCTATGTCGAACGCGACGGCCAGCGCGGCATCCTGCTCGGCAAGGGGGGCGAAACGCTCAAATGGATCGGCAAGGCCTCCCGCGAGGAGCTCGCCAAAATCCTCGACCGTCCGATCCACCTTTTTCTGCACGTGAAGGTGAAGTCCGGCTGGGCCGAGGACCGCAGCCTCTTTCAGGATCTCGGACTGGATTTCGACGCCTAAGGCGGCTGGAGGCGCGACCTCACATACCCGTGGGTTCTGGGCGAAGCAGAGCTCCCTAATTCACCTGCGTCATCCCGGGCGCAGTGGAGCGAAGCGCAACGGAGACTCGGGACCCAGTGGCGCACCTACTCCGTTCCCCATCCCGGCGGCATCTGCGGCCAGCGCCCTCTGCCGCCGCCCTCCACCAGCATGCCCGTAAGCGTGCGATCGGCCAGGCGCGCGCGCCAGGTCAGAAGCGCCTGGGCCTGGGCCAATATCGCCCCCGGATCGGCGATCCGGGTGCGCCAGGTGGGGTCGGCGGCGAGGTCGAAACACAGCGAGGAGCCGTCGCCGAAGTGGACATAGGCGGCGCTTTCGCAGCGCCTCACCGCCAGATTGTGCCGTTCCAGCCGCCGATCCCACGGCCACGGCGAGGGCCCATCGGCGATGAAGCCGCCGCGCCAGTCGAACTCCCAATGGGCGGCCTCGCGCCACCAGGGCGGCGCCTCACCCTTGAGAAACGGCGTCAGGGGAAGGCCGTCGCACTGGGCGGGGACTTCGATCTCCATGGCCTCGCAAAGGGTCGGAAAGATATCGATATTTTCGGTGAACCGATCGATGACTCCGCCATGCGTCTCGGGGCGCCGCGGATCGCGGACGACGCCCAGGACATGATAGCTCTCTTCGAAGAAGCCGCCCTTCTGGATCAGGCCATGATCGCCCAGCTGCTCGCCATGATCAGCGGTGACGACGATGAAGGTCTCGTTCCACTGGCCGGCGACCTCCAGCGCCGCCCAGATGCGGCCAAGCTGATGGTCCGCCTCGCTGACCATGCCGAAATACTGGGCCTGCAGCGCGCGCAGCGCTTCGCCGGCGGGAGGCGCGCTCAAGGCGGGGATCTTCAACAGCCGCTCGTGGAGGGGGTGGAGCTCCGGCGCGGGCGCGATCGCGCCCGGCATGTCCTCGGCGCGGTAGAGCCTGGAGAACGCACCGGCGGCGCCATAGGGCGGGTGTGGTCGAAGCTGGCTGAGGTGGGCGAACCAGGGGGCTTCACGCGCCCGCATCCAGGCGATGAACCGATCGGCGACGAACGCCGAGAGGCTGTGTTCGCTCGGCCGGTCGGGCTCGGTTTCGAGCGCTTGGCGGGAGTCGTCAGGGACGTCGTGCCCATGCTCCCTAAGCCAGTCCAGCCAAGGGCTGAGATCGTGCGAGGGCAGATGAACCCCAAGCTCGAATCCGGGGAGAATCTCCTCGTAGCTTCGCAGCCGGGGATCGGAGGGCCCCGTCGTCTCTCGGGGGTCGACGGCCTGGTCGGTGTAGCCGAAGAGGGTCGGCGCGTAGCCGGCGCGGCGGGCGGCCTTGGCGATATTGTCGAAGCGGGCGTCCAGCGGCGCGCCATTGCCAACCACCCGGTGATTGAGTTGGTACATGCCGGTGTAGAGGCTCGCCCGGCCAGGGCCGCACGGCGCGCACTGGCTGTAGTGCCGCGCCAGCCGCACGCCCTGCTCCGCCAGCCGATCCAGATGAGGCGTCCGGACAATCGGATGGCCGGCCGCCGAGAGGCAGTCGCCGCGGAACTGATCGAGGGTGATCAGGAGAATGTTCACGGCGCGCCGGCCTTTGGCTTGAAGTGGGGAAGGGCGTATCGGAGGCCCATGCTAGACCACCGCGCCCACCCTTTCAGCCCTCTTGCGCCTCCGCCCGGTTAGGCCGGCGCCATGGAGTTCGAAGACGAAGGCTTTGTGCTGTCCGCTCGCCCTCACGGCGAGGCCGGCGCCATTGTCGAGGTGCTGACCGCCAGCCGGGGCCTTTGGGCCGCCCATGTGGCCGGCGGCGGCTCGCGCCGGATGAAGCCGGTCCTGCAGCCCGGGGGGAGGGTGGTCTTCACCTATCGCGCGCGCATGGCTGACCAGCTTGGCGGCGCCGGCCTCGAGCCGATGGGCGAGGGGCCCTCGGCGCTGTTCGATGATTCCCTGGCCCTGGCCGGCCTGTCGGCGGCCGCGGCCGTCACCGCCGGCGCCCTGCCGGAGCGCGAGCCGCATCCTGGCGCCTTTCTGGCCCTCGAGGCCCTGATCCACGCGCTTGGCGACGGCGATATCTGGCCGGCGGTGTTCGTGCGGTTCGAGGCCGGGCTGCTGGCCGAACTGGGATTTGGTCTCGATCTTTCCAAATGCGCGGTGACCGGCGGCGCGGACGATCTGGTCTGGGTCAGCCCGCGCACCGGCCGCGCCGTCAGCGCCGCCGCCGGCGAGCCCTACAAGGATCGGCTCCTGGCCCTGCCGCCCTTCCTGCTCTCCGCCCAGGGCCGCCTTCGGCCCGGCGATATCGGCGCCGGCCTGGCGCTCAGCGGCCACTTCCTGGCCAGCTTCGTCTTCGCCCCGCTGAACCGGCCCCTGCCGCCGGCGCGCCTGCGCCTGATCGATCGCCTGACCGAGGCGGGGAAACTGTAGCGCCGCCCTCCCTGGACTTGGCCCCCTGACTCAGCATCAAACCGGCCCATGAACGAACGCGTCCCGCCGCCGCCGCCCGAACCGCCCGAGGATGGCGGCCGCATCATCGACGAGCCCCTGACCGAGGCGCTGTCGCGGCGGTATCTGGCCTATGCGCTCTCCACCATCACCCAGCGGGCGCTGCCGGATGTGCGCGATGGTCTCAAGCCGGTCCATCGCCGTCTGCTCTACGCGATGAGCCTGTTGCGGCTCGATCCCCAGTCCTCGGCCAAGAAATCGGCCCGCGTGGTGGGCGATGTGATCGGCAAATACCACCCGCACGGCGATGTGGCTGTCTATGACGCCCTGGTGCGCCTGGCCCAGGACTTCGCCCAACGATACCGCCTGATCGATGGGCAGGGAAACTTCGGCAATATCGACGGCGATAACGCCGCGGCCATGCGCTACACCGAGTGCCGCCTCACCGAGGCCGCTCAGCTTCTGCTGGACGGGATCGACGAGGACGCGGTCGATTTTCGCTCGACCTACGATGGCGAGGAGCACGAGCCGGTGGTGCTGCCGGCCGGCTTTCCCAATCTGCTGGCCAATGGCTCCTCGGGCATCGCCGTGGGCATGGCGACCTCCATACCGCCGCACAACGCCGCCGAGCTGATCGACGCCTGCCTGATGATCCTGGATCGCCCCGAGGCGACAACGGCCGAGCTGATGGAGCATGTCCAGGGTCCCGATTTTCCCACCGGCGGCATCATCGTCGAGCCGCGCGCGGCCATGCTGGAGACCTATGAGACCGGCCGGGGCGGCGTGCGCCTGCGGGCGCGCTGGACCCGGGAGGATACCGGCCGCGGGCTCTGGCGGATCGTGGTCACCGAAATCCCTTATCAGGTGAAGAAGGCCGATCTGGTCGAACAGCTCGCCGGCCTGATCGAAACCAAGAAGGCGCCGCTGCTCGGCGATGTGCGCGACGAGTCGGCCGAGGATGTCCGCCTGGTGCTGGAGCCCCGCGCCCGCACCGTCGAGCCCGAGGTGCTGATGGAGAGCCTCTTCAAGCTCTCCGACCTGGAGACCCGCTTTCCGGTCAATATGAACGTGCTCGATGCCCACGGCGCGCCGCAGGTGATGGGGCTCAAGGCCTGCCTCGTCGCCTTCCTCGATCATCGCCGCGAAGTGCTGGCGCGCCGGGCGCGCTTCCGGCTGGCCAAGATCGAGCAGCGCCTGCACATCCTCGACGGCCTGCTGATCGTCTTTCTGAACCTCGACGAGGTGATCCGCATCGTCCGCTTCGAGGACGAACCCAAGGCGCGCCTGATCGAGACCTTCGCGCTTACCGATATCCAGGCCGAGGCGATCCTCAACACCCGCCTTCGCCAATTGGCGAGGCTGGAGGAGATGGAGCTGCGCCGCGAACACGCCGGACTGGCCGAGGAGCGCGATGGCATCGTGCGACTGCTCGCCTCGGAAAAGGAGCAGTGGAAACTGGTCGGGGTTGGCCTGCGCGGGGTGCGCAAGATTCTGGGCCCGGACACCGCCGTGGGCGCGCGCCGTTCGACGTTCGAAAACGCGCCGACCATCGACGCCGCCAGCGCCGTGGAGGCCTTCACGCCGCGCGAGCCGATCACCGTCATCCTCTCCGAGCGGGGCTGGATCCGGGCGGCGCGGGGGCGCATCGAGGATCCCTCCACCCTGACCTTCAAGGAAGGCGACAAGCTCGGCTTCCTGGTTCCGGCCGAGACCACCGACAAGCTGCTGCTGTTCACCACCGATGGCCGGTTCTTCACCCTGGCCTGCGACAAGCTTCCCTCCGGCCGGGGCCAAGGCGAGCCGCTGCGGCTGATGGTCGACCTGGAGGATAGGGTGGGGATCGTCGCGGTCTTCACCCACAAGGCCGGCGCGCGCCGGCTGCTGGCCTCCGCGGCCGGCTATGGCTTCATCATGCCAGAGGACGAGGCAGTGGCGTTCCGCAAGGCGGGCAAGCAGGTGCTGAACGTGGATGGCGGCGAGGCGCTGATCTGCCTGCCGGTCGTCGGCGATCATCTGGCGGTCATAGGAGATAACGGCAAGATACTGATATTCCAGGCTTCCGAGCTTCCGGAAATGGCGCGGGGCAAGGGCGTCAAGCTGCAGAGCTATCGGGAAGGGGGCCTGCGCGACGCGACCCTGTTCGCCGCCGAGGAAGGCCTCGCCTGGACCGACACCGCCGGCCGCAACCGCGCCTTGCCGGAATGGCGCGAGTGGCTGGGCCGCCGCGCCGGCGCCGGACGCCTGGCGCCCAAGGGCTTTCCGGCGAGCAAGCGGTTTCGGCCAAGGTAGGCGGCCGGACCGGGTAGGGCGCGAGAAAAAGAGTTGACGATAAGAACAAAACAAGAACATATAGCCCATTGGTTTGTTCAGGAGGAGTAATTTCATGTTTCGTCTCGCGCGAGAGTCCCTGGCGCTTGCTTCTGTCGCAAGCTTCGTTTGGATGGTCTGCCAAGTCGCCCAGTTCGCCGGCTGAGTCGCCGGCGCGCACGGGCAGATTCAGGAGCGAAGGCATGTCGATCGGCGCGGAAGGTTTCGTCCATCTGCGTGTTCGATCAGCCTATTCGCTTCTGGAAGGCGCCATAAAAGCCGACGCCATCGCCGGCCTTGCGACCGCGGCGGGGATGCCCGCGGTCGCGCTAACCGATCGGGCTAACCTCTTCGGCGCGCTGGAATTTTCCGTGATCACCAAGGATCGCGGCGTCCAGCCTATCGTCGGCTGCGCACTGCCGGTGACCGGCCTTGGCGAAGGTCGTCCGGAGCGCTGGGCGCGGAAACCCACGGTGGTGCTCCTGGCCCAGAACGAAACCGGCTATCTCAATCTCTGCGAGCTTTCCTCGGTCGCCTTCCTAGAGGTCGAGGCCAACGAAGAGCCCAATACGCCCTGGGCCAAAATCGCCGAGCACGCCGAGGGCCTGATCCTGCTTTCCGGCGGGACGGACGGACCGGTCGATCCCCTGTTCGCGGCTGGCCGGACCGACGAGGGCCGCGCCGCCCTGGCCGAGATGAAGCGCGTTTTCGGCGATCGATTCTACGTTGAACTTCAAAGGCATGGATTGGCCATCCAGGCGGCCGCGGAGCCGGGCTTGGTCGCCTGGGCCTACGACGGCGACGTCCCGCTGGTGGCGACCAATGACGTACATTTCGCCAAGGCCGAAACCTGGGCCGCGCATGACGCCCTGCTTTGCATAGCCGACGGGGCCTTCGTCGATCAGGAGGATCGCCGGCGCGTCACCGCCGAGCATTGGTTCAAGCCGGCGGCGGCGATGCGCGCCCTGTTCGCCGACCTGCCGGAGGCCTGCGACAACACCCTGGAGATCGCCCGCCGCTGCGCCTTCATGGTTCGGAAGCGCGATCCGATCCTGCCGCGGTTCCCCACCATCGGCGGCCGTTCGGAGGAGGAGGAACTGGCTGAACAAGCCCGTCAGGGCCTTCGCCGGCGCCTGGACGCCGCGCCGCCGGCCGAAGGCGAGGACGCCTATTGGCGGCGCCTCGAGCGCGAGATCGGCGTGATCCAGGCCATGGGGTTTTCCGGCTATTTTCTGATCGTCTCCGACTTCATGAAATGGGCGGTGGCGCACGACATTCCGGTAGGACCTGGACGGGGATCGGGGGCGGGCTCGGCGGTCGCCTGGTCGCTACTGATCACCGGGATCGATCCGCTCAAGTTCGGCCTTTTGTTTGAACGCTTCCTCAATCCCGAGCGGGTTTCGATGCCCGATTTCGATATCGATTTCTGCCAGGAGCGGCGCGAAGAAGTGATCGGCTATGTCCAGTCGCGCTACGGCGCCGATCGCGTGGCCCAGATCATCACCTTCGGCAGCCTTCAGGCCCGGGCGGTGCTGCGCGATGTCGGCCGGGTGATGCAGCTGCCGCTGGGCCAGGTGGACCGGCTGGCCAAGATGATCCCCAACAATCCGGCCAATCCGGTGACCCTGGCCAAGGCGATTGAAATCGAGCCGCGTCTCCAGGGCGCTCGGCGGGACGACGAGGCTGTCGCCCAGGTGCTGGACACCGCCCTGCAACTCGAGGGGCTCTACCGCAACGCCTCGACCCACGCCGCCGGCGTCGTTATCTCCGACCGGCCGTTAACCCAACTCGCGCCCCTCTACCGCGATCCGCGCTCGAGCCTGCCGGCCACCCAGTTCAATATGAAATGGGTGGAAAGCGCCGGGCTGGTGAAGTTCGACTTCCTTGGTCTCAAGACGCTCACGGTCATCCATCGCGCGGTCAAGCACCTGGAGCGGCGGGGGGCGGGCGTGGCTATGGACCTCCTGCCGCTCGACGACGCCCTGACCTACGACTTGGTGTCTTCAGGCCAGACGGTTGGTGTGTTCCAGATGGAAGGGCAGGGCATGCGCGACACCCTGCGCAAGCTCCGGCCCTCTTCGGTGGAGGAGATCACCGCCCTGATTTCGCTCTATCGCCCCGGGCCGATGGATTCGATCGACGAGTATGTCGACTGCAAGATGGGCCGTCGGCCAATGAGCATTCTTCCTGGCCTGGAGGCGGCGCTGTCGGAGACCTATGGCGTCATCGTCTATCAGGAACAGGTGATGCAGATCGCCCAGATCCTGGCCGGCTATTCCCTCGGTGAGGCCGATCTGCTGCGCCGGGCCATGGGCAAGAAGAAGAAGGAGGAGATGGATCTTCAGAGGGCCAGGTTCCTCTCCGGCGCCCGAGAGCACGGCCTTTCGGCGGCCGACGCCGACAACATGTTCGAACGCATGGCCAAGTTCGCCGGCTATGGCTTCAACAAATGCCATGCCGCGCCCTATGCGCTGATCGCCTATCAGACGGCCTGGCTTAAGGCCAACCGGCCGGTGGAGTTCTTCGCCGCTTCCATGAGCCTGGATATTTCCAACACCGACAAACTGGCGGTGTTCTACCAGGACGCCAAGCGCATGGGCGTCGCCATCCTGCCGCCCGATGTGAACCGTTCGGGCGCCGACTTCGAGGTCGAGGACGGCCATGTGCTCTATGCCTTGGGCGCGGTGCGCAACGTCGGCCAACAGGCGATGGCCCATCTCGTCGAAGTGCGCGAGGCTGGCGGGCGGTTTATCGATCTCTTTGACTTCCTCGAGCGCATCGACCCGCGACAGGTAAACAAGCGAGCCCTTGAGAGCCTCGCCCGGGCCGGCGCCTTCGATTCTATTCATCCCCATCGCGCCCAGATCGTCGCGGCGGCCGAGTCGCTAATCGCCTACGCCCAGAGCGTGGCCACCGATCGGGCCTCGGCCCAGGAAAGCCTGTTTGGCGAGCAGGCCGAGGCGGCGCGTCCGAGGCTCCCTCGCGCCGAGCTGTGGAATCCGGTCCAGCGCCTTGACGAGGAACTGGCGGCGGTGGGTTTTTACCTGAGCGGTCACCCCCTCGACGACATGATCGAGATCCTGCGCCGTCACCGCACCACGCTCTACATCGACGCGATCGCCGCCGCGGCGGGCGGGGCCGAGGCTTTCCGCATGGCTGGCGTTGTCCGCCGACGCCAGGAGCGCAGCAGCGCCGCCAGCGGCGGTAAGTTCGCCTTCGTCTCCTTTTCCGACCCCACCGGGGAATTCGAGGTTCTCTTCCCTCCCGAGGCGCTTCGCCGCCATCGCGATCTGCTGGAGCCGGGAAAGGCGATCGTTCTGAAGGTTCGCGCCAAGATGGGCGATGGCGAGGTGCGTTTCTTTGGTGACGACGCCCAGCCCTTGGAACGCGCCGTCGAGAAGGTGGCCGCTGGCCTGCGGATCCATATTTCGCCCGCTGTCGCGGAACTGGAGGCGCTGAAGAGCCGCCTCGGGCCTCCGGTCCCCGGCGGTGGCGAGGTGATGGTGGTGGCCGCCTTCCCCGGCGGCCGAGAGGTCGAGCTGAAGCTGCCTGGTCGGTATCAGTTGGACTACGCCATACGTGGCGCCCTGAAGATCGCGCCGGGGGTCGCGGCGCTGGAGGACGTATAGTCCGCGCGCTTGCCTTTCTGGGCGTATTCCCCTATCAGCGCCGCCATCACACACGCGATGCGTTCGGCTTGGCGCGGGTCAGTCCCCGCTTCTTTCCGTTCCGGTCCTCTCAACGAGAGGTTGGCGTCGCGGAGGCACGAACCGGAAGAAGGATCAAAGGTTCATGGCACTACCCGAATTCACCATGCGTCAGCTCCTGGAAGCGGGCGCCCACTTCGGCCACCAGACCCACCGCTGGAACCCGAAGATGGAACGCTACATCTTCGGCGCCCGCGCCAATATCCACATTATCGATCTCTCCCAGACCATGCCCCTGCTGCATCAGGCGCTAGTGAAGGTCCGCGAAGTGGCGGCCTCGGGGGGGCGGGTGCTGTTCGTCGGCACCAAGCGCCAGGCGTCCGAACCGGTGGCCACGGCGGCCAAGCGTTGCGCGCAATACTATGTCAATCACCGGTGGCTCGGCGGCACCTTGACCAATTGGCGGACGATATCGGCGTCCATTGCCCGGCTGCGGGAACTGGAAGGTGTGCTCGATGGCGGAGACGCCGGCGGTCGCACCAAGAAGGAACTCCTTCAACTCAACCGCGAACGCGACAAGCTCGAGCTTTCCCTAGGGGGCATCAAGGACATGGGCGGCATTCCCGATCTGATGTTCGTGATCGACACCAACAAGGAAGCGATCGCCATCCAGGAAGCGCGCAAGCTCAATATCCCGGTGATCGCCATTCTGGACACCAACAGCGATCCGATGGGCATCACCTATCCGATCCCGGCCAATGACGACGCCGCGCGCGCTTTGCAGCTCTATTGCGATCTCGTGGCCGACGCCGTTCTCGATGGCCTCACCGAAGGCCAGGTCGCCATGGGGGTTGATATCGGCGCATCGGACGCCCCGGTCGAACCGGCCCTGCGGATGAGCGCCGCGGCCGAGCCGGGCGCCGAGGTCGAGCCGGTCGCCGCCGCCGAGTCGGAGCTGGAAGCGGCGTTCTCGCCCGCCGAGGCGAGCGCCGACGAGGCCGAGCCTACCGCGGAGACGGCCGCAGCCGCCGAAACCGGCGAAGGCTGAAATCGTCCGCGGCCTCAGGCCGCGGCGACTCGAACCGGGCGGCCCGGCTCCCTACATGGGGCCGGCCACTTGAAACCTAGACTGGAGCTTAGACATGGCCGAGATCACCGCCGTGCTGGTCAAGACGCTGCGCGAAAAGTCCGGCGTCGGCATGATGGACTGCAAGAAGGCCCTGCAGGAAACCGACGGCGATATGGAAGCCGCCATCGACTGGCTGCGCGCCAAGGGCCTCTCCAAGGCGGCCAAGAAGGCCGACCGGGTCGCCGCCGAGGGCGCCGTCGCGCTCGCTTTGGAAACCCACGGCGCCGGCATGACCGCCGCACTGATCGAGCTGAACGCCGAAACCGACTTCGTGGCGCGCAACGAGGCCTTCCAGGCGCTCGCCAGCGGCATCGCCGCCACCGCGCTGAAGGTCGGCGGCGATGTCGAAGCGCTGCGCGTGGCCAATATGGCCGGCGGCGAGAGCGTGGCCGATGCGATCACCAACCTCATCGCCACCATTGGCGAGAACATGGTGCTACGCCGTTCCGCGCGGTTCGCCGTTAGCCAGGGCGCGATCGGCGCCTACACCCACGGCGCCATCGCCGGCGCGACGGACCTGGGCCGGATCGGCGTGCTGGTGGCCGTCGAAGGCGCGGGAGATCAGGCGGCGCTCAGGGAATTGGGTCGCAACATCGCGCTCCATGTCGCGGCGACGGCGCCGCTGTCGCTCTCGGTGGACGATCTCGATCCAGCCGCCGTGGAACGCGAGCGGGCGATCTTCACCGAACAGGCGATTGCCTCGGGCAAACCGCCCGCGGTGGCCGAAAAGATGGTCGAGGGGCGTATCCGCAAGTTCTATGAAGAGGCGGTGCTTCTTAAGCAGGCTTATGTCCGCAATCCCGACCAGACGATCGAGCAACTGGTAGCCGAGACCGCCAAGACGCTTGGCTCGCCCGTGAAGGTGACCGGCTTCGCGCGCTTCGCCCTGGGCGAGGGCGTCGACAAAGCGACCGGGGACTTCGCGGCCGAGGTCGCGGCCATGGCCGGCGCCTAACGCCTCATCGCCGAGGTCTATGCGCCCCCGCTGCTTGGTCTATTCTCGCTCGGGGCGAGTCGGCAGGGGAGATTATGATGACCGGTGAGCGTTCTCCCCACCGCCGCATTCTTTTGAAAATGTCGGGCGAGGTTCTGATGGGGGACAGCCCCTTCGGCATTGACATGCCCACGCTCGACGCCGTGGCGGCGGATGTCGCCGCGATCGTGGCCGATGGCGTGGAACTCTGCCTAGTGATCGGCGGAGGCAACCTTTTCCGGGGCGTATCCATGGCCGGCCGGGGTATGGAGCGCGCCAGCGCCGACTATATGAGCATGCTGGGCACGGTCATGAACGCACTGGCGATGCAGAGCGCCTTGGAGAAGGCCGGCGTTAAGACCCGTGTCCAGTCGGCGATCCCCATGGACGCGGTGTGCGAGCCGTTCATCCGGCGCCGGGCGTTACGGCATCTGGAGAAGGGCAGGGTGGTGATCTTCGCCGCCGGTGTCGGCGTGCCGTTTTTCACCACCGACACCGGCGCGGCCCTGCGCGCGGCCGAAATGGGATGCGATGTCCTGCTCAAGGGCACCAGCGTCGACGGTGTCTATACCGCCGATCCGAAAATGGATCCGGATGCGGAACGATACGAAAGATTGAGTTATCAAGAGGTCTTGTCGAAGAATCTTCGTGTCATGGATGCTTCGGCGATCGCCTTGATGCGAGACAACCATATTCCCATCGTGGTGTTTTCGATCCGCCAGCCGGGCAACCTTCAAAAGGTGGTTCGCGGCGAGGGCGTCTACACCACAATCGAAGCGTCCCGCGACGCGGCCTGACAACAAGGAGCGATGCCATGGCGGATGCGGAAAAGCCCAGTCTCGCGAAATATCGCGATCGCATGGACAGGGCGGTGGCGGCCTTGAAGGAGGAGTTCGCCTCGCTGCGCACCGGCCGGGCGTCCTCAGGACTTCTCGATCAGGTGCAGGTGGAGGCCTACGGCTCGCGCATGCCCATCAGCCAGGTTGGGGCCGTGTCGGTGCCTGAACCCCGCTCCATAACCGTGAGCGTATGGGACAAGGCTCTTGTCGTCTCCGTGGAAAAGGCGATCCGCAACGCCGGCTTGGGCCTCAATCCGGTGGTGGAAGGCCAAAACCTGCGCATTCCCGTTCCACCTCTGACCGAGGAACGTCGCCGCGATCTGGTAAAACTAGCGGGCAAGTATGGCGAACAGCAACGGGTGGCGGTGAGAAACGTACGCCGAGAGGCCATGGACGATCTGCGCAAGGCCGAGAAGGCGTCTGTGATCAATCAGGACGAACAAAAGCGCATGGAGACCGAGGTCCAGAAGATCACCGATGAGGCGGTTCGCCGCGTGGACGAGGCCTTGAAAACGAAAGAACAAGAGATCATGCAAGTTTAGGGACGAGGACCAAGGAACCAGCCATGTCGCCGGCGACCGGCATGCACGACAGGACGCCGGGCGAGCCTTCTTCGGATAGGCGCCTGCATGTCGCCATCATCATGGACGGCAACGGTCGCTGGGCGAAGCAGCGGGGGCTTCCCAGGACGCTCGGTCATCGCGCCGGGGTCGCGGCTCTGAGGCGCACTGTTCAGGGGGCCATGGATCTTGGTCTCGACCGTTTGACAGTCTTTGGATTTTCGACGGAGAACTGGCGACGCCCCCCGCCGGAGGTCTCCGAATTGATGAGCCTGCTGAAGGCTTATTTCGACAGCGATCTGGCGCGGCTTGAGCGTGAAGGGGTGCATGTCAGGATCGTTGGGCGACGTTCGGATCTAAGCGCCGATATTCTCGATATTATCGAGCGGGCCGAGGCTCGCACGGTCCGCAACAATCGCTTCCATCTGCAGGTCGCTTTCAACTACGGCGGCCGGGCGGACATTGTCGATGCGGCGAAGAAGTTTGCTCTCGATGTCGAGCGCGGCGTCGCGCACGCCAAGGATCTGGATGAAGCCGGCTTTGAATCGCGCCTATCGACAGCCGCGGCGCCGGCGCCGGATCTGATCATTCGCACAAGCGGCGAACAGCGCATTTCCAACTTCCTGCTTTGGGAGTGCGCCTATGCGGAACTCATATTTCAGGACGTCTATTGGCCGGACTACGGGCCCGAACATCTCAAGGACGCCATCGCCGATTACCAATCCCGAGAGCGGCGATACGGCGGCGTCGCCATAGATGACGTTCTTGCCGCGAGTTAGACGCTTCGACTGGACCAATCTTGGCGTCCGTGTGGTCTCAGGGGTCGCGCTGGCGGCCGTTTCCCTCTGGGCGGTGTGGATATTCCCCTTGCCCGGCGCGCTCTGCCGCGCGCCGTTCCTGGTGCTGATCGCCGTGGCCGGGGCCCTACTTTCCATCGAATGGGCGGCCATGGCGACCCCAAGCGCGCCGAGCCGTTCCGCGGTCGTCACCACCCTCGCGGTGGTGAGCGTCATACTGCTCGCCTTTCAACACCGTTATGACGAGGCATGGGCTTGCGTCGCCCTGGGCGCGTTGGCGGCCGCGGCGGTGGCCAAAGGCGTATCGGCGCGATCCATCGACGCGGCCTACGGGGTCCTATACATCGCTCCGGCATGTCTGGCGCTAGTCTGGCTGATTGAAACTAGACAAGGCTCGGGTTGGACCCTCATGCTTTTCGCCACCACCTGGGCCGCCGATATAGCCGCCTTCCTGACAGGCAGCGTTGTGAAGGGTCCAAAGCTCTGGCCACGTTATTCCCCGAACAAGACCTGGTCGGGGTTTTTCGGCGGCCTGGTGGGCGCTGTCGTCGCGTCTGTGGGTGTCGCGGCCGCTCTAATGCATCTATCCCTGATCGGAGCGGGGGCGATCGGCTTCGCGGGCGGCCTGGCCACCATGGCTGGCGATCTTTGGGAATCAATGTTGAAGAGGCGCTTTGGTGTGAAGGACTCAGGAGACCTCATTCCAGGTCATGGCGGACTGCTCGACCGGGTCGACGGCTTGATGTTCGCGGTCATGGTGTTCGTGCTCGCGCGTCTGGTCGTTCACTTTGGTTGGGCTCATTGATGGCGCGCAGGATCGCAATTCTGGGGTCCACCGGATCGGTCGGAGTCTCCACCCTAGACCTTCTGGGCCGGGTCGGCGGAGAGATCGAGGTTCTAGCGCTTACGGCCGGTTCGAACGCCGAGTTGCTGGCCGAGCAGGCGCTTCGTTGGCGGCCCGCCGTCGCGGTGATCCAGGATGAATCTCGGCTCCCCGAGTTACGCCGGAGGCTGGACAATAGCGGAATCACCACCGCCGCCGGCGCGGGCGCCATCGCCGATGCGGCGGGGCAGGGCGCCGATTGGGTCATGTCGGCGATCGTCGGGTCGGCCGGCTTGGCGCCGACCCTGGCGGCCGCACGAGCGGGCTCCGTCATCGGTTTAGCCAACAAGGAAAGTCTCGTTTGCGCGGGTCCAGCGTTGCTGGCGATCGCCAGCGCCGCTGGCGGCCGGGTGATACCCGTGGATTCGGAACATTCGGCGATTTTTCAGGTCTACGAGCGCCTCAATGTCGAACGCATTCGCCGCCTGATCCTGACGGCTTCAGGAGGGCCGTTTCGAGGCTGGAGTCTTGATGCGATGAAAGACGCGACATGCGAACAGGCGGTGGCCCATCCCAACTGGAGCATGGGGGCGAAAATCTCGGTCGACTCAGCGACGATGATGAACAAGGGCCTCGAAATGATCGAGGCGGCCTATCTGTTCGAAATGCCGTCAGAGCGCATTGATGTGCTCATTCACCCTCAATCGGTCGTTCACAGTCTGGTGGAGTATGCCGATGGCTCGACCCTGGCCCAACTGGGTCCGCCGGACATGCGTACGCCGATCGCTTATGCCTGGGCCTGGCCCGAGCGCGTGGCCTGGGAAGCTCCGGGACTGGATCTCGCCGCGGTGGGCGAACTCACCTTCCAGGCGCCCGATCCGGCGCGTTTTCCTGCTCTCTCCATAGCGCGGGAGGCGCTCAAGGCGGGCGGCGGGGCGCCGGCGGCCATGAACGCGGCCAACGAAGTGGCGGTGCGCGCTTTTCTCGATCGGGAAATAGGGTTTCTGGATATCGCCGCAGTGGTCTCAGATACCTTGGCGAGGATGAACGGCGCTGGCGGCCTTGGGGAGTGCGACGACAATGACGCGGTGGAATGGGCGCTCATGGTCGACGCCTCCGCGAGGCGGACCGCCGCCCAAGTCCTGTCGCGATTCGAGCGCATTGGCTGAGCGCCGCTAGGAGACCCTCACATATGATGGCCGCTGTGCAGAATGCGATATTCATCGTCGTTCCATTTTTGATCATCATCACCGTTATCGTCACCGTCCACGAGCTGGGCCATTTCTTGACCGCTCGCGCGTTTGGCGTCGCCATAGACCGTTTCTCGATCGGCTTCGGGCGCGCCATCCTGGCCTGGAACGATCGATGGGGGGTGGAGTGGCGGATCGGCTGGATGCCACTGGGCGGCTATGTGAAATTCGCCGGTGACGAAAACGCCGCTAGCGTGCCGGACAAGGAAGACCTGGAGGATATGCGCGCCAGCATAACCGCCAGGGAAGGACCCGGCGGAGAGCGCAAATATCTGCATTTCAAGCCGCTCTGGCAGCGCGCCTTGATCGTCGTCGCGGGCCCGGCGGCGAATTTCCTTCTGGCCATCGTCCTGTTTTCGCTAATCTTCGGCACGGTCGGAACACCGACCACGCCCTTTCGCATCGACACGGTCGTGCCCGGGAGCGCCGCCGACCGCGCGGGTTTCAAGCCCGGCGACCGCATCCTCGCCGCCGACGGTCATCGGATCGAAGGTTTCGAGGATCTGGTTTCCTATGTCGCCTATCGCGACGGCGTGACGGTCGGCTTCGACGTGGAGCGCGACGGCCGCCCAATGACCTTGATCGCCATTCTGGGCCATCGCGAGACGCCAACGCTCTTCGGCGCGACTCAGACCACCGGATCGCTCGGCGTTACGCCCCGGCCGGACGGTTCATGGCGCTACGTGCGGCAAAATCCGATCGCCGCGATCGGGATGGGCGTGTCGAAAACCTGGGAGGTGCTGAGCACCACCACTTTCTACCTTGGAAGGATCCTCACCGGTCACGTCAATCTCAATCAGCTCCACGGGATTATCGGGATCGCCAAGGCCTCCGGCGCCATCACCAAGCAGGCGATCGATCAGGCGCCGCACGACCTTGGCGATCAGGTTCTCGGCGTGGTCGTCAACCTCGTCGGCTTTGCGGCTTTGATATCCGTGAGCATAGGCTTTATGAACCTCCTCCCCCTGCCGGTCCTCGATGGCGGGCACCTGTTGTTCTACGCCTATGAGTGGGTCGCCCGGCGCCCCGTCGCGGCCAGAGTGCAGGCCGCCGGCTATCGCCTGGGGCTTGCTTTGCTGGTGTGTTTGATGTTGTTCGCCAACCTGCACGATCTGCCCCTGGTGCGGGTGTTTCACTTCTTCGGCAGCTTGTTTTCGTAAGGCGACCATCCCTTTATGGCTGATCCGATAAGAAATGCCCGGGCTCGCAGGGCCGCGCTCGCCTCGGCGTTCGCCGTCCTGTTGGGTGGGACGGCGATTGTCTCGCCGCTACAGGCGTTCGCCCAGGCTTCGCAATCGGGCGTCATCGGCCGCATTACCCTGCAAGGTAATGAGCGAATCGATTCGGAGACGATTCTCTCCTATTTGCCGCTGGCGGTGGGGGACACCGTTGACCCGGCAAAAATTGATACGGCCCTGAAGGCTCTTTTCCGAACCGACCTCTTTTCCGACGTCAAGATCGAGCTTCAGGGCTCGGATCTTGTCGTGATGGTGGTTGAAAACCCGGTGATCAACCAGGTCCTGTTCGAGGGCAATTCGAACATAAAAACCGACAAGCTTGAGGACGAAATCCAGATCCGGCCTCGCGGCGTCTTCACCAAGGCCAAGGTCGAGGAAGACGTAGGCCGCATCGTCGAACTCTATCGTCGCGAGGGACGCATCTCCGCGACGGTGACGCCTAAAATTATCGAACTGCCACAGCGCCGAGTGGATTTAGTTTTCGAAATCTACGAAGGCCCGAAGAGCGGTATAATTCGCGTAAACTTCCTCGGAAACAACCAGTTTTCCGCCAACGACCTTCGCGGGGTCGTTGTTACAAAACAAAGTGAGTGGTATAAATTCTTTTCGTCCAACGACAACTACGATCCTGATCGCATCGAATATGATCGGGAGCAGCTACGAAAATATTACCGTAATCGTGGATTTTACGATTTCCGCATAATCTCTTCCGTGGCCGAGTTGGCGCCTGATCGCAACGGCTTCGCGGTGACCTACACGCTCGATGAGGGCGCCCGCTATCGGTTTGGCAAGATCACGGTCAACACCCAACTCAAGAAACTCAATGGAGACATTCTCAAGCGGTTTTTGCCCATCCATGAGGGGCAGATATATCAGGATGACAAAATCGAGCAGGCAACCGACGCGTTGACTTTTTCGGCGGGCGCCGCCGGCTTCGCCTTTGTCGACGTCAGGCCACGATACACTTCAAATCCGACCAAGCATACGGTCGACGTCACTTTCGACGTGCGGGAGGGACCGCGCGTTTACATCGACCGCATAGATATTGTCGGCAATACAGCGACACTTGATTATGTGATTCGCA
>Ga0181519_10000186_pt1 | contig 57647 bp, 52 predicted proteins | sample PEATcosm2014_Bin_26_FD_121102 | JGI IMG/M metagenome (GOLD analysis project Ga0181519, IMG submission 121102) | Peatland microbial communities from MTU Mesocosm Facility, Houghton, MI, USA - PEATcosm2014_Bin02_10_metaG | ecosystem: Environmental > Terrestrial > Soil > Wetlands > Peat | place...
CGCGCGGTTGTTCCGCGATCTCGAACTCGACCCGAATTGGGACCGGTGGCAGGGCGAGGAATGGCTGAACGGCGCCGATTACGCGCCGCCGGGCGACGCTTCGGCGCCGCCGGCCTGTCCCATTTGCGGCCGCCCGCCGCGGCCGGTCCCGACAGCGCGACCGGGCGAGCCCGCGCCGGAACCGGAGATCCGCGCCGCCGGCGGCACCGGCAGCGACCCGCCCTCCTGAAGGAAAGCGCTCCGGCGAGTGGGGCGGGCGTCTCGCCCGCCGGCGGGCAGGAAGCCCGCCCTACCGGTTGGTTGCCTTCCTGGAGCCGCCAAATCATCGGCACCGCCGCACCCGCTCGGGTCAGATGTCGATCGTGCCCTTGGGCGCGGGCGATTGGATCTGCGCATAGGCCGCGACCTTGGCCTTGTCGGAATGGTATTTCGCGGCCAGGAAGGACACTGCCTCGGCGGCGCTGCGCGGCTTTCCGGACTTGTCGTGGAACAGGGACGGGTTGGCCGCGGCGGCGGTCCTGACGATCTTGTCGGCGGCGATATCGGGCGTCGCGGCGGCCGCCCCGATCAGTCTGCCGGCCCCTTGCGCGCCGAGCAGGAAGGCCAGATGCACCTCGGGCTCGGTCGGCGCCCGGTGCAGTATGTGCTGGAGCTGCGCAGTGTTCTCGGTCATCAGCTTCGAGGCCATGCGCGACGACAGCGCGACGTCGTGGCGCAGCTCCAGAATGTCGTGCAGCGCCTTCGGATCGGCGACTCTGAGGTGGCCCTTGGCGTCGGTCGCGATCTGTTTCACCAGTTCCGGCTTCACGCCCAGCTCTGCGCCATGGCGCTGCACCATCGACAGCCAGGTGTTCTTGACGAATTGGAACGGTCCGGCCGCACCGGTGGACTTGTTCACGGCATTGGCGTGAAACGCCGTCTCGCCGACCACTTGGGCCAGGAGCGCGGTGAATTCATGCGGGCCGGGTGCCCCCGGCGTGCGCGCGACGGCGTCGAACTGGTCCGCCAGATTGGCCGCGTCGACGACCGGCAAGACTCTGGTCAAGGCGGCGACCTCCCGACACTATCGACCCCGATACTATCGAAGGATAGGCGAAGATCCCTAACGATTCCTGTCCCGCCGGTTCGATCACTGCGAATCGGGGATCGGGATGTTGGCCGTGGCCGGAAGCACATAGAGCTCCTTGGCGGGCTCCGCGACCTGGCTGCCATTCTGGATGAAATAGCTCGACTGGTGCACGACCCGCAGCAGCCGGCGCGGCGGCGGGTCGAGCTGGCCGAGCGCGCGCACCATTTGGACGGCGCGATCGTCGAGATCGGCATAGCCCGAGCTTTGCTTGACGGCGACGCCGATCACCGTGCCGAGCGCGCCGATATCGACCTCGAGCACGACGCCGCCGCGCCGTCCCCTGGTCACGGCCTCGGACAGCAGGTCGCGATGGAGCTGCAGCCGTTGATTGACATAGTCGAGATAGGGGTCGTGCTCGGCGCTCGGGCCGGTGATATTGCCCTTGAAGCCTTCGGCGTGGTCCTCGGCCTCCGGGTTCGGCGTCGGTTTGCGGGCGCCGCCCGGCTGCGGCACGAGGTGGACCATCGACGGTTTCGGCACCGGCCGGGCGGTCGGAACATCGGCGGGCGGCGCCGGCTTGGGCGGCGGCGGGGGCGGCGCCATCGCCCCGGCGGCGGCCAGCTCCTCCGGCGTCTTCGGCATGTCGGCCAGCTTCGGCATGGCGCTGTCCGACGGGTCGTCGACATGTTTCGGCACGGCCACGTCGTTGGGCTTGGGCGAAATCTCGCTGTCGGCCGGCGGCGGCGGCGCCTCGCCCGCCTTCGGTTCGGGCTTGCCGGCTGCTGGGGCCGGCGTCGGCGCCGGCGTCTTGCCGGTCGCGTCGACATCGCCGATCAGATCCGAGGCGAGGCGGCCCTGTGGCGGCGGTGCCGGCGGCGGCGGCGATTTCGGCTGCTGTGCCGGCTTCGGCGGCGGTGGCGGCGGGGGTGGCGGCGGGGGCGGCGCCGGTTGTTCCGGCGGCTGAAACAGCACGAGCGGGACCGGCGCCGGCTGATCGTCGCTGCCGTTGTAGCCGCGCCAGCCGCCGAACAGCACCACCAGCCCGATCAGGGCGAGATTTACCAGGAGCGACAGGATGACGAGAATGGCGAACCAGCGCAGCCCGCGTTTCTGCCAGCCCGAGAGCGGGATACGCAGGCGCCGAAGGGCCTCCCGATCGGGCGCGCGGTCCCGATCGAAATGCGGCTCATGGCGCAAAGTCTCCGGCACCACGGCGTTCGGATGCACCGTGTCGAAATGCGGCTCGGGCGGCCCCGGCGGGCGCGGCACCACGGCCAGGCGCTGCGCCGACTGGCGCGGCGCGGCCGGCGTGCCCTGCCGGCGCTTGTCGTCCAAAAGCGGTTCGCGCCGCATCCCGGCCATAAAGCGATGAGATCCTCGAAAAACTTCGGTGCCAAGCGGTTCTAATCCAATTTCGGCGGCGCCGGGAACGACCCAATTGCCGCCCCGCTCTGCTATCTAAATATTGCGGGGGCGGCCCAAGGCAGCGGATACTGGAACAGCCGGGCAACGGAGCGGGATAAGCCGACGATTATGTCAAGCAAGGCGCCGAGCGGGGACGAGCCGCAGAACCGCGTGCCGGCGGCGCATCGACCGGCGGCACAGCCGGCCCGGTCGCCCGGCGGCCGGCGCCGGCTGCGTTTCGTCGCGAAATGGACTGCCGTGGTCGCGGTCTGGGGGCTGGTCGTGCTGTCCTGCCTGGTCGCCTGGGTCGCGACGACCTTGCCGGATATCCGCCAGCTCGGCCGGGCCGACCGGCATCCCAGCATCACGCTGCGCGCCGCCGACGGGTCGCTGATCGCGACCTATGGCGATCTCTACGGCGAGACCATGACGCTCGCCGATCTGCCGAAGGCGCTGCCGGAAGCGGTGATCGCGACCGAGGATCGCCGCTTCTACCATCATTTCGGCCTCGACCTCCTGGGCATGGCGCGCGCCGCCGTCACCAATCTGCGCGCCGGCCATGTCGTCGAGGGCGGTTCGACCCTGACCCAGCAACTGGCCAAGAACCTGTTCCTGACCCCCGACCGGACGATGCTGCGCAAGGCGCAGGAGGCGCTGCTGGCGCTCTGGCTCGAACATCATTTCGGCAAGGACCGGCTGCTCGAAATCTATCTGAACCGAGTCTATTTCGGCGCCGGCGCCTATGGCGTGGATGCCGCCGCGCGGCGCTATTTCGGCAAATCGGCGCGCGCGCTCGACATTTACGAATGCGCGCTGCTCGCCGGGCTGCTGAAGGCGCCGAGCAAATACAGCCCGGCCGGCAACCGCACGCTCGCCGCCGAGCGCACCCGGCAGGTGCTCGACAACATGGTCGCGGCCGGCTACCTGACGCCGGAGGCCGAGGCCAGGGAGGCGCGCCATGCCGTGGTGCTGGCGGCCGTGCCGTCGACGGAACCCGGCATGCGCTATTTCGCCGATTGGATCGAGGATCAGGCGGCGGCCGGCGGCTATGGCGGCGATCTGCTGGTCACGACGACGCTCGATCCGAAGCTCCAGGCGGCGGCCGAGCAGGCGGTCGAGACCAGCCTGGCGCGGAACGGCGCCAAGGACGAGGTCGAGCAGGCGGCGCTGGTCGCGATGAGCCCGGACGGCGCGGTGCGCGCCATGGTCGGCGGCCGCTCCTATGCGGAAAGCCAGTATAATCGCGTGACTCAGGCGGCGCGCCAGCCGGGTTCCGCCTTCAAGCCCTTCGTCTATCTGGCCGGGCTGGAGCAGGGCTTGCGTCCGGACGATCATTTCATCGACCAGCCGCTGCAGATCGGCAATTGGCAGCCGCACAACTACTCGAACGCCTATCGCGGCGACGTGACCATGGCCGAGGCCCTGGCGCAGTCGATCAACACCGTGGCCGTGCAGATCGGCCAGCGGGTCGGCATGAGGAACGTCGTGGCGGTCGCGCATCGCTTGGGCATAGCCAGCGACCTCGCCCCCGATCCGAGCCTTGCGCTCGGCAGCGGCGACGTCAATCTGCTCGAGCTGACCGGCGCCTATTGCGCCTTCGCCAGCGGCGGCAACGGCGCCTGGCCCTACGGCATCGTCGAGATCCACGACACGGCCGGGCACCTCCTGTTCCGGCGCGAAGGCGGCGGGCCCGGCCGCGTCATCGATTCCGGCACCGCCGCCGTGCTCGACGACATGCTGGCCTCAGTGATCACCAGCGGCACCGGCAAGGCGGCGCAGATCGGCCGGCCGGCGGCCGGCAAGACCGGCACGACCTCGGATTTCCGCGATGCCCTGTTCGTCGGATTCGCCGGCGATCTGGTCGCCGGGGTGTGGTTCGGCAATGACGACGATTCGCCGATGAACCACGTCACCGGCGGCACTTTGCCGGCCCGCGCCTGGCACGATTTCATGGTCGCGGCGCTGCATGGAAGGCCGATCCGGCCGCTGCTGCCGGAGCCGGATTCGTCCGCCCCGGGGCAAACCGATGATGAGGCTTTCGAGGCGCTGCTGCGCCGCCTGGCCCATGCCGACCCGGTCCCGGCCGTGACCGGGCCTTCGCCTGCTCAGCCGTAGCGCAGCAGCCTTGCGCCGTTGCGCTTCAGCCATTGGCGTTGGGCATCATACGGGCCGTAGAGCCGCTCGACGACGGCCCAGAATTGGCGGGAATGGTTCATCTCGGCCAGATGCGCCGTTTCGTGCGCCACGACGTAATCGAGGACCGATTCGGGCGCCAGCACCAGCCGCCAGGAATATTTGATGTTGCCGGCGGCGCTGCAACTGCCCCAGCGCGTCGCGGCGTCGCCGACCGCCACCCGGCCGAGCGGCCGCGCGCCCAAGGTGCCGGCGAGTTCGGCGGTCTTATCGGCCAGGATCGCGCGCGCATGGTTGCGCAATCCCGCTTCGGTCCGGCGCGCCAGATGCTCGGGCAGCCCGGTCACCTCGATCGCGGCGCCGGATAGCCGGAACGGCGGCACGCCGCGGCGCAGCCCGAGCGCCGTCAGGCGGCGCGGCAGCCCGAGTACGGGAATCAGCGCGCCGTCGACGAAGGCGATGTGCGGCGGCAACTTCGCCGCTTGCGCCGCGACCCACAGGCGGCGCGTTTCGAGGAATGCCATCGCCTGTCGGACCGAGACCCCCTCCGGGACCACGAGCTCGACGCCCGGTTGATGCGCGCTGACCCGCAATGCGATTCGCCGGGCGCGCCGGCTGTGCCGCAGATGCACGGGCAGGCGCGTGCCGTCCGGCAGATCGAGCGACGGTGCGGTGGCGGCAGAGGGGGAGGGCCGGGGCAGGATCATCGTCATCGCGCCAGTGTAGACGAAGCGCTGAGCACAATCAGGATTCTCGCGCAAGTCGGTATTAACCTGACTCGCTTATTTCAAGAAACTCTGATACATATGTAACGGGAGCAAGATCCCGATGGCGGTGGAAAGCCCGCCATGAAGCCCAATTCCAAAATGGAGGCACGACGGCCATGGCTGTCATCGGTCCCGATATCACCCCGCCCCCGCCGCCGACTCGCACGCCGGGGACGGCTCCTCCGACCACGCCGCCTGCTCATCCGACGACGGCCGCGCCCTCGGCGGCGCCGACCGGTCCGCAGCCGCTGAAGACATCCGGATCGCTGGGGACGAACGTCAACTACGTCACCTGATCGGGCGCCGTCCATCGGCAGCGGCCGGCCGGCCGGCGTTGCCGCGGCGACCCGCTGCGCAGGATTTTTCGAGCCGGCGTGATTGCCGGTGGCGGCGCCATCCGGATCAGGGTACCTGTCGCCTGCGGCGCGGCTGTGGGAGAGGCGACGATGGAGACTTCCGAGATCAGCGAGACGTTGCACGAAGCGGCCGAGCACGGCGCGGAGGGGCATGGCCACGGCCATGAACGGCTCGGCGACGAGACCTTCCGCAAGCGCATCGGGATCATGATCGGCGTGCTCGCCGTCATCCTGGCGATCACCGAGACGGCGGGCAATGCCGCGATGAAGGAAACCATCAACTCCAACATCCAGGCCTCCGACGATTTCAACTTCTACCAGGCGCGCAACATCCGCCAGACCGATACCAGGCTCGCCGCCGACCAGCTCGACATGCTGATCGTCAGCCGGCCCGACCTGACGGAAGCGAGCGCCGCCGCGATTCGCGCCAAGGCCGATGATTACCGCAAGCAGGCGGACCGCTGGGAAAGCGATCCCAAGGCCGGCGACGGCAAGAAGGAATTGCTGGCCAAGGCCAATGCCGCCGAGGCGAAGCGCGCCGAAGCGCAGGAGCGCGACGAGAATTTCGAATTGGCGGCGGCCTTGCTGCAGATCGCCGTGGTGCTGGCGTCGAGCAGCATCCTGCACGCCTCGCGCCCGTTGGTCTGGATCTCGGCCGGCTTCGCGGCGGTCGGCGCCGTCATTTCGCTGAACGGCTTCCTGGGCTTCATGGAATTGCCGTTCTGGCACGGCTGAGCGGGCGCTACACGCTCGCGTCGATGTGCAGCGCACCGAGATCGGCCGCTTCGAGGGCGGTCGCCATGGCGCGATAGCCGGCTTCGACGGCGCGCTCGAATGCATGCCATTCGAGCAGCGCCACATCGGCGATCGGCGGCTGGATCAGGAGGCTGAGCTGCGCCCGCGCCAGCGCGGTCTGCAAGGTCGAGGTGACCGTGCCGACCCGGCTCAGGACGCTGACGATGCCCGGCAGGCGGCCGGGATCGGGCCGGAAGAAATCGATCAGCCCGCGCCGTCCGGACGCTGCCTCCGAGCCCGGCGTGAGGGCCGGTGCGGCGCCGACATCGACCCCGACGATCGGGCCGCTGCCGATGCCGGCCATGACGTCGACCGGGAAATTGTCGAGCACGCCGCCATCGACTAGGATCTCGCCATTGACGGAGAGCGGCGGCAGCACGCCGGGAATCGCGATGCTGGCGCGCAGCGCCTGCCACAGCACGCCGTGGCGGTGCACGAGCAGCCCGCCGCGGGTCAGATTGGTCGAGACGGCGAAGAACGGCCGCCAGAGTGCGGCGATGACGGTTTGGTTGAAGTGCTGGCGCAGCAGCCGGTTGACGGTCTCGCCGCGGAACAGCGCGATCCACGGCACGGTGTAGTCGTTCAGCGGGTTGGTCTCGACGAAGGCCTGATGGATGCGGTCCCGGAGCTCTCGGTCGTCCCAGCCGGCGGCGACGCCGGCGGCGATGACGGCGCCCATGCTGGCGCCGCCGATCCGGTCGATCGGCAGCCCGGCTTCGCGCCAGGCCCGAATCGCACCGATATGGGCGAAGCCGCGCGCGGCACCGCCGGACAGGACGAGGCCGACGGCGCGGCCGGCGAGATGGCGGGCGAGGCGGGCTACATCGCCCGGCGCATGCAGGCGCAGATGGTGCACCGTGCCGAAACGCGGCGCGTCCTCCGGCACGGTGCCGGTGCGGCCGCGTTCCAGGGATTCGAGGATGACCAGGTCCGGCGCCGCCCGGCCGCCCGATTTCCCGGTCTCGATGCCGGGCAGCGGATCCGGCACCGGGCAGCCGGCATTGCCGATCAGCACGACCCGGTCGGTCTGGCGCAGGCAGAAGCGGCACCAGGCGCTGGTGCCGGCGCGCACCGGATCGGCCTGGTAGAGCACGACCTGATGCGCCGATTCGAGCTCGTCGAACCATTCGACCGGCTGCTCGATGGCATCGGGTTCGAAGCGGAACGCCTTCAGCCCCTGCTGCTTGAGCGCGCCGAGCAGGCTCGAAACCACGGCTTCGATCGGCACGCCGTCATCGAGCGGCACCAGCGCCACGGCGGCCCGCGCGCCGATGCCGGTGCGCCGGGTCGTGCGGTAGAGGCGCTGGACCACGAGTCGGTTCAGCCAGGCGAGGAATTTCGGCTCCTCCGCCACGAGCCGGTCGAACACCGCCTTCGGCATGCGGTAGAATTCGGAATGGCGCAGCGCCACGACCGTGGCGGAATGGACCTCGCCGGTGATCAGCGACATCTCGCCGACCGTCTCGCCGGCGCGGATTTCGGCGACGAGAACCTGGCCGCGATCGGCCGTCGGGGCGATGACGCCGAGCAGGCCGGTGGTGAGCAGATAGAGCGAATCGGCGGGCTCGCCCTCCTGGAACAGGATCTGGCCGCCCGCGAGTGCCGCCCAGGCCAGCTCGTCGGCGATGGCGGCCCGGCATGCCGGCGTCAGCACTTCGAGCGGCGGCAGATCGGCCAGGGGCGGCGGCTTTATCGGCGCCGAGCCGCTTCCGGCCATGGCCATGTCGATCCCCGCTCAGCGTGCCGCCGTCGCGGCGGTCTCGGCCCGCGCGACCCGCGGGCGATGCAGAGTGTTACGACCTTCAAGCCGTTACGACAATCCCGTCCGGCCGTAGAACCGCCGGACGGGGATCGCTGACGCCAAAGTGCTTGCCAGGAAACGAAGGTACTTGCCACGAAACGAAGGTTCTTACCGACCGCCGGCCCGTCGAGCCGACCGGCGAAGCAACGTGCTCTGAGCCCTAGAAAAGGCTGAATCCCTGGAGCATCTCTTAACAATGGGCCCAAACGGGCGGATGCCGGCACGGGGCGGGCGGAGTGATGCGGCTGTGACACACCGTCCATTGTCTCCGGCGCCGATTGGGTTCAAGATCCGGTGTATCCTTAACAGCGATGTTGCGGTCTCATGACGCCTCCTGAAAACAAGCCCCGCCGCGGCGAACGCGGCTTTACCCTGCTTGAGCTCATGGTCGTGATTGCGATTCTGGGCATGCTGGCGACGGTCGCGGTCACTGCGGTCTACCAAACGAAAGGCAAGGCGGACGTGCAGGGGGCCAAGCTGGCGATCAAGGGATTCGAAGAGAATCTTGATATGTACAACCTCGACAATGGCGGGTACCCGCCGGCCGATGTCGGGCTGCAGGCGTTGATTACGAAACCGGCCGACGCGCCCAACTGGGCCGGGCCGTACATCAAGACGAAGAGCGTGCCGCTCGATCCGTGGAAACGGCCTTATGTCTATCATTATCCGTCGAATCGGGCCGACCACGAATACGATCTCTGCTCCAACGGCCCCAAGGGGCAGCCGGGTGGGGCGGGAAGCGATGGGCCGATCTGCAACGAGTAGCACCGGCTCCAAATAACGAAGGCCGGTCTCGGGCGAGACCGGCCTCGGGCGCCTCGATCGGGCGACCTCAATCAATGCCGTGGATGCGCATCGCGACCAGCTGATCCAAGGTCATGTCCTTCATGCCATGCGCCTCGAGCCCGGCGATGTAGTCCGGCGTGACATTGTGGATGCGCATGGCGACGAGCTGTTCGGGTGCCGGATGCGGATAACCCAGCGGGCGCAGCGCCTCGATGAATTCCGGTGTCACGCCATGGATGCGGAAGGCGATCAACTGATCCGCCTCGGTATGCTGATAGCCGAGCGCGGCAAGACGGGTCGCCCAGTCCGGCGTGGCGCCATGGATCTTCAGGGCGATCAATTGCTCGTCGCTCGGCGCCAAGCCCAGCGCGCCGAAGGACCGGATAAACGCCGGCGATACGCCGTGAATGGCGAATGCCGTCAGCGTGCCGGCCTCACCGGCCTTGGCGCCGGCCGCGCGCACGGCTTTGACGAATTCGGCATCGATGCCATGGATGCGGAACGCCAGGAGCGTGTCGGCGTCGAGTCCGCCGATACCGGCCTCGACCATCGACCGTGCGAAGTCGAGGCTGACGTCCTGGACGGCATAGGCCAGTTGGCTGTGGTCGTTGAGGCCGCCAAGTCTCAATTTCGCCAGCGCTTCGGCATAGTCGGGCGCCGGGGTGAAACGGAACGCGCCGGCCGCGGTATCGTCATTGGCGACGCCCTCGGCATCGATGCGCCCGGCATCGCGCGCCACGGTGAAGTGGACGTCGCGCTTGCCCGCGGCCAGATCGAGTCCCTTGAGATCTGCGATCTTCCAGGGGTTGCTCGAGGTCGAATGCCCGGCGACGAGCTGGAGCTGCACCGTGCCGGGCGCGCCGGACGGGGTGATCGACCAACTGCCGCCGATCGCGTCGGCAGCGCGTCCGGGACCGGCGGCGAGGACCAGCAAGGCCGTCGACGCGGCAATGAGTAGGCGTCCAATCATCTTTATCGACCTTTCCATCGAGGGATCATCGGGGGTACCAGCGCCGTCTCTGCGACCAGTTCAGAACACCCCGGCAGCTTTCAGCGCCATCATCTTGCTCATGCTCAAATTGTTGAGCCCATGACTGCGCAGAGCCGTGATGAAGTCGGGTGTAATGCCCATCGACCGCGCACTGACGTAGTCACTGGCGGATTGTTCGCCGAACCCGGCTGCCTGCATCGCGCGGATATATTCCGGAGTCACGCCCACAGACTTGAACGTCATGATGTCGTTGAGCGTCAGTTTAGAAAATCCAAAACCGAGATAGGCATCCATATCCTCTGGCCGGACACCGACACTGCGCAACGTTACCAATTCGCCGACCGATGGCTCGAAGCCGGCCCTGTTCATCGCCGCTATATAGTCCGGATTGACGTTCGTGCTCTTGAGTGCGATCAGGTCGTCGATCGACGGTTTGAAGCCGCTCTTGTTCATCGCAGCGATATAGTCCGGGTCGACGCCGGAATTCTTCAGCGCGATCAGATCGTCGACCGAGGGTTTGAAGCCGGCCTTGTTCATCGCGGCGATATAGTCCGGGCTGACGCCGGCATTCTTCAGGGCGATCAGCTCGTCGACCGACAGATCGGTCAGACCGGCGGCGGCGAGCGCGCCGACATAGGAATGGCTGCCGGCCGGGGCGGGGGGGGCCGGGGGAGCCGGCGGGGCTTGCGGCGCGGCCGGGACACTCGGCACAGCCGAAGCGGCGGGCACCGGCGGAACCGGTGGGATCGCCTCCGGATCCTGTGCCCCGTCGGTCATGACGATCTGGTGCGGGGCGGCCGGGTCGGGATCGACGGCCAGGGCACGGCCGGCCGAGATGCTGACGGCGAGACCGATCAGCACGGCCAGCGCCAAAGCCAGCGGCGGCCGGCGGACCGGACGGCGATGGCGCGGCCCCAGGAGTCGCAGGATGCGCTGCTTGAACGCGCCGTCCGGGGCATTGTTGCCGGTCGCGGCGAGGAGGGCCGCCGGCAAGGCGCGCTCGGCTTCGAGCAGCGTCAGCGCCAGAGCGAAATCGACGGCGTCGCCGGCCATCGCGACGGCGACATCGTCGCAGCAATGCTCGCGCTCGATGCGGATGCGCCGGTTCAGCCACCACACGGCCGGATGGTAGAACAGCAGCGTTTCGACCAGGATCTGAAACAGATTGGCGAAGGCGTCCAGGCGCTTGATGTGGGCCAGCTCATGCAGGATGACGGCGTCGAGCTGCGCCGGAGACAGGCCGGCGAGCGCCGATACCGGCACCAGCACGATTGGCCGGAACCAGCCGATCACCGCCGGCACGGCGAGTCGCGCCGATTGCACGAAAGCGATCTCCCGCCCGAGTCCGAGCCTTTGCTGAAGCACCCGGCAGCGCCGCAGCAGGGCCGGCGGCAGGGTTCCGGTGTCGCGCCGCAGCCGCTCCAGCACGACCCAGCCGCCGGCCAGGCGCAGGCTCAGCACGAGTACGCCGGCGATCCAGGAGCAGACCAGGATTTCGAGCCAGGGTGTGTCCGGCGCCGTCATCGCCGCAGTCACCGCCCCCAGCAGGGCCGGCGCCGGCGCCGGCGCGAAGCCGGTCGGCGCGAAGCCGGCGGCACCGTCCGGCCGTGTCAGCGCCAGGAAAGTGGCGACCGGCGCCGCCGCCATCAGCGCCAGAACGGCGAGCATGGCGGCGTAGCGCTGCGCGGCCGAGCGGCACAGCAAAGTGAGCGGCGGCACGATCGCCGCCAAGGCCGCGCCCTGCCACAGGAAATGGATCAGGACCCAACCGAAATCGCGGACCAGCGCCGGGCTCATTCGGGCTTCCTTTCATGTTCGTCGAGGATGCGGCGGATTTCATCGAGTTCCGCTTTGCTGGCGCGCTTGCCGCTGAGCGCGTGCATGACGAGCTGGCTCGCCGAGCCGCCGAAGGCCCGGTCGAGCAGATCGCCGACAAGCTGCCGCTTGGTCCGCGCTTCCGGCTGGCAGGCCTCGTAGACATGGGCGCGGGCCGCCTCGTCGCGGCGCACCGAGCCCTTGGCGGTCATGATCTGCAAGGTCTTGAGCACGCCGGTGTATCCCACCGGCCGGGACTTGCTCAGGATCTCGTGGACGTCGCGTACCGTCGACGGCCCGCGCGCCCAGAGGATGCGCAGGATGTCGAGTTCGGTCGGCGTCGGCTTGCCGGGAATCGGCAGATCTTGACTGAGTGGGGCGGGCGGTTCGTTCATCATGCCGCCAGCATGTACGAAGCAATTCGTAGAGTCAACGAAGAGCTTCGTACTTCCGGCGGAATTCAGACCTGGCGCCAGCCGGGCTTGTCGGGCTCGATATAGGTCAGCTTGACCGGCCCTTCGCCGCAGATGGCGATGACCACCGGCTCCTTGCCGTCGGCGGGTACGCCGTCGTAATGCGGCGTGCCGGCGACGCGCCGGACGAAGCTGCCGGCGGGGACGGGCACGCAGCTTTTCGGATCGAAATCGGCGCCGCTGTTGCACCACCAGGTGCCCGACACGACGACGCAGAGCCGGTCGGTGGCGTAGTGGTGCGGCGCGCTCATGAAGCCCGGATACCACTTCACCAGAATGTAATAGAGTCCCGGCTGGTTGAGGTCGCCGAACAGATTGGCCTGGGCGACGCTGTCCTTGGGCCAGTTCGGCCGCGTCTGCCAGGCGATTTGGTCGTTGGGTGTGATCATCGTCTGCGCCGGGTCGAGCGGGCTCGCCGCAGCGCCCTCGACCAGCAGAGTCGGCAGGGCGGCGAGCAGCGGCGCCAGCAGCAGGCCGCGGCGCGGCAGGGTCAAGTCGGTCATGCTTCCTTTGCGCTCCTTTGCGGTGGAGATTTTAGCGCATACGCCGAATCCGGAGCGTTTTGCAGAGAATCGAACACCGCTCAGCCGTCCGTCCCGAGCCCGAACAGGATCGGCCCATAGAGCCACACCACCCAGGTACCGAACGCCAGGCACGGCCCGAACTGGATCGGCGTCTGGCCGTCGATCCGGCGCCCGGCGAGTCGGTACCCGAGCGCGATGACGAGCCCGGTCAGGGCGGCGATCAGCATGATTTCGGCGATGCCGCTCCAGCTCACCCAGGCGCCGGCGGCGGCGAGCAGCTTGGCGTCGCCTTCACCCAGCCCGTCGCGGCCGCGCGCACGGCGATAGGCCCAGGCGATGGCGGTGAACAACAGGAACCCGACCGCGGCGCCGATCGCGTGATCGACGAGGTGATCCGGATCGAGCAGGGCCGCGGCACCGAGTCCGGCCAGCACCAGCGGCAGAGTGAGCACGTCCGGCAGGATCATGTGCCGCCAATCGATCCACGACAGCGCGAGCAAGGTCCAGCCGAGCACGCAATCGGCCCAGAGCCGCATCCCGTCGTCGAGGCTGGCTGCCCAGATGGCCGGGACCAGCGCCGCCAGTTCGACCTGGAGGTGGAACCGGTCGATCGTCTGGCCGCAGCTGCGGCATTTGCCGCCGAGCGCCAGGTAAGAGACGATCGGCACCAAGTCGAGCGGTCCGAGCGCGCGGCCGCAATGTTCACAGGCCGAGCGCGCGGCGACCACCGGCCGGTCTTCCGGCAGGCGCTGGATCAGCACGCCCAGAAAACTGCCGATAATCGGCGCCAACAATATCGCCACAATTCCTTCGTACAAACCGCTGTCTCCGCACTTTGCACCCCGCTTGCCATAATGAATCTACTTGCCTCGGGGCGCTTCATTTCCCAGTGTGCCCGTTCACCCTAAGCCGATCGATCCTGAGCGCGCCATGTCCATCGAGGCCCTTCGTCCGTCCATTGCCCCGCCGCCGCCGGCGCCCGACGCCGATCATCGCGCGGTTGGCGCCCTTGCCGATCTGCTGCTGGAACGCGCGCTGATCGACGGCAAGACGCTCGACCGCGCGCGCCGCGTCTCCGCGGAGACCGGCCAACGGCTTGATTCTGTGCTGATTCAGCTTGGATTGATCAGCGAGCGCGGCTTGGCAGAAGCCTATGCGGCGCTGCTCGGCTTGCGCATCGCCGGCACCGACCGCTACCCGGACGAGGCCGTGCTGCCCGACCGGCTGAAGCCGAAATTCCTGCGCAAGGCGCGCGCCGTGCCGATCGGCATCGAGGGGGTGATGATCAACGTCGCCATGGCCGACCCGCTCGACAGCTTCACCCGCTCGGCCATCGCCGCGGCAACGGGTCGCAAGGTCGCTGTCGAGATCGGCGTGCCCATTGAGCTCGACGCCGCGCTTGACCGGCTCTACCCGGAGACCGGCGCCGGCAAGGACGACGTGGTCGACGACGTCAGCGGCGAGAACGGCGAGCCGAACGAGGAAGACGCCGAGCGCCTCAAGGATCTGGCGAGCGAAGCGCCGGTCATCAGGCTGGTCAACCAGATCATCGCCCGCGCAGTCGAGACCCAGGCTTCGGATATTCATATCGAGCCCTTTGAAGACCGCTTGCGCGTGCGCTACCGCTATGACGGCGTGCTGCACGAGGCCGAATCGCCGCCGGGCCGGCTGCAGGCGGCGATCACGTCCCGCGTCAAGATCATGTCGCGCCTCGACATCGCCGAGCGGCGCCTGCCGCAGGACGGCCGCCTGAAGCTTGCCGTACGCGGCCAGGAAGTCGATTTTCGCGTCTCGACCGTGCCGTCGCTCTATGGCGAGACGGTCGTGCTGCGCGTGCTCGACCGCAGCGCGGTCGAATTCAACTTCGCCAAGCTCGGCATGCCGGAAGGCGCCACCAAGCGGCTGCTGCACGCGCTCGAACTGCCGAACGGTATCGTGCTGGTCACCGGCCCGACCGGCAGCGGCAAGACGACCACGCTCTATACCGGGCTGCTCGGCCTGAATTCGATCGTGCGCAAGATCGTCACGGTCGAGGATCCGGTCGAATACCAGCTCACCGGCATCACCCAGATGCAGGTAAAGCCGCAGATCGGCCTCAGTTTCGCCAATTTGCTGCGGTCAATTCTGCGCCAGGACCCGGACGTCATCATGGTCGGTGAAATCCGCGACTTGGAGACGGCGCAGATCGCGGTCCAGGCTTCGCTGACCGGGCATCTCGTGCTGTCGACCGTCCACACCAATTCCGCTTCGGCCACGATCACTCGACTGCGCGACATGGGGCTCGAAGATTACCTGATCACCGCGGTGCTGCGCGGCGTGCTGGCGCAGCGGCTGGTCCGGCGCCTGTGCGTGCATTGCCGGCACGAGGCCGAGGCGCCGGCCGAGATGATCGAGCGTTTCGAGCTCGATCGGCGCACGACGAAACGGCCGATCACGCTGTGGCATCCGGTCGGCTGCGCGCAATGCCGCCATACCGGCTATCGCGGCCGGATGGCGATCGCGGAATTCCTGGTGCCCGATGAAGAGATCGAGCGGCTGATCTTCAGCCGCGCCGATCACAACGCCATCGAACGCGCGGCGGTCGCCGGCGGCATGATCACGATGTTCGATGCCGGGCTCGACGCGGCCTTGGCCGGCGATACCACGGTCGAGGAAGTCGTCCGCAGCATCCGTTCGGAGGCCTGAGGCGATGCCGTCCTTCCGCTACGTCGCCGTCGACAGTGCCGGGCAGACGCAGCGCGGCGTCATGGAGGCGCCCGACCAGGCGACGGTGATCGAGCGGCTGCAGCGCCAGGGCCAGATCCCGATGCGCGCCGAGCCGGCGGGCAAGGGCGGCTTCCTCGAAGAGCTGCTGTCGATCGAGTTCGGCCGGAGCCGCGGCCTGACCAAGTCGGATGTGTCCGCGGTCACGCGCGAGCTGGCGATCATGCTGGGCGCGGGACAGGATCTCGATCGTGCGCTGCGCTTCCTGGTCGAGACGGCGCCCAACAAGCGGGTCGCCACGATCATGGGGCAGGTGCGCGACAAGGTGCGCGGCGGCACTTCGCTCGCGACCGCACTGGCGCAGCAGCCGCAGAGCTTCAACCGGCTCTATGTCGGCCTGGTGCGCGCCGGCGAGGCCGGCGGGACCCTGGGCGATTCGCTCGAGCGTCTGGCGCTGCTGCTCGAACGCGAGCGCAGCCTGGCGGCGACGGTGCAGTCGGCGATGATCTATCCGACCGTGCTCGGCGTCGCCTCGATCGGCTCGATCGTGATGCTCCTCACCTACGTGCTGCCGCAATTCGTGCCGTTGTTCGAAGAGAGCGGCGCCGAACTGCCGGTGCCGACGCAGATCGTCATGGCAGCCGGCGATTTCACGACGAGCTACGGCCTCTGGGTCGCCGGCGGCCTCGTCCTGGCAGGGGTCGCGCTCCGGCAATGGCTGCAAGCGCCGAGTCGCCGGTTGCGGTTCGACCGGATGCTGCTGCGCGTGCCGGTGTTCGGCAAGCTGATCCGCGAGACGATGGCGGCGCGCTTCACGCGGACGCTCGGCAGCCTGCTCAAGAACGGCGTGCCGCTGATCGGTGCCCTCAATATCGTCAAGGACGCGATCGGCAATCTCGCCGGCGTCCAGGCGGTCGAGCGGGCGACGACCAGCGCCAAGGGCGGCGCCGGCCTGTCGCGGCCGCTCGAAGAAGCCGGGATCTTTCCGGCGCGCACCATCCATCTGCTGCGGTTGGGCGAGGAGACGGCGCAGCTCGGCGCCATGGCGCTGCGCGCCGCCGAAATCCACGAGGAGCAAGCCCGGATACAGGTGCAGCGCCTGGTATCGCTGCTCGTGCCGGCAATGACCATGGTGATGGGCGCGGCTGTCGCCTTCATCGTCGGCTCGCTGATGCTGGCCATGTTGAGCCTCAATGATCTCGCCGGCTGAATCGTCGGCGACCGAAGCGGGCCGCCAGCCCGCCGGCTTCACCTTGCCGGCCGAAGCGGGCCGCCAGCCCGCCGGCTTCACCTTGCCGGCCGAAGCGGGCCGCCAGCCCGCCGGCTTCACCTTGATCGAGATCCTGGTGGTGATGGCCGTGCTGGCGCTGATGATGGGCTTGATCGTCGCCAAGGGGCCGATGCAGAGCCGCAGCCTGACGACGCGCGACACGATCTCGGCGTTGGCCGGCGGGTTGCGCGAGGCGCGCGCGCGGGCCATCGCGACCGATCGGCCGGTCGAGTTCGACATCGACACCGCCCGCAAGAGCTTCCATGTCGATCAGGCGCCGCCGGTCCAGCTGCCGGCGGAATACACGCTGGGCTTCGTGACGACGGCCACGGAGCGCAAGAGCGAGACCGAGGCGGCGTTCCGCTTCGAACCCGATGGCAGCTCGACCGGCGGGCATATCGACGTGACCTTCGGCCGCCGGCATGTCCAGATCGGCGTCGATTGGCTGTCCGGCCGGGTGACCGTCGCCGACGACCAGGGCGGGCGGCGCCGATGAGGGGCGAGCGTGGCTTTACCCTCCTGGAAGTGGTGGTCGCCTTCGCCATCGCGGCGATGGCGCTCGGCATCATGTTCAAGGCCGCGGCCGGCGGCATGCTCGCCGTCGCGACGGCCGGCCGCTATGAAGAGGCGGTCAGCCGCGCCAAGTCGCACCTCTCGGCGATCGGCCGCGACGGGCCGCTCAGCGATACGACGAATGACGGCGACGATGGCGGCGGCTATCGCTGGCGCGTGCGCATCGTGACGATCGGCACCGTGAACCCGTCCGGGAACGGCCCGGTCGTGGCGTTCCTGCAGCCGGCGCGCCGGCCGACGCTGTATTCGGTCGAGGTCGGCATCTCCTGGACCGAAGCCGGCAAGACGCGGGAGTACCTGCTGCAGACTCAGCGCCTGGGCAACACGGCCGGAGACGGCAATGGCTAGCCCGCTTGGCCTGGGTTTCGCCCCGACCCTCGATCGATCGGTGCGAATTGGTGCAGCGGGCGCTGCGCAGCCGCGCGGCTTCACCCTGTTGGAGGTTCTGGTCGTACTGGTCGTGCTCGGCCTGATGATGGCCGGGCTGACGCAAGGCGTGCGCCTGGGCGTCAAGGCCGTGGACCGGCAAAGCGCCGCGCTCGACGAGCGGGCCGAACTCGACGCCGTCGACCGCACGGTGCGCGGCTTGGTGACGCATATCGATCCGGGAGGCGGCCGGACACCGATCCAGATCGATGGCAAGACCGATCAATTCCATTTCATCAGCCGGTTGCCCGATGCTGCCGCGCTGAACACGCATCGCGCCGACATGACTTTGCTGGTGGACGACAAGCAGCGCCTGATCCTGCGCTGGTTCCCGGCCTTGCACGAGACCTCCTTCGCCGACCCGCCGGATCCGACCGACACGGTGCTGATCGAGAATGTCGACAAGGCCGAGTTCGCCTATTGGGCGCCCGCAGACGGGCCGAACGATCAGGCGGGCTGGCATGACGAGTGGACGGCGCCGTTTCTGCCCTACATCGTCCGCCTCCGCCTGACCTTTTCGGACGGCGACAAGCGGCATTGGCCTGACATTTTAGTCGCGCCCCTCCTGGAACAGCCGGGGGGATGATGCCACCGCTCTTTCGCCCGCAAGACAACTTGGCTAAAACACGCGCCTATATGCGCTTCGGGGGTGCGCCGTCGCCGTGAGCATCGTTCAGGACTTCCTCGTGTGGTGGGGGCAGCAGCTGAGCCAGCTGCTGCCCGACCAGCTTCGCCGGCGGAATACCGCCCTTGCCGACGCTCTGTTGATCGAGCCGGTCGGTCCGCTCGACCCGGCCGGCGGGCACGAATCGTCCGGGCTGATCACGACGGCGCCGCCGCGCGACCACGAGGTCCCGACGGTCGATCTGGTGTTGCGCAAGGGCGGACAGGTCAGCCGGCTCGGCCGGTTCACCCTTGACGGCCACGGCGGGGCGCTGTTGCAGCGCGAAGCGGCCGAACTCGGTCCGCCGCTGCCGATCTGGGTGAGCCTGCCGGAGGGCTTGCTTCTGGAAAAGCAGCTGAGCCTGCCGCTGGCGGCCGAGAGAGAGCTGGCGCGCGTGGTCGGCTATGAAATGGACCGCGAAACGCCGTTCTCGGCCGATGAGGTCTATTGGGACAGCACGATCGAGCAGCGCGACCGGGCGAATGGCAAGCTGAAGCTGCGCCTGTCGCTGGTGCCGCGGGCGCCGCTGCAGCGGCTGGTCGTGGCGTTGCAGCGCGCCGGCATGGCGCCGGTCGGGTTGGACGCCGCCTTGCCCGAGGGCGGAACCCGCCGAATCGCGTTCGCCGGCGCCAAGCGGCCGCGCGGCGTCGCCATGAACCGTGCCGTCCCGGTTGCGGCGCTCGGCTGTGCGGCGCTGGCGATCGCCGCCGTGATCGTGCCCTTCGTTCGCCAGTCGATCGAGCTGAGCGCCTCGGAAAGCAAGATTGCGGCGCTCCAGCCCGAGGTCACCGAGTTCGAAACCTTGCGCCAGCGCATCGACGGCAGCAGCTCCGGCCGCGACGCCCTGACCGCCGAACGTCTGCGCCTGGGCAATGTGCTCAAGGTGCTGGCCACGACGACGCAGGTTCTGCCCGATGACAGCTACCTGACGGAATTCACCATGCGCCAGCGCAAGCTGACTCTGGCCGGGCAAGCGGCCAGCGCGCCCAGTCTGATCACCAAGCTCAGCACCGATCCGACGTTCCAGAACCCCAGCTTCGGCGCGCCCGTGACGCATTTGCCGAATCAGACCCTGGATGTGTTCACGATCGTTGCGGAGGTCAAGCAATGAACGCGATGGTCGCCGGTCTGCCGACCGGAAGGCGCGGCCTGGCGCTGGCGCTGGCGCTGCTCGTGCTGGTCCTGTGGGTGGTCTGGCAGGCGGTTCTCGCGCCGCTTGCGTCCCTCTACAGCGATCGAGCGGACGACCTGGCGAACTTGCAGCTCAAGGCCGCGCACATGGCGCAGCTGGCCGCGAAATTGCCGAGCCTCAAGCAGCAGGCCGACGCCATCGGCAAGGCGGCGCCGGGGCAGAGCCTGGTCTGGGAAGGCCCGAGCGATGCCGTCGCCGCCGCGGCGCTGCAAAGCAAGGTGCAGGAGATGGCGAGCGCCGTCGGCACCAACCTGTCCACGGTCGACAACCTCCCCATCGAGCCGCTGAATGCCGGGTATCACCGGATCGGCCTCAAGATTTCGCTGAACGCGCCCTGGCCGGTGCTGGTCAATCTGCTGAAATCGGTTGAGATGTCGAATCCGCCGCTGCTGATCGACGACCTTCAGGTGCACGGCTCGCCGCTGCCGCGTCTCAACGTCACGCGCGGCTTGGAGGCGAATTTCACCGTCTATGCGCTGCGGACGGGCAAGGCCGGGGATCGCAAATCGTGACGCGCCGCCTGCTGCTGCCGCTGTTCGGCCTGGTCGGCGCCCTGCTTATGGCGCTGATCGGATACGAGATCTTCGCCCCGAGCGATGACGGCGATACCGACACCGCCGCCGCAACCCCCGGTGCTGCGGCGCAGGCGCCGGTGGCGCCGGCGGTCCCGCCGATGCGCAACGGGGCCAACAACCAGGAGGTCGCCGCCTGGGTCGCCGGGATCGTTGCGCGACCGCTGTTCAGCGCTTCGCGCCGGCCGGATCCGGCGCCCAATGCCCCGGCGCAGGGGCCGGCCGACGATGCGAGCAAGGAGATTCCGCGCCTGTCCGGCGTGCTCGTGGTCGCCAATGCCCGGCACGCGATGTTTCAGCCGCCGGGCGACACGCCGCCGCTGGTCGTGGCCGAGGGCGAGACGGTCGCGGGCTGGCGGGTCGTGAAGATCAACCTGCAATCCGTGACCTTGAACGGGCCGGGCGGCGAGACGGTGCTCGAACCGAAATTCGACGAGACGATGATTCCGCCGCCGCCGGCCCAGGCCCCGTTCGTCGGGAAGCCGCCGGTGCGCGGCCAGCCGGCGCAGCCGCCTCAGCCGCAGCCGGCGCAGCCGCCGCAACTGAATCCGCGCGGCGGCGCGCCCGTGCTCAATCCCGGCACGCCGATCCGCCCGCCGCAACCCGGCCAGCCGGCCGGGCAACCGCCCCGCCCCCCCAACGCCCAGCAGCCACGCGCCGGGAACCTGCCCAATTGAGCGCAAACGCCGCCCGGAGTTCGATAATGGTCATGCGACGTACTCTTGCCCTTGCCGTATCGGCCGTGGCGCTTGTGGCCTGCCAACAGGAGGGCGCCAAGCTCGTCCCGTTGCCGGGTCCTTCCAGCGATGCCGGCGACACGGCCAGCCGGCGCGAAAGCGGGCCGGTGGCCGCCGATCTGCACAGCCAGCCGCAGCCCGAATTTGCGCTCGGCAGCGCTACGGGCTCGTCGACCAAGCCGAGCCTGCCGCCCGGCGGTCTCGCCGGCGATGTGCAGCTCAATTTCGCCGACACCGATATCCGCGAGATCGTGCGCCAGGTCCTCGGCGTCATCCTCAAGGTCAACTATTCGGTCGATCCGCAGGTGCACGGCACCGCGACGATCGAGACCGCGAAACCGCTGAAACGCGAAGAACTGCTGCCGACTCTGGAATTGCTGCTCAATCAGAACGGCGCGAGCCTGCAGCAGAGCGGCGACCTCTACCGCGTCCTGCCGACGCAGGCTGCGATTACAAATCCGTCCCTTGCGGCGTCGCAGACGACCGGCTCGGAGGCGGTCAAGCTCACCTACGCCTCGGCCAAGGATCTGGCCAAGGTGCTCGAGCCCTTCGTCGGCGAAGGGGCGCGGATCGTTCCGGACGACAGCCGCAACGTGCTGCTGATCACCGGCGAACCGTCGGCGCGGCGGACCTTGAAGAGCCTGATCGGCAGCTTCGACATCGATCTCCTGGCCGGGCAATCCTTCGCCATTTTCCCCGTCACCGACGGCGATGCGGGCAAGGCCGCGGCCCTGCTGCAGAAGGCGCTGGCGACGGATGCCGACAGTGCACTTGCCGGCGTCCTGCGCATCGTGCCGATGGAGCGTGCCAATGCCGTGCTCGTCGTCTCGCCGCAGCCGCGCTACATCGAAGCCGCGCAGCGCCTGTTCCGCCTGATGGAAAAGTCGCGCAAGGACAATGAGCGCGGCTGGCACGTCTATTACGTCCAGAACGGCCAGGCCAACGACATCGCCAACATCATGCAGCAGGCCTTCACGCCGGGCCATGTCACGGCACATGCCGATGCCGGGTCGACGGCGCCGGGTCAGGGCCAATCGGGGTCGAGCGGCTTCGGCGGCAGCGGCTCCAGCGGCTTCGGCGGCTCCTCGTCGGGCGGTATCGGCACGAGCGGCGGCAGCGGTTCTTCCGGCGGCCTCAACGCGCCGTCGCTGCTCACCGGAAGCTCATCCTCGGGGTCCTCGGGCAGCTCGATCTTCGGTGCGCCGCCTTCCGGCGGCGGTGGTGACGGCGGCGGTGCCCAGGACTCGCTGTCGGCGTCGACGCAGGGCGGCGGCGGCACGGCCAATACGATCCGCATCATTCCCAACAAGCCGAACAACGCCCTGCTCGTGCTGGCGACACCCGAGGAATACGGCACGATCGAGTCGATGCTGCACAAGATCGACATCATTCCGCTGCAGGTGCGGATCGACGCGACCATCGCCGAAGTCGATCTCAACGACGCGCTCCAGTACGGTACGCAGTTCTTTTTTCAGAACAAGGGGCTGGCCGGGGTGCTCAGCGAAGCCCCGGCACCCGGCGGGGCGACCCCGGCAGCGAACGGTCTGCTGGCCGGGGCACCGGGGCCGACGAATTTCGCGGGGCTTGCCTCCGCCACGCCGCTCGGCTTTCTGTTGACCAATACGAGCGGGCCTCGCGTGGCACTCTCTGCACTCTCGCAGGTCAGCAATGTCCGGGTGCTCGCCTCGCCGCAGTTGATGGTGACGGACAATGAGCAGGCCAAATTGCTGGTCGGAGACTCGGTACCGATCCAGACCGGCTCAATCACCGTCCCGAGCGGCAGCACCTCCGGCGTCAGCGAGGCAAACTCGACGACCTACCAACAGACCGGCGTGATCATGCAGATCCGGCCGCATGTGAACAGCGGCGGCTTGGTCACGCTCGACATCGCGCAGGAGGTCAGCGCAGTCGTACCTGGCCAGGGGGCGACAACGACGCCGACCATCAGCGATCGGCAAGTCACCACGCGCGTCGTTGTTCAGGACGGCCAGACGCTCGGCATCGCCGGGCTGATCCAGGAACAGACCAGTCGGGAAAACGACGGCATCCCGCTGCTCAAAGACATTCCGGTGCTCGGCAGCGCCTTCAGCAACCAGAGTAACGCACGCTCGCGCACCGAATTGCTGGTGATGATCACACCGCATGTCGTGCAGGATCAGCGCGATGCGCGGGCGCTGACCGAGGATTTGCGCGAAACCCTGCTGCATGCCGGGCTCGTGCCGCAGCAGCTGAAGGTCCTGCCGTTCTCCGGCTCGGCCAACCCGAACGGCGATCTCACGCAATGACCGCACGCCGCGCCGGATCTGCTCGGAGGAGCCGGGACCGGCGCGGCTTCGCGCTCCTGATCGTGCTGTGGACATTGGTCCTGCTCAGCCTGCTGATCACGCATCTGACGGCGACCGGGCGCAGCGAAGCGCACATCGCACAGAACTTCGCCGCCAATGCTCAGGCCGAGGCGCTGGCCGACGGCGTCGTGTACGAGGCCGCCTTCCACGTCATCAACGGCGACTGGGTGGCCGATGGCGCCCCGCATGAGCTGCAGCTCGCCAATGGCACGGTCACCGTCGCCTTGCTGAGCGAAGCCGGCAAGATCAACCCGAACGTCGCCTCGGTCGACCTGCTGGCCTCGCTGCTGCGCACCGTCGGCGTCGAACAGCTGCGCGCGACCGCTTTGGCCGAGGCCATTGCCGATTGGCGCGAGCCTGGCGACCAGGCGCGCCCGGAAGGCGCCAAGGCGGCGCAATATCGTGCGGCCGGCCTCGACTATGGTCCGCCCAACTCGCCCTTCGAAAGCCTCGATGAACTGGCCCGCGTGCTCGGCATGACGCCGGAGATTGACGCTGCGATCCTGCCGCATGTGACGCTCTATCAATTCGCCGATCCGGACCCGACCGTGGCCGATCCGGTGGTCGTCCAGGCGCTGAAGCAATTGTCCCAGCCGACCAACCAACAGCCCTTTCCGACCGCACTGACCGGCGGGCTGCAGACGCTGACGATCCGGGCCGAGGCGCACAGCCGGGCGCACGGGCTCTTCGTTCGACGCGCGGTCTTGCGGGTCGGGCCGGCCTTCGAGCGCGGGTTTCAGATCCTGGCGTGGGAGGGGCCGGGCTGAAGCGGCCGGTTGAGGTTTCGCCGGATCGCGATCGCCGCCGTCATTCTGCCGGGAAACGAGCCCCATCCGGGATGGCTCGATGAACAGCACGTCCGGGCTGGTAGGGCTTTTTGATTGATCCAGCCCGGCCAAGCCGGGCTCGAAGGCTTTGTGCGGCGAAAAGGCTTCATCCGCCGATGGATATCACGCCGTCCCCGGCCGCAATGTACCGGGAACGGCGCCGTCAGCGAATCAGGCCTCGACGACCTTGCGATAGAGATGCCAAGTCGCATGTCCGAGCACCGGCAGTGCGACCGCCAGGCCGACGAAAAGCGGCAGCGAGGCCAGGACCAGCGAACCCGCGACGATCAGGCCCCAGAGCGCCATCGCGCCCGGATTGGCGATGACCGCGCGGATCGATGTCGCGATCGCCGTCGAGGCGCGAACCGGGCGATCGAGCAACATCGGCAGCGAGACGACGCTGAGCGCGAGCGCCACGGCGGCAAAGCAGAAGCCCAAGGCGTTGCCGACGATGATCATGGTCCAGCCGGCCGATGTGGTCAGCACCGCGGAGAGAAAACCTTCGATCGATTCCGGCGCCGCGGCACCGAAGCTCGCCTGGTAAAGCCCGTTTGCGACTTCCAGCCAGGCGGTGAACAGCGCGAGGAGGAGGACGCCGACGACCGAGATCGAGCGCAGCGAGCACGACCGGCAGACATCGAAGGCATGCAGCCAATTCGCATCGAGCCCGTGCTCGTGCCGGCGGCTCAGCTCGTAGATGCCGAGTGCCGCGATCGGCCCGAGCAGCGCGAAGCCGGCGACCAGCGGGAACAGCAGCGGCAACACGTCATGGCCGACGATCAGCCGGGCCAGCATCACGCCGACGATCGCATAGATCAATCCCAGGAACACGACATGGGTCGGCATCGTGTGGAAATCGCGAAAACCCTGGGCCAGCGCCCCCCAGACATCGGCTGCGCCGATCCGGCGGATGCCGGGCAGGGCGGATGAGGCGGCTTGTACGTCGTTCTGCGGACCAGGCGATATCGTTAACTGAGTCATTGCAAAGCCTCCTGACGGGCGGTTCTTCGAACATCGCGCGCCGGTATGCCGGCGATGTGTCCGATTGGCCGCGGGCGACGGTAAACGGCGTCAGGCGGCTGTAATGAACGTACATGGTGCGGAGAGATTTGTCGCGGCTCTTTCGCAACCTTCATTGCAACGCACCATACGTCGATCTCGGCAGCGCAACATCGTGGCACTTGTGTGTTATAGAAGGGCGATTGTGCTGCCGCCATCGGACCCAAGCATGACGCAACCGCCGCCCTCGGCGCCGTCTCCCTGCAATATCGCGCGCTTGGCGGGCGCGCGGACGGCGTTCCGCGCGGGAAATTTCAACCATGCGGAGGCGCTCTGCCGGGAGGTGCTGACCGATCATCCTAGCTGCCCGGAAGCGCTGCGGTTGCTGGCTACGGTCCTGCTCGCCCTTGATCGCCCGGAAGCGGCGCTCGACTGCGTCACTTTGGCGCGGCCGGCCGGGCCGGACGACATCGACCGGATGCTTCTCGAAGGCCGGATCCTGACGAAGCTGATGCGGTTCGAAGAGGCGGCGGCGCTGCTGCAGGCGGCGCTGGCGCTGGCGCCGGACCGGCCGGAAATCATCACCGAGCTGGGCGTGGCGCAGTTCGAGCTCGACCGGTTCGGCCCGGCGCTGGAGCTGTTCCGCCGCGCCTTCAAGCTCGCGCCGCAAAACGCGCGCATCGTCGCCAATCTCGGCAATTTCCTCGATTTTGCCGGCACGCTCGACCTGTCGCTCGCGGCCTACGACGCCGCGCGCTCGCTGAGCCCGGACGATCGCGAGATCCGCTGCAATCACGGCATGGCCCTGCTGCGCGCCGGGCGGCTGGCGGAAGGCTGGCCGCTCTTCGAAAGCCGGCGCCGGCCGTGCGATCCGGCCGAAGCCGCCGGCATCGCGCGCCTGCCGGCGCCGCTCGACCCGGCCGAGCTCGCCGGCAAACGCGTGCTGCTCTTTCACGAGCAGGGCTTCGGCGACAGCCTGCAGTTCCTGCGCTATGCGCCGATGCTGGCGGCGCTGGGCGCAGTCGTGATCCTGCGCATGCCACCGCCGCTCGCGCGTCTGGCCGGAACCGTCATCGGGGTGGCGGAGATCCTCACGGACGACACGCTCCCGCCGGATCTCGATTTCGTCAGCCCGCTGATGAGCCTGCCGCTGTGCTTCAGCACGGTGCTGGAGACGATCCCGGCCGCGATTCCCTATCTGCACCCGCCGCAAGAGGCGCGGGAGCGCTGGCGCGCGGCGCTGGCCGAAATGCCGCGGCCGCGCATCGGCCTGGTCTGGGCCGGGTCGCCGCGCGGCGGGCTCGACCGCCGCCGCAGCATGCCGTTCGATGCGCTGCTCCCGCTCTTCGACCGGCCCGGCAGTTTCGTGTCGCTGCAACTGGGCGAAGCGGCGCGGCAGTGGCTGCCGCCGCCGTCCGCAGCCGCGCTCGACCCGACCGCGGGCCTCGTCGATTTCGCCGAGACGGCGGCGCTCGCCTCGGCCCTCGACCTGGTCGTGTCCGTCGATACCTCGACCGCCCATATCGCCGGCGCGGTCGGCACGCCGGTCTGGGTGGTGAGCCGTTTTGCCTCATGCTGGCGCTGGCTGACCCGGCGCGACGACAGCCCCTGGTATCCGGGTCTGCGCCTGTTCCGACAGGCGGCGCCGGGCGATTGGGCGGGCGCGGTGGCGCGTATTGCGCTTGCTTTGGATCACTTTTCCGGCACTATCGAAAAGAGTTGAAAGATCGAAGACGTAACTCTTGTCTTAGAAGAATGGTTTCGACCGTAGGTGAGGCCTTGAGCGGATCATGCGAGATTGTGAGCGGCCGAGATGATGGTGCGACGGCGATGAACATTCGGCGAAGTCTTGTCATCTGTTTTCTGCTGCTCGGCGGGCCTGCCGTATTCGCGGCCTGTGCCGGTTCCGGCGCCGCGTCGGCCGGCGAATTGTTGAGCCAGATCAGCGATGACGAGGGCAAGCCGGTGGCCGATGCCGTGGTCGCGCTGACGCCGGCCGACGGCAGCGCGCCCGACTCCGCCGAACCGGCCCTGTGGGAGAACCTGCGCAGCGGCGTCATCGATCAGCGCGAAGAAACCTTCATCCCCTATGTCGAGATCATCGGGCGCGGCGGCTCGGTCGTGTTCCGCAACAATGATACGCCACGCCACCATGTCTATTCGTTCTCGCCGATCAAGTCCTTCGAGTTCGTGCTCAAGCCGGGCGAGAGTTCGCTGCCGGTGCAATTCGACAAGCCGGGTGTCGCGGCGATCGGCTGCAATATTCACGACGACATGATCGCCTATGTTTATGTCAGCGACACGCCCTGGGTGGCGCTGACCGACCAATCGGGCCGCGCGCGCATCGCCGCGCTGCCGGCCGGCGCGTATATCGCACGGATCTGGCACCCGGCCTTGCGGCCGGGCCGGCCGGCTCCCGCGCAACCGATCGCGATTTTCGATGGCGCACCGACAACCTTGGCGGCGGCGCTGGAGCTGTTGCCGATCAGGCGCCGCGATCGCGAACACGGCTTGTACTAGGCTGGGCTTGCGTTGAGTTTCCGCCGCCGCCTCATCATTTTCCTGTTCGCGACCTTGGCCCTGTCGCAGGCCTTGACCGCGTCGTTTGCCTATCTCTTCACCCGTGCGACCCTGATCGATCAGGGCAAGGCGCAGCTCATCGAAGCCAAGGATCTGTTCGTCGGCCAGCTCGACGAGATCGGCGCGCAGATTGCCGCCGGGGTCGACGTCCTGGCGCTCGATTACGCGCTGCGCCAGGCGATTGCGGAGCGCGATCACGGCACGGTGCGTTCCGCGCTGCACAATCACGGCCGCCGGATCGGCGCCACGCGCATGTTGCTGGTCGGCCTGGACGGCATGATCGATGTCGACACGGGTGCACCGGTCGACGCCGGGGCTACGGGCGCCGGGGCCGCGAAGGCCGGCACGCGCCGCTTCGAATTTCCCGAACTGATCGACCGGGCTGCGGCCGAAGGCCGCTCGAGCGCGATCGTCGCGATCGGCGGCGAGGCCTATTGGCTGGTGATCGTGGCGGTGCGCGCGCCGGTACCGATCGGCTTCATCGCGGCCGGCGTTCCGGTCGACGAGGGGTTGCTCGCCAAGGTCCGGGGCTTGGCCGCCCTGCCCAAGGATCTGCTGCTGGCGACAGACGACGGCGCCGGGCGCTGGACCCGGCTGGCCGAGGCACCCGGCGCCGCCGCGCTGGTCGATCTGCTGCCGCCGGTGGCGCGGGTGCCGCCGCCGGAGCCGATGAACATCATGTCGGCCGGGGGCGAGATGCTGGTGCTGACGGCGCCGCTTGCGACACCCCCGGCAAGCCGGCGCGTCATCGCCGTCATGGGCTATCCGCTGGCCGAGGCGCTGCGCCGTTACCGGCCGCTGATCCTGGCGCCGTTCGGCCTGCTGTCGCTGGCGCTCATCGTCGCCTTCGGCGGGGCGGTGCTGATCGCGCGGAGCGTGGCGCGGCCGGTCGAGGAGCTGGCGCGCGCCACGCGCCGGATCGAGGCCGGCGATTACACGCCGGTGGCGCCGCTCGGCCAGAACGACGAGATCGGCCAGCTCGGCGTCGCGCTCGGCAGCATGGCGCGGGCGATCCGCGAGCGCGAGGAGCATATCCGCCATCAGGCCACCCATGATGCCGTGACCGGCCAGCTCAACCGCAGCGCGCTCGACCAGATCATGACGGAGGAGCTGACCAACGAGCCGGCGGCGCTGCTGATGATCGGTTTCGCCCGGTTGCAGGAGATCGTCAAGACGGTCGGACGCGAGATCGGCGACCGATTGATGCGGAGCGCCGCCGAGCGTCTGGCGGCGCTCGTCGGCGGCGCCACCCTGGCGCGGATCGGCGATTCGAGCTTCGGCGTATTCGCGCCCGGCCTCGATCCGCCCGGCGCGCTGGCGCTCGCGCGGCGGATCGTCGTGCTGTTCGAGACGCCCTATCAGGAGGGCGACCTGACCATCGATGCGCTGGCCGAGATCGGCATCGCGCTGGCGCCGATCCACGGCATCGACGCAACGCTGCTGCTGCAGCGCGCCGATATCGCGCTCCTGGAGGCGGCCCGCGCCGAAAGCCGCGTTGCGGTCTATGACGCCGCGTCGGACCCGCTCCGCGCCGAGCAGCTGTCGCTGATGAGCGATCTGCGGGCGGCGCTCGTGCGGGACGAGTTGCGACTGTTCTATCAGCCGAAGCTCGATCTGCTGACCGGTCGTTTGTGCGGCGCCGAGGCGCTGGTCCGCTGGCAGCATCCGAAGCGCGGCGTCGTGCCGCCGGATGCGTTCATTGCGTTGGCGGAGCAGACCGGCAACATCCAGCGCCTGACCCGCTGGGCGCTGGCCACGGGGGTGGCGCAGGCGGCGCGATGGCGCGCCCGCGGCCTGGCGCTCCGGATCTCGATCAACCTGTCGGTCCGCGACCTGGCCGACGCATCCTTGCCGGAGCGGATCGCGCAGCTGCTGGTCCGGCACAACGTGCCGGCCGGCCAGCTGATGCTGGAGCTGACCGAGAGCGCCATCATGGGCGAGCCGGATGCGGCGATCGCCGTGCTGCGGGCACTCGCCGAGCTCGGCATCGGCCTGTCGATCGACGATTTCGGCGTCGGCCAGTCGTCGCTGAGTTATCTGCGCCGGCTGCCGGTGCGCGAACTCAAGATCGATCGCAGCTTCGTCCACAATCTCGCGCGCAATGCGGAGGATCGCACGATCGTCCGCTCGGTCATCGAACTCGGTCATCGGCTGGGCTATTCGGTCACGGCCGAGGGCGTCGAAGACGAGGCGGCGCTGGCCGGCCTCATCGAAGACCGCTGCGATCATGCGCAAGGCTTCCACATCGCGCGGCCGATGCCGGCCGACGGCTTCGACCGGTTCATCGAGGCGGCGCGCTGGCCCGGCCAGCGCCTGGTGGCTGCATCGTGACCGGGCGGCCGGCTGAGGCGCGCTGGCGCATGCCGGTGCTGGTACTGCTCATCCTGCTGCCATCGGCCGGTTCGGCCCAGGATTTCAGCTTCGCCGGCTTCGGCGACGCCCGGCTCGTCGACAGTTCGGGTGACCGCAGCAGCTTCCAGGGCGGCCTCGGCAAGCTGCAAGCCGACCGCGACGGCGGCCCGGACTTTGAAACCCGGTCGGAGTTCGCACAACTGATCGGCGCGGCCTCGGTCGGGCTGCTGCCCGAGCTGCGCGGCTTCGCCGAGCTTCGCTGGGACCCGAACTTACGCACCGAACTCGACCTGCTCGACGCCTATCTGCGCTGGCGGCCGGTCTCGACCGGCAATTGGCGCTGGTCGGTCAAGGCCGGCGCCTTCTTCCCCCCGATCTCGCTCGAGAATGACGGCATCGGCTGGACCAGCCCCTGGACTCTGACGCCGTCGGCGATCGACAGTTGGGTCGGCGACGAGCTGCGCATCCTCGGCGGCGAGGCGGCGCTGGAATGGCGCGACGGCATCGACGACATTCAGCTCGCCGGCGCGCTCTATGGCTGGAACGATCCGGCCGGCGATCAGATCGCCCATCGCGGCTGGGTCTTCGACGACAGCCCGGCCGGGCTGTTCGGCGACTACCGCGAGACGGAACTCGGTGCGGGGCGAGCGCACGCGACCAGCCCGGCATTCGACACCGAATTCGCGGAGATCGACGATCGCCCCGGCTGGTATGCCGACTTGTCCTGGTCGCGGATCGGGCTGGGCCGGGTCCAGCTGCTGCGCTACGACAATGCCGTCGACACGGCGGCGCGGGGGGCCGCGGGATTGCCGTGGCACACGCGGTTCTGGAGCCTCGGCACGAGCACCGAGTTCGGCGATTTCACGCTGCTGGCCCAGGGCATTGTCGGCCAAACCACGGTGGCGCCGGCACCGGCCGCGGCGACCACGATCGACTTCCAATCCGCCTACCTCCTGCTCGGATGGGAGCGCGGCCAATGGCGCTTTGCTGCACGGGTCGATCAGTTCGGCACAGTGTCGCACCACGACGGGCCGGCGCTCGATCTGAGCGAGCATGGCTGGTCGCCGACGATTTCGACGGTGTGGAAGCCGCTGGACTGGCTGCGTCTCACCGCCGAGACGCTGGTCGTCGATTCCTGGCGCGTCGAGCGCCTGCAGGACGGGTTGTCGCCGCGCGCCGTCGAAGCCCAGCTGCAGTTCGGCGCTCGTGTATTCTTCTGAGGCGAGGTGGCGAAGCCGCGCCGATCACGTCCGCTGCGGCCGCGCGCGCAGCCTTTCGCGATGCGCCGTGTAGAGGCCGCTGGCGATGATCACGGCGGCGCCGCCGAGGGTTCGGGAATCAGGTGCGGCGCCGAAGATCAGGAAGCCCAGCGCCACCGACCAGACCAGTTGGCTGTAGGCGAGCGGCGCCAGGGTCGAGGCGCCGGCGCGCTGATAGGCCAGCACCACCAGCCATTGCCCGGCGCTGGCGAAGCTGCCGTAGAGCAGGCCGAACCCAAGCTGCGCGAGGCTCGGTGTCTGCCAGACGAACGGTACGGCGAGGCTGAGGATCAACAGCGCCGAGACGGAGGTGAAGAGCAGCGTCGTCAGCGCCCCGTCGGCGCCGCTCATCTTGCGCGTGATGATGATGGCCGCGGCCCAGGCTGCGGCCGACAGCACCGGCAGAATGGCGGCGGGCTGGAACGCGTCGGTGCCCGGCCGCACGACGATCAGCACGCCCAGCAGCCCGACGACGATCGCCGCCCAGCGCCGCAAGCCGACCTGCTCGCCCAGGAACGGGATGGACAGCGCCGTGATGAACAGCGGCGAGACGAAGCCGATCGAGGTCGCCTCGGCCAGCGGCAGGAAGGCCAGGCTGCCGGTGAACAGCAATCCCGAAGCGAGCATGCTCACGCCGCGCAGCAATTGCAGCCGCGGCCGCGCCGAGCGCAGCACCGTGCCGCCGCCGCGCAGCGTTGAAGGCAGGAGCACCGCGACGAAGACGATGTAGCGCAGCCAGATGATTTCGATGATCGGCAATTCGCCGGTCAGATATTTCGCGGTCGCATCCGAGCAGGAAAAGACCAGCAAGGCGCTGAGGAGCAGCGCAATGCCGATACCAGGGTCCTCCGCCGGCACCGCCGGTCCGGGAGCCGGGAGCGCTGCCGCCCGAACCGCAGAAGACATGAACCCGCCCAACTAAGCGTAACAAACGTTGAGAATAGCATCGCTCTTACGGGTTTCACCCGGCAACCCGCGTGGGGCGTCCATGCACCGCGCGCGGCCCGGTCCGAGCGCCGCCGAATTTTACTTATCATCGCCGAGTCGCCGCCTTAAGCTCGGGAAGATATGCGAGCGCGTGGGGAGGCGGCGGCCCTTGTCTCGAGCCAGCCAGATCTGGGATCATTCCGGCGGCGAGGTGATGGCTCGGCTCCGCGCCTGGTGGTACGGCATCGACTTCCGCGAGGTCGCGGCACCGCCGGCGGTCGAGGCCGAGCCGGTCGCCCTGCGGACGGAAGACGAGGCGCCGCTCGACCGGCTGGTATTGCTGCAGAAGATCTGGGGTACCGGGTTCCTGCTGCCCGGCGGCACCGAACAGATCATGACCCTGGTCAAGCCGTTCGGCGTCAATCCGGCGATGAGCCTGCTTGATCTTTCGGCCGGTCTCGGCGGTGCCTCGCGGCATGTTTCCGCGACCTTCGACGTCTATATCACGGCCATGGAGCGCTCGCCCGAGATCGCCCGGCGCGCCCATACCATGTCGGTCGATGCCGGGCTCGGCCGCAAAGTGCCGGTGCAGCCTTACGATCCGGAATCGGTCGAACTCCGGCCGCATGCTTTCGACGCCGCTTATGCGCAATTCCTGCTGACCGGCGTCATCGACAAGGAACGGCTGCTGCGTGAGGTCCTCCGCTGCCTCAAGCCGCGCGGCCAGTTCAGCCTGCTCGATTTCACCTTGCGCGACGGCAACCCCGACGACGCGCGGCTGACCGCATTGCGGCGGGCCGAGCGCTATCCCGTGCTGCCGTGGCGCGTGGCGGGCTATATCGACGCCTTGACCAATGCCGGCTTCGATTGCCGCATCGCCGAAGATTACACGACGATCTATCAAGACCGCATCCACGCCGGCTGGAACCATTTGATGAAACTCGCCGAACTGCGCGACATGCCGAAGAGCCACCTGATGGTCCTGCTCGAAGAGGGCGAGTTGTGGCGACAGCGTCTGGGCGCGCTCGACAGCGGCGTGCTCAGCGTCTATCGGTTCTACGCCGTCTCGAAGCAAGGGGCGGTCGCGTGACCAATCACACGTGAACAATGCCAAATGAAACGGGGGAGGCGGCATGCCTTGGCGTAAAAATCATCGGCCGGTCTACGGCCGGGCGGAGCTGCAGCGGCTGATCGATCCGGCGAGCGTCGCCATTATCGGGTTGTCGGCCGGGGAAGGCGGCTTCGGCACGCGCACGCTGATGAATATGCGGGCCTGCGCGGACGTCCGGGTCTACGGCGTCAACCCAAAGGCCGACCGGCTGCACGGCGTGCCCTGCTTTCCCACGATCGGCGAGGTGCCCGAGCGCATCGATTGCGCGATCATCGCGACACCGCGCGAACGGGTCGAATCGTTGGTCGAGCAATGCGCGGCGGCCGGCGTCGGCGGCTGCATCATCTATGCCTCGGGCTATGCCGAGACCGGCAAGGAGGAGCGGGTACAGGAGCAGCTGCGCTTGGCCGAGATTGCGCGCCAATCGGGTTTGCGCATCGTCGGCCCGAATTGCATCGGGCTGATCGATAATTTCCGCCACCTGGGCATGCTGTTCCTGCCGACCTATGAGCTGACGCCGTGGCGGCCCGGCCCGGTCGGGCTGATCTCGCAATCCGGTGCGCTGGGCTACACCTTGGCGCAGGCCTGCGAGCGCGGCGGCAATTTCAGCCATTACCTGACGGCCGGCAATTCCTGCGACGTCGATGTCTGCGACTTCATCAGCTATCTCGCCGACGATCCCGATTGCGGCGTCATCACTTGCCTGGTCGAAGGCGTGAAGGATGGCGAAAGACTGATCGAGGCCGGCGAGCGGGCGCTCGCCGCCGACAAGCCGGTGGTGCTGTACAAGATGGCGACCGGCAATGCCGCCGCCCAGGCGGCGATGTCGCATACCGGCTCGCTGACCGGCGCCAATGCCGCCTACGACTCGGCGTTCCGGCGCTGCGGCATCGTCTCGGTCGAGAATCTGGAGCAGGTCTACGAGACTGCGCAATTCTTCGCCAAGGCGGGCAAGCCCAAGGCGACCGGCGTCGCCGTCATGGCGACCTCAGGCGGCGCCTGCGTCATCGCTGCCGACAAGGCGGAGCTCTACGGTGTTCCGTTGCCGCAGCCGGCGCCCGAGGTGCTGGCGGTGCTGGAATCGGTCATCCCGGAGTTCGGCTCGCCGCGCAACCCGTGCGACGTGACGGCGCAAGTCATCAACGATCCGGCGTTGTCGCTGCGCTCCATGCGCGCGATGCTGGAAGACCCGGCCTATGGGACGATGGTCCTGCCGCAGGTGGCCGCCGGCCAGCTCACCGTCAACCGCGTGCCGGTCGTTGCGGCGCTCGCCGAAGAGCTCGGCAAGCCGATCTGCATCGCCTGGATCAATGAATGGCTGGAAGGGCCGGGCGCCGATCTCTATGAGGCCAACCCGCACACCGCAGTATTCCGTTCGAGCGATCGTTGCTTCCGCGCGATCGCCGCCTGGCATTGGCGGGACGCCCGGCGTCGGGCGCTGCCGCCGGCGCCGCGCCGGGTCTCCGGCAAGCCGGCGGCCGACGCCGCCCGCCGCCTGCTTGGCGCTGCCGGGGAGCGGCTGTCCGAAGCCGAGGCCAAGGCGCTGCTCCATGCCTATGGCGTGCCGGTCGCGCGCGACGCGCTGGTGCAGAACGCCGATGAAGCGGCGGCCGCCGCGGCCGAGATGGGATATCCCGTGGTGGTCAAGATCGATTCCGCGGATATCCCGCACAAGACCGAGGCCGGCGTGGTCAAGCTCGGCCTCAATGACGAAGCGTCTTTGCGCCGCGCCGTCGCCGAGGTAATTGCGGCGGCTGCCCGGATCGCTCCGGCGCCGCGGATCAACGGCATCTCGGTGCAGCCGATGATCGCCGCGGGGACGGAGCTGGTCGTGGGCGCCCGGCTCGATCCGCAATTCGGGCCGCTGGTCGTGGTCGGCATGGGCGGCATTCTGGTCGAGCTCCTGGCCGACACGGCGGCCGAACTCGCCCCGGTCGATGCGGCGCAGGCCAGGCGCATGCTCGAAGGCCTGAGGGGCTACAAGCTCCTGACCGGGTATCGCGGGGCGCGCGGCGTCGATATCGACCGGATCGCGGCGATCGTGGTCGCGATCTCGGAACTGGCGACCGATCTGGCCGATGAGATCGCCGAGATCGACGTCAACCCGATCATCTGCAGTCCGGACCGGATCACGGCGGTCGACGCGCTGATCGTGCGGGGAGGGGGCGGCAGCTAAGGAGAAACCATCGAGTGGGGCGGGCGTCTCGCCCGCCGGCGGGCGAGACGCCCGCCCCACTTTGACTGGAGTTCCAAAGACCAGAAGAGTTTCATCACGGGCGGGTCCGCCGAAAGGCGCCTGCGGAACTAACGCGCTGCGGCGCGCTGCGAAGCCGGCCGCTCGAGGCAGCTGCGCAGCCACTTGGAGACGTGCGGGTAGGGGCCGAAATCATACTCGGCCATGACGCCCCAGTTGAGGACCGCGGCCGTGTTCAGATCGGCGAGAGTGAAGGCGTCGCCCAGCAAATAGGGCGTCTTCGCCAGCGCCGCGTTGAGCACGGCCAGCGGCTTCGGCAACCCCGCCTCGGCCGCCGCCACCGTCGCCGGGTCGGGCACACGGCCGGGGAAGCGCGGCGAATTCAGGAGGATCGCGAGCAGCGGCTTTTCCAACTCGGCCACGGTCCAGAACGACCATTGCAGGACCAGCGCCTCGCCTTCGAGCGTCGCCGGCCAGAGCGCGCCGGCATGCTTCTTGGCGAGGTAGCAGTTGATCGCCATCGATTCCCAGAGCGTGAACTCGCCGTCGCGGATTGCCGGGATCTTGCCGTTCGGGTTGATCGCCAGGTATTCCGGCGCCTTGGAGGTGCCGTCGGCGAAATGGATCTGCACGGTTTCATAGTCGAGGCCCAATTCCTCGGCGCACCACAGAGTCCGGTGCGCGCGCGATTGGGCGACGCCGTAGATCTTCAAGCTGCTCATCGTTTCCTCCCAGGAATGTTTGCCGAGGCCCGTTCCCGATCGTATGGTTGCCGCAACAACTGCTCCAGGGGGAAAGCCGGTCATGTCAGCCCTTCCATTGCGCCACGGGGTCTTCCTGGCGCCGTTCCATCCGGTCGAGGAGAACCCGACCCTGGCGATCCGGCGCGATCTGGATCTCATGGAATGGCTCGACCGGCTGGGCTATGAAGAGGCCTGGATCGGCGAGCATCATTCGGCGGGATTCGAGATCATCGCCTCGCCCGAGCTGTTCATGGCCGCCGCCGCCGAGCGCACCAGGCGCATTCGCTTCGGCAGCGGCGTCATCTCGCTACCCTACCACAACCCGCTGATGGCGGCCAACCGCATCGTCCAGCTCGACCACATGACCATGGGCCGCTGCATGTTCGGCTTCGGCCCGGGCCTGCTCGCCTCCGACGCGATCATGCTCGGCATCGACCCGTCGACCCAGCGCGAGCGCATGGTCGAAGGCATCGATCTGATCTTGCGCCTGATGGCGGGCGAGACCGTCACGGAGCGTACCGACTGGTACAATCTGGTCGAGGCCAGGCTGCATCTCCTGCCCTTCACCCGGCCGCGGCCGGAGATCCTGGTGGCGAGTTCCGTGACGCCGTCGGGCGGGCGGGTCGCCGGCACTTACGGGCTCGGCATGCTGTGCGTAGCCGCGACCAACCCCTATGGTTTCGATGCGCTCGGCGTCAATTGGAAGATCGCCAACGATGTCGCTGCCGAGCACGGCCGGACCATGGACCCGGCCGGCCTGCGTCTGGTCGGGCCGATGCATATCGCCGAAACGCGCGAACAGGCGCGCGCCAATGTCCGCTACGGCCTGCATGCCTGGGCCGATTACTTCGCCCGCGTCAACCCGTCCGCCCCGCGCGACACCAGCGGCCGCGACCTCGTCGATGTGCTGATCGAGAGCGGCGGTGTCGTCATCGGCACGCCCGACGACGCCATCGCCAAGCTCGAAGCGCTCCATGCCAAGCAGGGCAATTTCGGCGCCTTCCTGCAATTGGCGACGAATTGGGCGGATTTCGAGACGACCAAGAAATCCTACGACCTCTATGCCCGGTTCGTGCGCCCGCATTTCGAGAAATCCAACGTGAACCGACGGATCTCGCTCGACTGGGTCACGGAACATGGCGGTGAATTGGGCACGAAGGCCCAGGCGGCGGCGATGAAGGCGTTTGCCGCGCATGAGACGGCGGAGAAGGCGAAGGCGGGGGAGTGATCCCAGCCGTCGGTGAGCACGCCTCTCTTTGGCTTCGCCTCCCGAAGGAAACCAACGAAAATGGGGTGGGCGAGACGCCCGCCCCAGTGCTTCGCGACCGGCTCAACCGCATCATTGAGATGGACAACGGTCAGTGTCCGGGGCGGCTGGCGTAAAGGGGCCGGCGGCGCCTCGCGAGGCGCCGCCGGGGTAATCATCGGCGCTTAGGCGACGTCGAACCGGTCGAGATTCGTTACCTTGGTGAACGCCGCGACGAAGTCGTGCACGAACTTCGCTTCCGAGCCGGCTTCGGCATAGACCTCCGCGATGGCGCGCAGCTGGGAGTTCGAACCGAACACCAGATCGACCCGCGTGCCGGTCCACTTCACCGCACCGGTCGCGCGGTCATGGCCTTCGAACACGTCTTCAGCGGCCGAGACCGGCTTCCACTCCGTGCCTGTGTCGAGCAGGTTCACGAAGAAGTCGTTGGTCAACGTCCCCGGGCGCTTGGTGAAGACGCCGTGTGAGGTGCCGCCGGTGTTGGCGTTCAGCACCCGCAGGCCGCCGATGAGGACCGTCAGCTCGGGCGCCGTCAAGGTCAGCAATTGTGCCCGATCGATCAGCACCTTCTCGGCCGGAACCGCGTGCCCGGCCTTGAGGTAGTTGCGGAAGCCGTCGGCCTTCGGCTCGAGCACCGCGAAGGAAGCGGCGTCGGTCTGCGCCTCCGTGGCATCCGTACGGCCGGGCGTGAACGGAACCGTCACATGATGCCCGGCGGCTTTCGCCGCGTGCTCGACCGCGGCGACGCCGCCGAGGACGATCAGATCGGCGAGCGAGACTTTCTTGCCGCCGGTCGCCGCGGTGTTGAACGCCTTCTGGACGCCTTCCAGGGCTTCGAGCACCTTGGCCAGCTGGGCCGGCTGGTTGACTTCCCAGTCCTTCTGCGGCGCCAGGCGAATGCGGGCACCGTTGGCACCGCCGCGCTTGTCGGAGCCGCGGAAGGTGGACGCCGACGCCCAGGCAGTCGACACCAGTTCCGAGACGGAGAGGCCGGCAGCCAGGATCTTGGCCTTGAGGGAAGCGATGTCCGCAGCGTCGATCAGCGGGTGATCGACGGCCGGCACCGGGTCCTGCCACAGCAGCACTTCGGCCGGGACTTCGGCGCCCAGATAGCGGGCGCGCGGGCCCATGTCGCGATGCGTCAGCTTGAACCACGCCCGGGCGAAGGCATCGGCGAAGGCCGCCGGGTTCTCATGGAACCGCTTCGAGATCGGCGCGTAGATCGGGTCCAGGCGCAGGGCCAGGTCCGTCGTCAGCATCATCGGCGCGTGACGCTTCTTCGGGTCATGCGCATCCGGCACGGCGTCGGCCGCGGCGCCACCCTTCGGGTTCCACTGCCAGGCGCCGGCGGGGCTCTTCACCAACTCCCACTCATAGCCATAGAGCGTGTCGAGATAGGAGTTGTCCCACTTGGTCGGGGTCGGGGTCCAGGCGCCTTCCAGACCGCTGGTGATCGTGTCGACGCCCTTGCCGCTGGCGAATTTGCTGGTCCAGCCGAGGCCCTGCTCCGCGATGGCGGCGGCTTCGGGCTCCGGACCGACCAGGCCCGCGTCGCCGGCGCCATGGCACTTGCCGAAAGTGTGGCCGCCGGCGATCAGCGCCACGGTCTCTTCGTCGTTCATGGCCATGCGCGCGAAGGTCTCGCGGATGTCCTTGGCCGCCGCGAGCGGGTCCGGCTTGCCGTTCGGGCCTTGCGGGTTGACGTAGATCAGACCCATCTGCACCGCGCCGAGCGGGTTCTCGAGGTCGCGCTCACCGGTGTAGCGCTTGTCGCCGAGCCAGGTGTCCTCGTTGCCCCAGTAGATGTCCTCTTCCGGCTCCCAGACATCGGCACGGCCGCCGCCGAAGCCGAAGGTCTTGAAGCCCATCGATTCCAGCGCGGCATTGCCGGCCAGGACCAGGAGATCGGCCCAGGAGATGGCATTGCCGTATTTCTGCTTGATCGGCCAGAGCAGCCGGCGCGCCTTGTCGAGATTGGCATTGTCCGGCCAGCTGTTCAGCGGCGCGAAACGCTGCGTGCCGTTGCCGGCGCCGCCGCGGCCATCGCCGATGCGATAAGTGCCCGCGGCGTGCCACGACATGCGGATGAACAGCGGCCCGTAGTGGCCGTAATCGGCCGGCCACCAGCTCTGCGAGTCGGTCATCAGCGCATAGAGGTCCTTCTTGAGGGCCCCGAGATCGAGCTTCTTGAACGCCTGGGCGTAATCGAATTCCTTGCCCAGGGGATCGGACAGCGGAGAGTTCTGGTGCAAAATCTTGAGGTTCAACTGGTTCGGCCACCAGTCGCGGTTCGACCTGCCGCCGAACGTCGTGCTGGGGTTAACCCCATGAATCACCGGGCACTTACCGGCGTTTCCGACATCATTTCCGTCCATCTCTCTCTCCGATCGTTGCCTGGTTGGTTGGATTGTCTGTCGTCAGAACATTCGGCACCGAACTCTGTCCAAACCGGCGGTGCGTTGGCCTCGTCTGATCCGACCTATCCCAGATCGCCGGCCGAAACCAACCCCAATTCCGGGACGATTAGACCCGATCCGCAGCCTTGAAAAGCCGGAATTGGCGGTTTTCGCGATGCAGTCGACTCATCTCGCACCCGCGGATGAAAAATCATCATTGATTGCGGTACCCAGTTCCGCAGTTTCGGCAATTTGATCCGACTTTCCTATAGCCCAATGACGGGTGCGACGATCCGCGGCGCTCAACATCGCGCCGGAGTCGATGTTCGAATGAGGTTGATCCTACCCTAGATATGGCGGGCCCGGTAGCGCGGTCCGGTTTTGGGTGCTGTGCAGCATCCGGCTGACGGTTTCTGGCTGGTGACGAGTCTACCCGCATTCGGCGCAGATGTTCCGAAACAGCGAAAGCACCTTGCGCCGGGAAATTTCATAGGTAAAAGACAATTATATTATCTAATATATAGGGGCATCCTATTGATCCGCGGTGATCGGCAATGAGTCTGGCAGGGGTGAGCCTGCGCGACCTCGAATATGTCGTGGCGATCGCCGAACGCGGCAGCTTCGTCGGTGCTGCGGCGCAATGCGGCGTGTCGCAGCCCTCGCTGTCGGCGCAGATCCGCAAGGTCGAGGAATGGGTCGGCGCGCCCTTGTTCGAGCGCACGACGCGGCGTGTCCTGCTCACTGCCGACGGCACGCGCTTCGTGGCCCAGGCGCGGCGGGTCCTGGCCGAGGCGCGGCTGCTGCCGCTGGTCGTGCAATCAGCGGATAAGCCGTTCGGCGGAACCCTGCGGCTGTCGGCGATCGCAACGCTCGGCCCCTATCTCTTCCCGTTGGTGCTCGGCGACATCCGAGCCTGCTACACCGAAATTTCCCTGGTGCTGGGCGAGGGGTTGACGGTGTCGCTGGTCGCCAAGCTACGCGATGGTGAACTCGATGCGATCCTCGTCTCATCGCCGATCGACGACCCGGCCCTGGCGATCGCGCTGCTGTTCCGCGAACCGTTCCTGCTGGCCTGCCCTGCCGGGCACGGCGGTATCGGCACGGCCGAGGAACGCTGGCAGGCGCTGCCGGCGCAGGAGCGCCTGCTGCTGGAAGACGGTCATTGCCTGCGGCACCAGGCGCTGGCGATGTGCTCGGATGTCGGCCGGCGCGACCGGCAGGCCACCAGCCTGGAGACGCTCAAATTCATGGTCGCCTCCGGCGAGGGCTGTACGCTTGTTCCGGCGCTGGCGGTCGACCAGGCGCTGGAGATCGATTATTCGCCGCTGCGGTCGGCGACCTTCTCGCGCGAGATCGCGCTTGCCTGGCGGCGCAGCGACGCCAGGCAAGCGCAGTTCCAGGCGCTCGCCCTCCTGCTCCGCGACAGCGCGGCGGCCAAGGCGCAGGGGATCGTCGCGGCGTGACGGCGCCCGCTATTCGGTCCCCCCCGCCGGAGCCGGCGGCGGCGCCAGGTGCAACTGCTCCGCCTTCCATTTCATTGCCGTCAGGATGCGGGTATGGCCGCTCGGGTGATCGAAGAAGATGAACTCTTCGAGCGGCGAGGGGTCGAGCTTGCGATATTGAGCCAGTTGCAGCGCCACGCGGGCGAAGGCATCGGGGTGGCGGGCGAGGTTCAGGCCGAAAATGTCGGCCTGCATTTCCTGCTGCCGCGTCAGCGTGTTCCAGACCGGCGTCAGCACGAAGAAATAGAGCGAGAGCGCGGCCACGAATACCGGCAAGCCGGCGATATCGCCGATGCCGTCGATCCGCCAGGCCCGGCCGAACTGGTTGATCGCGGCGCCGACCGCCCAATGGCTCCAGGCGAACCCCACGAACAGGATCACGGCGATGTAGAGCAGGAAATTGCCGACATGATTCATGACGTAATGGCCCATTTCATGCCCCATTACGGCGGCGATCTCGTCAGGATCGCTGCGGGTCATCAGATTGTCGTTGAGCGCGATCCGCGTCGTGCCCAGGAACCCGGCGACATTGGCGCTGATCCGCTTGCTCTGGCGTGACGCGTCGACTTCGTAGACTTCCGTGGCCGGCACGCCGTCCGCCCGGGCCATCGACAGGATCGTGTCGCGCACCGGCGATGGCGGCAGCGGCGTGTATTTGTTGAACAAGGGCTCGACGAAGACCGGGCCGGCGGCGATGAACAGCGCGGCGAAGAGCGTCGTCACCGCCGTACCCCAGATCCACCAGCTTCTCGGCGCGTTCCGGATCACGGCATAGACGGCGGTCAGCAACAGCGCCAGCGCGACCGCATTGACGGCGATCCCCGTGGCATGGTCGCCGGCCCAGGCCGCCAGATCCTGGTTCGAGAGCCCGTATTCGTGCTCGCGCCAGAAATCCACGTACCAGTCGAGCGGCAGCGACAAGATCGCCGACGCCAGGAAGAACAGCGGCGCATAGACCAGAGGTTCGAGCCAGCGCAGGCGGACGATCCGGCGCACCCAATCGCGCAGCCGTGCCGAGAAGCCGGACCACAGCAGGATCGCCATGACCGCCAAGGTGTACAGCAAATTCCACAGGATCAGCCAATATCCGCCTTCGAAATAGGCGTCGGAGCGCGCGCGATCGGCCGCCGGCAGGCTGGCCAGATAGTCGTTCGTGGCGGCGATCGGGTCGAATTCCTGCGCCAGCGCCGGCCGGCAGAGACAGGTAATGAGGACGATCAGCGCGATCAGGCTGGCGAAACGGGGCAGTCGCATGGCGGGGCTCCTCGATCCGATCACCGCAAATTTGCGCGGGACACCTTGGATTTGATGATTGATGGCAATCGGCGCCAACCAACTGCCGAGCGCGATATCGGTTGAGCTCGAATTCTGTTGTTTCCAGTCCCGCAACGCCTTGACGTCGCAGGGTCCGTCGACCGCCAAGCGGGCAAGCCGTGCTGAGTGGAGTCTATGCCGCGCCGGCAAAGGCGGCGAATGAAAAATCGGACAGATTCAGCAACGACGACACGACACGCGGACGGTGATGCCGGCTCGCGGGCGGTGGAATTCAATCGCAGCAATGCGGCGAAGAAGCGAAATTCCCGGTCCGGAGTCACCGGCTGCGTCGCGGCTGCTTCCGGCAATCATCCGGTTCGGTGGCCGCCGGGGCGATGCGGATCAGCAGTTGCTGCGAGAGCCCGGTGCTCGCCGACCCGAAAAACGCGGAATCGCCGGCCTCGCGCGCCAGATAGGGATCGAGCGCGTTGAGGCTGGCTTCGCGAAAGATTGCGCGCACCCTCGTCTGACCCTGCTGCCAGACCGCCTCGACCAGATTCTGCTCACCCACGGTGCGCGCGCCGGTCGCGCAGGAACGGTCGGGCCGGCCGTAGATCGCGACGAGATGGTCGAACGCCGCTTTCGCCACCATCGGCACGGCGCCGTGCCGGCCGCGCTCGATCTGGATGCGCTTCAACCCGCGCCCGTCCTTGCCCATTTGGAAGAAGACGATGAAGCGAAAGCCGCCGATGTTGTAGTTCTTAACCACGACATCGACGAAGGCATCGCCGAAATCGATCGGCCGATCGAGACGGGTGACGGCCGAGCCGAATTGCTTGACCAGCGCGTCGCTGGTTTCGCCCCAATAGGTGCCGTTCCATCCCGTCTCCGCCGCCGCAGCCGGCGCGACCCGGCCGAGCACGGCGAGGGCCAGCACAGCCAGGGCGGCGCGCGGGATCACTCGACGATCGACGAGTAGACGATGCTCTTCAGTTGGCCGCGGAAATTGAAGGTGCCGGACGGCATCTGCTGGGTCATGAACACGACCGACAGCTCTTCCGCCTCGTCGATCCAGAAGATGGTCGAGGCGGCACCGCCCCAATAGTAGTCGCCGCTGCTGATCGAGCCGGTCTTGTCGGGATTCACCGTCATCGCAAAGCCCAGGCCGAAGCCGATGCCTTCATTCGTCGTCTCGGAAAAACCGCCGATCCCGAGCTGGGTCAGATCCTTGTTGTCGAGCAGATGGTTGCGGTGCATGAGCGCGACCGTGCGCGGGCCCAGGATGCGCACGCCGTCGAGCGCGCCGCCGCGCCGCACCATCTCGACGAAGCGCACATAATCATAGGTCGTGCCGGTGAGGCCGCCGCCGCCCGAGAGGAACACCGGCTTGCGACCGTACGGGCTGGTCTGTGGATCGTCGATCAGCTTCAGCGACTTGTCGGCCTGGCGCTCGTAATTGGCGGCGAAGCGGCCGAGCTTCTCGGGCGCCACTGAAAAGGCGGTGTCGTCCATGCCGAGCGGCGCCAGGATGGTCTCCTGGAAATATTGGTCGAGCGGCTTGCCGGAGATCGCCTCGACCAGATGACCGCAGACATCGGTGGCGTAGGAATACATCCAGCGCTCGCCCGGCTGATAGCGCAGCGGCACCCGGCCGAGCCTGGCGATGAAGTCCTTCAGCGATTCGCGCCGGGCGCCGCGCAGGATGCCCAGATCGCGATAGGCCTTGTCGACCGGATGCTCGGTCGAGCCATAGGTGAAGCCGGCGGTGTGGCTCAGGACATGGCGAAAGGTGATCGGCCGGGCGAGCGCCTCGGTCTGCATCTCGGCACCCTCGCCCGAGACCCAGACGCGCTGGCCTTCCCATTCCGGGATGAAGCGCGTGACGGCGTCGCCGAGCTGGAAATGCCCCTGCTCGTAGAGGCTCATCAGCGCCACCGAGGAGATCGGCTTGGTCATCGAATAGATGCGGAAGATCGTGTCGTCCGCGACCGGCTTCGCGCGCTCGCGATCCATGAGCCCCAAGGACTTGAAATACGCCAGATGCCCGCGCCGCAGCACCGCGACCTGACAGCCGGTGATCCTGCCGGTATCGATGTAGTTCCGGCTGAGGTGATCGGTGATCCGCTCCAGCCGAGCGGCGGCGAATCCGGCCCGAACCGGATCGATGGTTGCAAGATCGAGGGGCATGGACGGACTCTTGCGCTAGAGAGACGACGTCCGGACCTTGCCGGGGAATGGCGCCGGAGGCAAGGGGGGCGGGTTTTCAGTTCGGTTGAGTCGTATCTTAGTTTGAAATTTTATTGCGTCGCACGGGGCGGAACGTCAGCGCGATTCCGGCAATGACGCTCACTGTACCAATCAAGCTAATGGCGATGCCACGATTCCTGGTCGCGGGGTCGAACCCGATGACACCCCCGCGCGCGATGAAGACCGCAGTCACCGTCACCGGAGCGAGGAGGAGAAGTCCGAGCAGAATGCAAAGCATGCCGCACATTCTTTTCACTATCATTCTCCTGCGAATTCGCGTTTTCGATAGGTCGCCGGCCGGTTCGGTTTTCCAGCCCGCGCATCATTCAACGCAACGTTGTAGGCCGTGGACCATAGACGAACAGCGACCCGCGCAGCCGTTGCAGCAGTGATGCCGAGCGCCGATTCGGTCGGCAAAATTTGCCAAGAGTGTTAACGTCACCTTTTCTCCCGTTCGGAGTATTGCATGGCGACGATGAATGTAAGTCTTCCTGCTGAAATGGCCGACTTCGTCGAGCGCGAGGTCTTGGAAGGCGGATACGCTTCCTCGAGCGAGGTGGTGCGCGAGGCGCTGCGGCTGCTCCAGCACGATAAAGCCCTCGAACGGGAAAAACTGGTCATTTTGCGCCGCGAGATCCAGATCGGCCTGGATGACGCCGCTGCCGGTCGCGTCTCGAAGCTGAGCGCAGCCGACATCGCCGAAGAGGTGCGGCAGGAGCATTTGGGTCGGTGAGATTTGTGGTCACCCAGGCGGCGGCGCGGGATATCAGGGATGTCTTGCGCGAAGCATTGCGGACATTCGGCACACACCAACTCTCCCGGTATGCTGAAATCATCGATCGCGGCACCGACATGGTCGCGGCCGATCCCGGCCGGCCGGGATCGTTCGATCGATCCGAGATTGCGCCGGGAGTCACGCTGCTGCATCTGGAGCACGCCGCGAGCCGTCGGGGTGCCGCGGCTCCTTGCCTCTATTATACGACCGGGCGACTGTCGGACGGATCAATCGGAACGCTCATCCTCCGGCTGCTGCATGAGCGCATGGAGCCCCGTTACAGGGTGGTTCGGTCGCTCGCGGCGTCGGCACGGCAAATCAAAGCTCAACCGGATGATCTCGACGAGAAATAAAGGCGCCGCCGCGGGATTGGTGCGCGGCCGTCCGCCCGCCGATCACGCCATCGGCAATCCCACATAATTCTCCGCCAGCACGGTTTGCGCGGCCTCGGAGCGGCCTATATAGTCGAGTTCGGCGCGTTGCAGGCTCCGCTCGAAGTCGCCGTCGCCCGGAAAGCGGTGGGTGAGGCGCGTAAACCACCAGGAGAAGCGTTCGGCGCGCCAGACCCGCGCCAGCGCGCGCGCCGAATACGCGTCCAGCCCCGGCCAGGTGCCGCGGCGGAAATAGGCGGTCAGGGCTTCTGCGAGATATATCGCATCGGCGACCGCGAGGTTCAGCCCCTTGGCCCCGGTCGGCGGGACGATATGCGCGGCGTCGCCGGCGAGGAAGAGGCGGCCATGGCGCATCGGTTCCGCGACGAAGCTGCGCAAGGGCGCGATGCCCTTCTCCACACTCGGGCCGCGCGTGACGCGGGCGGCGGCATTTGGACCCAGGCGCAGACAGAGTTCGTCCCAGAAGCGCCCATCCGGCCAGTGCGCCGGATCCTCGTCGACGGCGCATTGCACATAATAGCGGCTGAGCGTCGGCGAGCGCATGGAGGCAAGCGCAAATCCCCGCTCGTGACGAGCGTAGATCAACTCCTCGGCGCAGGGCGGCACCTGCGCCAGAATGCCGAGCCAGCCGATCGGGTAGACGCGTTCGATGCAGCGCAAGGCGGAAGGCGGGATGCTCGCCCGGCTGACGCCGTGGAAGCCGTCGCAGCCGGCGATGAATTCGCAATCGAGGCGCAGCACCGCGCCGCCGTTCTGCCAGGTAACGAACGGCCGGTCGGCGGCGATGTCGTGCAGCGCCACCTCCTGGGCCTCGTAGAGGACCGGCATGCCGCATGCGCCGGCCGCCTCGTTAAGGTCCTTCATCACCTCGGATTGGCCGTAGACGGTCACGGATTTGCCGGTCAGCGCCTGCATGTCGATCCGGAAGCATTGGCCGTCGACCGCGAGATTGGTGCCGTGGTGGACGAGCCCCTCGCGCAGCACCCGCGCGCCGAAGCCCAGGGACTCCATCAGTTCGACCGTCACCGGTTCGAGCACGCCAGCCCGCACCCGGCCTTCGACGTACTCGCGCGTGCGCCGCTCCAGGATGACCGAATCGATCCCGGCGTGCCGAAGCAGATGACCGAGAAACATTCCGGCCGGGCCGGCTCCGATGATCGCAACCTGCGTGCGCATAGTCTTATCCGTCCCACCGTATGCCGGCGTGTTCGATTTCTCCCGCAGGATGCGATGAGCGCGCCGCGCCGACAATGGGGAGCAGTCGAAAAACCTGGATAAAATGCGCCGGCGCGAAGATTTCCACTGCGGGTCGGCATGTCCGGCGCCGGAACCTGCCACGGCCTATCGCCAGGCGCGCGTGCGCCGTGGCACGATTGCGCATGGCCATCCCGTCCGGGCTTCGGCGTCATCCCGACACGGCTTATTCCTGCCGTCGCGACATTCTTCGATCGAGGAGAGTCTTCTTGCGCGTACCCATTTCTTACGCTCTGCTCGGCGCCGTGTTGGCGCCGTTGACCGCCGGGTTCACGGCGAGTCCCGGTCCCGTACCGGTCGCCCAGCCGCCGGCCATCAGCGATCCGCAAGACATTCTCTATCCGGGTGTCATCGGCCTGGCCGTCGATGCGACCGACACCGACCGCCGGATCGTCCAGATCCGCGAGACGATCCCGGTGTCGGCGCCGGGCGAACTCGTCCTGCTCTATCCGCAATGGCTGCCCGGCGATCACGCGCCGGAAGGCACGATCGACCGCTTCGCCGGCCTGATCATCAAGGCCGGGGACGAACGGCTGGTGTGGAAGCGCGACGTGGTCAATGTCTTCGCGTTCCATGTCGCCGTGCCGGATGGGGCCAAGCGCCTGGACATCCAGTTTCAATATCTCTCGCCGGTCAGCGACAAGGTCGGCGGCACGGAAATGAACTCGACCATCACGACTTTGGAATGGCCCTCGCTGCTGCTCTATCCGGCCGGCTATTTCGCCCGCCAGATCCAGGTCGAGCCGAGCGTCGTGCTGCCGCCGGGCTGGAAATTCGGCACGGCGCTCGAAACTGCCGAGACGAAGGGCGACACGGTCACGTTCAAACCCCTGCCGCTCGAGACTCTGGCCGACAGCCCGATCTATGCCGGCCGCTATTCCGCCCGGATCGATCTCGATCCGCAGGGTCCGGTCCCGGTTCATCTCGATGTCTTCGCCGACAAGCCGGGCGAACTCGAAGTCAAGCCGGAACAAGTGGCGGCGCACCGGGCGCTGGTCCAGCAGGCCTACAAGCTCTATGGCTCGCAGCACTATGATCACTATGATTTCCTGTTTTCGATCAGCGACGTGATCCGCGGGCAGGGGCTCGAACATCATCGGTCGAGCGAGGACAGCGTCGGCACCGGCTACTTCGCCGAATACGACAAGACGAATTTCTATCGTTCGCTGCTGCCGCACGAATACACCCATTCCTGGAACGGCAAGTTTCGCCGGCCGGCCGATCTCTGGGCCGCCAATTACAACGTGCCGGAGCGGAACAGCCTGCTCTGGGTCTATGAGGGCCAGACCGAATATTGGGGCGAGGTGCTGACCGCGCGATCCGGCTTGCGCAGCGCGGAGCAGGAGCGGGAGACTCTGGCGCTGCTGGTCGCCAATTACCAGAACCTGCCGGGCCGGGCCTGGCGGCCGCTGCAGGACACGACCAATGACGAGATCATCAACCCGCGCCGCCCGGCGTCCTGGCTCAATTACCAGCGCTTCGAAGATTACTACGACGAAGGCGCCCTGATCTGGCTCGACGCCGACACCTTGATCCGCGAGTCGACCAAGGGCGAGAAATCGCTCGACGATTTCGCCAAGGCCTTTTTCGGCATCGACAATGGCAGCTACACGCCGGCGACCTATACATTCGACGATGTCGTGAAAACGCTGAACGGCGTGATGCCCTATGACTGGGCTGGTTTCCTGCGCACCCGGCTCGACGCCGTCAACGGGCCGGCGCCGCTCGACGGGCTCAAGCGCTCGGGCTACCGCATCGTCTACAACGACACGGAAAACGACACGATCAAGTCGATCGAATCGATCCAGACCGACGACAACAAATCGAAATTCTTTCCCTTCTCATTGGGTTTCGTGGTCGGCAAGGGCGGCGCGCTGAAGAGCGTCGGGTGGGACAGCCCGGCCTTCAAGGCGGGGCTCACACCCGACATGACGCTGATCGCCGTGAACGGCCTGCCTTATGCCGACGACACGCTGGTCGACGAGATCAAGGCGGCGGAAGCGGCCGCGACGCCGCTCGAGTTCATCGTCAAGACGGCCGACCGGTTCCGCGTGGTCAAGATCGACTATCATGACGGCTTGCGCTATCCGCACCTCGAACGCGACACGGCCACGCCGGACCGGCTGGACGATATCCTCGCGGCCCGGAAGTAGCGCAAGCCCGGCGTGCCGTCTCTGCTGCCGTCACACGTAGTCGAGCAGCGAGACGGTCCGCTTGGTCCAGGGGCGCAGCGATGCGATCTGGCTCGGGTCGTTGTGTACGATATTGGCGATGCCGGCGATCCGGCGGCCGAGCATGCGGCGCGGCAACATCGAGGGGGCGGCATAGCTCTTGATCGCCGCCCGCGTCCGTTCGCCGAACTTGCCGTCGGCCGCGATGCCGATCATCTGCTGCAGCCACATGACGGTCCAGGACGGGCCGACGAGCACGCTCGAATCGACCAGGACGAGACGCAGCGCATCGTCCGGCACCGAGTCGAAGCCCGGATCGTCGATATACCATTTCCGGTAGATCTCCCGGGCCGTGCCGGCTTCCATGGCCCGCATCTGGTCCGGAGTCGCCGGTTCGGCCTGGCCGAGCCACCTGCCGTAATCGGCGGCGCTGATGCCGAAATTCGTCGGGCCGCCGTCGCTCTCCGGCTTGTCGCGATAGCCGCCTTCGAATTTCAGGACGATGTCGATGATTTCATCGTTGGTCAGGGGCATGGTCCGGCTCCGGAAGAGTTGGAAAGATCGGTCGCGTCGGTGAAGGGCACGGCCGGAATTCTCGTCCGCCACTGTAATCCCATCGTGAAATGACCGTCAGGCGAGCGCATTCGCGTCACGCCGCCGGCGGCTTGACGAATTGGCCGGCCCAAGGCCGCTGGACCGCCTCGATATGCCAGGCGATCGCGGCGGAGGGACGGGGATCATCGCCCGGTGCCGCCGTCGCCGCGTCGGGCCGATCGAGGCAATCGGCATGCCGGCCCTCGGCCTTGAGCTTCAGCGCCGCGTCACGCCGCCGCAGGCGCAGATAGCCTTCCGCCGGAATGAAACTGCCGGCGATGGTCAGCCCGGTCGGCAGCCGGCGCAGCATCAGAAAGCGGCTTTCGATTTCGCCCCGGTCCTCGGACAGCAAGAGACCGACCCAGGTCGAGAGCGGCGAGAGGCCGATCGGCGCGTCGCCCGGTCCGCACGCGATCCCGGTCCGCGATACGGCGAGAAACTCACCGTCATCGCCCCAGCGCGAGGCGATGAGGTGTTCGGATTTTCGGTGCAGAATGCGGCTTGGCAACGCGCATGCGGCGAATTCAATGTCGGCCGCCATCGCGACGACGAAGCCGGTGTATCCCATTTTTCTGTCCCTGATGCCGAGTCCGCGCGCCATCGGCTTGTCGTTGCGGCCGGCGCCATTTGGGATTGGCGACCGTGAGGTCATCGTGATTTAGCGAAGATGCAAACGACGGCGGGAGGTGGTGATGGAGCGGTTCGGGGAATTATGCGGGCGGGCGGCCCAGGCCTTGGCCCAGGCGGGTGCGGCGCCGGATGCCGCGGTCCGGTCTCTGCTCGCCGCCTTGGAATATGACCGCGACGGCGGTCCGGTCGCCGCCGCAGAGCGGGCGAGGCTGTTGCGCGCCGCGGCGTCTTTCGTGCGGTTGTTCCAGGTGGCGGCGCCCGAGGCGCCCGGTCTGGTGTTCCTGGGCGGCGAGATCGATGCGCGGCTGGGCGCAGCGGGCCGGCTGCAGCGCTGGAGCATTACCGGGACCGGTCTGACACTGCGCGCCGCCTTCGAGTCCTGCGTCGGCGAAGGCGTCGAACGCCTGTCGCTGATCGCCGAGGCGGAGGATCGGGTCGTCCCTGGCATGCTGGCCGATCACGCCGCGGGGTTCGAGCCGATGACCCTGGAAGCGCTCGCCGCCATCGTGCCGGCGAACGAGCGCATCGACTGGCTCGCCGGGACCCGCATCGGTGACGGCCGGCCCGCGCTGCTGCCGGCCGATCTGTGCCTGGCCCGCGACTCGGCGACGCGCGGTTTCGCGCCGCCCTATCCGATCGGGATCGGCTGCGCGGCGGGCCCGAGTTTCGACGCGGCGGTGCTCCATGCCCTGCTCGAAGCGGTCGAGCGGGATGCGGCCTGCCTGTGGTGGCAGGGCGGCGCGCGCGGCCGGCTCATCCGCCCGCAGGATGCCGCCAACGCCGAAGCCGCGGGACTGCTGGCGGCGTTGCGCCGTGGGCGGGAGGATCGCCGGACCTGGCTGCTCGACATAACGACGGATCTTCGCATTCCTTGCGCCGCCGCAGTGTCGAGCGGGGCCGACGGCTTCGGCTTCGCCTGCGGAACGGCCGCCCGGGCGACCTTGCGCCAGGCCGTGCGATCCGCGCTTCTGGAGATGTGCCAGATGGAGGTGGCGCACGATATCGTCGAGTTGAAGCGGCGGGAGAGCGGCGAGGCGCGCTTCAACGATGTCGACCGCGCCCATTTGCGCCGTTGGGGCGAGGTCGACACGCAAGCCTGCGCGCTCCTGCACCCGTTGCCGCCGGAAGCGGCATCGGCGGATATCGAGGCCGACAGCCCCGCCGAAACGCTGCGCCAGATAGCGGGCCGGCTGGCTCAACGCGGGATCGAAGCCTTCGCCGTCGATCTGACCCGGCTGCGCTTCGACATTCCGGTTGCGCGAATCATCGCCCCGGCGATGGAGAAGGCGTCGTCCGGCCGTGCCGGCGCGCGCCTCAAGGCTATGATCGACCGAACCGGCGGTGGCGAGAGCTATACACGCGGCATTCCACTGATGTAACATTCAATACGCGTGTGGTATCCGCATGGTCCAACCTGACTGAGAGAAGCGCGGTGACCACGGGGCGCCGGGCCATGCAGCCACGGTAGCGGTGGGTAATCGGTTCGTGATGTTGGACATTTCCGTACTCGGCATGTTGCGGGCGAGCATTCGGGGGCATGAGTTGCGGCTGAAGAGCCGCAAATCGGGCGCCGTCCTGGCCTATCTTGCGCTGAGCGAAGCCGGGCAAGAGACGCGCGAAAGGCTGGTCGGGCTCCTGTGGAGCGAGACCGGCGAGGAGAAAGCCCGAGCCTCGCTGCGCCAAATCGTGCATGAGTTGCGCGCCAGCCTGGCGGCGGCCGGTTTCGACGGGTTCGAAGCGACGCGGCTCGACCTCAAGCTGCCGCCGGCCCGCGTCTCCGTCGATCTCTGGGACGTCATACGGGCGGCCGTGCGCCACGACGTCCATCCGCTGATTCTCGACACGCCGCGCACGGCGGAAACGCTGCTCAAGGATCTGGACGACATCGATCCGGCTTTCCGGGTCTGGCTGTTGGCGAAACGGCAGACGGTGCAGGATCGGCTGCTGCGCCATCTGGAAGCGGGACTGCGCAGCGAGGCGGCGACCCCGGCGGCGCGGCCCAGGCTGGCGGAAGCGATCTTGAACCTCGATGCGACGCATGAGGAGGCGTGCCGGGCCTTGATGCGATCGCGGGCCGAGATCGGCGACGTCGCCGGCGCCTTGCGCGCCTATGCGACGCTGTGGGCGGTGCTGGGCGATGAGTACGACATGGAGCCGTCAGCCGCGACGCAATCCTTGGTCGCCGAAATCAAGCAGGGCCGGTTCGACGGCGCGGTCGCGATCGTGCACGAATCGGTCGCCGTCCTGCGCGGCAACACAACGTCGGCCGGTGCGCTGAAGATGCTGCCGACGCTCCAGCCGGAACTGGCGCCGCCTGCGCTCCCGCCGCCGCCGGCGGTTCGGCCGACCAAGGTCGCCCTGATCGTCGAGCCCTTCGGCCTCAATGGCGTAGGCCCGGGCCAGACGCATCTCGTCCAAGGCTTTCGCCATCATCTCATCGCCTGCCTCACGCGCTTCCGCGAATGGTATGTCGCCGACGGGTCGAGCCGGCTGATGGCGGGTCCCGGCGGCTTGGCCGTGTCGACCCGCTATGTTGTCGACGCCACGGCCTACCAGGCCGGCGATGCCATCAACCTCGTCCTCACCCTGCGCGAGCGCGATACCGATATCTATGTCTGGAGCGAGCGCTTCGAACTCGCCCTCGACAGCTGGTTCGAGGCGCAGCAGCGCATCGTCCGTCGCATCGCCATGTCGCTGAACGTGCAGATCTCGATCGAGCGGCTGATGCGGCTGGCCGGCGAACCGGATGTGTCGCTCGAAATCTACGACCGGTGGCTGCGCGCCCAGGAGATGATCACCCGGTTCGATCCGGACGATTGGACCCGCGCCGCGCGGATCTTCCGCGACGCGATCCACGACGCGCCGGGCTTCTCGCTGGCTTATAGCAGCCTCGCCGGGATGAATACCGTCTCCCATATCGTCCATCCCGGCACGACCCGCGATCCGGCCAAGGCGAGCGAGACGCTCGACCTGGCGCGCCGCGCCGTCGCCCTCGACCCGATCGATTCTCGGGCTCAGCTGTGCATGGGCTGGGCCTTCGCCATGGCCAAGCATTATGACCAGGCGGAGTTGCACATGGAACTGGCCTGCGAACTCAATCCGTACGATTCCTGGACCTTGATGTCGGCCGCACTGTTCCACGGCTTCTCCGGCAATTTCGCGCGCGCGCTTGCCCTGGCCGATGAATCCCTCGGCATGACGGTCACGCCGAGCCTCACGCATTGGGGCTACCAGGTCAGCATCCTGTTCCTCAGCGGCGACTATCATGGGGCGGTCCAGGCCGCCGACCGGGCGCAGGACGTGATCCATCCCTTGCCCGCCTGGCGCGCGGCGTCGCTCTTCCTGCTGGGCGAAGAGGCCGAAGCGAAGCGCGATGCCGAGCGGTTCCTGGCGACGATCCGCAGCCGCTGGTTCGGCCCCTCGGCGCCGACCGGGGAGGCGATCGGCCGTTGGCTCCTGCATCTCTACCCGATCAGCAAGGCCGAACATTGGGAGCGGCTGCGCCTGGGCGTGGCCGGCGCCGGTATTCCGGTCACCGGCATTTCCCATCACGCGTGGTGAGCCGACATGCCGGCGCGCGAACCCGTTCATCCCATCGGGCGATGGGTCCGCCCAGCCTGGGGCGGTTGCCGCCCGGGGCTTCAGTTCCGATCGGACCCGCAGCCATCGGTTTCGTCATACTCGACAATGATCTCGACGTGATTGATCGGCGAGAAGCTCTGAGGAATCTCTTCGCTGTCGTAGGTCAGGCAATTCGCCGATGTGTAGTCGCCGATTCTCTTGTAGAACAAAGCAATTCTCTTCGGTATCGGCGTGCATTCGTTGATGTCATGGGCCCCGAAGTTGGTGAGGTAGAACTGCGGCAGGAGACCGGGAAACGGATTTGGGTCCTCTTGTTCCAGAATGCAGAGCGAACTTTTCAGGACGTCGACTTCCGGTAGCATAACAAATAGTGTCTTAGGTGGAATCTTTAATGTGACTGTCTGAGAATCGGCGTTAGATTGGACGAACTGAAGGTGTTCGTAGCGATCCGGAATAGTGCCGATCCCGGTTTCTTTGAGCAGGTTGCGGAGGGCGTGAATTGATGCCGGCCTTATTCCTGGGTTGACAGCCCATAGGATGACAAGTTCGCCCCAGCGTAGATAGTTATTGATTTCCATATACTCGATTTCAATGCAGGGTGACATGGCGCTCTCCTTCATTTACGGGTGGGTATTGGAATGTCTCGATATCGACAAGGGAGCGCGTATGGCGAGCCGGTCCAGGCCGACCCGAGCTCGGCCCGCCCACCAAGCGCGTTGCCCCGGCAGAAGCCCACGAAGACATCCGCTCGACCGGGGTGGCGATTGTCGGCGCGCTTGCCGCACCCTGCCGCTGCGTTTTCGTCTTCGTGCTCCGTCATGAAAATTCGTCCCTGTCCGGTGGCGCGGCCGAGTTGTGGCCGAGCTTCCGTTAGCGGATCGTGATTTAGGCGTGCACCGACACCGCGAATTCCGCCTCGGATGCGTTTGCCGATCCGCTGTGCCATAGTCCGCGCCCCCGGTTCCGACCGGGGCAGCGCGGGCGGATCGGCGGGAGAGGCATGGCCGGGCTTGACGAATATCGATCGCCTTCAGCCGGTGCGGCGCGGGCGGAGCCGGAACTCGACGCCAAGCAGCGGCCGGTAAAACGCCGTTCGATCAATACCTTCGAGCTGATTCTCGCAACTGCGGCCGAGCTGCTTCCCGAGGTTGGGGTCGAACGCCTGTCGACCAACCTGATCTGCCGGCGCGCCGGCCTGACGCCACCCGCGCTCTACCGCTATTTCCCCAACAAATATGCTGTGTTGAAGGAACTCGGCAGCCGGCTGATGGCGCATCTCAACGCGGCGATCCTGGCCTGGCTGCGCGCCGATCAGCCGCTGGGGCCGCTCGATCCGCATGAGGCGTCGGCGCGCAGCCTCATCCAGATCACCGAGACGATCAATGCGATCACCTTGGAATTCCCGGCCGCCGGCTGGATCATGCGGGCGCTGCGTGCGGTGCCGGCGCTGACCGAGCTCCGGCTCGAGGCGCAGCGTTACATTGCGGAATGCGCGTTCGAGGAATTGCGCGGCCGCTATCCGCTGCCGAGCGATGCCGAGCTGCGCCTGGCCACGCGGCTGGCGACGGAGGTCCTCTATCTTGCGACCGAACTGGTGATCGACGATCCGCTGCTCGACCGCGCTTTGGTCAATGCCGAAGTCGCGGAGATGGTGGTCAGCTATTTCCGGAAATTCCGCTGACCGGCGCCGGCGTGCCGACCGACGCTAAACTATCATTCTTCTGGCACATATCGGTAAAATACGAACGGTAGCTTTCGCTATCTTCCTCGGCGCGTCGGCGCGCGACCGCGTGTCATTTCGCGCCGGTTTTCTCGTCAAAAGCAACAATATCGGATTGACAGGGAGCTCACGCTTTACGTCAACGCGGAGCGGAACATTGTCTTTCAGTCATCTCATCGATCTCGCCGCGGCGTCGGGCGGCATCATGTATGTCATGCCGCTCCTGCTGCTCGTGGCCTTGACGGTCAGCTTCGAGCGGATGTGGTTCTTCGCCCGGTTGCGCGCCTCCGGCCAGAAGGTGATCCGGCAGGTGGCCGAGCTGGCGCATCTCGACACGGCGGCGCTGGAGCCGCTCCTGGTGCAGGTTCAGCGGCAGCCGATCGGCCGGGTCTTGAGCGTCCCCCTGGCCTTCCCGGAGGTGCGCGACCATGCGCGCCTCGCCGATTTCATCGAAGAAGCGATCTTGCGCGAAGTTCCGGCGATCGACCGTTCGCTGTGGATCCTCGACACCTCCGTCACGCTGGCGCCGCTCCTCGGCCTGCTCGGCACCATCATCGGCATGTTCAACGCGTTTCAGGTGCTGGGCAGCCCGGGTACGGCGCCGACCGAGATCACGGGCGGCGTCGCCGAGGCGCTGGTGGCGACCGCCTCCGGCCTGTTCATCGCCATCATCGGCCTCATTTTCTTCAACGCGCTGCAGGTCCGGGTCCGGCTCGTGATCCATGACATGGAGACTTTGAAGACGATGCTGGTCAACCGCCTCGATGGCGAGGTGCGGCGGCCGCAGATCGAGCCGTTCCCGCGCCGGGCCGGCGAGCGCGGAGGGTAAGACGATGCGCTACCTCGAACCGCGCAAGGCCCGCATCGAGATCGTGCCGATGATCGACATCATGTTCTTCCTGCTGGTGTTCTTCGTCATGATCACCTTGCGCATGATCCCGGCGACCGGCGTCTCGGCGCAGCTACCGCATAGTTCGACGGCCGAGCAGATGCCCCATCCGAAGGCGCTGGTGACCTTGCAGGAAGACGGCAGCGTGGCACTCGACGGCCAGGCGATGCCGCTGGAAGCGGTGACGCAGCACCTCGCTTCCGGCGATGCCGCACACACCGCGGTGACGGTCGCCAGCGTCAAGCAGGCCTCGGTACAGCAATTGATGGCGGTGATCGACGCGGTTCGCGCCGCCGGCGTCACGCAGCTCGGCCTCGCGGCCCAGCAGCAGCCTTAAGCACGAAGCACCGGCCGATCATGGCGGCTCTCGCATCCGCGGGCGGCGACCGGCGAGCGCCGCTGCTGGCGGCGCTGCTCTTGGCGCTGGTCATCGAGGCGGGCGTAATCGCCGGGGTCGCGGCCTATCTGGCCAAGCCGCCGCCGCCCGTGGTGCCGGCAGCCGCCGCGACCATCGATCTGACCCAGGTGCCGACGCCGGCTCCCGAGCCGCCGGCACCGCCGCCGCCCGAACCCGAACCGGAAAAGC